>Ga0209002_10001260_pt1 | contig 20464 bp, 21 predicted proteins | sample Rifsed16ft2_FD_184010 | JGI IMG/M metagenome (GOLD analysis project Ga0209002, IMG submission 184010) | Soil microbial communities from Rifle, Colorado, USA - sediment 16ft 2 (version 2) | ecosystem: Environmental > Terrestrial > Deep subsurface > Rock core/Sediment | place: Rifle, Colorado... | reverse complement strand
TCTGCGCGAGCCACTTGGCGAGTTTGCCGGTGGTGGTGGTCTTGCCCGAGCCTTGCAGGCCGACAATCAGCCACACTGACGGCGGGCGCGAGGCGAACTGGGGCTTGGCGTGCTTGCCCAGCAGGTCGGTGAGCTCGTCGCGCACGATCTTGACGACTTGCTGGTCCGGCGAAAGCTGCAGCATCACCTCCGAGCCAAGCGCCCTGGCGCGGATCTTGGCGAGCAGGTCGTCGGCGACGCCGACGTTGACGTCGCCATCGAGCAGCGCCGTGCGGATCTCTCCGAGTGCCTGGTCGATGTGCTCTTCGGTGAGCTTGCCCTGCCCGCGCAGGTTCTTGAACACCCGTTGCAGCTTCTCAGTTAGGTTCTCAAACATGAGTGCGGTTCACGGCGCGCCGCATCCCGCAACGCGCAATCATCCATTCTAGGAGACGCCCGCAGAGGGGTCAATGCGACGCGCCGAGAAGGAGCGAACCTTGCGCCGCCACGCGGCGAGCAGGATGATCCCGATGGTTATCAGCGCAACGCACAGTCCGACCCACAGGCCGGCGGCTCCCCAGCCGCGGCCGAAGCAGAGCCAGTAACCGAGCGGGAGTCCGAGCAGCCAGTAGGACGCGACGTGGGTGATCATGGCGGTATGCGTGTTCCCGGCGCCGCGCAAGGCCCCGGTGGCGACGGCCTGAATGCCGTCGAAGAGTTGGAAGAACGCGCCGATGAAAAGCAGCGAAACGCCCACGCGAAGAACGGCCGGGTCAAACGTGTAGATGCGGACGATCCACTGCGGCTCAAGCCACAGTACGACGGCAGCGGCGGACATGAAGGCGGCGCCCAGGCCGATGGCCGTCCAGCCGGAGAGGGCGGCGGCAGCCGGGTCGCGGCGTCCAAGCGCCTGCCCCACGCGCACGGCCGCGGCGGCACCAATGCCGAGCGGAACCATGTACGTGAAGGCCACGGTGTTCAGCGCGACCTGATGGCTGGCCAGCGAGACGGCGTCGAGCCGGCCCATCAGCGCCGTCACCAGCGCGAAGACGCCGACTTCGAGCGCCAGTTGCGTGGCCGCAGGCAGTCCCAGCGCCATCAAGCGGCGCATGTGGGCGAAGTCAGGCCGCCAGGAGATGCCGGGCAGGCCGGTCTTGTACTTGCGGTCGTAGTAGAGGGCGTAGGCGAGCAGGAAAAGAGCCATGTAGCCACGCGAAATGCAGGTGGCCCAGCCGGCCCCCTCGGTGCCCATGGCCGGCGCGCCCAGGTGGCCGTAGATGAGCATCCAATTGCCGAAGACGTTCACCAGGTTGGCGCTGATCAGGGCAAAGGCGACGGGCTTGACCAGGTTCATACCCTGCAGGTAGCGTCGCAGGCCGAAGAAAAGCAGCAAAGGGAGCATGCTCCAGTTGATGGCGTTGAGATAGGGAAGGGCCTGGCGCAGGACGTCCGGCTGAATGCCAAAGGAGCGGAGCGCGGGCACCCAGAGCAGGACGAACGCCATCAGCGGCGGCGTGAGCAAGAGCGTCAGATAGACACTGGCCACCAGCGAGCGGTGACAGTCTTCAATTTTGCCCGCGCCAAAGGATTGCGAGACGACCGTATCGAGCCCCAGCAGCAGGCCGCTGCCGAACACCCCCACGGTGTAGAAAAGAATGCCGCCCAGGCTGACGGCTCCGATGGCCTCGGCGCTGTTGGGCAGTCGGCCGACCATCATGGTGTCCACAATCTGCATGAACATCCAGCCCATCTCGGCCAGCACAATCGGCCAGGCGAGACGGCAGATGGAAGGCAATTCGGCGCGGAGGTCGGCAAGGGTGAGCTTCACGTGTGGCCCGGTATGCCCGAACGAAAAGGCTGATTGTAGGGGATGGGGAGAAGCAGGGCAACGTGACGGCGCACAAGGATGGAATTCGCTCCCTCGCGAATGGACCCGCTTGTGGCAAACGCGGCCCGAGTTGGCCAAGTTGAAAACAGCGGAAAGATTCTTCCCGGTGGCGAGGGAAACTGTAATACAATGGGGCTGCGTTTGTTGCTCTTGTAAAGCCTTTGGGGTCGTTTTTGAAGGGCTGCAGGGTCACACTTGCAGCCTTTTTGTTGTTTACGGCTGGAGGTTCCCGACCGAGTTTGGCGAGGGACGAGAAGCTGCAGATAGCTCAAATAGAGAAAAGAGAACACAGTGAAAGAACAAGGAACAGTGAAGTGGTTCAACGCCAGCAAGGGCTTCGGGTTCATCGCGCGCGCGTCCGGTGAGGACGTGTTCGTGCACTTCTCCGCGATTCAGTCGGAGGGGTACAAGTCGCTGAACGAAGGCCAGGCGGTTGAATTCGAAGTTCGCCAGGGCCCCAAGGGCCTGCAGGCGGAGAGTGTAGTCGCCCTCTAGGCGACGTGGGCGGGGCGTTCCGCATACGGCGGGACGCCCGCCTTTTTCCTGCGGCCGGGGCAGCCCGGCCGCGCAACCGGAGCGCGTCGAAGCGACACGCGACGGTGACCGAACACCATCCTCAACTCGCCTTCCGGGTGCGCGTGGGCACGTACCGGAGACGGCGGCAAGAACACCTGCAGAACAGGTCGAAGGTCAGCATGAGCGCAACATCCGCAATCATCTCCCGTCCTTGGGAACGGCCATTCTGGAAGCCTGTGCGCCACAAAGAAGGCGTGCTGATTTATCTGGTCCTGATTCATGTGCTGGCGATTACCGGCATCATCCTGTACCCCCTGCCGGGCCTGACGGTGTTGGGCGTCGCCCTGCTGTTTGCGGGCCTGGGCGGGCTGGGCACGACGGTCTGCTACCACCGGGCGCTGGCGCACAAGACGGTGAAGCTCCACCCGGCGGTCGAACATTTTTTAATTTTCTGGGCGATCTTCAACGGCTCGGGGCACCCGGCGAGCTGGGTCGGCTACCACCGGCTCCACCATGCGGAGGCGGACACACCCGAAGACATCTCCAGCCCGTCGCAGGGCGGATTCTGGTGGGCACATCTGCGCTGGCTCTATCAATCGGCGCCGGCCGATTCGAAGCGGTGGTGTCCGGAATATAGCCGCGGCATTTACCGGTTCTGGGCGCTGGCTGAGGGGCCGATCATTCTGCTTTCGATCGGCTGCGGCATCGCGCTGGGCTGGGCCGGGCTTTTCTGGATCGGAGCGATCCGGCTGGTCCATTCGCTGCACGGGCAATGCGCGGTGAACAGCTTGACGCACCTGGGCAAGAGCCACGACGGCGATTCGAGCCAGAACATGTGGTGGCTGGGACCGCTGCAGTTCACTGCCTGGGGAGAAAACTGGCACCGCAACCACCACACCGCCGCCGGCACGGCCCGGCTGGGCCACAAATGGTGGCAGGTGGATATCGGCTGGTACGTGATCGTGCTGCTCGAAGCCGTCGGCCTGGCCACCAACGTCAAGCGCCTCCGCGCCCGCGCCTAGGCGCCTACGAAGCGCCGTTCGCCGCAAGCCATATACCACTACGCGAGAATCCTCCGAAACGAAGATCGCGACCCGGCACCCACCGAGCCGTCTCAACGAGCCCTCTGCAGATCGGTCCGGGCAACCTTCCTTGACCGCTGAGAGGTGGTCGTCTAAACTTAGCGATTCATTTGAGTCTGCCGTCGCGGACTGAGGAGACATCGTTGCCGAAACGCACCTTTCAACCCAAAGTGCGCCGCCGCCACAAGACACACGGCTTCCGCGCGCGCATGAAGACCAAGGGAGGACGCAGGGTCCTCGCGGCGCGCCGCAAGAAGGGTCGCCATCGCCTCACGCCCATCTAGAGCGCGCCAGCACTCGGGGGGAGCGCAGCCCAGGGGCTGGCCCCGCGAGGCACGATTGGTGCGCAGCGCCGACTTCGAGGCGGTGTACCGCGGCGGACAGCGAAGGTCGAGCCGGCAGTTTGTGGTGTTCTTCCGGCGGAACGGGCTGGAGCGGAGTCGCTTCGGCGCGAGCGTGAAGAAGGCGCTGGGCGGGGCGGTGGTGCGCAACCGCATCCGGCGGCGAATCCGCGAAATCCTGCGCCTCAATCAGACGGAGATACCTACGGGATGGGACATGGTCATACACCCGCGCGGCTCGGTGGCCCGGGCGAAGTTTTCCGAGCTGGCCACGGAGCTGGTGGAGCTGCTGCAGAGCGTCGCGCGCGCGGCCTAGGCCGGCAGGCGCTGCTGGCGGCGGTGCGGATTTACCAGGGATTTTTTTCCCCGCTGATGTTTTCGGCGTGCAAGTTCCACCCTTCCTGCTCGCGGTACGCCTACCAGGCCATTGAACAGCACGGCGCCCGCCGTGGCGGGTGGCTGGCCGCGCGGCGACTGCTGCGCTGCCGGCCGTTTTCTCCGGGCGGGTACGACCCGGTGCCCGACGCGGACGAGATGAGCGAGGCGGCGCGGTGAAAGAACTCTCCTCAGAAAAACGGGCCCTGCTGGCCGGCGTGCTTTCGCTGGTGGTGATCGTGGTGTGGAGCTACTTCTTCGCTCCGAAGCCCAAGCCCCAGCCGCCCGCGACCCCGCCCGCTGCGACACAACCCGCAACACAACCTGGGACGCAGACCGGTGCGCCCGCTCCGGCCGTAGTGAAGCCCGGGGTGCCGACTTCGCCGCAGGCCAAAGCAGCGAGTGACGAAAAAACTATAATCATTGAAAACGGGCTCTACCGCGTGGAGCTCTCGAACCGCGGCGCGGTGGTGCGCAGTTGGGTGCTGAAGAAATACACCGACGACAATAAGCCCGCTCGCCCGCTCGACCTGGTGCACGCGGAGGCAGCGCAGAAGTTTGCCTGGCCGTTTTCGCTGGCGCTGGACGATGCGGCGCTCGAGCAGCAGGTAAATGGCGCGCTCTACGAGGTGACGCCGGCGGCGGGGCCGCTCGATGCGCCGGCGGAAGTGCGCTTCGAATGGAGCGACGGGCGCACGGCGGTGACCAAGCGGCTGAAGTTTGAGTCAGGCACCTACGTTGTGCTGGTGGAAACGTCGGTCACCCTGGACGGGCAGGCGCGCATGCACAGCGTGGCCTGGCGGGGCGGCTTTGGCGACCCGACCGTCTTCAAAGCAGCCGAGCTGGTGCAGCTCTTCTTCAGCGCGGCCGGGAAGTTCACGACGGTGCTGAATAAAGAACTGGGCGTGCCCGACCAGCCGGCGCAACGGCACCGCCGCACAGGCTCGGCCGATTACGGCGGGATCGAGGATCTCTACTTCGCAGCGGCGTTTGTGCCGGAAAAGGCGGGCACGCTGGCGCTGACGGACTGGCGTCTGGACCGCGACGTGGTGGTGGACGGCGCGGCGGCGAAAGAGCCGCTGGCGGAGGTGGCCGCAGGATCGTCGGAAGGCGCCGGACCGCTTGTGCTGCGCGTCTTTGTGGGGCCGAAGGACCTGGACATCCTGAAGGCGCAAAAGCCGCCCATGGGCGAGCTGGTGCAGTTCGGGTGGATGGAGTTCATCGCCGCGCCGCTCTTCTACCTGTTGCGCTGGATCTACGACTACGTCCCCAACTACGGCTGGGCCATCATCATCATGACCGTGGCCATCAACATGGTGCTCTTCCCGCTGAAGCTGAAGAGCTGGCGCTCGATGCAGAAGATGCAGAAGGTGGCCCCGGAGGTGAAGTCGATCCAGGAGCGCTACAAGAAGTATGGGATGCGCGACCCGCGCAAGCAGCAGATGAACCAGGAAATCATGGAGCTGTACAAGCGAGGGGGAATCAACCCGGTGGGCGGCTGCCTGCCCATGCTGCTGCAGATGCCGATCTGGTTCGGCCTCTACCGCATGTTGACGGTGACCATCGAGCTGCGCCACGCGCCCTGGATGCTTTGGATCAATGACCTCTCGGTGAAAGACCCCTACTACATTCTGCCGGTGCTGATGGGCGTGACCATGTACGTGATGCAGAAAATGACGCCCATGACGGCCACTGACCCGGCCCAGCAGAAAATGATGACCATGATGCCGCTGATGTTCGGCGGGATGTTCGTTATCTTTCCGGTGTCGAGCGGGCTGGTGCTGTATATTCTCTCCAGCAACGTGGTGGGAATCGCGCAGCAGTGGTACCTGAACCAGCACGTGCCCGCCGACTTGAAGCCCGGGCGCGGCAAGAAAAAATAAAGCCACCGCGCCCCGGCCCGATGGGCGGCAACGACCATGTCTGATACGCGTCCCCAACCCGCACCGCACCATGGGCGCTTCGTGCGCGAAGGAAAACTCGAGCGCGAAGAGCTGGCGGCCGAGCTGCGCCGGTTCCTTGACCTCGTACTGGGCGGGTCGCGGCTCGAGCTCTCCTACAAAATCCATTTGGAGAAGCCGGCCGACGACCTGGAACACGCCGAGTTGCAAGTGATCTTCGACGGCCGCGACCAGGAGCTGCTGCTGATGCACGGGGCCGAGCTGCTGGGGGCGCTCGAGTACCTGACCCTGCGCTGCGTGGGTCTCGACCCGCAGCTCTTCGACCATGTGCGCTTCGATTCCGGCAACTACCGCGCGTTGCGCATCGAGGAGTTGAAACTTTCCGCGCAGGTGGCCGCACAGCGCGTGCGCGAGACGCGGCAGCCGTTCTGCTTCAACCCCATGTCGTCGCGCGAGCGCCGCATTATCCATCTGTCGCTCAAAGACCAGGCCGGCGTGCGCACGGCCAGCGAAGGTATGGGCGAACAGCGGCATCTCGTGGTCTACCCGGTGGCGGCAAAGTAGGCTGGGCTCCACTGCGTTTCGCGGGCCGCAGCCTGTTTCGCTCCCGGCCGGGCAGGGGATGAGAATCCGCATCACCAGCAACCAGGCACGGGCCTATTCTGGAAGCCGCGCCGGAGCGCGAGAGGGAGGGGCAATGCGCCGGTACAATGTGGTGCAGCCGTACTGGCTGTCGTTTTTCTCGAAGGACCTCTACCGCGACGTGGCGCAGAACTGGCGCGGGTTCGGGTTTGTGTACCTGCTCCTGTTGCTGGCGCTGGCATGGGTTCCGGACGTGGTGACAATTCATCGCGGGTTTGCGGGGTTTGTGGAGAAAGAGGGAGAAGCGCTGGTCGCGCAGATGCCGAAGATCACCATCACCAAAGGTGAAGTGAGCGTAGACCCGCCCGGCCCGCACTACATCAAGGACCCGGAGACGGGGAACGTGATCATGGTGATCGATACGTCCGCCGACGCCAGCGAACTTGAGAAATACCCGGACGCGGCCGTGCTGCTGACGCGCACGCAGTTTATTACTCGCCAGGAAAAGCGCGGCCAGACGCGCATCCAGGAGCTCACAGGTCTGAACTTTTCCATCGACCGGGAAGGGATGCGGCGGTTTCTGGGCTTTTTCAAGAATTCGATGGGGTTTGTCGCCTACCCGTTTGCGCTGCTGTTCTCCTATGCCTACCGCATCCTCCAGGCGCTGCTCTACGGCGCGATCGGGCTGGCGATGGCCGGGATCGTAAAGACCAAGCTGGAGTATGCGGCGAGTGTGCGGCTGGCCGTGATCGCGGTGACGCCGGTGATCGTGGTGTCGACGCTGCTGGATACTTTGGCGAAGACGCCCCCGTACTGGTGGCTGCTGTGCTTCGTCATCGCGATGTGGTACCTGTTCTTCGGCGTGAAGGCCGCCGCCGAAGCACCGCAGGAGGTTTCGCCCACCGGTATTACCCCGCCCGCCAGCTAATGATCCCTCGACGTCCGGCAGGAAGCCGAGACGTAGTGGGCCCTACCCGTACCTCTGATCGACCGCGGCGATTCTCCTCTTGACAGGCATGGTCATATATGTATATATGAATGTATGGAACTGACCACGCGCCAGACCCAAGAGCTCTTCGCCCTGCTCGGTGAACGCCTCCGCCTGCGCATGGCCTGTTGTCTGCTCCTGGCTCCGGAGGGGCTTTGCGTTTGCGAGCTGGTCGAGGCCGTACAGGCTTCCCAGCCGAATGTCAGCCGCCACCTCAAGCTGATGAGAACCGCAGGTTTGGTCGAGGAGCGCCGGGACGGCCGTTGGGTGTATTACGCGCTGAAGTCCATAGAGCACCCGTTTTATAAGTGCCTGCGCGGCTGCGTCGAAACTGTTTGCTGCTGCGCCGATATCCAGGAAGACTTGCGCCGTTTGCGTGCTCGCCTCAAATTGCGGCGCAACGGCAAGTGCGTCATGGGACTTCGCGCGAAGACGCGGCGCTAGTCGCGCCGAGAAAGGAGGCCCGCTATGGATCCCTGTTGCCCGGGACCCTGTTGTCCAGATGGCTGCTGCTGAAGTAGCTTCGAGAAGGGGCGGGCTACGGCCCGCCCCTCTTCAATTTTGGACGGCGGCGAGGCTACTCGCGGACCCAGCCGTGGACGAGGACGCGGCCGTCCGCTTCTTCTCACCCGCTCGCCATTTTGTAATTCTTGGGCATCAGCGTGGTCGAAAGGTCCACGCCGGAGAGGTCCACGCCGTCGAGGTCGGTCTCGCGCAGGATGGTGACGCCCATGTCCGCGCCGGCAAAGACTGCGCCGCGGATATTGGCCAATCGAAAGTTTGTGTTGCGCAGGTTGGCGCCGCGGAAATTCACTCCCTGCATGTCGCAGCGGAAAAACTCGACGCCGCTGGCCTGGGCTTCGGTGAGATCGGCGCCGGGGAGGACGGCTTCGGTCATGTCTGTGTTGCGCAGGTCGGTCTTGCGCATCTTCGCGCCGGAAAAATCGGCGCGAGTGAGGTGGGCGCCGCGCAGGTCGCTCTCCTCGAGGTTTACGTTGCGCAGGATGGCGTCGGTGAGATTAACGCCCTGAAGATCGGCCTTCGAGAGATCGGCGCCAGAAAAATCGGCACGAACGCCGCCCGGCTCGCGGCGGAAGAAATTCTCATGCTCGGCCAGGACGTCGCTCAGCCGCCGCCCGCCCACCTTGATGCTCTTCGCCTTCCTCAATCTTTTTCCTCCAAACCACATACTGCTCCTCACTCAGGTGGGTTGATGGATTCAAAACTAGGATGAAAGCAGTCTACTGGAATTGCGGGAATCTGTGAAGCTCCCGAGCGGTGGCGCTAGGCAGAGAGAACTTGCGTTGTGTCGGCAGGGAGGGGGATGCCCTTTTCGCGATACTCCTCGGCGATCATCTGAAAGACGCGACTGAGCTCCGCGAGCGCTTCTTCCCGCGTCGCCATCAGGGCATAACAGCCCGAAATCGCAGGGATCTCCGCCACCCAGGAACCGTCTTCCTGACGGTAGAGGATTGTCTTGTAGTCAGCCAGGGTCATAGCCAGGGCCTGAAATACTATAGCACGCGCGCACCGACCCGGTCGTTTGGGGCCGAATCCGATCAGGCTGCGGCGCGGGCCTGGTCCAGCTTGCGGCGCTTGCTGACGGCGGCGAGACCGCCCCACAAGAAGAACAGTCCCAGAAGGTGCACGGCGACGCCGAGCCAGTCGCGTGCCGCCACGGTCAGCGCGCCGTCTGCCGCGTAAGCGGTAATCCCCGCCACGTACGCCCAGCGGTGCTCCTGCCGCGCGAAGTAGCCGAAGACCACAAACGTGGCCATGACCAGGGCGTTCAAGAACCAGGCCAGCACCTGACCGGGGCCGGCGGCGTCGCGGGCAACGTAGTCCACGCCGGCCGTCAGCCACAGCCCGAAGACAAACGACCACGACCCGCCCGACTGAATCAGAATCGATTGCGCCAGTGAAAGCCCCGCAATCCAGTAGAACCAGCCGGAGCCGCGGTCGGCTTGGCTGCCGAGCATTGCGCGCTCGCGCTCCCGCGCGATTTTCGGGCTGACGGACTTTGCCTGCTCCATTGTGGGCACTTGCGTGGACATGGGAAGAGTCCTCCTTCCAGGAAACAGCCCGCAGCAGCACCCCCGGTTCTCCCCGTGCGCGCTTCGGGCTTGTTCTCTCCATTGCAAGCCCCGCCCGCGCGCGCGGCAAGAGAACTCCCCACCCCGCGCCGCCAATCGGTAACTGTGCGTTCAGGCAGGGTCAGCGGCGGGTGTTTTGTGGTAATTTGGGGCGCGCATGGACCTGATTGAAAAGCTGAAGAACCGGGCGCGGGCACATCCGCAGCGGATTGTGTTGCCGGAAGGCGAGGATCGGCGGGCGATTGCGGCTGCGGCGCGCGTGGCGGCGGAGGGATGCGCGAAAGTCACGCTGCTGGGGCGAAAGAAACTGATTGAGGCTGCCGCGGCGGAGGCGGGAGTGAGCCTTGCCGGCATTACGGTGCTGGACCCGGCGGCGAGCGCGAAGCTAGAGAGCTACGCGCAGATTTACTTCGAGCGGAGGCGGGCGCGGGGCGTCCGCCAGGACGAAGCGCGCAGCATCGCTGCCAAGCCGCTTTACTTCGCCGCGTTGATGGTGGCCGCTGGGGATGCGGATGGCTCGGTGGGTGGCGCCGCCAACACCACCGCAGAGACCGTGCGCGCCGCATTGCACGCGATTGGCCTTGCGCCGGAGTACAAGCTCGTCTCCAGCTTTTTCCTGATGGTGGTGCCGCCGCGCCCGGGCGTTGAATTGGGCAGTGGCGGCGCGATGCTCTTTGCCGATTGCGGCGTCGTGCCCGACCCCTCGGCCTCGGAGTTGGCCGAAATTGCGCTGGTGACGGCGGAAAACGCGCGCCTCTTCCTCGAAACCACACCGCGCGTTGCTCTGCTTTCTTTCTCCACCAAAGGGTCGGCCGAGCATCCCCGCGTCGAAAAGGTGCGTGAGGCGCTGCGCATTCTGAAGACGCGCGCGCCCGACCTCGCTGCCGACGGAGAGTTGCAAGCCGATGCTGCCCTCGTGCCGTCCGTTGGCGCAAGCAAAGCTCCCGGCTCGCCCGTCGCCGGACGGGCGAACGTCCTGATCTTCCCCGACCTCGACTCCGGCAACATCGCCTACAAGCTGGTCGAGCGCACCGCCGACGCACGCGCGCTGGGGCCCATCCTGCAGGGTCTGGCACGCCCGGCGAACGACCTGTCGCGCGGTTGCACAGCCGAAGACATCGCCAACGTTGTGGCCATCACCGCCCTGCAGGCCATCGCCCGCAGGCAATCCCACGCCGCCACCTCGCATCCCACCACCTGAGGTTCTGGCCTTGACCGTGAGAAGAGGAATGAAGACGCGACGCTGGTTCTCCCATTTTCTATTTTCGATTTTCTATTTTCTGCTCCCAGTCATCTGTGTTCATTTGTGGTTTCCTCTTCTTGTTCTTGCACAGGAAGGCGATCCCGAGATCGTCGCCAATCTCTCCACCGGGCGTGCGCTGTTTTGCGTCACTAAAGACGGGATTGTGCTCGCTACTGTGCATACCGCCGCGTCTCCCGCCGATCCTGACGCGCGGCCTCCGGCAGTGGTCGAGCTTCCTGGCGGGCGGATTGCCATTTTGCTCGGCGCGGTGGAATGGGTGCTGCCCGCGTCGGGCAAAGACCCTGTGCGTCTCGACCTCGAACTGCTGCGGCTGCTTGTCGGCTCTGCCGCGGAATCCCCCAAGACGGCCGACATGGGCACAGCCACGGATATCGAAGCGATCGGCATTCGACTCCTCGAGCGCCTGCGCGCGGTGGCGACGAATCTGCACAGCAAGATCGACATGCGCCCAGACGAGCCGCTGCTCGAGCTGCTTTTGGTCGGCAATGTGCCCAACTACGGCCCGGAGGTCTGGCGGCTCAGCTACCGCATCGCGCAGGAACTGCTGCGCGGCGACTTCTGGCGCACCCGCGTCCTGCGCCCGCACATCGTGCAGCTCTACCCGCCCGAAAAGGGCCAGCCGCGCACGCTGATCGAAGTCGCCTATCCGCCCGACGCGCCGGGGCCTGCGCTCGCTGAACTCCTGACCTCAGACGACCCGCGCCTGGCCCGCATCCGCTCCGGCGATCCGGCAATGGCCCGCGCCATCGAGAAAATCGCCGCCGGTGAAAGCCACAAGACCGATACCGCTCCCGCTACCGCTTTCCTGCGCGCGGCCCTTTCAGCCGTCGTTCCGCAGGAAACTGGCCTTGTCTTCGGCGTCCTCTCCGAACGACGCGGCGTCGACTGGGCCCTAGCCCCGCCCGAGCCGGCCCAAAAAGTCGAGCAGCCCTCCGAGCCCGGCGCGCCCACCCTGCGCAAGAAACGCCCTTGAACCTTTGTTTAGTTTTGTCCGGGAATCTGATTCAGGAAGGCGAGAAGTTGAGTGCGGTACATGGCCGGAGCAACCACGGAAGCTTCCTCATGGCAGACCCCTTCAATTCGTAGGATTGACTTCGGCTCCCGGGCGTGACGAAACGTTTCTTCTCCCAGCTCAAAGGCAATCACTGGATCCTGAGTGCAATGGACGATGAGAACCGGTGCCTGCACCCTTTCGAGCTTTGCAGCACTGTCGAACTTCGACTTCGCAATCCAGCCAAGCCCTGGCAAGTACGGATACACTCGTCGCGCGAGTGCCCGGGCTGATGGGAATGGTGCTTCAAGGACCACGCCCCCGACGTTTCGCTCCGAAGCCAGGTTCACCGCAACCGCCGTGCCCAGCGATTGTCCGAATGGAATGATGCGGGCCGGGGGAATCTCCTTTTCGTTTACAAGAAAATCGTAAGCGGCTCGCGCATCCCGATAGAGACCTTCCTCACTGGGCGTGCCCTCGCTGCGGCCATATCCTCGGTACTCCACTGCCAGGACATTCACCGGAAGCTGGTGCAAGAATCCATACGCTTCAGCACGGTGGGTGATATTTCCAGCATTTCCGTGGAACGCGAGAAAGGTGAACTTCGCGTCATCCGCGGGAATCCACCAGGCATGGAGTTTCACGCCGTCCGCAGTGGTAAGCCTAACCTCCTGTACGGGCAAACCGCGCGGTCGCCAGTCACCTTCCAGCCGCGGTGAATGGTTTGGGAAAAAGACCAGACGGGATTCAAATAGGCGCAAGAGAAGAAGCACCGTGAGGTAGGCTGCCAGCAGAAGAAAAACGAGGTAGGACACTTTTTTCAATGTGCGCTTACTTGGCCTTGCCTGCGAACTGCTGCTTCACGCGCGCGCTCTTTTCCGTCACCGACTGCGCTAGCTCTTCCTTGTAGGCCACCAGCCGCTTGGCGATGGTCGCGTCGGAGGTGGCCAGGATCTCCGCCGCATAGATAGCGGCGTTGGTCGCGCCCGGCTTATCAATGGCCATTGCCGCCACCGGCACCCCCGCCGGCATCTGCACGCTCGAGAGCAGCGCATCAATGCCGCTCAGCACCGTCGTTGCCATCGGGACCGCAATCACCGGCAACGTCGTTAGTGCCGCCACCACGCCCGCCAGGTGCGCCGCTCCCCCGGCCGCAACGATAATTGTCTTCAGGCCGCGGCTGATCGCGCTGGTCGCGTACTCGTGCATCCGCGCCGGCGATCGGTGCGCCGAGATCACCTCGATCTCATAAGGGATCTCAAACTTCTCCAACATTTTCGCCGACTCGGTCATCACCGGCAGGTCGGTATCCGACCCCATGATGATCCCCACCAGCGCCCGGCCAGGATTTTCAGTTGTCATCTCTCTCCACCTCTCTCTCCACCTCAGATCGGCGCGACCGCCGCCTCAAGCACTTCCGCGCGGTCGCCCCGCCGGATTCGCCCGCCTTCCAGCACCCGGCACAGCGTCCCTCGCCTGCTACGCAGCTCCTGTTCCAACCCCGGGCGGATCTCATTCATCCGGTTGCACGGCCCGCATGGCCCGGTCACGTCCAGCAGGGCATCGCCCACCCGCAGCCGCTGACCCTGCGTAAGCTCTTGCACCTTCAGCCCCCGCGTTGTGATGTTCTCTTTCACCCGACCCGGCTCGATTCCCATCGCCTCGAGCGTCTCCATGTCCATCAGCAGCACTTGACGCTTACTCCCCGGTCGCCCGTGCACGCACCCCTGGAAACCCTTGTCCGCAACCGCCTCCACTTCCGCCACCTCGCGCATCGGTTGGCGGTGCACAAACGCAATGTATAGGTGAACGACCTCGCCCAGGATTAGTCTCCCGCTGCGGAGCGTTTCCCTGCTGCGGCCGCCCCGATATCCTTCCGGTAGTGCGCCCCCTCAAACCGTATCTTCCCCGCCGCCTCATAACACTTGCTAAGCGCCTGCTCGAGCGAAGCGCCAGTCGCGGTTAGCCCAAGCACCCTACCACTACTAGTGTAGTGGATATCGGCTTCCCTCTTCGTCCCCGCGTGGAACACCACAACGTCGTTCACCTCAGACGCTTCCACCAACCCGTCAATTCTCTTGCCAGCCTCTATCTCACCCGGGTAGCCAGCCGATGCCATCACGACGCAGGCGCTAGCGCCTTCCTTCCACGCAAGAGCTTTGCCGCCCAGGCCCTCAGTGGCTGCCGCATGAAGCACCTCCGCCAGGTCAAAGTCAGCGCGCACGAGAATTGCCTGCGCTTCCGGGTCCCCCAGCCTACAGTTGAACTCGAGCACCTTTGGGCCGTTCCTGGTAAGCATCAGCCCGAAATAAAGGAACCCGCGGTAGGGCGCCCCCTCGGCGACCATCCCCGCAATCGCTGGCCGAACGGTCCTCTCCAAGATGGCGTTCTCAAGCTCCGCGGAAATGAGCCCGTCCATCGAGTACGTGCCCATCCCGCCGGTATTGGGCCCCTGATTGCCGTCGAACACCCGCTTGTGGTCGCGGGTGGGCGGCAGCGGCAGCACGTCGCGCCCATCCGTGAGCACGATGTAGGAAAGCTCCTCGCCTTCGAGCGCTTCTTCCATCAGGACGCGACTTCCGCCCTCTCCCAGTTCTTTCTGTTCCATCAGCCGCTCGAGAAAAGCCGTGGCCTCATCCGGCGAGGACGTAACCAGCACGCCTTTGCCGGCGCACAGCCCGTCGGCCTTGACCACCACGGGCCAGTCCACGGCGCACAGGGCGCTGTAGGCATCGCCGGGTGAATCGTACACGCCATAGAGCGCGGCAGTGGGGATGTCGTGCCGCGCGAGGAACTCCTTGGCGAAGACCTTGCTGCCTTCGAGCCGCGCCGCCTGCTTGCTTGGCCCCACGATGGCCCGTCCACGCCGCGCAAACTCGTCAGCAATTCCTTCGACCAGCGGCAGCTCCGGCCCCACCACTGTTAAATCGGCGCCCACCTGCTCGGCCAGCGTCGCCAGGCCCGCCACATCTCTCATGTCGGCGGCGACGCACTCGGCGTCTTGCGAAATCCCGCCGTTCCCCGGCGCACACCACACTTTTTCAACGCGCGGGCTTTGCCGCAGCTTCCAAACCAACGCGTGTTCGCGCCCGCCGCCGCCGATTACGAGAATTTTCATGAGACCGCCAAGATAGACGCAGCCCGCCCGGCTGTCAACCGCAGCCGCCCGCTCCGGTTGATGCGCCCGCGCCGCGCGGCCGACCGCGTCCTCCGCAAAGCCCGCCGCGTTTTTCCCGAAGACACCAATCTCAAGCGCCTGGCCCCCGCCGATTGATTCTTCGCCCTCTTGCCCTGAGCCTCCCAAAAATGTTCTCATCGTGGCTCGATGCCGTGGGACTTCGCACTCATCCTTCTAGTCCTGGCCACGCTGGTGCCCTGGCGCGGGGCCGTCCGCATGCGCCAGTTGCTTGCCCGGCCGCACCTCGCCACCACTGACCGCCTGGCCCTCTACGCATCCACAATTGCTTTTCAGTGGTTTGCTGTCGCCATCGTGGTATGGCGATCGCACGCCCGCGGCCTGACACCCGCTGATCTGGGTCTCTCTCTTGCCCAGAAGGATCGCGTCTGGGAAGTAGCCGCCGCTCTGACCGTTCTCCTCGCGCTGGCCCAGCTCCTCAGTCTTCGCTACGTAGCGCGCCTTCCGCCCGAGCGGCAGGGCTTTCTTCGACTGATGGCCGCGAAAATCCTGCCGCAAAACTTCCTCGAGTCGCTCGCCTTCCTTGCACTCACGGCCACCGCCGCCCTTTGCGAAGAGCTCCTCTACCGCGGCTTCGTCTTTGCCGCCATCGAGCGAGCCACCTCCAGCGCCGGACTCGCCGTGGCTGGATCCGCTCTCCTTTTCGCCCTCGCGCACCTTTATCAGGGCAAGCGCGGAGTTCGTACCAGCTTCTTCGTCGGCCTGCTCTTCGCCGTTTCTCGCATCTGGACTGGCAGCATCGCGCCGACGATCCTCACACATCTAGTGGTCGATCTCCTGGCCGGCCTGGTGGCGCCGCGCTGGTTGCGGCCAAGGGAGTCTGCCACGCCGCCCGGTGCTCCGTCCGGAGCTGATCGGTGACTCCATTTCTCATAGTTATACATATACAATGATTGTATCTAAGAGTAAACACAACCCGCCTTCCGATGATGCCATCCGCACAGCGCTGGCCCCCTTCGGCGTCACGCCCAGTCCAGCCCTTTGCAAGCAGGTCCGCGTCTATCTGCGAATTCTAATGCAATGGACTGAGAAGATTAGCCTTACGTCGATTCGGGAGCCCCTGGGGATCCTTGCCAGGCACTTCGGCGAGTGCATGTTTGCCGCGTCCGCCGTCCCCATTGAGCGTGGTCGGCTGGCCGACGTCGGCTCCGGTGCCGGTTTCCCCGGACTGCCGCTCAAACTGATCCGCCCGGATCTTCATCTGACTTTGATCGAGCCTAACATCAAAAAATCTGCGTTTCTTTCCGAGGTGGTGAGGGCTCTTGAACTGGCCGATGTCACCGTTCTCCGGAACTCCTTTGGGGATTCTCGGATCAAACCAGCCTCTCACGCCTTCATTACCTCACGCGCACTGGACCCGTCTGAAGGCCTTTTACCATGGGCCCACCGATCGCTCGCGCCCCGCGGCAGTCTGGTTCTCTGGACCGCAAAGGATACTGCTCAGGAGATCTGTTCTGACGTGCATTGGAACTGGCTTGAGCCGATACCTATACCGCAATCGAAGCAGAGAGTTCTTCTTGTAGGCCAACCCCTGTAAGCGCCCGTGAAGGTCCTTCAATCAGTGTTCCACGTGGAACGCTAGCGCGAGCGCTACGCGGCTACGTTCCACGTGAAACATCTTGCATCCCATTGTGATCTTCTGGTAGAGTCCACAACTTATTGGGGGTCGAATTTGGGACGCGTGATCGCCATCGCCAACCAAAAGGGCGGCGTTGGCAAAACAACTACTGCCGTCAATCTCGCCGCCTCTCTGGCCGCGGCCGAACAACCAACCCTTGCCATTGACTGCGATCCACAGGGCAACACAACCGGCGCACTCGGCTTTCACAAGGATCCTGCCCGCCGCACTCTCTACCACGCGCTTATTCTCAACGAGCCTATCCAGCGCATCCTTCTCAAGACCCAAGTGGACGGCCTCGACATTATCCCGGCCGACAAGAACCTCGTCGGCGCGGCGGTCGAACTGGTCAGCCTTCAGAACCGCGAGTTTTTCCTGCGCAAGCTTATCTCCGAACTTCGCAAGAACTACAACTATCTTATCCTCGATTGCCCGCCAGCCCTGGATTTGCTTACTTTGAACGCATTAGTCGCTGCGGATTCTGTTCTCATCCCAATTCAATGCGAATACTTCGCCCTTGAGGGCGTCTCCGAGCTTCTCGACACACTGATGCGCATCCGCCGGACCCTGAATCCGGACCTCGCAATCGAGGGCATCCTCTTAACCATGTACGACGAGCGCACGACCCTGTCCCGCCAGGTAGCTGCGGATCTTCGTAGCTTCTTTGGCGCCCAGGTGTTTGAAACCGTCATCCCTCGCAACGTGCGCCTTGCAGAAGCCCCCAGCCATGGAAAGCCAATCATCTTCTACGACATTCATAGTAGAGGAGCTGAAGCCTACATCCAACTTGCCAAGGAGGTCATCTCCAATGCCCAGAAACGCACTAGGGAGGGGACTGAGCGCGCTGATCCGGGAGCCCGAGCCGCCACCGCAGGTTAGCTCTGTTCCCGCTGCAGCAGCTGCCACCGCGGCAGCACCAGCCCTATCTCGCTCGCTCGAAATCGACATCGATCTCATTGACCCCAGCCCCTACCAGCCTCGCACCCGCTTCCGCGAGGAATCGCTCGAGGAGCTGGCCCGCTCGATTCGGTCAAGCGGCATCATTCAGCCGGTGGTCCTCCGTCCGATTGGCGTGCGGTATCAACTCCTTGCCGGCGAGCGCCGCTGGCGTGCCGCACAGCGCGCCGGCCTGCAACGTGTCCCTGCTGTCTTGCGCGAAGTGCCTGAAGAGCTGGCCCTCGAAATCACGCTGGTCGAGAACATTCAGCGTGAAGACCTCAATCCCATCGAGCAAGCAAGGGCTTTTGATCGCCTGATGACCGAGTTCGGACTTACCCAGGAAGACGTCGCCGAGCGCACCGGCAAGGACCGCACCACCGTTGCCAACGCCGTTCGCTTGCTTAAGCTCGACCGCCCCATCTTGGACTTCATCGAAGAAGGCAAGCTATCCGCTGGCCACGGCCGCGCTCTCCTGGCCTTCCCTGAGCCAACGCTCCGCCTCCGCATCGCCCGGCGTGCCGCGCGCGGGGGACTCACAGTTCGTCAGATTGAACGCCTAGCGTCGCGCCGCCCGCGCACTGCCGCCTCACAGCCGTCCGTGCTGCTCGATGCCAACATGCGCGCGGCACTCGAGGAACTTCAGCGCCACCTGGGTACCCGCGTCACGCTGCGCCCACGGATTGGCAATCTCCCCGGCCAGTTGATCATCGAGTATTACAACGAAGCCCAGCTTACGGGCATCTACGAGCGCCTCATGCGGAGCTAATACTATAGGTGTAGTATTAAACTGTCCCCAGTCCTATTGACTTGTCCGCAAGGCACTGTAAATTGGTCCTCAGAGTCTCAGGGGTATCTCGTGGCTTGGAAATGGTCGGATCGGAAAAAACAACCAACCCAGGACTGGACCGGCTTTCTCGACAAAGGTGTTCGCCTGGAGGGCACGCTGGAGCTCGCCGGTACGTTTCGCCTGGACGGAGAGGTGAAAGGCAACGTCATCTCCGAGCAGACCCTAATCCTGGGGGAGAGTGCCAAGGTGGAAGGCCAAATCGAGGGCAACCACGTGGTGATTTCCGGCCGGTTTGATGGTGTGATCTTCGCCAAGGGTCGGGTGGAAATTCAACCCAAGGGCGTCGTCACCGGCGAAATCCACTCCCCCTGCCTAGTGATCGAGCCGGGCGGCATCTTCGACGGCCGCTGCCACATGCTCACTTCTTCGGAGACGGCCAAGCCTCTGACCATCCCCATCCGCGCCGCCACTCAGGGCTAAGCTCGAGCCGATCCATTCGTCGCCCGACCGGTCGCTCCCTGTCACCTGCCACCTACTCATACCGCAGGCAGCGGACCGGGTTGAGGTTGGACGCCTTCACTGCGGGGTAGATCCCGAAGAACAGCCCCACGCCAAACGAGATTAGCAGTCCAATCATTGTCCAGTACAGGGAAACACGCGCAGGCAGGGAAGGAAAGAGCCAGGCCACGGACACGCTGAGCACCACGCCTGTCAGGATCCCCAGTATTCCACCCGCGCCGGTGAGGGTCATGGCCTCGAGAAGGAACTGCGCACGTATGTCTTTGCGGCGGGCACCGACGGCCTTGCGGACGCCGATTTCGCCCGTGCGCTCGGTGACGCTGACCAGCATGATGTTCATCACGCCGATTCCGCCGACCAGCAGGCCGATGGAGGCTACGATCAGGGTCAGGATGACGATCGCGCCGGTGAGCTGCTTCCAGAGGTCGGTGATAATGTCGGGGGAGGCGATTTCGAAGTCGTTGGGCTTGCCTGCGGGAACGTGACGACGGCGGCGGAGGATGTCGGCCACTTCGTCTTCGGCGGCCTTCAATTCCTCTGCATTGTTCACGGTGACCACAAGAATCACCTCTTCGATCTCCGGATAGAGCTTCGCGAACGTCTTGTAAGGAATGATCACAAACTGGTCCACGCCCGGGCCGCCGAAGAGGCCCTGGTGCGGCTCGAAAACGCCGATGACGCGGAAAGGCAGCCCGTTGACGCGGATTTCCAGGCCGAGCGGGTCGGTGGGGCCGAAGAGCGTGTCGGCAATGGGAGTGCCGAGCAGGCAGACCATGGCGGCGTGATCTTCTTCCTGCTGGGTGAAGTAGCGTCCGTACTTGACAGCATAGATGGGGAGAACCTCGAGCAGGTCGGGGTCAGCGCCGCGGAGGATGGGTTCGGAGACGAGGCGGTTCTGGTAGCGCACTTCATTGGAGCCGCCGAGCAATCCAAAGCGGGTGAGGATGGGCATGGCCTTGTCCACCAAGCGGGCGTGTTCGCGGATGGCGGCGGCATCTTCGGCTTTGAGATGCTTGCGGAGACGGATAGCTTCGGGGAGGCGCTCGAAGTCAATGGTGAAGGCGGGAAAGCGGGCGACGAAAAAACTCTTTGAGCCGAGCTCGTTGACTTTATCGGCAATGTGGCGGTTGAGGCCGTCAATGATTGCGGCGACGCCGATAACGCTGGCGACCCCAATGACCACGCCGAGCATGGTCAGAAAGGCGCGCATCTTCTGGCTGGCGATGGTTGCCAACGCCACACTCAGCGATTCTTTCCATTCGGCGCGCGAAAGCAAGAAGGTCGTCCCTCTTTCGTTTTCAGGATACCCCCCGCGGCGGCGCACGCCAAACGGGGTCTTGCGGCAGGTGCCGGCTGGTGGAGGCCTACGCCGCGCGCGGACCGGCAGCGGAGTGATGGACGTCGC
>Ga0209002_10001252_pt1 | contig 20526 bp, 18 predicted proteins | sample Rifsed16ft2_FD_184010 | JGI IMG/M metagenome (GOLD analysis project Ga0209002, IMG submission 184010) | Soil microbial communities from Rifle, Colorado, USA - sediment 16ft 2 (version 2) | ecosystem: Environmental > Terrestrial > Deep subsurface > Rock core/Sediment | place: Rifle, Colorado... | reverse complement strand
CCCCCGCCGCCTGGGATCGCCTCGTCTCGGCCGTCCACGAACTCGCGCGCGAGGCGGCGGCGCTGGGCCATCGTGTCGTCTTCCACCCGCATGCCGGGACCTTCATCGAGACGCCGGACGAGGTCGCCCAGCTTGTCGAGCAGACCGACCCCGCGCTGGTCGGGATCTGCCTGGATGTCGGCCACTACCTCGTCGGGGGTGGCGACCCGGTTGCCGCGCTCCGGGCACTCGGCCCGCGCGTGACTCACGTGCACCTCAAGGACGTGGATCCGGTCGTTCTCGGCCGGCTGCGATCCGGCGACCTCGACGGCTTCACCGGCGCGATTCGGGCCCGTCTCTTCACCGAGCTCGGGGCCGGGATCCTGGACCTCCCGGGCGTGCTGGAGAGCCTCGAGGACCGGGGCTACGCCGGCTGGCTGATGATCGAGCAGGACTCCTGCTGGGGGCCGCCCTCGGAGAGCGCGGCAATCGGGCGGCGCGTCCTCGCCGTGGCGCTCCAGCAGCTTGGTCGGCGCCGCGGGCCGGCCTGACGGAGGATCACGAGCGATGCGCATCACCCTCATCGGGGCCGGACGGATCGGCAGTCTCCATGCCCGTCTCCTGGCGGCAACCCCGGGCATCGACCAGCTCATCGTGGCCGACGTGGACTCGGCCCGGGCCCGCGAGGTCGCGGCGACGGTCGGCGCCCAGGCGATCGATTCGATCCCTGACGCAATCGGCGCCGCGGACGCCGTGGTCATCGCGGCCGCCACGACGGCGCACTCGGAGCTGATCATCGCCTCGGTCGACGCGGGGCGGCCCACGTTCTGCGAGAAGCCACTTGCCGAGGATCTCGGCCACACGCTCTCGGTCGCCGCCCACATCGAGGCGAGCGGCGTGCCCTTCCAGCTCGGGTTCCAGCGTCGCTTCGACGCCGCCTACCGCGAGGCGCGACGGCTCGTCGCGACGGGTGAGCTCGGAACCCTGTACGCGATGCGCATGGCCGGCCATGACCCCGAGCCCCCGCATGAGAGCTACATCCCGCAGTCCGGCGGCCTGTTCCGGGATTTCTCGATCCACGACTTCGACGTGCTCCGCTACCTGACCGGCCGTGAGGTAGTCGAGGTCTACGCCGATGGAGGGGTGCTCGGCTTCCCCGTGTTCGCCAAGTACAACGACGTCGACACCGCCGTGGCCACGCTCCGCCTGGATGACGGCATGCTGGCCGTGCTGACCGTCGCCCGGCACGACCCGCTCGGCTACGACATCCGGACCGAGTTGTTCGGGTCGCGCGACTCGGTGAGCGTCGGCCTGGGGCCGCGGACCCCGATGCGTTCCGTCGAACCTGGCGTCCCCCCGCCGGCCGGACCGGCGTGGCCGAACTTCCTGGACCGGTTCGAGGCCGCGTACGTTGCGGAGTTTGCCGCCTTCCTCCGCGTCGCCGCCGGGCTGGAGCCAAGCCCGTGCACAGCGAGGGACGGCGTCGAGGCGCTCCGTGTCGCCGAGGCGGCCACGCGCTCCCTGCACGAACACCGCCCGGTGGCCATCGCGGAAATCCCGGGCTGACCACGCCGAAACGACCTGTACGGCTCGTCTGGCCGGCTGTACGATCCGACCGTCGAAAGGAGGCGCACACCCAGCGACCGCCGGACATGCGACACACCTCAACACACGTCAATGGGATGCCGCCCTTCGGCGGCCCAGGAGGAGATGGAGCGGGATGAACATTCGACGCACGTTCGCGCTGCTCGCCGGAGCAGCCATTCTCGTCGCCGCCTGCGGAGGAGCTACCTCCAGCGCGGCGCCGCGCGGTCCGGACGGAGCCCTCGTCAAGCGGGCCGACATCAAGATCGAGGTCGTGACCCACGGCCAGGCCATCGACGGCTTCTGGGGCGTCGTTCGCAACGGCGTCAAGGCCGGCGCCGCGGATATGGGCGTCTCGGTGAACTACAGCGCGCCGGACGCCGAGAGCGACATGGTCAAGATGTCGCAGCTCATCGACGCCGCGGTCGCCAAGAACCCGACCGGCCTCGTCGTATCGATTCCGAACCCGGACGCCCTCAGCCCGGCGATCAAGAAGGCGATCGACGCCGGAATCTCCGTCGTCTCGATGAACTCGGGCTCTGACGTGTTCAGGGCGCTCGGCATCCTTGCCCACGTCGGCCAGACCGAGTACGAAGCCGGCTTCGGCGCCGGTGAGCGCTTCAAGGCGGCCGGCGTGAAGAACGCCGTGTGCTTCAACCAGGAAGTCGGCAACCAGGCCCTGACGCTTCGCTGCAACGGCTTCTTCGACGGCCTCGGCATCGGCGCCGACAACGGGGAAGTCCTCACCGGCAACATCGCGGACCCGGCCGGCATGCAGGCCACGATCGAGGCTGCGCTCGGCGCGGACGACTCGATCGACGGCCTCCTGACGCTTGGCCCGTCCGTCGCTGATCCGGCGCTCGCCGCGATCGAATCGCAGGGGAAGACCGGCAAGGTCCATCTCGCCACGTTCGACCTGAGCGCCAGCGCGCTGACGGCCATCAAGGACGGCAAGATGGACTTCGCCATCGACCAGCAGCAGTTCGCCCAGGGCTACCTGCCCATCGTGATCCTCACGATGTACGCGGAAACCCGCAACCTGCCGACCGGCAATGGCTCGGGCCTGATCATGACCGGCCCCGGCTTTGTCACCAAGGACGGCGCCGCGGACGTCATCGCTCTCTCGGCGAAGGGCCTCCGCTAACCGCGTCAGGGGCGCCGGCCAGCCGGCGCAGCGAGCGGGGTCGGATGATTCCGGCTCCGCTCGCGCCATATTCGGGAGGGAATCATGGCGACGATGCCGGCCAGCGCACCCGAGAAGTCGGCGCCGGCGCGACTGCGCCGGGTGCCGCTCTTCCAGCGGCTCCTCGCTCGCCCGGCGGCCGGCGCGGCGATCATCGTGGTCTTCGTCTGGCTTGTGTTTGCCGGCATCTCGGTCGCCAGCGGAAGCTTCGTCTTCCTTGGCCTGAAGGGGACGCTGAGCTACCTCGACGTCGCGGCCCAGGTCGGGATCGTAGGGACGTCGGTCGCGCTGCTGATGATCGCCGGCGAGTTCGACCTGTCGATTGGATCGCTCGTCGGCTTCGCCGGGATCGTGATCGGCATCCTTGTCGTCGAGTTCGGGCTGCCGATCTGGCTCTCGATCATCATCGCCATGGTTGCCACGACATGCCTCGGCGTGATCAACGGCGTCATCGTCGTCAGAACCGGCCTGCCGTCGTTCATCGTCACCCTGGCCACCCTGTTCATCATCCGGGGGATGACCCAGGCGATCACCGCGGAGATCACGAACATCACGTACATCCCCCTCGGCAGGGACCGGGTGGAGGCGGATCCAATCGCCTGGATCTTCAACTGGAGCGGCGGCCCCACCGGTGACCTCAAGGTCTCGATCTTCTGGTGGATCCTCGTCGCCGTCGTCGGGGCGTACATCCTCGGACGGACGCGCTTCGGCAACTGGATCGCCGGCGTCGGCGGTTCCGCGAGCGCAGCCCGCAATCTCGGTGTCCCGGTTGCCCGGGTCAAGATCACGCTGTTCGCCTTGACCGCGTTCTCGGCCTCGATCCTCGCGACGATCCAGAGCATGACCTTCTTCTCGGCGGACGTGCTCCGCGGTCGCGGCATCGAGCTCGACGCCATTACCACGGCGGTCATCGGCGGGTCGATCCTCGCCGGCGGCTACGGGTCCGTCGTGGGGGCGGCGATCGGCGCCCTCGCCCTCGGGATGGCCCGAATCGGCATCGTCTTTGCGAGCATCAACGCCGACTGGTACTTCGCATCCATCGGGACGCTTCTCCTCGTGTCCGTCGTCCTGAACAACTGGATCCGGCGTCGCTTCGCCGGGATCCGCTGAGGGGGGTGAACCGATGACCGGCACGATGTCAGCGCCGAAGGCGGAGTCCCGCACGCGGACTCCCCTCCTGGAGGCACGCAACGTCTCGAAGTACTTCGGCGCGGTGGTCGCCCTGGAGGACGTCTCGCTCGCCGTCAGCGCCGGTGAGGTCGTCTGCCTGCTAGGCGACAACGGAGCCGGCAAGTCCACCCTGATCAAGATCCTGTCCGGCGTGTTCGAGCCGGATGGGGGCACTCTCGCCGTGGACGGCAAGACCGTCCGCTTCGGCTCGCCGCGCGACGCGCTCGATGCCGGCGTGGCGACGGTGTACCAGGACCTGGCCGTGATGCCGCTCATGAGCGTCAGCCGGAACTTCTTCCTCGGCAATGAGCCGACCACGGGCTGGGGTCCGTTCAAGCAGTTCGACGCGGTCACGGCCGCGGCGCGCTCGAAGGAGGAGATGCACCGGATCGGCATCGACATCCGGGACACGGATCAGGCCGTCGGAACACTGTCCGGCGGCGAGCGCCAGACGCTCGCGATTGCGCGGGCCGAGCACTTCGGAGCACGGGTTCTCATCCTCGACGAGCCGACCTCGGCCCTCGGCGTCAAGGAGTCTGCGATCGTCCTGCGCCACGTCATCGCGGCCCGCAACCGTGGCCTCGGGGTCATCTTCATCACCCACAACATCCAACACGCGCTGCCGATCGGTGACACGTTCACGATCCTGTCACGCAGTCGCCACGGCGGGACCTTCCGGCGGGCCGAGCTCGACGCCAACCAGCTCCATCGGCTCATGGGCGGCGGCGAGGAGTTCGCCGAGCTCGAGCGCGAGCTGGCGGCGCTCATGGAAACGCCGCTAGCGACTGAGGAGGCCCCGACCCCTCCGACGGACGTCACGCCCACGGGGTCCTGACCCAGCGGTCTGGTGGGTGGACCAGTGACCAGCGAGGCTGCGCGATGCCGGTGACGATCGCCGACGTCGCGCGGCTGGCAGGGGTCTCGACCGCGACCGTCAGCCGCGTCCTGACCGGTATCGGTCGGGCGCGTCCGGACACCCACGAGCGGGTCGTCGCCGCGGCCGCGGAACTCGACTACCGGCCCTCGGGGATCGCGCGCTCGCTCAAGCTCCGTACGACGCAGACCCTTGGACTCATCGTGACCGACATCGAGAACCCGTTCTTCCCCGAGCTCGTCCGAGCCGTCGAGAACGCCGCACGGGAGGCCGGCTTCGCGCTCCTGCTGTGCAACGCGGCCGACGACCCGGAGCGCGAGGTGTCGTCACTCGACCTCCTCATCGAGCGCCGCGTTGACGGCGTGATCATCGCCGCGAGCAGCCTGCCCGCGGACCACGCGGCCTGGCTGGGTTCGATCACGGTCCCGGTCGTGCTCGTCAACTGCGCCGGGTCCGATGCTCCGCGGCCCGCGATCCGGTCTGACAACGTGCGTGGCGGGGAGATCGCGGCGGAGCACCTGCTCAGCCTCGGGCACCGCCGGGTCGCCATCCTCACGGCTCCGCCGCGAAACTGGGACGCCGTCGATCGGGCCGGCGGCGCCCGCTCAACGCTCCTTTCGGCCGGGATCGCAGCCGACGCGATCGTGGTGGAGCGCGGCCCGGCCGAGGTCGCCGGGGGCGAGGCCGCGATGGCCGTCGTGCTGGAGCGCGATCCCGATGTCACGGGCATCATCGCGTACAACGACCAGATGGCGATCGGTGCGCTGCGGGCCATTCGCGCATCAGGCCGCCGGGTCCCCGCCGACGTGAGCGTCGTCGGGTTTGACGATGTGCAACTGGCGGCCTATGTCGCGCCGCCCCTGACCACCATCGTCCAGGCCACCGCCGAGATGGGCCGCTGGGCCGTCGAGCGACTGCGCGAGCTCCTCGCGGCTGGACGGGCGGGCCAGGCGGCTGAGCCCGCATCAGCGCAGCTGGTTGCGTCGCCCGAGCACGTGGTCCTGCCCGTGCGACTGGTCATCCGTGACTCGTCGGGACCTGCTCCGGGACGAAATCCCTGATCAGCCGTCTCCTGGCTCGTGGAGCATGGCGGCCACCCGCCGGGTCACCGCGGCGAGGACCGGCACGCCCGACAGGCCGGGCCCTTGCACGTTCAGCGATGCGGCAGCTGCAGCCAGCCGGAGGTCGTTCCCGTGGCGCCCCGAAGCGGCCAGCGGGCCGTGGATCTGGGCAGCCAGGTACGCGGCGAGGAAGACGTCGCCGGCCCCGGTCGGGTCCACCTCCGCGGTCGCCGGAACCGCCGGGTAGCGCCGTCGGCTGTCTGGCTCACCCCCCGACAGGCGGATCTCCATGCCACCCAGGTGGCCTTCGGTCACGAGGAGCGTCGAGTCCGCCGCGAGGAGGTGCCACAGCCGCTCGAGCGGCGTGGCAGCGTCCACGTCATACCGGCTGACGCCCACGATGTTCGACCTGCGCAGGAGCGCCGATGGGCCCGGCGGTCGCTTCATGACCAGGCCGCCCCGCGGCAGTTCCCGCAGGATCCCCTGCCAGCCGAAGGCAACAATCGCGTCCGCGGGTGGAACGGACGCCCAGGCGTCGGGTAGCTCGTCCGCCACCGGCCCCAGTAGCCAGGCGTGGGCGGATCGCCACTCGGGCGGGAGCGCCGCAACGGACAGGGGGTCTCCCGGCTCGAGGCAGGTCTGGATCCGGCCGGCCGGTGTCTCGACGTTCTCGAAGACCGGGCTCCGATCCAGGTGGACCAGCCTGACATCGGCCCCCGCCTCGCGGAGCGCGTCGAGCTCCTCGGCGTCGGCTGCCAACCGGTCCACACCGACCAGCACCCTGGGCCGCAGGCCGAGCCGCGCGAGCGTGAGTCCGCCATAGGTCACGCCACCGCCGAGCCGCCACCCGCGCGGGTCGTCGTGGACCACGTCGCGGGCCGCGGAGCCGACGACCAGCACCTCGCCCTCACCCGTCAAGCTCGCCCACCTCCAGTGCCACCGAGGCCGGTCCGGCCGATCATCGACGAGGACTCCCCTCAACCACGGCCGACATCCAGCCTATACTCGCCCACGGACTGTGTTCCGCGGCCCAGGGACGAGGAGCGAGACGATGCATTTCTACGAGCTCCACGAAGGCGACGCCGAACAGTTCTTCGACGTCCTCATGTTCCGCGAAGAAGAGATGGACGCGGATGAGTTCTTCACGATCGTCCAGTCGATTCGTCGCCAGGTCCAGGACTCATACGAGACGGACTCGCTGATCGAGGCGATCGCCGAGGAGCTGGAGCGGAACTACGGCTTCGTCTTCGTATCCGACGACCGGCTGACCGCCGCCGTCAACGTCAGCAAGGTCGAAGATGACAACTTCCTCGCCGATCTCGACAGCGGGGAGCTGGAGGAGGACGCGGAGTCGGGCGCCGGCGATGTCGACTATCGGGCCGTGTATGCCGACTTCGAGCCCACCGAGCCCGACCCGAACTGACGCCGAGCTCACGACCGCGCGGGCCGGACAATCGTCATCGGCTGAACAGGATCTCGAGGACGTCGCCGTCGCGCACGTGGTAGGTTCGGCCCTCTGAGCGGAGGCGACCCGCCTTCCGCGCCTCGGCCATCGAACGGAGGGCCAGCAGGTCTTCGTAGGCGACGGTCTCGGCGCGAATGAAGCCCTTCGCGAGGTCCGTGTGGATCGCACCGGCGGCGTCCACCGCAGTGCTCCCATCCGGAATCGGCCAGGCGCGGACCTCATCCGGACCGGCCGTGAGGAACGAGATCAGCCCGAGCAACTGGTACGACAGGGCGATCACGCGACCGAGACCCGATCGCTCGATCCCGAGCTCGGTCATGAACACCGCGGCATCGTCCGGTTCGAGCTCGCCCAGCTCCATCTCGATCCGGGCCGACAGCGCGTCCACCAGCGCATGGCGGTGCGGATAGGCGGCGCGGATCACCTCGACGCTTTCCTCGGCCGACGGGATCTCGCGCTCGCCGATATTCAGCAGGATGAGGACGGGCTTCTCGGTCAGGAACCGGAAACCCCGGATCGCCTTCGCCGCATCCGCATCGAGCTCGGTGTCTCGGATCGGCCGACCGGCCTCGAGGTCCACCTTGAGCGTGCGCAGGATCGCCTCCTCCCGTTCGTTCGCCTCACGTTCCGCCGGCGTCCCGTGCCGGCCCGACGAGGAGAGGCGATCCAGCCGGCGATCCACCATCGCCAGGTCCGCGAGCAGGAACTCGAGGTCCAGGTGCTCGAGGTCGCGGAGGGGATCGACGCTCCCGTCCAGATGCGGGACGGAGGGGTCCTCGAAGGCACGGACCACGTGGAGCAGGGCGTCCGAGTCACGGAGCCGCCCGAGGTGCTCGGCCGGCAGCTCCTCCGTCCCGATCCGGCCCTCCGATGACGGCGGCGGGGCCGGCAGGTCAACGTACGTGACGTCCGCGTGGACGATCTTCCTGGGCCGGAAGATCTCGGCGAGTCGGTCCAGGCGCTCGTCGGGCACCTTGACCACGCCGATGTTGAGGGTGAGGCCGCCGAACCCGCCGGTCTCGGCGTGACCGCGGGTGAGGGTGTTGAAGACGGTCGTCTTGCCGCTTCCGGCGAGACCCACGATGGCAATCTGCATGACCAGAGGATTGTGCAGCAGCGAACCCAGTCCGTCCGTGCAGGCCGAATTCGCCGTCCTGGCGGTCGGCCGCCAGGCAGGCAACAACCCGGCAGATCAGTAGCCGGCGCCGGGGTCCACCACGTTGCGAAGCGCCTCTCCGGCCGCGTAGCGCCGCAGGTTCTCGCAGAAGAGGTCGATGCTGCGATCCAGGACGCGTGACGACGACCACGCGGTATGCGGGGTCACGATCACGTTCGACAGGTCGTAGAACGGCGATGTCGGCGGGAGCGGCTCCTCGCGGAACGCGTCGAGCGCAGCGCCCCCGATCCGGTGGTCCGCGAGCGCCTCGAGGAGTGCTCGATCGTCGATGAGCCGGCCGCGGGCGACGTTGATGATCCAGGCCTCGCGGCCCATGACGGCGAGCGCGGCCGCATCGATCATGCCTTCCGTTTCGGGCGTGAGCGGTGCCGCGAGGACAACGATGTCGGACGCCGCCAGGAGTTCGTGGAGGCCTTCCGGCCCCACGATCCGCGCCGGCGCCGGGGTAAACGGGAAGGCGTCGCCCGGATCGCCCGTCGAAGCAGCGGCCGCGGCGGATCCCGGACCGACTCCCTGCCCCGCTCCACCCCCCGGTGTTCGACGCTGGGCAATCACCCGGGCCCCGAACGCGCCGGCGAGCGAGGCGACGGCTCGTCCGATGGATCCGTAGCCCACGATCCCGATCGTGAGCTCGCGCAACTCGACACCTTCGAGCGGCTGCCACGTCCGCTCTCGCTGGAGCTCAAGCAGCTGAGGGAGGCGACGGCTGATCGCCAGGATGAGCATGAGAACGTGCTCGGCGATCGGTCGGGTGAAGACGCCGCGGGCATTTGTCACGGTGAGGTCGCGGTCGCGTGCGGCCGGCGTCAGCGCACGCTCAACGCCCGAGGTCGCCGTGTGGACCCAGCGCAGGTGCGGCGCGCGGGCGAGAAGGCGGTCGAATGCCTCCGAGCTCAGCCAGCCGCGAAGGAGGACCTCGACGTCCTCGACGGGTCCGTCGGCCAGCCCCTCCATGGACAGGTTGACGATTCGTGCGCCGGGTGCGGCCTCCCGGATCCGATCCAGGTCCTGGGCGCGAACGCGGGCCGACAGGATGGGACTCACGGCGATGGCGGTGGGCACGCCACCCGGGGCACTCCCCGGCCCGGGCCGCCCGACGACGTCCTTCATGCCGGGAGCGCTCCGCGGCCGTCGAGGACCCGCGCGATCCAGGCAGCTGGGTCCCCGATCTCATTCGCGGTCGGCAGCGTCGCGGGCGACGCCCAGATCCGGTCGAGCGCCACCCTGCCTCGCGCCTCGGCGACGGCCCGAACGAACAACTCACCGCGGCGATACTGCTCGAGCTTCAGATCCATGCCCGTCAATCGGAGCACGGCCCGCTCAAACCCCGTCCGCTGGGCGCGTCGCTCATGGAACCGGGCGGATATCCGCTCGATCCCGGGAACAAGGCCCTGGCCGATCTCATCCATCACGTAGTCGCTGAAGCCCTCGAGCAGGCTCATGACCGCCTGCGTTTCGCGAAACAGCGTGCGCTGCTCATCGGTCATCAGGCGCTCCATCCAGTGCTCACCGCTGGCCTCGCCGCGCAACGGGCGGACGAGCGCCCGGAGCGCGTCCCGACCGAGCGACTGCGCGGACCCACTGAACAGCGTGAGCTGGCGTTCGAGGCGTTCCGCGAGGTACGGGCGCAGCCAGGGATGCCCCTCGAACTCGAAGGCGTGGGTGGTCTCGTGCAGCGCGATCCAGGTCCGGAACGGCCCGATCGGCACACCGAGGCTCCGGGCCGTCGCCCGGATGTTCTCCTCGACGAACAGGAGCCGGCCATCCTCGGCCTCGGCCGCGAGCAGGGCGATGTCGTATTGCCCAAGGACGCGCGAGCCCATGAAGCCCAGGAGGAAGCCGAGCTGGCGGCCGGTCACCCAGCGGTTCGCAATGACCATCGCGGACGCCGTGACGCCCCCACCGGGACGGATGACCTGTTCAAGGAGCGGCCCCTCGATCCTGGAGATGAGGGACCGGAACGTCCGCACGTTGGCCCGAACCCAGTCCGCCCGATCGACCACGATCGCCCGCTCCACGACGCCCGGGAGGGGTGTCCCGAGCGCCTCGGCCAGGCGCGGGACAACGATCGCCATCGCGTCCCGATAGGCCGCGTCGGCCGCGCGGAGCTCGACGGGCGTCAGTCGACCCGGGAGCGATTCCACCCGGTTCACGGCCAGCCGCTCGACATCCGCCCAGTCGACGAGCCCGCGTCGCGCGGAGCGCTCCGCTCGCCGTCCGATGACGGTCGCGGCGATCCCAAGCACGGAACCAACGAGGAATCCGGCCTGCCACCGCCGGTCAGTCGCCCAGCCCGAGCCTCCGTCGCCACGGGACCGACGGGCCAGGCCGACCACGCCTGCCCGGCTGGTCCTGGCCGCCTCGCTCAGCCCGAGGCGCGTCATACGGCGAGGCGGCCGGCCGAGCCGGTCGCGACGAGCTCAATGGCCGCAACGTCCGGAAAGGCGTCACCGAACATGCGGCCGGCGATGGCCCGGAACGCCTCGACATCCCCGGTCGTGAACTGCACGTGGGTCGGCGGCGATGCGCGCCCGGCGGGCGCCTGATGGCCTGCGTGACCGGGGTCGGCGGCGGTTCCGCGCGAGCTGCCCGGCGCCTCGAGGCCGTTGATCGCCAGCAGGTCGTGCAGCGCCGAGGCCGTCGCGGACGCTGAGTCGACGATCGCGATGCGCTCGCCGGCGACCGCCGCAATCGTCGCGCGGAGCAGTGGATAGTGCGTGCACCCGAGCAGCAGCGTGTCAATTCGAGCGGAACCCGGGAGCGGGAAGATGAACTCGCCGGCCGCGTCGCGCTCCCCGAGGAGGGGGGCCAGGGCATCCGCGACCGCGGCTTCGATCTCGCGACCATCAACGAGTCCCGCTTCGACCATCGGGACCAGCGCCGGCGTCGCGTGCTCGTAGACCTCGACCGCGGGATTCTCGTCCTTGATCGCGGTGAAATACGCGTGTGAGCGGATCGTCGCCGCGGTCGCGATGACACCCACGCGCCGGTTCCGGGTCGTCAGGGCCGCGGTCACGGCCCCGGGCCGAATGACCCCAAGAACCGGGAGGTCGTAGCGGCGCCGGAGGTCGCCGATCGCCACGGCCGTCGAGGTGTTGCAGGCGATGACGATGGCCTTGATGTCCTGCTCGACGAGCGCATCGATCGCCTCGGTGCTGAAGGCCCGCACCTCATCGTCCGTCCGGGTGCCGTACGGCGCGCGGGCGTTGTCACCGAGGTAGATCGTGGATTCGGCCGGGGAACGTCGGAGGATCTCGCGCAGAACCGTCAGGCCGCCGACTCCCGAGTCGAACACGCCGATCGGACGCGGGTCGGACATCCGACCCTCAGCGCGTGCCGGCCGCGACCGCCGCCTGCCCGGCTCCGATCAGCGTCGCGACAACGCGGTCGATGTCCTGGCTGACGCCGGCCTGCGGGTCGGAGAGGACGAACGGGATGCCCTGGTTGTTGGCCGGAACGACGACGGCCCCATCCGACCTGACGTGGTGCTCGGGTACCCGCCCAAGGGCGTGGGTGAGCTCTGCCGGGTCGATCCCGGCGTTCGCATCGGCGCGGTTGACCAGGTACTGGACCTTCGACGCGGGGTAGCCGATCACGCGGAAGGTGTCGGCCATCGCGATCGTGTTGTGGATGGTCGTCGAGTCGTAGGTCACGATCTCGAGGATCGTGTCGACCCGGTCCAGGAGCGCCAGGTTGAGCTCGTCGAGCGCGACTGACATGTCGATGATCACCACGTCGTACAGGCGCCGCAGGAGCGACAGGACCTTCTCGACATCTCGCGTCAGGACCATCTCGGCCATCTCGATCCGGGGCGGAGCGAGGAGGATGTCAATGCCCGACGGGTCCCGCCACACGACTTCGGCGAGATCGGATTCAGCGACCCGGTCGGTCGGGAGGTCGAGGATGGACGGCGCGTCGGCTGGAACTCGGAGCAGTGCGCGCATGTCGGCGAACTGGATGCTGCCGTCGAGGAGGACCACATTTCGGCCGGTCCGGGCAGCCGCGACGGCCAGGTTGAACGCGATCGTCGTCTTCCCCACCCCGCCCTTGGGGGCGAAGATCGCGATCGAGATCGACGCGGCGGTTGTCTCGCCTGCCGCGTGGTCCTTCCGAACCTGGGTGACCCGGGAAATGAGGTCGTAGCCGGAGAACGGCATGGCCAGGACGCCGTGAATCCCCCGTGCGGGATCCACCTCGACGGGCTGCTGCGGGACCGTAAGCATGATCACGGGGACGTTGATGCCGCCCTCACGGAGCTGGCTCACGACCTGGGAAGCCTTGACCCGGCCCTGCAGCAGCGCGTCCAGGATGACGACATCGGGGCGCAGCTCCGGGACCTGCAGGACGGCCTTGCCGCCATCGGCAATGACCTCGATGAGCTTGATCTGGCTCTGCGACATCAGGAGGCCGCGGACGTACTGCGCCACCTGCGACACGTCCTCGATCAGCAGGAGGCGGATTTGATCGCTGGTTGCCATCGCCGAAACGGTATCACGGGCCGCCGGGACGCCGGGCGACGAGGATCGCCCTGCCGTCGCCTGGCTGCAACGGTGAGAGGTCATAGTCCCCGGCCATCACCTCGACTTCGAGTCCGGCGTCCTCGGCGTGGAGCCTGAGCTCGTCGGCACCAACCAGGTGGAGCGCGTCTTCGCGCGTCCAACGGACGGGCGGCTCGCCCGGCAGGCCCTCGTCGAAGATCGTCGTGAGCGTGACGGCCCGGGTCGCGCTGTCGTACCAGGCGGCCGCGGTCTTCGTGACTTCGCGCCCAGTCTCCGGGTCCTGTCGGAGCCATTCGAGGCCCAGCCGTCCGTCGAACCGGCCAAGGTCTTCGCCATGCGGCAGCCAGGTATCCACGACGGCAACGCCGCCCGGCGCGAGGAGGCCGGCGAGGACCGCGATCGCGGCCCGCTGGCGGCGCGGGCCGCCCAGCAACAGGAGCGAGTTCAGGCCCAGGATGCCGAGCCGGAACGTGCCGGCACCGGGGATCGCGGTCGAGAACAGGTCGCCCTCGACCAGCCGGACTCGTTGCGCCACTGCGGGCCCTGCCGCCGCGGACCGGGCACGTGCACGATCGAGCATCGTCGAATCGACGTCCAGGCCGGTGATCTCGTGGCCGGCCTCGGCGAGCGGAACCAGGAGCCGGCCGCTGCCCGCGCACAATTCGATGATCGGACCCCCGGTTCGATCAGCGAGCGCGCGGTACAGATCGAGATCCCCGGGATCGCCGGCCAGGTCGAGGTCGTACAGGCGAGCCAGCGCCGCGGCTTGGGAAGGCTGTCGGGTTGACACGGCGCGATCCTACCCGGTCCCGGCAGCGTGCCATGCGCCGCGGGCCAGAAGAACATCCCGCAGGACGGCCGGTCGGTCGCTCATCAGGCCGTCGACGCCGAGGTCCAGGAGCCTGGTCATCTCGTCCGGCTCATTGACCGTCCAGACGTGGACCGGCAATCCGAGGTCGTGGGCGGTCCGAATGAGCGCCGGCTCCACGAGCGGCACGCCGTAGCCCCTGCGCGGGATCTGCACGCACAGACCCGGTCGCCGCGCCAGGAGATCAAGAAACGGACCGAGGCCCCAGGCGCCGAGGCGCAGGGCCGCAACCTCCCTCGTGCCGAGCGACGTGCATGCCCCGGGCCCGAGCGCGCGGCGGAGCTCCGCCAGCCGGTGGTCCGAGAACGAACCCATGCACACCCGGTCCAGCGCGGCAACCCTCCGGATCGCGGCGACGAGTGGCGCGACCGCGGCATCGTGTTTCGGCTCCACGTTGAACCGCGCCGCTGGAAACGCCTCGAGCAACTCATCGAACCGGATGATCGGCTCCCGGCCGGCCACGCGCGCCAGGCGAACCTCGGACCATGGCAGCTCGGCGACCACGCCGCGCCGGTCCGTGACGCGGTCAAGGCGATCGTCATGGAACGCGATGAGCACGCCGTCGGCGGTCACGTGGACATCGGTCTCGAGATACCGGTACCCGAGATCTACCGCGGCGGCGAATGCAACGAGCGTGTTCTCCGGGTGGACCTCGGCGCCGCCACGATGGGCGAACGCGATGGGTCCGGGCTGATCGAGAAACGGATGCGTGGCCGTCAGCCCTCCCAGCGGATCCTCGCGCCGTCGCGCCGTCGCACGGCGAGCGCCGAAATAGCCTCGAGCGCCGCCCGGTTGGCGATCATCGCCGTGGACTCGGCCCAGTCGTACGGTGGCGAGACCTCGACGATATCCATACCCGCGAGCTGCACCGCCCCGACGACCTGGCGGACCGCCCGGAGCACCTCGCGAGGGAGCATGCCGCCCGGCTCCGGGGTGCCCGTGCCGGGCGCGAGGCCCGGGTCCACGACATCGATGTCCAGCGACAGGTAGATGGCATCCGGGCCATCGAGCGCCTCGGCGATCGCGTCGGCCACGACGGCCTCGGCTCCGCGCTCCTCGATCTCGGTCATGAGGTGATAGCGCAGGCCCTGTTGGCGCATCCAGTCGAGCACGGACACGGGCGGCCAGTAGCCCCGCAGTCCGACCTGGACGAAGTTCCTGCCCTTGACGGCGCCGGACTCGATGAGGCGGCGCATCGGTGACCCATGACCGGCCAGCTGGCCCCACGAGTCGGGCGCTGTGTCGGCGTGGGCATCGAAGTGGACGATCCCGATGCTGCCGGGTCGGCGGATCTCGGCGATCGCCGTCGCGGACGGCCAGGTGATGGAGTGGTCGCCGCCCAGGACGATCGGAATGGCGCCCGTCTCGGCGACCTCGCGCACCTTTCGGTAGATCATCGCGTGAGCACGTTCCCAGGAGGCCGGCACGATGTTCGCGTCGCCGGCATCGACCACGGTCAGGTGCTCGAAGGGTTCGATCCCCAGCTGCAGGGAGTTCAGCGAGCCGCTCGAGTTCTGCGCCTCGCGGATCGCCCGCGGCCCGAACCGAGCCCCCGGCCGATGCGTCACCAGGTCGTCGAACGGGGCGCCGACTATGGCGACGTCCACGTTCCGCGCCCGAATCTCTGCCGGATCCGTGATCCATGGCAGATTGGCGAAGGTCGTCGGGCCGACATAGGTCGGCAGGTCGAAGTCGGAGTACGTCTCGTACTCGCGGTCCCAGCCGTGCAACGCCGCGAAACCGTGCTCGGGGTCGGGACCCTTGGGGCGCTCGCTCACGCGATTCCTCCGGACGGCCGCGCTGCCCCTGATGAGGGTTGGCCGTGCTCGCCAAGGACGCCGCCGGTTCGAAGTCGGCCGTCCAGCGGGGCGCCGCGCGCATCGTACCAAACGCCCGGATGGAACCTGGCGCTTCCGCCGATCAGGCGTCCCGGCGGAACTCCACCCAGGCGGCGCTGACGAGCGCCGGATCGGCGAACAGGTCGAAGGCCGTCTGGGCAACAAGGGTCGCCGCCATGAGCGTTGTCTCATCGGCCACGGGGGTGGCCGCGGCGTCCCGGAACAGGATCGAGTGGCCCGGGGTCGGGAATGGTGCGATGGCAAGATCCGGATGGATCGTCGGGCAGACCCACGACACGTTCGTCATATCGGTGCTGCCGACGCTGGCGTCCTCCCCCTGGTCCTCGATGCCGTACGCGGCTGCGTTGGCGACCCAGCGATCCGCCAGCACGCGATTCGTCTTCATCGTTCGCGAGCCGCCCGAGAAGACCACTTCCACGGTCGTATCGGACGCCAGCGCCGCGGCGTCACACAGCTGCTGGAACCGCGCCTGCATCGCCTGGAAGTCCGCGTCGTCGTCGCTCCGGATCATGAACCAGGCCCGCGTCCGGTCCGGGATGATGTTGGCGGCGGTGCCGCCTTCCTGGATGATCCCGTGGACGCGGGCGGCCGGCCGTAGCTGCTGGCGCCAAAGGCCGACCGAGCCAAACAGCAGGATCATCGCGTCGAGCGCGTTCTTGCCCTTCCATGGATCGGACGCGGCGTGCGCCTGGAGGCCGGTGAACGTCACGTCCACATCGACCGAGGCGAGGGGCGAGCTGTCGACGTGATTTCGGTCACACGGGTGGTACAGCAGGGCGGCGTCGATCCCCTCGAAGAGGGCGTCGTCGATCATGAACTGCTTGCCACTCCCCCGCTCCTCGGCGGGCGTCCCGAGGAAGACGATCTCGCCCGGCAGCTCGTCGGCCACGGCGGCCAGCGCGATCGCCGCGCCGACGCCGGATGCCGCCATCGTGTTGTGGCCGCAGCCGTGCCCGAGACCCGGCAGGGCGTCGTACTCGGCGAGGATCCCGATCCGGGGCGATGCACCGCCTCGGCCTCCTCGGCGCACGGCCCGGATCGCGGTTGCGAGGCGGCCGGCGGGCAGCTCCACCTCGAAGCCATGAGCTGCAAGGACCTCGGCGCACCAGGCCGCGGCCCGATGCTCCTCGAAGGCGGGCTCCGGAGCCGTGTGGATTCGGTGGGAGAGCCCGAGGATCTCCTCACGCGCGGCCTCGACGGCCAGCGCCACGCGACGCTTGCCTTCGACGTTGGGGGCGGCTGGATCTCGGCGGGTCCGGGCGTCTGACATCGAGGTCCTCCTGGGGTATCGGGGCGTCAGCGGTCCATCGACAGGGTGGTCTCGGCGACGAGCACCATGGCGATGATGAACAGGGCGAGTTGCGGCTGGAACAACGCCTGGAGCCGGAGCACGACGAGGATCACGACCACAAGGCCCAGCCAGGTCCCCCGCCGGATGGCACGCGGCCAGGCCCCCAGGTAGGTGATCCGTCCCTGTCGGGCGAATGGCACGAGCCAGAAGAGCGGGACGGTCGTCAGGCCGACGGCCGTGCCCATTGCCAGGGCCCCCGCGTAGCCGGCGAGCGGCACGAGGAGCGGGTCCAGCGTGAGAACGATGCCGCCCACGACAAGCCAGGCCGCGAGCGCCGCGGCGAAGAACGCGAGGTTGGCCCGTCTGTCGCGCGGCTCCATGCGTTGCGAGTCTAGGGGCTCGGGTCCTCCAAGTGAGCCCCGAGCTCCTCGAGGTGATCCAGCTCCAGGTCCGGATGCACGTCTTCACTGCGAGTCGAGGTCGGCAGTGGCGTGTCGCCCTGGCGGTTGCGGAGGTACGCGGCGCGCCAGCCGGCCCGGACGGCCCCCACGACATCGGCGGCCCAGTCGTCGCCGACGTGGAGGATGCCGCGGGGCTGAACGCCGAGCGCAGACGTCGCGTGCGCATAGATCGCAGGGTGCGGCTTGATCGTGCCGATGCGCTGGGACACGAAGACCCCCACCAGGTGCTCGCGCCAGCCGGCCTCCTCGACAAAGCGGTCAATCGTCGCGGCCAGCGGCCAGTTCGACAGGATCGCAACCTTGAAGCCGCGAGTCGCCAGGTCCCGGATGACGCGGCCGCTGACGGGTGGTGCAGGCACGCTCGCCACGAAGGTCTCGCTGTACGTCTCGACGACTCGGGCGGTCTCGTGTGGGGTCACACGCCGCGCTGCGGCCCGGTCATCCCAGCGGGCTTCGTGACTCGGTGGGGGCATGCCGCGCAGGCGGGCCAGGACGCGCACGCTCCGTTGCGGCAGGTCAACTTCGCGGAACTCCGGGACCTCCTCCCGGAACTGGCGGTCCCGCTCATCAGCCCAGGCAGCGAGGAACAGGGCCGGGTCCCCGAGGCCCAGCTCGGCGCTGCATCGCCGCGCAGTCCGCTCGACCACGGCGCGGAGCGCCGGGCGATCGACCGGGACGAGCGTGTTCCCGAAGTCGAGCGTGACGGCACGGATTCCGGTGAGCCGCGCGGGCGCCGTCATGGGCCGCCTGGGGGTTGCCACCGGGCGTCCATCATCGGGCTGCGCTCGAGGGGCAGATCTCGCGATACGGGCAGTACGTGCACGCCATTGGAGCCGGCCGCGGCGTGTAGTCGCGCGCCCGGATTCCCGCGGCCGCGGTCCCGATCTGCTCCCTCGCCTTCGCGAGGCGGCCGGGCTCCACGCTGGCCCGCCCGATGAGTCCGGAGTCCAGGAACTGGAGCTGAACCGCGTCCGGCAGGCGACCGGTCATTGCCTCGTAAGCCATGGCGTAGATCTGGAGCTGGAGCGATTCCCGCGCTCGCTGGCGCGCCTTGGCCGGGTCTCGAACGTCGCTCGACTTGTAGTCCGTGATCGTCACCTGCTCGCGGCCGAGAAGCTCCAGCGTGGGCTCGACCACATCGGCGCGGGCGGCCGATGCCGCGGCGAGCGCCGTGGCCGCATCCGGGCTCGGCGTCCCATCGCTCGCGACGATATCCACCCGATCGAATCGCCCCCGGATCCGGTCCCCGCCGAGCGAGAACGTGAACTCGCGCTCCACCCATGCCGGGACCACGGCCCCTGGGGTCATCTGCGACGCGCGGAACCGCCGGAGCGCATCACGCCCGGCCGCGAGACGAGCCTGCTCGTGCTCCCGCGAAACGAACCCCTCGTTGGTCCAGGCCCGCTCGAAGGCGCTGTCGAGCTCCGATTCCGTGAGGATCTGGCCGCGTGCCTCCGCGCGATGGAACTCCTGGACGGCCCTGTGGAGCGCCGCGCCGTAGACGATGGAGTGATGCGGTGCGGTCGGCACCCGAAGGACTTGTCCGAACTGGAACTTCCGCGGGCAGGACAGGTAGGCGTCGATCGCAGAGTGGCTGAGCATGAGCGGGCCCTCGATCGGGCCCTCCTGACGCGGCCGCACAACGGCCTCCAGCGGGGCGAGTGCGGCCAGCTTCTGACGAGGATCCGTGGCCAGGGCGCCGGCTCCTGCGGTGGCCGCGGAAGTCGGCAGGTCGAGCGCCTCGAGGACGAACGGCGAGACCCGGCGCGCACGTGCCCCGCCGTAGTCAGCCGCGTGGGTCAGGATGAGCTCGTCCCGGGCGCGGGTCATGGCCACGTAGAACAGGCGCCGTTCCTCGGGCAGGTGCGGATCACCGTCGGGGCCCGCCGCCGCCACGAGCTCATCGGGCATGGCCAGCGGCTCGCGGCGGGCCGTCGACGGAAACCGCCCGGCCACGAGGCCGGGCAGGACGACGACCGGAAACTCGAGACCCTTGGCCTTGTGAACCGTCATCACGGTGACCACGTCCAGATCCGGGTCCGGATCCGCGGTCGCGGGATCGTCGCCGGCCTCGATGAGCGTGCCGAGATGCGGAGCAAGGAAGACTGCCCGATCGTCGGCGAGGAGCGCCGACCGGGCCCGCACGATGTCGAAGAACCGGGCGAGGTTGGCCAGGGCCTCCTCTGCGGCAGCCGTTCCTGCGGCGGCGAGTGCCGCCAGCCAACCCGAGTCGCGCAGGAACGCGTACAGCAGGTCGCCGGCCGGCCGGGCGTGCGCGAGGTCACGAAGGCGGTGGAGGTCCCCCACCAGCCGTGCGACCGCCGGCCGACCGGCGGACGAGATCTCGAGCGTGCCGGTCCTTGAATCTGCCTCCTCGAGGACGGCCCAGGCGGAACGGTGCCCGCGGCGAGCAGCACTCATGACGACGGACAGGTCCTCAGACGGAACCCCGTAGACCTCGGATGCGGCAAGGGCGTACACATCGGGGCTGGACTCGAGATCCGCGACGGCCCGCAGCAGGGACAGGAGCAGCCTGACCTCCGGGCGGCCATACAGGCCCGATGTGCCCGCGAAGCGCCACGGCACCCCGGCGAGGTTGAGGCCTCGCAGGATGGGGTCCGCGCTCGCGTTCGCCCGGACCAGGACGGCCAGGTCCCGGGGATGGACGCCGGCATCGATCCGGCGCCGGAATTCCGCCGCAATCCAGTCCGACTCCTCCGAGCCGGTCCCGAATGCGTGGTGACGGACCGGCACGTCCGCCGTGGCCGGCCGCTGCGGCAGGAGCTGCTTGGAAATGCCGACCCGAGTCTCGAGGCGATCCGGATCGTTGAACTTGATGAGCCGATACGACGCATCCAGGATCGGCGCCGTTGAGCGGTAGTTGCGCCGGAGCACGACGGTCCGCGCACCTCGGTAGCGGTCCCGAAACTCGAGGATGTTGCTGATCGCCGCCCCGCGAAAGCGATAGATCGACTGGTCATCGTCACCCACGACCGTGATGTTCCGGTGCCGTTCCGCGAGGAGGCCGACAAGGGCCGATTGAACCGGATTCGTG
>Ga0209002_10001247_pt1 | contig 20555 bp, 24 predicted proteins | sample Rifsed16ft2_FD_184010 | JGI IMG/M metagenome (GOLD analysis project Ga0209002, IMG submission 184010) | Soil microbial communities from Rifle, Colorado, USA - sediment 16ft 2 (version 2) | ecosystem: Environmental > Terrestrial > Deep subsurface > Rock core/Sediment | place: Rifle, Colorado... | reverse complement strand
CTTTTTCCTTGCGCCTTTGCGTCCTCGGCTCCGCAACCGGTACATCCCTGTACCGCTCCTGCGCCTGGCGTCAAATAATCATAATTAATCAGACCTTCCTTAACGGTGTTAACGGGTTGCCAGACGCGCAAGGATATCATGCTCCGTCAGCACCCAAAAACCAATTCCCCGGGGCACCTGACAAAATGACGGCCCGACCTCAACGGGGAAACGGGGCGATCCAGGCCTTTGCCACCGCGGCGACGTGCTGCCCCCCGGGCGCTGATGCACCAGCGCTCTCACCCGGCTAGACGTGGTGCGTGAACCGGCCGTGCGGCACGTCGGCCATCATGGCGCCGAACGCCTGGCCGCTCACGTGGACCAGCGCCTCGTGATCGCCGGCCTCGAAATACACCTCCGGCTGTTGCAGCAATGCGTCGTCGATAATGGCGTCAATGCGATACGCCGCGCCGATGGCGGGGACCGCGCCGGGATCGCAGTCGCGGAAGAGCGTGGTCACCTCTTGCTCAATGGCAAGACCCAGCAGGCGGTTCAGCTGGCGATGCAGCCTGCCGAGATCGATCCGGTGCGTGGACGGGATCACGGCCATCAAATACCCGCGCTCGTCTTTCAGCAAAACCGATTTGGCCAGTTGTTCGCCCGGGACGTGCGCCGCCTGCGCGGTGCGCATGGACGACAGCGTATGTGGATGTTTGACGAGATCGTAGGCGACGTCGTGCGACTTGAGGAATTCCTCGATAACATTGGCGATGGCCATGGGACACCTCCTGCCTGTCAGGGTCCGTGAACGCGCTGATGGATCAGCGGAAGAATGCCCTGATGATAAGGCAGGTCATCCACAAGCCGCAACGCCGCGCGCGGGATACGGCGGGGCCGGCCCGGGATGGGTGGAATGCCGGCTATGCCGCGGCCGCGGGAAAATCGCGGGAAAACGCCGCCAGGGCGGCAGCCCCGTTTCCCCCGGGGGTCAAAGCACGCCGATCCCCACCGTTCGATGCTATTGCAGTTCTATCGTGCCGCCGACGCTCACGTTCAGGGTGCTGGCGCCGGCCTCGACCGCGGGTGGGGCGACGGAGGCTGCTTCCATCGCGAGGTTGCGCATTATCGGTACGGGTCCCCCGCCGCCGGTGTTGATGGAGACGTCCACGATCCGGTAGCCCTTGGCCGCGAGTTGCTTGCGCACCAGCTCGGCGCGCTGTTTGAAGGCATCGAGTGCCTGCGTAATCAATTCATCCTCGACCGCCGCGCGGCGCGCGGGCGATACCGAAAAATTGATGAACGTGACCTGCAGGCGTTCCTGCAATTGTCCGATCAGGCCGCCCAGTTCCGCGAAGTCGGAACCTTCGAGAATCAATTCCTGTGTCGCGCGCCAGCGCCGGATCTTGTCCTTGTCATAGACCGGATGGGTGCGGTAACCGCCGGTGCGGACCTCGATTTTTGTTTTGGTTTTCGCCGTCTTGAGCGCACCGTCCATGGTGCGATTGATCTGGTCGGCAAGGCGCGCGGCGTTATCGTCCTCGGCGGTGAGGCTCAGCACGGCGTGCATGCGGTCGTTGTCGACCGGCCGGCTGCGCTCGACCTGAAAGTGAATCTGGTTATAGCGCGGCGCCTCTTCGGCCGCGATGACCGGCCCGGTCATGGCCAGACCGAGGATAAACGTAGTGACGATCAAGCATGCGAACCGTGGCATGTGAGGCTCCTCGGGAAGATGGCGGTTTGATTGTAACACCCCATTTTTCTGGAATGCCGGTCGGAGATAAACGGCGCAAATATCATGGCCCCGCAGGAGGTAGTATCACTGATATCAAGTCCGGCAAGCCAGCATGGAGACTCGGTGATTTGGCGGCGAAGGCCCTCGGCAGCGCTCCATCATGTACCTATAGATGCCATAGATGCCATGGTGAAGCCGGGGCCTATCAGGAGATTTTCTTTATGACCGAATTACGCCTGTCTCTGGACAATAAAGCTGCCTCAGGCGCTATTTATCATGGGTATCAAACACCTGATACCATAAAGATCAACAACCACCTGTAAGAAGTTTTCGAAAAATAGCGGTGGAGAGAAAGGGGCGGGGGAGGAGATAGACCCAATACAAACGCTTGAGCGGAGGTAAATTATGCAACGTCCAGTATATTTATCAGTGCTGGCGGCCGGCGCATTCCTGACCGGCTGTGTGTCGACCTCGACCTTCGAACAGAAGTCGGCTGAGCTGGCGGCCTGTGAGTTGCGCGCGAAAAACGAACTTGCCGCCTGCAACGCGGCCCGCAGCGAGACCGAAACCAGGCTCACGGCGGCCACGCAGGAGCTGGATGTGTACCGCAAGGTGGCCGAGGCCAACAAGCAAAAACTCGTAGACGTGCAGCAGCGCGAGAACCAGCTGCGCGAGCGCATGCAGAAGGAGCTGACGGACAAGAGTGTCGAGATCGAGCAGCTGCGGGGGCAGCTCACGGTGCGGATGCTGGACAAGATCGTGTTTCGTTCCGGCAGCGCCGACATCCTGCCCGAAGGCATGGAAGTGCTGGACAAGCTGGTGGCGGTCATAGCGGACAGCACCGACATCATCCGCGTCGAGGGTCACACGGACGACACGCCGATCAGCGACAAGCTCAAGGTGAAATACCCCTCGAACTGGGAGCTGTCGGCTGCGCGCGCGTCCGCGGTCGCGCGCTACATCGAGACCAAGCACCATATCAACCCGAAACGTCTCGAGTCCCTGGGCTTTTCGATGTACCACCCGGTGGCGCCCAACGACACGGATGAGAACAAGCAGCGCAACCGCCGCGTCGAGATCGTGCTGAAACCGGCGGCCGAGCCGGAGCCCGCACCCGCGGCACCGGTTCCATCCGGGCCGACACCGTAAGCAAGACAGGCGGATTACGGTAAGGGGCGCACCACGGTTGCGAACCGTCATTACCCAATCCGCGTTAGGGTTTTTCCTCTGCCTGACCACGGCGGTGGCGTGGGCGGCGACGGAACCGCTGTCCTACGAAGAAAAAGCGATTCTGGTAAAGGGCACGCACCAGACCGCGCGCGTGCCGAAGGGATTCCGGATTGAACTTCTGACCGGCAAGCTTGACGGCCCGCGGTTGCCGACGTTTGCGGGCCATGGCGATCTCTTCATCGGCTCCGAGTCCGGCCGGGTTTAGCGCGTGCTGTGCGCCACCCACGCCACGAAGGCAGGGCGTCGCCTCAACCGGCGCGTCGAGATCGTGGTGGAGCCCATGGTGGCCGAAGCCCGGGGTTGAGCGGCGGACAAACCTGAATCAACGTTTGAGCCCGAGTGGATCGTCCGGGACCACGCCATCCTGGAACGGTTTCTTGCGGTCGTTATTGGTAACCTGGTACACCTTGCCGATCCAGTTGTTGATCACGGCCTCGGCGGTGTCATGCCAGGTGTTGTCGAGGTTCGGGACCATGATGGATTCCGGCAGGTCGGGAATAGGAGCGCCCCTGGCCTTGGCCGCCAAGAGCCAATCCCGGTGTTCTTCCAGAATCGCCTCGGTAATGGGGCTGAAGTAGTTTTCCGGGAAAGGCGGATAATCCGCGCGCTCTTCTTTGACGAAGCGCGCGATCTCGCGCTTGTATTCCTTGAACAGGCTCAGCGTGTCGTATTCCGGATGCCCCTGGAAAAAAATGATGCGGAAGCGGTCCGCGCTCACCGCGAGATGCACGCCCGCGATGTCGCTTTCGACCAGGATGTGCAGCCCCGCGGCCTCGAATTGTTCGCGGTCGATCTGGTTGAAGCGCGAGTGCGGCACGTCGAAGCGCGTATTCACGTCGGACACCAACGGGTGTTTGCGATCCATCACGCGGTGCAGATAAACCCCCCAGCGCTTGAAGCCCAGGTGCCGGCGCTTCTTGCCGTAGCGGAATTGCAGTACCGCGTGCGTCGCCAGGCACGAGCACAGCGTGGACGTGACGTTATCGTAGGCCCAGTCAATCACTTTATTCAGTGGCTTCCAGAAGGGTTCGAGCGCCAGGTCCGGCTGCGTCACGTTGGCGCCGGTGATGATGAGCGCGTCCAGCCCCTGTTCCTTGATCTGGTCGAAGCTCTCGTAGTACTGGCCGACATGGGCCTGCGCCTCGGCGCTGCGCTGGAGTTCCTTCAGCGTGAACGGGTGCATGTAGAACTGCGCGATCTGGTTCGACTCGCCGACGAGCCGGAAGAACTGGCGCTCGGTCGCGGCCAGCGCCGCGTCCGGCATCATGTTGAGCAGGCCAATGTGCAGCTCGCGAATGTCCTGGTGCAGCGCGACATCGCCCGGCACGACGTTCTCGCCCTCCTGCTTGAGGCGGTCGAAGGTGGGCAATTTGGAATTGGCGACCAGTGGCATGGTTAATAGTCTCTAAGAACACCCGAACGCAGATGAACGCAGATGTTTAAATAGATAAACGCGGATTTACTGGAAGAAGTCTTCATATCTGCGTTCATCTTTAAATATAGATCTGCGTTAATCTGCGGATAAATGTCTTAAGACAGTTTCTATTGTCTTTCCAGGACCTTTTCCACCAGGCGCAGGAAGCCGGCCTCGTCGCGCACGTCCTTGAGCTCGTCGGTGCTGAGGGTATAACCGTGCTGGTCGGCGATGGCCTGGTAGCGCGGAACGCGCGTATGGAACAGGCGCGGGAACATCCAGCGCACGAAATCATCCGGATCGATTTGCGCCACGTAGGATAATTTTTTCTCGCGCAGGTAAACCGCGAGCTGCTCGTCGAGGAACGCCTCGCGGTAGTAGAGCGGCTTCGGGTCTTCCTCGGCGCGGTGGATCAGCTCCTGCTCGTCTTTTTCGGTGGCCTTGATGTACAGGATCAGTGTGTGATCAGCCAGGATCTTGATGGTGGCCGGATCATCGAGCTCGCACAGGCTGCCGCCGGCATCGTTGACGAAATGCTTGTAGCCGTATATCTCGCGCGCCTTGCCGATGAACACCGGGATGTCGCGCATGGTCGCGATTTCAGCCTGCCGGTGAAGTTCCTGGCGGTGTTTGAATTCCTTGAGGCCGAGCCCGCCCTTTTCCGGGTTGCCCAGTTTGCCGAGAAAGCTCGATACCGGCTGGAGGTTGTCCACGGTGATGTTGTTGCGGATGTAAATCGAATCCGAGCGCAGCAGCTCGCGCAGGAACGGGATCTGCATCGCCTGTTGCTTGATGTGGTCGAGGATGGCCTCGTCGAGATAGCGCGTGCCGATACGGTAGTCGCCGGAATAATGGAACCAGTTGTGCATGCGCAGCTTGATGGCCAGGCGCGTCTTGCCCACCCCGGACATCCCGAGGAGGGTGATGCACTTGTTGTCCCAGGCCTTGAAATCCCTGGCGCTCAGTTTCATGTTGGTGTTCTTCGCCGGTGGTCTGTCTATTGTATGACAGGAACGCCGGAACCGCGCGCACCGGCACGCGCACATCCATCATGCCTGGACTCGTCATCCCCGGGCGCCGCCGCTATAATGCCGCCCCTTTCGGACTGACCTGATATAAGCCCATGACCACCGCCATTCCGATTTCGCTCGTGAGCGAGGTAAAAATCACGCCTGAGAACAAATGTACCTTCTGCCAGGGCGCGACCTGCTGTACTTACTTTACCCACCAGATCGACACACCGCGTTCCATGGAGGACTTCGATCTCCTGTTGTGGCAGATCTCGCACCAGAACTCGCAGATGTACAAGGACGAGGACGGCTGGTTTCTGCTGGTCAACAATCCATGCCGGCACTTGCAACCCGGAGGACGCTGCGGCATCTACGAAACCCGCCCGCAAATCTGCCGCGATCATTCCAATGATGACTGCGAGTTCGAGGGCCCCTCGGGCGAGGAAGATTTTGAACTGTTCTTCCCCGGCTACGAGTCGTTGCTTGATTACTGTCGTAACAGGTTCAAGAACTGGGATCGCCGGGCGCTTCAGAAAAACGCCGGCAAGAAAAAGAGGTAGGGCGTTTCCGCGGCGGGACGCCCTCCGCTGAATCTGTTAACCTTGCCAACGCAGGCCCCTGTTTACCTGGCGAGCGTCACCCGCGGATGGACCAGACCAATTACGATCGGTTAGCCAAGCGCCTCGGCCGCGTGCATCTGCGCCAGCGCCTGGGCCTCGAGTCGGAGTACGAGGCGCAGGTTTTTCATCGGGGCACCCACTTCTTTCACCTCGAGAACTGGTACTTTGCCCATGCCGTCATCCGCGGCTGTCTGGGCCTGATCGGACTGCACGGCCGTGGCCGGCGTAACGCGCTCAAAATCCGTATCGTCCGCAACGAAGTGCCACTCACGGCTTTGCCGGCGGCCTTCGATGGTTACACCATCCTGCACTTGAGCGATCTGCACCTCGACATGAGCGAAGACTTTGTCCATGCGCTGATCGAACGCGTGCGCGCGGTGGACTACGACCTGTGCGTGCTCACCGGCGACTATCGTTACCGCACCCGCGGACCGTATAAGCCGGCGCTCGCGGGCTTCACGCGCCTGCGGCCGCATCTCAAGGAGCCGGTGTACGCCGTGCTCGGCAATCACGACACCATCCGCATGGTGCCGGGCATGGAAGATATGGGAATCCAGGTGCTTCTCAACGAATCGGTGCGGCTCGAGCGCCAAGGCGCCGCGATTCACCTCGCGGGCATCGATGACGCGCACTACTACCGCGTGGACAACATCCACAAGGCCGCGCACGACATCCCGCACGAGGCGGTCTCGATCCTGCTGTCGCATACACCCGAGACGTACCGCAACGCGGCGCATGCCGATTTCAAGCTCATGCTCTGCGGCCATACCCACGGCGGCCAGATCTGCCTGCCGGGCGGCATTCCGCTGATTACCGATGCCGACTGCCCACGCGCCTTCGCGCGCGGGCCGTGGCGTTACCAGGATCTCGTCGGCTATACCTCGGTGGGCGCGGGCAGCTCCATCGTGGATGTACGGCTCAACTGCCTGCCCGAGATCACCCTGCACCGCTTGCGACGCGCAGGGACGCGCTAGTGCCGCGATAGACAGGGATGTCGAGAGCGGCCGGCGCGCTTGAAGGAATGTCTACGCCGGCGGTCAATAGGGCCGGTCGCGCAGATGCAGCCCAAACAGCAGCCGCGACAACAGCAACTCCAGCACGACAAACGCCAGCACCACCCCGGCGATATCCCACGCCGTGAGGCCCAGCCGGGCCTTGAGGGCCAGCAACGGAAACAACGATTCCGGAATCTGATCCAGCCCCGGGGCCATGCTGCTCGGGGGCAGGCCCAGCCGGCGCTTGACGAAGCTCGAGGTCAGGTCCCCCAGCATGGACAGGGCCGAAATCAGGGCGCCGTCAATCCACTCGTACCCGAGCGCGCTGGCGGCGAGCGCGGTGGCGATGAGGGACAACACGACACCGCGGATGGTCTTGGAGGGGCCAAACAGCGGACGGCCATCCCGGAATTTCGCGCCTCCGTCGAGCGGATAGTTGAATGAGGCGCCGAAGATCTTTTTGCCAAGGATCGGTGCGCCGTTGGCGATGGCCAGCAGCACCAGCATTTTAAACGGCGACTCAAGGGCGGCGAGCGCGGCGCTAAGGAACTCGATATTCATGAGAATCTCTGACAAGAAGAAAAATCAGACAGGATTTACAGGGCGAAGCGGAGTTGTCGCCGATGCCCTTAACGGGCATCGGCGCCGCTGAGCGCCCGCACATGGAAGTGCGGGCCGGGGTGAATCGAAGCCACCGTGGCGACGCCAGGGAAGGCATGTATGCCGTCCTTGGCGTGACTACGAAGACCTCGACAGACTCGGCCCCGCCATCCGTGGCGGGGCGCTCGCCGGGACGAAGACACGTTAAGTGTCTTCGTCTCATTCCGGCTCTCCCTGTTAATCCTGTTCATTCGTTTTCTTTAGAGGCTCCAAGTATTTCGGAATTGTAAGAGCTATTTGTTTTTCTTCGCCACGTCGAGTGTAAACACATTCCCCAGCGCCTTGCGCATATCATTGATGCTGACGTGCTGACCCTCGTGCGGCAGCGCCGCCTGCCCGCAGGACAGGCGCAACACCTCGGGCTGGCGCGCGGAGCGCAACGTCAGGCGCGTGCTCCAGGTCTGGAGACTGGCGCCGTCGCCTTTCGCGCCGACATGGATGCCGATGCCGACAGACACCCCCGCGAGCTGCAGGCCGTCGAGTGCGACGCTGTGTCCGATTTCCTGCACGACCTTGGTGATCTCGAAATTGTCCGCTGGCACGGTCTGCGCCGTGTCCAGACGACGCCGCAGTTCGAACTTGCAGTGCGGGTAATACTGGTTGACCCGGTCCGACGCCACCACTTCGCCACCCTGCAGGAACACCGCCACCTGATTGGCCGGGACGGTGAGGTTGCGCGTGAGTGTCAGGGTCGAGCCGGCGGGGATGAGGTAAAACGGCGAGTTTTCGTTACCTTCGTAGGCCGCGGTCTGGCAAGACGTGAGCAGCATCGCCGTAATCAGAATGCCAATGGGTTTCATGGATATGCTCCCTGGCCTCAGGGCATGATCTCCCGGAAACTGCGGATGGCGCGGAATTCCCCGACGTCCTTTTCCGGCAGTTTCGAATCCGGTTTGTACACGGCGAGCAACTGACCGATGCCGTACCGGTTCGCCGAGCGCAGCACCGGCAGGCTATCGTCGATGAGCAGCGCGGTACGCTTCTCGAACGGCTGCACCTGCTGCATCTTGTTCCAGAAATCCGTGTGCTCCTTCGGCAGTCCCAAATCGTGCGAACACACCACCGCGTCGAAGTGCCCGCCCAGCGGCGTGCGCCGGAACTTGATGGCCAGTGTCTTGCCGTGGGCATTGGTAACCAGCACCACGCGTTTTTTCATGGCCTTGACCGCCTCGAGGAAATCCAGCACGTGCGGGTGCACCGCGATCAGGTGATTCACCTCTTCCTTGAGTTGCGGGATGTCGAGCCGGAGTTCCCGGCTCCAGTAGTCCACGCAGTACCAGTTGAGCGTGCCCTCGGCGCGCTGGTAGCGCCCCAACACTTCCTCCCGGGCCGCCTCGGGCGAAAGCCCGTGCGTTTCCGCGTAGCGGCGCGGCACGTGATCGAGCCAGAAGTGGTTGTCGTAATGCAGGTCGAGCAGCGTGCCGTCGAGGTCGAGCAGCAGGGTATCGAGCTGGTTCCAGGCGATCATGAAAAACAGAAATACTACTGATTACCGCAAAGGCGCAAAGGGCGCAAAGGTTTTCTCAATGAAAATCTCATGTTTTTCTTTGCATCCTTCGCGTTTTTGCGGTGAATGATCATTAAATTAATGAGAAACTTAAAGCGGGGCCGAGGATCAGCGGCCTTGCAGCCAGGCACTCGCCGCCGCGGCATCTTCGAAATGCTTGATCTCCGCGTCGGTAAAGGCGGACGGCAGCCAGCCGAGCCAGGTCGCCCACACGCTGCCGGTGACCACCGCGATGCGCCGGAAATCGTGGGCATGGGCGCGGGTGAAGTGGAGGTCCTCCCAGGCGACGTCGACGGTGTAGCCCGACATTTTCGTCAGGTCGAGCAGCAGTTTGATTTTCGGCGCCTGTTTGAGTTCGCGCTGGACGGCGGTTTCAAATTCCCGGAAATCCGCGAGCGAAAGTTCGGCATAGACCGTTGCCTTGAGCAGGTCGTTTTGTTCCTCAATCACGATCATGGGTTGGCTCCGCCTGTCTGAAAAAATGCATCGGGACAAGCATATACCCGTTACGGCGATGGAGGAAATTTCTCTATTTTGTTCCTGAATCAAAAAGGATTAACCTTCAGGTTATGGCACACCATGCTGCTTCCGGTAAAAAACCTGTTATCACCCGCACCGAAACCATCGCGCGCACGCGCCTGTTCCGGGTCGAGCAGGTGGGGCTGCGTTTCGCCAATGGATGCGAGGTGAACTACGAGCGCCTGCGCAGCTCGCCCAGCGGCGCCGTGCTGGTGGTGCCGATGCTCGATGACAGCACCGTGCTGTTGATCCGCGAGTACGCCGCGGGCGTGGAGCGTTACGAGCTGGCGCTGCCCAAGGGCATCATCGAAGAAGGCGAATCGCCGTTCGCGGCCGCCAACCGCGAGATCATGGAAGAGGTCGGTTACGGGGCGCGCCAGCTGACTCACCTCAAGTCGGTAACGCTGGCGCCGGGATATTTCAGTCATGCCACGCACGTGGTGCTGGCGCAGGAGCTCTATCCCGAACGCCGGGAAGGCGACGAGCCCGAGGCGATCGAGGTGGTGCCGTGGTCGCTGGACCGTCTGACCGAACTTTGCGCACACGAGGAATGCACCGAGGCGCGCTCGATCGCGGCGCTGTTCCTGGTACGCGAACTATTGGCCGGGAGGCGCTGAGCATCGTGAGTGATTTCAATCCCCGTGATTATCTGAATGCGGCTTGCGACATCGCGCGTGATGCCGGCCGACGAATTCTCGACGTCTACGAACGCGGCTTCAGCGTGGAGCAGAAGGAAGACCGCTCGCCGCTCACCGCGGCGGACCGCGCCGCGCATGAAATCATCTGCGCGCGGCTGGAGACGCTGACCCCCGGTATCCCCGTGCTTTCGGAAGAGTCGGCGAAAGTGGATTATGAAAAGCGCGCGGGCTGGCAGCGGTTCTGGCTCGTCGACCCGCTCGACGGGACCAGGGAATTCATCAATCGCAACGGCGAGTTCACCGTGAATATCGCCTTGATCGAAAACCATCGGCCGGTGCTGGGCGTAGTGTATGTGCCGGTGACGGGGCTCACGTATTTCGCCGCCGCCGGCCAAGGCGCGTTCAAGCAGAAGGGTGAGTGCGCGGTGCAGCCCATCAAGGCGCGCCGCTTCGCAGGCGGTAAGCCGATCGTGGTCGCGAGCCGTTCGCACGCCGGTCCGGAAACCGAGGTCTTTCTCAAAAATCTCGGCGCGCACGATGTCGTCAGCATGGGCAGCGCGCTCAAGCTTTGTCTCGTCGCGGAAGGCACGGCCGACGTCTATCCGCGTCTGGGCCCGACCATGGAGTGGGACACGGCGGCGGCGCAGTGCGTGGTGGAGGCGGCCGGCGGACGCGTGACCGACCTCCATCGCCAGCCGCTGGCGTACAACAAGTCCTCGCTGCTGAATCCCTCGTTTCTGGTGATAGGCGCCGGCGATTACGACTGGTATCGTCACCTTCCTACCTTATGATGAAGAACGCGTTTGCCGGCCGCCGCCTCCGATCCGCTTTATCTCTGCCTTGATCAGGGCGGACATGCCAGCCGCGCGCTGGTGTTCGACCGTCGTGGCGCCTTGCAGGCCAGCGCCCTGCGCGAAGTGGATGTGCGCGAGCCCCGACCGGGCTGGGTGGAGCAGGACCCGGAGGAGTTGGTCGCTTCGCTGCATGCGGTGATCGCCAAAGTCATTGCCTCGCTGGGCGCTCGCGCTGGGCAAATCAGCAGCGCCGGCATCGCCACGCAACGCGCGAGCATGGTTTGCTGGGACCGCCATACCGGTGAGGCGCTCTCGCCTGTCATCAGCTGGCAGGACCGGCGCGCGTCGGCATGGCTGGACCAATTCTCTGCGCACGCCAGCGAAGTTCATCAACGCACCGGACTCAGGCTTTCGGCGCACTATGGTGCGTCCAAGATGCGCTGGTGTCTCGACCGCCTCCCGGCCGTGTCTGCCGCCCGGCGCGAGGGGCGTCTCGCCGTGGGCCCGCTGGCGAGTTTCCTGTTGTTCCGGCTGCTCGAAGAAAAACCGCTGCTGGCCGATCCCGCCAACGCCGCGCGCACCCTGCTGTGGAACCTCCGTACGCTGGATTGGGACCCATGGTTGCTGGAACTTTTTGGGATACCGTCGGAGACACTGCCGCGTTGTGTGCCCACGCGCCATGCCTTCGGCACGCTGCCAGCGAACGAACATCGCCTGCCGCTGACCATCGCCACCGGCGATCAATCCGCCGCGCTCTTTGCGCTGGGGGCACTGTCACCGGATACGGTTTACGTCAATATCGGGACCGGCGCTTTTATTCAGCGCGCATTGCAACAGCCGCCCGACACCTCCGGCTTGTTAAGCAGCGTGGTTTATCGCGACGCGGACCGGGCCCATTACGTGCTGGAAGGCACCGTGAACGGCGCCGGCGCGGCCCTCCGATGGGCGGAGCAGGAATGGGGATTGAAGGATATCGAGGTGCAACTGCCCGCGTGGCTCGCGCGCGGCGGCGATATTCCGCTGTTCCTCAATGGCGTCGCCGGCCTCGGCGCGCCGTTCTGGGTGGCGGACTTCCCCTCGCGCCTGGTCGGTGACGGAGAGCCGTGGCAGAAGGCAGTAGCCGTGGCCGAGTCTATTGTTTTTCTGTTGCAGGTAAACCTGGAGGCCATGCAGAAAATGGCACCGGCGCCAAAGCGCATGCTCGTCACTGGTGGCTTAGCCCGTCTGGAGGGGTTATGCCAACGGCTGGCGGATCTGAGCGGCCTGCCGGTGTACCGGCCGGCGGAACATGAGGCCACGGCACGGGGGACGGCGTATCTGCTCGCCGGTTTCCCGGAAAACTGGCCGGAGGAAAAACCGGGCGAGCAGTTTACGCCGAAACCGAACCTAAGCCTTGCACGGCGATATAAAGATTGGCGCGAGGAAATGAATCACGTGCTCGGTAAGCACTAAGGAAGTTCTGATTTATATGAATTTTCGCCGCAGAGACGCAGAGTTCGCAGAGAATGGATGACAATTCAAGTGGAAAAATCTCTGCGTTCTCTGCGACTCTGCGGCAAGTAATATTATTCAGGATTCTCTAACTATTTCTCTTCGACCAATACGCGATCTTTCGGGCCGGGAGCGGGGCTGTAGACGACCAGCGCCGCCGCCGGTTCCGGCCCGCGGTTGATGTAGGCGTGAATCGCGCCGCGCTCGATGTGAATGACGTCGCCGGCCTTGACGGGGCGCGTCTCCTTGCCGAGGCGCATGTCGCCTGCGCCGCGCAGCATGAATACCGTGATGTCGCTGTCGGCGTGCCGGTGCAGCGGTTCGCGGTCGCGCACCTGCACCAATACATTCGACGAGCGCGCGTTGCGGAACAAGGGCACGACCTTGATGTTTTCGTTCTGGGCCGCTTTGTTTTGTTCCAGCAATTGTTCCAGCTGTTTCGTGTTGTATTTTCCCGAAACCTTCTCATCCGGGCCGATCCACTCGGCGGCAAGGACCGCGTGGAAACAGCTGGCGCCAATCACCAGCGCTGAAAATGAAAATTTCACGGGTTTCATGCGATGAACTCCTTATGGCCGTTCAAAGGTCAGTGAGGCCCACAGGCTTTCCCAGTCGAAATCGGAAAAGAGAGACGCCGGGATCATGTGCACCGAGGTCACGAGCCAGACGCCGGAGCGTGGCAATGTGAATTCTGCACGGCCGTTGTCATCGGTGCGTGCCTTGAGTTTGGCGAGCGGTTCGGCCTGGTTGAACGCGACCACCAGCGCGCCCGTGAGGGGTTTACCCTGATACAGCAGCCGCAGGCGCAGCGTGCGCGTGCGATACGGATTGGCCTCGGCGACCAGTTCGAGCGGAAAACCCAGGACGCGGTCCGCGTCATCCCCGACCGCTCCCGCTGCCATGAGCGACTTGGCGCAGCGAAAATAAGTCTCCTCGATTTTTTTCCCAGGTTTTTGGCGCTGCCGGTGTAATGCCAGGTTGCGTTCGAGCCCTTCCTTGAGCAGATATTTCTCGAACTCTTCGGGCGTGTCGAAGCTGACCGAATCCGGTTTGGTGTGCAGCCCAATGACGTACAGCCCGGGCGCGGCCGGTGTCACCGTGCCGGCGGGTTCATCGCCCAGCACGCCGGGGATCGGCTGCGTGCCGGCCGGGCCCGTGACGATGTAGCGCTCGAATTTCTGGGGGAAATAGGGCACGGAATCGCCCTTGAAGTCCTGGCCCACGAACAGGCGCAAGGGCACCGCGCTTCCGGGCTTGGGCTGGAATGCCTGCGGTTCGATCCAGAAGTCGTGGGCCACCGCTGGCCCGGCGACGGCCAGCAAGGCGGCAATGAGCAGGCGGCGTGAATTTCGCATAAACTGCGCGCGGAATTTTGTCGTCACAAGCAGGTCCACCAAGCCGTGTCGGTCCGCAGCATAGCATAAGCCCCCTGACGACCGCTTCGCCGGAAACTGGAAGACGCGAACCATGTCCCGCCTGCCAATTTTTTTATTGACCTTGCTGGTTCTGGTAGGTGTCGACGGCGCGCGCGCCCATGAAATCCGTCCCGCGATCGCAACCGTGAACTTCAGTGCCGAGCGCTACGACGTCGAGGTCAGCGCCAATATGGAGGCGGTGATGGCGGGTGTGAGTCCGCAACACAAGGACACCAATGAATCGCCCAACGCGCAGACATACAACCGTCTGCGCGAACTGCCACCCGCGGTGCTCGAGCGGAAAATCCGCGAGTTCCTGCCGCAGTACCTCGAAGGTATCGAGATCCATTTCGACGATGCGCGCAGGCAGCCGGCCTTGTGTTCGCTCGACGTGCCGGAGGTCGGCGATCCGGCGCGCGCGCGGCTGACGCTGTTGCGCCTGTGCGGAGCCATCCCTCCGGACGCGCGCACGTTCCGTTGGGCCTATGCAGCGGACTTTGGCGAGAGCATCGTGCGCCTGCCGGCCGTGTCCGGCGGCGATCTGGTGGCGCTGTGGCTGAAGGACGGCGCCAAGAGCGAGCCGTACATTCTGGGCGTCGGTCTGGAGCAGAAAACGCGGCTGGAAGTCGCCGCGCAATACACCGTGCTCGGCTTCACCCATATCCTGCCCAAGGGCCTCGATCACATTCTGTTCGTGCTCGGACTTTTTCTGCTGAGCGCCAAGTGGAAACCGTTGCTGATCCAGGTGACCGCCTTCACCGTGGCGCACACCCTCACCCTCGGCTTGGGCATCTACGGCATCGTCTCGCTGTCACCCGCGCTCGTGGAGCCGTTGATCGCGGCCTCCATCGCCTACGTGGCGGTCGAAAACATGGTCACGGCGGAGCTGAAGCCGTGGCGTGCGTTCGTGGTCTTCGGTTTCGGTCTGCTGCACGGGATGGGATTCGCCGGGGTGTTGCAGGAGATCGGCCTGCCGCGCTCGGAGTTTCTGACGGCGCTGTTGACGTTCAATCTCGGCGTGGAGCTCGGTCAGCTCAGCGTGATTACCTTGGCCTATCTGCTGGTCGGTCTGTGGTGGAAAACCAAAGGCTGGTACCGCGCGCGCCTGGTACAGCCGTTGTCGGCGCTGATCGCCGTGGTCGGGGTTTACTGGACGATTGAACGGATCGCCGGCTGAGCCGACTCAGCCGAGACGCTGCTGAGAAGACGCCGGAGATGTTTGATCGTAGCCGTTGTGACGGCGCGACCCCGCCACCCGGCGCTCGACACCCTTCCATGAGAGGCGGCTCTGACGCCGTTCCCGGTGTGCGCGATAAACGCATTCGCGCACGGCGATGAGGTTGCCTTTCAGGTTTACCTTATCGAGATTGATGATGGCCTCGTAGGCGGCCGGTTCCGGCACCACGTACACGTGGCCGTAACCGAGCGGCAGGCCGGTGTCGGTGTCGCGCATGAGGATGGCGTTGATGGTGGTGCCGTAGCCGGCGAATAGCCGGCGCAGGTCATCCGTCGTGACCGCCGCGGAGAGATTGCCCACGAAGATATTCATTAGCTGCCCCGTCCGTCTGGCCTGATGGCCTTATATTTTCCCGCATTCTGTGGAAGATGCGTCCGCCTGACAAGTCATCTCAAGCTTCAAACGGAAAAATGCTTTTACAGCAAAGGGTTTGGAAGCAATGTCGATGCCGTTTGCGAATACCGGCGAGACCTGTTGCCAACTGATTTCCCGCGGCATCGAATCAAGGCGAGAGCGTCAACCTCGACGTGTCCGCGACCACGGGTTTTGACGGCAGGGATTTTTTGAGCAGACGCATGACCTTGGCCGCGGTGGCGCGATAGCCGGTGAGCTTGCCGCCGTAGACGGTGACGAGACGCACGCGGTCGGCATTGTCCGGATGCAGAACGGTTTCGCGCGAGCGATGGAACATCGACCCCGGTCCCTGCGGCAGCACGCGCAGGCCGGCAAAACTGTCCAGCAACCGGCCGCGAGAATGCGGGAAATAGTGTTGCAACGTTTCCCGTAAATAAGCGATCTCTTCCGGCCGCGCCCGCACCGCCCCGGGGTCGCCGTCATAAGGCGTTTCCGTGGTGCCGACCAGGGTGTGCCCCTGCCACGGCATGACGAACACGGCGCGGCCGTCGCTCGGGGCCTCGACGTAATAAACGCCGTGGCGGATCTCGCCTTCAACGAGAATGTGCGTACCCTGGACGAGGTCCACCGTCAGCCTCGGCGGGCGCGGCGTGATGCGGTCGAGGACGGCATTGGCCCAGGGACCGGCGGCGTTCACCAGTGTTTTGGCGTGGCACGCCTTTTCGCCGTTGCCCTCGAGATAATGCACCTTGAAGCCATTCGTGCTTCGTATCGCTGAAAGAAAATTGGCCGGACAACGCAGCTCAGCCCCGAGCGTCTGTGCCGAGCGCATCACGGCCTGTGTCAGCAGAATGTCGTCGGTCCGGGCGTCTTCATAACGGAACACCGCCCGCAGCCCACGGGTGTCGAGCCCGTCGAGGCTCTCCCAGCGCGCGCGCGGTACGGATTCGAAGCGCGTGTCGCGGGAAAGTCCGCCGAGCACGGCATACAGGGACAGCCCGGCGCGGATCATCCACGGCGGGCGGCGGGTGGAGGAATAGACGGGAATATAAAATGGCACGCGCCGAACCAATGTGGGCGCGACGCGCAGGAGAATTTCGCGCTCGCGCAGCGATTCGCGCACGAGCCCGAGATGCGCGCTTTCGAGATAGCGCAAACCGCCGTGAATGAGTTTGCTGGAGCGACTGGACGTACCGCTGCCGAGTGCCTGTCGTTCCAGCAGCAGGGCCGAATAACCCGCGGCGACCGCGGCCTGGGCCACGCCGACGCCATGGATGCCGCCGCCAATGACAACGACGTCGTAGTCCGGGCCTGGCATCAGGGAGAAGCCGCATGGCGGGAGAGTTCCTGCAACATCTCGCCGACCGCAAAGGTCTCGATGAAATCCACCCCCCGTGCCGCCAGCGCCAGCGCCACCCGTGGGTCCGCCACCTCGAATATGACGAGCTTCGTGCCATCGATTTGAAGTTGGCCTTCGCGCGGGAGGCCGTCCACATCGCAGAAAAGAAACTGCGGACTTATCTTGGCGATAAGTTCCTGCCCGTGCTCATCCCATTGATCGATGACGGCGCCGATCCGGGACCAGCCCTGGCGCCGCGCCGCCAGCAGCGCCTCGAGCGAATACGAAATCAATATGCACTGGGCGAGGGCCGGCTTGAGCGAGCGCCGTACCAGCGTGAGCAGGGTGTCGATGCCGAAACGCTCGATGCTGGAGCGCTTGAGTTCGACGAAGGCGGTCACCTCCGGCTGACGTACCAGGAGGTGGCCGAGTTCGGCCAGACGGGTGATGTGCACGTCCTTGAAACGATCGCCGAAGCGCTCGCGCTCGGCGACCCGCAGGCCCCACAGTTCCTCATAACGGAGATCGTGGACCTTGCCGCGTACGCCGCACAGGCGCTTCAGGTCACGGTCGTGGAACAGCACCGGCACGCGGTCGCGAGAAAGCTGCACGTCCACTTCGACAAAGCGCGCGCCCGCGGCAATGGCGGCCTCGAGCCCGATCAATGTGTTTTCCGGGTAATGCCGGGGATAGCCCCGGTGCGCCACCAGCTGCGGGATAACCATATGCGCAACTTTAGCACCCCTGTATGATCGAGTGCCGCGGGAACCGGCACGGCTGTCAGCCGCCACCGGCTCCGGCCTCCGAGTTCAATGGTTATGGCTTGTGCCGGGGCTGGAATGATCTAAGTTACAGAGAGATGCATCTTTAAAGATATGGAAGTTGCCATTACACACCCTGGAACACATACCCCATAGAGGAGACACCATGAGAAAGCGTTTCATCTCCGTTTGCACTGTCCTGATGCTGCCCTTGCCCGCGGCCGTTGCCTACGCCGAGGATATTGGCGTTAACCTCAAGGCAGGAACGCTGGGTGTCGGCGTGGAAATTTCCAGGTCCTTCGGCGAAAAATTCAGTCTGGGCCTGGGATTCAATTCCTATGATCACAAAACCACCGACAGCGCCAGCGACATCGATTATGACTTCAAGTTCGATCTTCAGTCCGTCGCATTGTTGGCGAATTACCATCCCTTCGGCGGCACGTTCCGTTTCACCGGCGGTGTGCTGTACAACAAGAATGAACTGGACCTGACCGGCAAGCCTTCCGGTTCCAGCTACGTTATCAACGGTGTGACCTATACCGCCGCGCAGGTCGGAACGCTGAACGGCAAGCTCACGTTCAACAGCACGGCGCCCTATCTTGGCATCGGTTGGGGTAATCGTCCGGGCGCCAAGGTGGGCGTGTCGGCGGATATCGGTGTGCTGTATCAGGGATCGCCAAAGTTGGCCCTGACAGCGACCGGCGCCGCCGCGGGATTGACGTCGGATCTCGAGCAGGAGCGCCGCAGCGCGGAAGCGGACCTCAGCGATTTCAAATGGTATCCGGCACTGTCATTCGGCGTGTATTTCCGCTTCTGACCAATCAGCGTTGTCGCACGAAAGCGCGCCGGTTAACACCTGGCGCGCTTTTTTTCACCCGGGCTTCCACCGGGTTGTGTTGCCTGATTTAGAATGGCGGCGATGTTCAGGCAAGGCAGGTAACAGTGACCAAATCCACGGGTGCCCACGGCGCCAAAATTCGTCTCGGCATCAGCAGTTGTCTGCTGGGCCAAAAGGTGCGTTTCGACGGCAACCACCAGCTCGACAGTTTTCTGACCGGCACGCTCGGGCAGTTTTTCGAGTGGATTCCCGTCTGCCCCGAGGTTGCCATCGGCCTGGGGATACCGCGGCCGCCGATTCGGCTGGTCGGTCCCCCCGCGGCGCCGTGCGCCGTTGGCGTGAAGGACGCCGCCCTCGATGTAACGGACAAACTCGCCGCCTACGGGAAACAGCAGGCACGCCAGCTCACTGACCTGAGCGGCTACGTGTTCAAAAGCCGGTCGCCGAGTTGCGGCATGGAGCGCGTCAAGGTTTATCAACATGCCGGAGCGCCGGCGAAGAGTGGTCGGGGAATTTATGCTGACGCATTTCTCTCCGGTCAACCCTGGTTGCCGGCGGAGGAGGAGGGCCGGCTCAGCGATCCGCGCCGGCGGGAAAATTTCATCGAGCGCGTGTTCGTTTACCGGCGCTGGCAGGAGTATGTGGCCCACGGGTTGACCGCCTCGCGGCTGGTGGAATTTCACACACGCCACAAGCTGGCGCTCATGGCCCATGACGTCGAGGCCTACCGCGCGCTCGGGCGACTGGTGGCGCAGGCCGGCCGGCGGAACCTGAAAGAGTCAGGACATGAATACCTTTTACGTCTGATGCAGGCATTCCAGCGGCTGGCGACGCCGGCGCGCCATGCGAATGTGCTGATGCATCTCATGGGCTATCTGAAAAAACATCTGGACACCGGCGACAAGGCCGAACTGCTCGGGATGATTCATGCCTACCGGCGGAGCGAGGCGCCGTTCGCCGCGCCACTCACTCTGCTCAAGCATCATTTCCGGCGCCACCCCGACCCGTATATCGCGGGCCAGACCTACCTGAATCCCGATCCGCGCGAGCTGATGCTGCGCGGCGGTCTTTGAGTCTCGCGCGCGTGTACCCGGAAGATCTGCGACGCGGCGCGCTGCTGATGATCGCCTCGGGGCTGCTGTTTTCCACCATGGGGGCGCTGGTGAAGTACCTCTCGGCCGAACTGCCGAATGAAATGGTGGTGTTCTTCCGCAGCGTGATGGGCCTGCTCGCGCTGCTGCCGTGGGTGCTGCACCGCGGGCTCGGCCAGCTGAAAACGAAAAGGTTGCGCGGGCATCTCGGGCGCGGCTTGGCCGGCGTCTCGGCGATGTACTGTTATTTCTACGCCATTGCTCACCTGCCGTTGGCCGAAGCGGTGTTGCTGAATTATTCCACGCCTTTGTTTATTCCTTTCATCGCGGCCTTGTGGCTGGGCGAACAGGTATCGCCGCGATTATGGGTGGCCATCGGGACCGGGTTTGTCGGCATCGTACTGATACTGAAGCCGGGACTGGGTCTGTTCACGCCGGTGTCCCTGATCGGCCTGGCTTCGGGGCTGTTCGCGGCACTGGCGATGGTCAGCATCCGGCGCCTGTCGAACACGGAACCGACGTTGCGCATTGTTTTCTACTTCAGTCTCGTGTGCACGGCCGTGTCCGCGGTACCGCTCGCGTGGCGCTGGCAGACACCCGATCCCGGCCTGTGGATTTTGCTGCTCGGGATGGGCGCGCTGGCCAGCCTGGCGCAACTGTTGCTGACGCGCGCCTATGCCCATGCGCCGGCTGCCCAGGTCGGGCCGTTTACCTATTCCACCGTGGTATTTGCCGCCGCCATCGGCTGGATTTTCTGGAGTGAAATTCCGGATTTGCTGTCCTTCGGCGGCACGGCCCTGGTCTGTCTGGCCGGTGTATTGACCATCCGCTTAGCCGGGCAGCGGGTGCTTTCCGAAGCGAAACTGCCCGACAAGTAACGCCTGCCAGGGTGGCATCGGCCGTTCCTCGGGTACGGATGCCCGTCGGGCGC
>Ga0209002_10001240_pt1 | contig 20619 bp, 13 predicted proteins | sample Rifsed16ft2_FD_184010 | JGI IMG/M metagenome (GOLD analysis project Ga0209002, IMG submission 184010) | Soil microbial communities from Rifle, Colorado, USA - sediment 16ft 2 (version 2) | ecosystem: Environmental > Terrestrial > Deep subsurface > Rock core/Sediment | place: Rifle, Colorado... | reverse complement strand
GGGCGGACGGCCCCTCCCTCACCCTTGAGAGCATGATGGCGAGTGGCCGCCAAGCTTGGGGCATGGTCTGGGTGTTGGCGGTTCTCTCCTTCCTGCTCAGGGGGGCGCGCGCCCTCCCGGTGATCATCGTGCTCTTCAACCTCGTCACCGCCTGGACTCCCGTCCTCGTCTACCGCATCTCTCGGCAACTCGGCCTGGCCGGTCACGGGGCGCTTCACGCAGCGCGGCTGGTAGTCTTCTCACCGGTCTTCGCCTTTTGGGGAGGAGCTCTCTACAAGGAGGGCCTGGTTCTCTTCGTTCTCAGCCTCCTCACCTACCACGTGCTCGTCCTCCAGGAGCGGGTTCACGGCAGATCCATATTGATGGTCGTCCTTGGAATCGGCGCACTCGTCTCCTTGAGGTTCTATCTGGCGGTCCTGCTCCTGCCCAGTATCGTCTTCGGAGTACTCCTTGCTCGTCGCGCCCGGGGACGGGAGCAGCACGAGGAGGAGACTCCCGCCGCGACAGTGATACGGCGGCTGATGGTACTGGGCGCTCTCACCGTCCTGCTGGTCATCTCGGGCACCAGTGCTGGAATCCTGAAGATACTCCCGGAAAGCTCGCGGGAGTTCTTCGGGCAGGTGCAATCCTCTCGGGACGACCTGGCCACTGCCTCTTCCGGCTACTTGCGGGGAACCGACGTTTCCAACCCCGTGGCTGCCCTCAAGTTCATGCCCCTGGGCGTCTTCTATTTCCTGACTGTCCCTCTCCCGTGGCAATTCGGCTCGGCGAGACAGAACCTGGTGATCCCGGAGATGATATTCTGGCTCATTCAATACCCGCGCATCTTCCGAGGCATGAAGCTAGGCCTGCAGCGCAACTTTCGCGGCAGTTTCGTCGTTATCTCGATAACGCTGGCGATGACCTGCCTCTATGGATTGTTCGTCGGCAACGTCGGCACCGCCTACCGACTTCGGGCCCAGGTTTGGTTGCTGTGGGCGGTCTTCGCCGGGTGGAGAAGAGAACAGGAACTGTCCGACGTCGGCGAGGCGCGCCTGGAGGAAGTTACCGCACTTAGTCAGTAAGTGTAGCGACCGTAGTATTGCCCCGGCTGCGACTTGAGATCGACGTCGTTGAGTACCACTCCGGTCACCTTTCCATTGATCTTTTCTATGAGCTCCACGCTGCTCTTCACTTCATGACGTGAAGTCTGTCCGGCGCGGGCGACCAACACGACCGCATCGCACTGCGTACATAGGGCATGCGAGTCGAAGACCGGTAGCAAGGGTGCCGAGTCCAGCACCACGAAATCAAAATATCTCGCGGAAGCTTCCAAGGCCTGCTCCATGGCCTGAGACGCCAGAAGCTCTCCCGGCGTCGGACTCTTCGGACCGGCCATGAGCAGAAACAGGTTCGGCGTTTCGGTGCGCACCACACAGCCATCATTCAAATTTCTCTGGCCGGTGAGGACGTTGGTGAGTCCCGTGCGGTTGTGATAGCTGAAGACGCGGTGTAGTCGCGGATTCCTGAGGTCCGAGTCGACGAGTAACACCCTCTTGTTGAGCTGGACCAGAGCGAGCCCCAGGTTGCAGGAGACGAAGCTCTTCCCGGCCCCTTTCTCGGCGCTGGTAATCAAAATGGTCTTGGGCACCGCCCCCGGCGTGCTGAGTAACAGAGAGCCTCGGAGAAACTTCAGGCGCTCGTTGAGGATTTCGCGGTTGTCTTCCAGATCCTGCCTACCATCGTAGAGCGTCGGCAGGTAGGAGCCCCCCTGGCCATTGGAGCGTTCCACCGACTCGGGCGGCAGTTGCTTGGACCGGAAAGCCGGCAAAACGCGTCGGACGGGGAAAGGCTCCGTGCCGTAACGAGGAATCATTCCCAGACACGGAAGCGGAACACAACGCCGGACGTCATCTGAAACCCTAAGGGTGCTATCCGCGTAATCCAGTACGAATGCCAGTCCGATCCCCAGACCACAGCCGAGCAACGCTCCAAACAGGGCGTTCATGGGAACATTGGGAGTGAAAGGTCCGCCCGGTACCTCCGCACCTTGGACGAGTCGAACCTTAGCCGGTTGCTGCTCCCTTAGGTCGGCGCTCAGACCCGTTTCGGATGCTCGCCGAAGGAGTCCCTGCAGAATCTCTTGCTCGTTCTCCAGTTCCGTCCTTGCCTGATCGTAGTCGGCGGTCGCCACCAGGAGATCCCGTGCTTGATCCGACTGCTCCCTGAGCGCCTCGCGGAGCAGGCGCTCCCTCTCTCTGGCGGTCTCGTATCCTACCCGCGCGCCGGCGATCGCCTTGCTCGCTTCCTCTCGAAGCGCCTGGTCGAGGCTCTCCCGGACCTCCTCCAGCTTGGCGGCGAGCCGCTGCATCTCCGGCCATTCCGGCTTGTATTTGGCGCCCAGCTCGGCGTACTGCTCCCGCAGCGCGGCTTCCTTTTCCCTGAAACTTCGGACGCTTGCGCTGGCTTGGACCTCCGGTAGGTCGTCCGGATTCGCCCTGGTCAGACTTCGATAGTGCGCTTCCGCCGCGGCGCGCTCCGCCTCCGCCTGGGCGAGCTGGCGACGGTGCTCCTCCACTCTCTCGGAGACGGCACCGGGGTCGCCTTTATCCGCGGCGAGCAGATGTCTCCCCTTGTTGTAGTCTCGAAGGAGTCGCTCCTTCTGAAGGATGCTCTCTTGCAGTTCTTCTATCTTTTCCCGGATGAACGACAGCGTGTCTCGGGCCACTCCTGAATCGGTCTCGGCGGTAAACATCACGTAGTGACGAACCAACGCGTCGGCAAGCTGCGCCGAGAGCTCCGGGTCAGGAGTCTGAAAGATGACCTCAATCAGCTGCGTATCGGTGACGTGAGCGATGCGCATCATGGACAACATTCGGGACACGGTTCGCTTCACGAGTTGTTCGTGATCGGCGGCTGCCGGTGGCTCGGTTACCGAACCGAAGACCGGATGCTCCCAGAGTTTCAGATCTCGTACCACACGCTCGGCCAGCGGTCGGCTTTGCATGATTCTTTCCTCGGTCATGTAGAGGATGCCGATACTCGCACCAACATCCTCCACGATGACGTCCTGGACGAGGTTGATCTTTCCCCAGTCGATCTGAATGAGGGCGGCCGCCCGATAACTGGGAGTCTCCATCAGTGTCTGGACGACCGAGACCACCAGGACCGCCAGGGCGACGGCGCTGACCAAGTATCGTCGCTTCAAGACGACGTTCAGGTAATCACGCAGGTCGAACCCCTGCTGAGGAGGGCGCCACGTGCCAATGGGTTTCGAGTGCTGACTATCCATGTTCGGTTCGGGCTAGACGGACGAAGTGCCAGACGTTGCCTCCTACGTACAAGAACCGTGCCCGTCGGACAATCATCTCGGTAAACTTCAGAGCGGAACGGCTTTGTAACCTGGAGGACCGCTCGCCTGGGGGCGCCCCGAAGAGCGAGTAGCGTAGGGCAAAAACTACGTTTCATGGGGATTCCCCCATAAGACCTGAGAGGTCCCATCGACGGTGGCCAAGAACAAGTCTCGCTCCACCTAGCGCTGTAGGACGCGACGCGTCACCCGTCTTTGCAATCCTCGCGGCGGCATGTTATAAAATTGGTACACCTAATCTAAGATCCAAACTAGCGGGAACGAGAAGAAGCGATCGCCGTTCCTCGCCGAGGCGGTGGCTCAGGAATTGCAGTTCGGGGCACGGAGGGCCGGGATGCACAACGAGGAATCTTCGATAAAGGGACCACGCAGACACTATTCGAAGCCCGAGATTCGACGCGTCGAGCTTCGGCCCGAGGAGTGTTTGGCGGCGGGATGCAAGACCCTCTCGATAATCGCCCCCGGGGCCACCGGTTGCGATACGAATAGTTGCTCTGATCTTGGCAGCTGAGGATCCAAGCCATCCAGCACTCCATCGCTCTCTCACCTCCTCGGTGACCCCGCCCTCAGGCGGCAGTAACGCCCACCGACCGTCTCTGCTGGTATCTCCCTTGCTTACAAAGGTCAGCGCGACAGGCGGGTACCCCTTGCCCACCTAAGGGTTTGAAGGCGTTGGTCTCTAAGTCATAACTAAAGCGGCACTTGTTGAGCGTTCGCTTCGTCCCACACGGGCTGTTTATTCGCTCGTGCCGGCGGCGCTCGGACGTAGCGAGGGATCGGCCCCACATGCTGGTGAAGAAAGACCTGCGATGAAAGTCGCCAACGTGAAGAAACGCGGTACGCATCTCTATGGATGCCTCTGCATCCTTGCTCTCCTGCTGTCGTTCAGTCGTTCCGCCGACGCCGGCGCCACCTTCAGCTTTCGCAAAGCCATCACCATCAACCAGGCGGGAGGACGGGGGAACCTCGCGAACTTTCCTTTTCTCGTCAGCATGACCGACAACGCCTTGAGGAGCACCGCCAACGGCGGGAACGTCGCGCATGCCAACGGCTACGACATCATGTTCACCGACGGGACCATCAACCTCGACTTCGAGATCGAGCACTTCGATGGTACTAGTGGAACGCTGCTCGCCTGGGTGAGGATACCTCTCCTTCAACCCGGCGTGAACACGATCTATCTCAACTATGGAGACCCGCAAGTCACTTTGCCGACCGAGACTCGCGGGGCGGTCTTCGATTCCGACCATGTCGGCGTTTGGCATCTGGGAGAAGTCGGCACGGGGGCCCCGCACGAATTCAGGGACAGCTCGCCTTACCGCAACCACGGCCGAGGAGGTGAAGGCGATCCTCTGTTTGTTCCCTCCCGAGTCACCGGACCTCTTGGCTTCGGTTACGGACAGCATTTCGACAACGCCGACACTAAGTACGACCTCATCGACTTCGGCGATGACGCGAGCTTCGACATCACCGGCAACCAAATCACCCTCGAGGCCTGGATAAAACACAACATCACTACGCCTTTCTCGCCCAACCGAGGTGTCTTGAATCACACGGGCGCTACCGAGGGATATCGTCTCATTTTCATGAACCAAGCCGCCGTCCCGCCCGGCATAGACTTCCAACTCCCCGGAACCACCCATTCCCTGCGAACCGCGAGCGGCATTTCGGCCGGGGTGTGGCACCACATCGTGGCGACGTACGACGGGGCTGCCATGAGGGTCTTCGTCGATGGCGTCAACAGCGGTCCCCTCGCCAAGACCACCAACATCCTTCCCGCGCTGGGGCAGCAGGACTTCTGGGTAGGCCACGGCGATCAACCCAAAGGGATGCCTTGGAGCTTCGAGTGGGACGGCGACATCGACGAGGTCCGTATTTCCAACGTGGCGCGCTCCGCTGCCTGGGTCGCTACCGAGTATGACAATCAAACTTCCACCTGTTTTCCCACCACCGCTTTTTGCAGCGTGGGAGCCCAAACCCCCGGACCCTTTGCGGTCAGCACGCTGGCCGTCCATCATCGGTCGATCGGAACGGCAACAGGCAATCTCGCCACCGGCTCGGCGACCAGTTTCGCCGGCTCCACCATCGTGACTTTCGGTTCCAGTCTTCCAACGAACATCGGCCTGGGCGACAAACTGAGCCTCGATCCCGGCGGGTTACAGGAGGACCTTTTCATCGTCTCGCGGGACTCGGACACGCAGGTCACCGTGGAATTGCCGCCCGGGTTCAACCGCACCGTCCCTTTCACCATCAAACGGGCCTACCCCTCGCTTCAGGCTTGGGAAACGGGTGTGGGAGGCAACCTCGTCACCGGGAATCGACGCGAGATCGGCGTGGCATACAATGATGGAGACTTGACCTCCCCCGTCGTCATCGAGGGCTCCATCACCGATCCCGTCCGCAACATGAAACTGACAGTGGCAGCCGGCCGACAACACTACGGTCTGGCGGCGACCGGAGTGGTCTTGGACAACAGCGGGAGCTCCAACCCCGCCATCCAAATCAAGGATGAGTTCGTCACCGTGGAGTGGTTCGAGATCAAGGGTGGCACCGGCACATCGGCGGACGGAATCGAGATCGCGAATAGCATCGCACCGTCCAACCGTACCGTGCTGAGAAACAACCTCATTCACGACACCGGAGGCGACGGAATACGTTTGAGCGATCCGGACAGCGTCGCCGATATCTTCAATAACATCATCTACAACGCGAGCTACGGCGTTCACCTCACAGTGGACATGGCACCGGATGCGCGGCTGAATATCTTCAACAACACCATCTACCAGTGCGCCGCCAGCGGAATCCACACCGACGTGCGTCAAACGAGCGTGAGAGTGGATCCACGAAACAACATCTCTCACTCCAACACCAACGCCGACTTCGCGGTGGTGCGGCCGTTCGATCGCGCGTATTTCTGCAATCCCGTCTGCACTCAGATTGCCAACGGGGGATTGGTTCCCGGCCCCAACGAGTACCTCGCCGACACCAACAACAATTTCACTTTGAGCTTCGCCACGGGCTCTGATTTCCTGTACTTGGGCTCTCCCTGGCCGTTCCGTGGCGCCGGTGTCGTATTGGCCACTAACGGGTCGGGCGGTGCGGACCTGAAGTGGGAGTACTGGAACGGCACCGTCTGGGCCGACCTGGAGGCCGGTTCCTTCCATGACGGAACGCAGAACTTCAGCTTAGGCGGCACGGTCTATTGGGCGGACGACCCGGGAGGCTGGTCGACGACTTCGGTCAATGGGAGCCCAAATCTTTACTTCGTACGCGCCCGATGGGTCTCGGGCTCGTACGCGACCCCTCCTTTGGAGAGCCTCATCACCAGAGCCGACGTCAATATCGCCGGCCGCAACAACTTATCGAGCGACGTTACCGCCTCGCCCCATAGCAGGTTCGAGTTGGGAACTTCCGGCTTGGACAACGTGGACGCGATCGGAGTGAACTTCATATCGACGGGTGCCGGTTCGGAGAACCTTCACATCGCCAGCGGCAGTCTGGCAGAAGACACCGCCTTCGGTCTGAGCAGCTTCTTCACCGGCGACATCGACGGCGGTCTACGTACCGGGGCCTGGGATATCGGTGCCGACGAAGTCTCGGCGACCACGGCGGTCGAGCTGGTCTCCTTCGAAGCACGAGCGGGAGACGGGGCGGTTGCGCTTACCTGGGAGACGGGCTCGGAAGTGGACAACGTGGGCTTCTATCTCTACCGGGCCGAATCGGAAGCGGGCCCTTATGAGCTGGTCAACGAGTCGATGATTCCCGGTCTGGGCTCTTCGCCGCGGGGAGCGCTCTACCGTTATGTCGACGCGGGACGGGTGAACGGCACGACGTACTTCTACGAGCTGGAAGACCTGGAGTCGACCGGTGTGCGGGAGCGCCACGGTCCGGTCTCGGCGATGCCCCAGGCAGGGGCATCCTTCGAGCTGCCGGAGAGCAGCTCCGAGGAGAGCTCACCTTTCGACCCCCGGATCACCTACGGAGATCCCGAGGCGACTTCCTTACAGGTCCTGCAACAGAACCAGCGGGAAGTGGTCCTGGAGCTTCTCACCGCGGGCTTCTATGCCACGCCTCAGCCGGACGGCTCGGTGCACTTGGAGGTGCCGGGTTTCCTCGGTGAGTGGGAGCCGGGAGCGCCGGCGATTCCCGTCAAGCAGGCTTGGGTGCAGGCTCTGGCCGGCAAGGGAGTCCACATCACGTCGGTGCGGGCCACGGAAGTGGAGTCATTCTCCTTGCGCCCGAGCTCGGCCGACCTGCTGGAACCGGTGATGACCCCTCGCGGCGAGCTTCTCCTCGCCCGCCGGGCACAGAATCCAGGACGCGCCTTCCGCGGCCAGGGCCTCTACCCCGACGAAGCCGCACGTCTGGTGAGCGTCGCCTTCCAGGAAGAGCTGAAGAAGGCCCTGGTGGAGCTCGCCCCCCTTCGTTGGGATCGGTCGACCGGGAAGCTTCTTCTCGCCCGCCGTCTGGTGGTGCGATTGAAGTTCACCGGACGGGCGGATGGAGAAGTCGCCTGGGGAGGCTCCCGAGGGCGAAAGCACCGGGGTCATGCCGGGGAAGGCAAGGTGGTGGCCCATCTCGTCACCCACGAGAGAGGTCTCTACGGCGTGCCCTTCGAGGCGGTCTTCGGAGAGCGGGGCGACAGCGTCAAGACCAGCAAGCTCCGTCTCAACTACCAGGGAGAGCCGGTGGCCTATCACGTCGAGCCCAACGCGAACCGATTCGGCCGCCGCTCGGTGCTCTACTTCCTCAGTGAAGGAGAAGACCTCAACCCCTACGGGCGCGAAGCGGTGTACGAGCTGGCGCTGGGAGGAGAAACCGAGCAGATGGCGCTGCTCGACGCACCACCCTCCGGCCAAGACGTCTCCTTCTACTGGCAGACTCTCGAGCTCGAGGAGAATCATCTCTTCCAAGGAAGGCTCACCACAGCCCCCGACGTTTGGTTGTGGGACCAGCTGCTCGCTCCCGGAGTGAGCTCCTATCCCTTCCAGGTAAACCAGCTGGCGGCGGTGGCGGAGACGTCCCGGCTCCGGCTGTGGATTCAGGGAACCACCGACCTGCCGGTCGACCCCGACCACCACCTCCGTCTATTCGTCAACGGCACCTTGATCGATGACTTCACTCTGGAAGGTGAGCTGGCGTGGCGGGGCGACTACCAGCTTCTCGCCGGACTACTCCAAGAGGGAGACAACCTGCTCCAGATCGAAAACGTCGGCGATACCGGGGCCGCCTTCTCCCGCGTGATGACGGACCGCTTCGAGATCCGCTACCCGCGTCAGTTGGTGGCGGACTCCGGACGGTTGGAGGGAAGCTTCTCCGCCTCCGGTCTGGCCGAGGTATTGGGAGTCGATGGCGCGGCGTTTCTCCTCGACACCACCGACACGTCACCTCTCTGGCTGAGGCGAGCCGAAGTCTTAAACGATGTTGTGCGTTTCTCCGTCGAACAAGGCCGTCGTTACCTCCTCGCCGACGCGAGCGGTGTGCTCGCTCCCGAAGTCCGACAACCCTTACCGCGTCGTCTCACCACTCTTCGCGGCGGCGCGCACTACTTGGTCATCGGTCCGCAGAGTCTCCTGGAAGCCTCCTGGCCCTTGCTGGAGCTGCGGGCCAGCCAGGGCCTGTCTTCTTTTGCCGTCTCCATGGAACAGATCTACTCCGAGTTCGGACACGGTGAGACTCGTCCCGAGGCGCTGCGGGGCTTTCTCGAGCATGCCTATCACCACTGGCAGACCCCGCCGCGTTATGTGCTCCTATTGGGCGACGCCACCTTCGATTTCAAGGACTACATCGGCTGGGGCGTCGTCAATCAGGTCCCTCCCTTTCCCTTGAAGACCTCCTACATCTGGACCGCTTCCGATCCCGCCTTCGCCGCCGTCAACGGAGACGACATCCTCCCCGATGTGGCCCTGGGGCGACTGCCCGCTGCCAACCTCCAGGAAGCGCGGGCCATGGTGGACAAGATTCTCGCTTATGAGAGCCAAGGCCTCGGTTTGGATGGCCGCGCCGTCCTGGTCGCCGACCGGCCCGACCCTGCCGCCGGGGACTTCGTGGCCCACGCCGAGGAGTTGGCTTCCACGCTTCTCGCCGGACACGATCTCGAGAAGATCTACCTCTCTCAGCTCGGCGCCGCCGCCACCCAGCAGGCCATCCGCGATGCCTTCGACCAGGGCGCCTCCTTGATGAGCTACATCGGCCACGGCGGCATGCAGATCTGGAATCAGAATATTCTCCGCGGCGAGCATGTCTCCTCTTTCAGCTCGCAGTCACAACAACCGCTTCTTCTGACCATGAACTGTCTCAACGGATACTTCCAGTTTCCCTTGTTCGATTCGCTCTCCGAGACGCTCTTGAAGGCGGAAGGCAAAGGCGTCATCGCCGCCTTCTCCCCCAGTGGACTCAGTCTCGATGGACCCGCTCATCTCTATCACCGGCTCTTGCTAGCCGAGCTGCTCCACGGTAACCATCAGACCCTGGGCGACGCCATACTCGCCGCCCAGACGAAGTACGTCGACGCCGGCGGTTACCTCGAGCTCCTGCGGATCTATCACCTCCTCGGTGACCCCGCCCTGACGCTCCGCCATTGAACTCGCCCGCCCAACGCGGTACTCTAATCAGCAATGGATCTGGACAAGGTCTACCGTGTCAGCGAGCGAATAGCATCGCGCAAGATCGTCGACGAGGTGATCCTCGTGCCACTGAGAGACAAGGTCGCGGAAATGGAGAGCCTCTACTCGCTCAACGAAGTGGGGGCCCGAGTCTACGAGCTCATCGATGGGAAGCGCGCCGTTCGGGACATCGTGGCGGCCATCGTCGAGGAGTTCGAGGTCGACTCCCGGCAAGCGGAGAGCGACGTGACACAGTTCGTGGAACAGCTTCTCAGCATCAACGGCATTGAAGAATGCCCCAAATCCTAGTGGTGGGCGGTACAGGATTTGAACCTGTGACCCCTTGCTTGTAAGGCAAGCGCTCTCCCACTGAGCTAACCGCCCGCCGCCATTGTAGCCCATCCAGCAAAGGTCAGACGTTTGACCTGACGCGAAAACCACCGTATGATAGGGTGTTTTTCTCAGGTTGCTGCCCCCAACCCGCCGCATCAAGGAGCATCAAGTTTGCGCTTAAAAACAGATCTTCATTTGCATACCGGGGACGACCCACTCGACTACGTCGCACATTCCAGCGAAGAGATGATCGATCACGCCGCCCAAATGGGCTTCGACGTGATGGCGATCACCAATCACGATTTCATGAGCCACTCCGAGGAGCTCGCCGACTATGCGGCTTCGCGAGGGATCGTGCTCGTCCCTGGAGTGGAGGCGACTATCGAGAGCCGACACGTGCTTCTTTACAACTTCAACTATTGGGACGCCCCCCCGCACACGTTCGAGGATCTCTATCGATTGCGTCGGGACAACCCGCAACTATTGGCGGTGGCGCCACACCCCTTCTTTCCCTCGCAGTTTTGCTTGCAGGGGAAACTGCTGGAGCACCTGGAGCTGTTCGACGGCATCGAGTACTCTCACTTCTACACCAAGAACATGAACTTCAACAAGAAGGCGGTAGAACTGGCTCGCCGATCGGGCCGCCTTCTGGTCGGCACTTCCGATTCGCACTTCCTGTGGCAGATGGGAGCGACCCATTCCTACATCGAGGCTCGGGAAAAATCTCTTCCCGCTGTCCTCGACGCGCTCCGGCAAGGCCGAGTGGAGGTGAGAACCGACCCGCTTCCGGTGGCCGACTTGCTCCTCCGGATTCGAAAATACCCTTCCCTGAAGGTCAGACGGCTGGCTCGACGAAACGGTTATCGGGCCGCGGGTGAGATTCTCGCCCTCCGAAGCCGGGTGCTGAACGACACCTCCGCCCGGCGCGAGCGGAGCGTGCCCGGAGCCTAAGAGACCGCCGGCTGCCTCCCCCGCTTCGATTGGTGTATGGTGGGGCGATGAGATGGGCGCCCACCACTCTAGCTCTTGCCTTTTGGACCTCCTCCTCCTGGGCGGTCGAGACGATCCCCTGCGCTGAGGGAGTAGTGCTGGAACTCAGCACCCGGGAGCCCTCACAAGGAGACATCGTCTTGGTCGAGGTGCGGAGCGGATCTCCCACCGAGCTTCGAGCAACCTGGTCCGGCCGGAGCTTGCACTTCTGGAAGGAGAGCGACACGGGTGCCCCTCAGCTCGCCTTGATCGGTGTGGATTTCCTGGCCAAGCCCGGCCCATACGCTCTCACCATCGAGGCTCGGCTCGAGTCCGGTGAGAGGGTAGGTTGCAGCACCGCCCTGTCCGTCCGGAGCAAGGAGTTCCCGGTGCAGCGGCTGACCGTGGAAGAGCGGTACATCGAGTTGAGTCGGGAGGATCTGGCTCGCGCCGGTCGAGACACACAGCAGCTGGCAGGAATTTTCCGCGCCGCAACGGCGGCGCGTCTCTGGGAAGGGGGCTTTCAGCTACCGCTTCAGGATGCCAAGGCGTCCGGCAGCTTTGGCAGGCGGCGGATTCTCAACGATCAACCACGCTCACCCCATAGCGGTGAAGATTTCTCCGCTCCCTCCGGCACGCTGGTCCTGGCGCCGCAGCGAGGTCGCGTGGTCTTGGCCAGTGATTTGTTTTTTTCCGGTAACTCCATCGTGCTCGACCACGGCCTGGGGCTCTACACGTTTTACGGTCACCTGGAGTCGATGGCGGTCCAAACGGGCGATATCGTGGAAACTGGCAGGCTTCTCGGTCGGGTCGGCGCGACCGGGCGGGTGACGGGTCCCCATCTCCACTGGGCCGTCCGTCTCAACAATACGCGTGTCGACCCCCTGGCCCTCGTCTCGGCCTTTCCCACCGCGAAGCCTCCTACCTAAGGGCAGCGTCGCCGAGACCTATCCAACAAAGTAGACGTCCTTGTCGCCGCCATGGGACAGTTCCCCTCCAGCGAGTACCCGGTTCGGAGCCAGAACGTCGCTTCGGTCGGTGGCATGAATCCTGCTCTCCGCCTGCCGAGGAGCTCGAGCCGGTACTTTTTCCTGCGTCGAGCAAAGAGACCCAAGGAATGTTGAGGTACCTATGACAAAAGCTTGCATCTCGAGAACTGTGGGAATCATGCTACTGATGACCGGCCCTCTTTTCGGTCAAGACCCAGCCACCGCGTCGCAGACCCAGACTCTCGTACAGGGCAACATCGAGAGCAACGTTCTGGTCGCGCCGGACTTCAAGTTCACCGAGCTGGGAGGAGACTTCACCGGTATGGCTGGTTTGTACGGCGGTTGGTTGATCAACCAGAAACTCTTGATCGGCGGCGGCGCGTATTTTCAGACGAACGAGGGTGTCGTCTCCGACATGAGATACGGAGGTGCGGTTCTGGAATACTTCACCAATCCTTCCCGTTTGGTGAACTTCTCGGTCCGTGGATTGGTCGGTGCCGGGAGTGCCACCTTGACCCGTTTTACGCGCCCCATCATCTTTTGCGATGCTTTCTCGGGCTGTGGCTTCTCCCCAGACCACCCGACCACCAACCGTCCGCCATTCGATAACTCCTTCCAGGTGGACGAGACCTTCCTGGTGGCAGAGCCGGAAGCCAACGTCACGCTGAACGTGACCGAGAAGTTCCGGATTGGATTCGGCGGTGGTTATCGGTTCGTGGGTGCGGCCAACGGGTTCGAAGAGAGGCTGGACGGCCTTACCGCGAACCTCACCGCCCAATTCCGATTTTGAGGAGAGGAACTATCCGGCGGGCACGCGAGCGTAGACGGATGGGCCGAGGCTTCTCGGCCGGCGATCCCTCTTCCTCCGCACCTAGCTGCTGGTCAGGTAGGAAGAGCGATCCGGCGACTTGATTACCCGAGGGCCCGGTGCTAGGTTTGTGTTCTTTGGAGAGAGGAATCGCAAGATGCAACCTTTCTATGATCCTGAAGCGGTCCGCCCCATGTGGGAGGCTTTGGCAGAGTGCGGCCTGACGCCGCTCCACAGCTCCGGCGAGGTCGACGCAACTCTTCAAGAGGCAGGAACCACCCTGGTCATGGTCAATTCCGTTTGTGGGTGCGCGGGGGGGATCGCGAGACCGGGAGTGATGCTCGCCCTCCAGCACGACGTCATCCCCGATCACTTGACGATGGTGTTTGCCGGCGTCGATCGGGAGGCAACGGAGCGAGCTCGCGAGCGCATGGTAGGCATTGCACCCTCGTCGCCATCGGTCGCCTTGTTCAAAGACGGAAGACTGGTGCACATGTTGGAGCGGCGACACATCGAGCGCATGAACGCGCAAGAGGTGGCTGGGAACCTTGCCGTCGCTTTCGATCAGCACTGCGAACGAAAGGGTCCTTCCGTGGCATCGGAAATCTTCCAAAAGGCGAGAGCCGGCCAGTTTCCACTCTACAATCCGGGGAACGGATAAGCCCGCTGACTCGTCTTCATGAGTGAAAGCGGCCAGAAGGATTCAACTCCGCTCCGTGCCCTGATCACCGGTGCCTCCAGCGGGATCGGGGAGGCCACCGCCTATCGTTTCGCGCGGGAAGGAGCGCGGCTCGCCCTGCTGGCGCGCCGTGAAGACCGACTGCGACGAGTCGCCGAGCGGGTCCGCGAACTGGGAGGCGAACCTCTGGTGCTGGTCGCCGACGTCGCCTCTCGTGAGGGAGTCGCGGTGGCGGTGGCCCGTGCCGAGGCGGCCTTCGGCGGGCTGGATGTGCTCGTCAACAACGCCGGCTTCGGCCTGTACGCCTTTCTGGAAACCGTACGCGACGAGGATCTGAAACGTATCTTCGCGGTCAATACGTTTGGCGCACTCTACGCCATCCAGGCGGTACTCCCGGGAATGAAACGGCGGGAAAGAGGAGTGGTGGTGAACGTCTCTTCCATCGTCGGCAAGAGGGCCTTACCCATGACGGGCGCTTATGGCGCCACCAAGTTCGCACTGCAAGGCCTCTCAGAGTCTCTGCGGCTCGAGCTCCGAGGCACAGGGGTGCGCGTCTCGGTGGTCTGCCCCGGTTACACGGAGACCGAGTTCTCGCAGGCGGCCGTGAACTACGGTTTTCCGCGACAGAAACCGCGCAGCCGGGTGATGAGTGCGGCGGCGGTCGCGGAAGTCATTTGGAGCTGTACGCGGGGCCCCCGTCGGGAGGTCGTTCTGACCAGAGCCGGCAAGTTCCTGGTGGGGTTGAATCGCTTCTTCCCGGGCGCGGCGGACTGGGTTCTCTCCCGCTACATGAAATTGCCGCCGTCCGCGGTTTGAGCTCGGCGGAAGCTACTTGCGATCGTTCATCGCACGTTCGTCATAGGCGAGCCGTATCTTGGCCTCGACCTCCGGGTGTTTGGAGAAAATCCGCTGCAGGTTCTCGCGACTGAGCTCTAGCAGCTCGGTGTTCTTGACCGCCGTCACCGTCGCCGTCCGCGGCTCGCCGCTCAAGACGGCCATCTCACCGAAGAAATCACCGTCGCGGAAGGTAGCCACCTTGAGCGTGCCACCGTTCTCCTCCCGCGTCGCGTCGACCTCGCCGGTGCTGACGATGAAGAGGGAGTCCCCGGGTTCACCCTCCCGGACGATGACGGTGCCCGTCTTCATCGACCGGCGGTCCAGAACCACCGCCACGTCTATGAACTCTTGCATGCTCAGCTGTGAGAACAAGGGAATGCCACCCGGCGAGTCAGCGGGTCGTGCCGGCAGCGTCGAGGAGCCGCTTACCGAGCTTCCCAAATCATCAATAATAGAGTCGATGAGGGCGTCGATGTCCTCGCCGAGAACACCCACCAGGGGCGCTTTACCATCGGCGGCCGTCTCGGGTTCCACCTCTATCTCGAACTCGACCGGCCCCTCGTCCTCGACTGCACTTCCTTGGTCGAGGCTCGCGGACTGATCGGACGTCCCGAGCACGTACTCGGTTGCGCTTTCCTCACTCTCGAGCGCCACCGCGTCTTCGGAGAAGCTCGGCTCGTCCCCTGCCGACTCGAACTCCAGCTCCGCCCCGGCACCGCCCGCGACCTCCACGTCTTCCCCCTCGGATACGATCTCGAAACCTCCTTCATCGGATTCGAGCCCGGGAGGCGGGGTCACCGACGCCTCCAAGTCCTCTTCGACCGGCTCCAGTAGATCCTCTTCCTCACCACTCGCAGAAGGCTGTTCATTGAGAACGATCTCCACGTCCTCGCCCATCTCTGCCGCGTTGGACGCCGTCGAATCTCCGAACTCCATCGCCAAGCTGTCTTCCAGGCTCATGGTAGGGGCGGGTGGCGGCTTCTCGCCTCGAGGCGCCTGCGGAGGTGATGCGGCGACCCGTGCCGGGGAGGGTGACAAGGGAGGCGTCGGGAGCCCCGGGTCGCTGGTAATGACCGAGGACAGCTGGGCCATGGCCGCGCTCCGGCCCTTGGAGCGGGCCTCGTTCATCGCCCCGAGCTTCTGATGCACGTCCGTTTGGGTGGGATCGAGCTGGACGATCTTCTTGTTGATGGCGATGGCTCGGATCATGAAACCCGATTCCGCCATCTCATCGGCGACTATCCGGTACTGCTTGATCGCTTCATTCTTGCTTCCCGCCAACACCAGCGTGTCGGCATAGCGAAGCCGGATCTGCGTGTTGTGTTTCTCCTGCTCGAGGAGGGCTTGAAACCAACGCAGAGCACCTTTGTAGTCCCGCTTCTGAAGGCAATTCTGAATCTCGCGAAACGGGTCCTTACCCTTTTTCTTCGCCGCCATCGAACCTCGCGCTTCCTCCCGGGGATGATTTTCCGAAGCATGTTATCACATCTTTTTTCCCCTCCTCCCGGGTCGGATATACTGGGCGCTCGTCAAACTGATGCGGGGGAGACGCTCCATGATCTCAGGAGGGTCGTGCTTCCGACCTGCCAACCTGGAGAGCATCTTGGAGTAAGCTGGCGTAGGGCATGATCCACCAAGAGCCTGCCTACCTGGAGACGTACCGCAGCGGGGAGCTGACCCGCCGGGTCGAGCTTGGCTTGGAGATGCTTCGATCCTGCCGGGTCTGCCCACGTGACTGCCACGTCGACCGTCTCGCCGATCAGAAGGCGGTATGCCTCAGCGGGCGCTACGCGGTGGTAGCAAGCCACTTCCCGCATTTCGGGGAAGAAGACTGCCTGCGAGGGCGGCGCGGCTCGGGCACCATCTTCTTCGCAAACTGCAATCTCAAGTGCGTCTTCTGCCAGAACTTCGACATCAGCCAGCGGCCGGCGGGGACCATCGTCTCCCCTGAACGCCTGGCAAAGATGATGCTGGAGCTGCAAGGGCAAGGCTGTCACAACGTCAACTTGGTGACCCCGGAGCACGTGGTGCCGCAAATCCTCGAGGCGCTGCTCCTCGCCATCCCGGACGGCCTGACGCTTCCACTGGTGTACAACACCAGCGGCTATGACTCACTAGAAAGCCTGCGCCTCCTGGACGGCGTGGTGGACATCTACATGCCCGACTTCAAGTTTTGGGATTCGGATGTCGCGCGCCGCTACTCCAAGGCGGAGAACTACCCGGGCGCGGTGCGGGAAGGACTCCGCGAGATGCACCGTCAAGTGGGAGACTTGGTGCTCGACGAGAAGGGTTTGGCGCGTCGCGGCCTCCTGGTCAGGCATCTGGTCATGCCGGGCGGCATGGCGGGAACGCGGGAGATCATGCGCTTCCTTTGTCGCGAGATATCACCGGACACCTATGTGAATCTCATGGATCAGTATTATCCCGCCGGCAAGACGGACCGCTATCCAGAAATCCACCGACGGGTGGACGAAGGCGAGTACGCGCAGGCATACCAGATGGCACGACAGGAAGGTATCCGGAGGCTCGATGCCAGGACTCCGCGAGCGAGCTCTCTCTAGTCTCTCCATCCCATTCTTGTTGCCGGATCTCGGAAGGCTCTGCTACACTTTCTAACGCATGCGTTTCCCAGGCAGCAAGCTCCTCTCGCAAGACTTGTCGACGGAGACCACTCCGCTGGAAAGCGTCACCCGGCAGTGCGAGGACGTCAATCTGTCCGGCTACATGGAGATCGCCTTCGGTGATGCGGAGGGATTGATCCTCTTTTACCTGGGTGAGCAGATCAACATCATTTATCGGGCGGGAAACGAGATCTCGGTGTCCAACGAAGCCATGCTCAAGCTGCGGAACTCCGCTAGTCTCAAGGAAGGCAAGGTCTCCATCTACGAGCTGCCTCTGGACATGGCGCACATGCTACGGGGTCTCTCCAACCGCCAGGAGATCTTCGGGCAAATCTTCGCTTCCCAACCCCTACGAGACCTGCTGGCAAAGCTGGAAAAGGAAGGGCACACCGGCTCGCTCGAGGTCATCACCAACAAAGGCACGGGGATGATTCTGCTCGTCCGCGGTAGGTTTTCGAACGGCTATTTCGAGACGACCGGTGGCGTGACTTTCGAGAAGGGCGAAGCCATGAAAAAGATCTTCGAGGCCCTCGACGCGCCCGAAACATCGGCACGGGTCTTCCAGTCGGAGTTCTCGTCCAACATTTGGAAGGCGCGCCACGAGACGCAAAGAGCGCGCTCCAGCCGGCTCCATGAGATCCTCGAGCAGCAGCACCCACAGGAGGGCGCTCCGCAGAGCTCCGCGGAGCCTGCGCGTCCGACCAAGGCTGAGAAGAAGAAGCAGAAACCGGTCGACCGGAAACCGCTGCAGAGGAAAGTGCTCTCCGCCATACGCGAGCAGACACCCTCCATGCTGGCGGCCTTCTTCTTCGACCTGGAGACCCAGGAGTTCGAGATGGAACAGGTCGAGTTCCCCAAGGAGACCGAAGAGCGACTCATCATAGAGAAACTGCCCGCCTTCGTGAAGTACTTGGAGAATCTGGCCACCATGAAAGACGACGACCACCTGGAGACGCTCTTACTGAGTACCGAGAACTTCTATCTGATCGTGAAGTGCATCCAAGAGACAGGCGAGGGCATCGCTCTGGTCACGGACAAGAGCCAGCCGGTTGCCCTGGCCAGCGCCCTTCTTCTGAACTCCGCACATCGCTACGCGGCCATGGTGAGCGGAGTCCTCGTCTGACCTTGAGAGCAAAATACGGGTGTGATACTTTTGTGACGGTTTGGCGAGTCGCGCGGGTTTCCTGATCAGCTTCGAGGGTATCGAAGGTTGTGGTAAGTCCACCCAGGCCAAGCTTCTGGCCAAGCGACTGGAGAAAAGCGGCCGACCTTGCCTCCTGACCCGGGAGCCGGGGGGCACGCGGATCGGTCGTGAGATTCGCAAGGTTCTGTTGCACCCGGCCCACCAGCGGATGGCACCCGAGGTCGAGCTTGCTCTTTACTTCGCCGACCGCGCTCAACATCTGAAGGAGGTCATCTGGCCAGCCTTGGAAGAGGGGCGCATCGTGATCACCGACCGCTTCACCGACTCCAGCATCGCCTATCAGGGTTTTGCGCGGGGCCTGTCGCGTCGATTGATTCACTCCCTCGACCGCCTGATGACCGGGGGGTTTCGTCCTCGATTCACGGTGCTGCTCGATCTACGGCCGGAGCATGGTTTGCGACGCGCCCGAGTCCGTAACCAGCAGACACGCCGCAGCCGCACGCAAGGCCGATTCGAGCTCGAGCGTCTCGAGTTCCACCGCCGGGTTCGAAAGGCGTACCTCCAACTGGCCCGCCAGGAGAGACGGCGCTACATCGTCGTGCCCGCTCAAGGTAACCGGCTCCAGATCCACGAGGAGATCTGGAAGCTCTTGGCCCCTCGGATGAGATCTCACGCAGGGTGCTGAAAAAGTCATCCGCACCCTGCGCGAGCGGAGCGAGCCCGGCGCGCCGCCGTCCGCTGCAAGCCTGCGAGCGGAGGACAGCGAGCGAACGAGGAGAGAGCGAGCACTGAGAAACGCGCCGACGAAAACCCGAAGCCGCGGGGGTGGGCACCACGAGGACTAATCGGGCCGTGAGGCCCGCCGGCCAGGAGGAATTGCTCATGAGAACACGATGGCAAGGGAATCTGGCCGAAGCTTTTAGCCCGAGCGAGGAGCGAGGGCGCTCGTGGGGGTGGGGCCCCACGAGCAATAAAGATAGTAGACGATGTCCTTCTCACAACTGGTAGGAAACCGAGTTGCCATCGGGCATCTCCAGAAAATGTTGTCGCGCGGTCAGGTCCCTAGCAGCCTGCTCTTCAGCGGTCCGGAGGGTGTTGGGAAGCTCGAAGCCGCCATGAACCTTGCCAAGGCGCTCAATTGCCTGCGCGCCGGCGAGGGGAGCGACGATTCTTGCGACGAGTGCTCCCCTTGCCGCCGCATCTCCACCGGCAACTTCCCCGACGTTCGCCGGATAGCACCGGAAGGAACGGGGGGGCAGATCAAGGCCGAGGCCGTTCGGCAGGTGGTTACCGAAAGCCCGTTCCGACCCTTCGAGGGGCGGAAACGAGTCTATATCCTCGAGGCCGCGGACCGCATGAATCCTACCGCTGCCAACACGTTGCTGAAGACTCTGGAAGAGTCTCCCTCTTGGATCGTCCTCATCCTCATCACATCTCTGGAAGCTGCCATCCTCCCGACCTTGATATCGCGATGCCAGAAGATTCGCTTCCTTCCTCTAGTGCCGGAGGAGGTGACGGATTTCTTGGTCAACCAGCATGGCTTCCCACCGGAAGAGGCGCGCCTGGCCGCCTCGGTCTCCGGCGGCAGCCTGGCGCGAGCGCTGGGCACCAAGACCGAGGAGCTGGTCGAGCTGCGCCAGGAGGCGTTCCAGGTGGCGGAGATGTTGGCCGAGGCGCCCCGTCGGGCCGAGCTCATAGCCCGGGCCGACCGGCTCTCCAAGCACAACGCGCTGACCGGGATCGTGCGCCTCTTGGCAGGACTGGTGAGAGATCTTTCTTGCATCGCGGGCGGGCGGTCGGCCTCGATCATGCACTTCGACTACGCGGATGAGTTGGCCGCACTCGCCTCCCGGGCCCCCCTCGACGACTGGCTCGAGGCCTACCGCTTGGTTGAAGAGTCCCTCCGCGATCTGGAAGTGCGCTACGCCAACAAGCGGATCACGCTCGAGCGTTTGTTCTTGTCGCTGTCGGAGCGTTGAATGAGACTGGCTCACCAAGTTCCGTCCCATCTCCATCAAGATGGCTAAGAGACAAAATCTCAGCCTGGATCCCTCCAAGCTGACCGGGCAATGCGGCCGGCTGAAATGCTGCCTGGCTTACGAGCTCGCGGGAGATTGAGGCTCGTGGGCTCGCCTCGTCGAAGCCGCACAGCGATCAACAGTGCGCCGAAGGCGGGACTTGCATGCCGCCGGGCTTGGTGCTAGACTCCTGCCAAATCTGTTGCCGATCTTCAGATTACGCCTCGGCAGGATCCAGTCCGGAATAGAGAACCGGTGGTTCAAAGG
>Ga0209002_10001238_pt1 | contig 20624 bp, 18 predicted proteins | sample Rifsed16ft2_FD_184010 | JGI IMG/M metagenome (GOLD analysis project Ga0209002, IMG submission 184010) | Soil microbial communities from Rifle, Colorado, USA - sediment 16ft 2 (version 2) | ecosystem: Environmental > Terrestrial > Deep subsurface > Rock core/Sediment | place: Rifle, Colorado... | reverse complement strand
CTTGATCGTTGCAGACGGCGCTGGGCGCGCGCTCGGCATCATTTCGGATTTTGACCTGCTCGCGGGCGAATGGCTTTCCTCTGATTCCGAAAGCCTCGCGACCATGCGGAGGTTGACCGCCTCGGATCTGATGTCCCATCCGGTTGATTCCGTTGAAACGAACATCCCCCTCTCTGAGGCAGTGAACCAACTCATCGAGAAGGAAATCGGCAGGTTGCTCGTGACCGAGAATGGCAAGCCTGTGGGAGTGATCTCCCTATCCGATTTTGTCTCCAGCATTGCCCAGCAGGAGAGACCGAGCCGTGAGGTTGTAGGCGATGTGATGTCGGATGCAATCCTGGTCTGCCGTGGTAAAACGCCAGTTCTCTCCGCGGCCCGCGCAATGACCGCGGCGGGCTGGCGGTCCGTGCTCGTTGTAGATGCGAGAGGAAAAACACTGGGAGTCGTCAGCGGCTGGGACTTGCTGCCTTTCGTCAAAAATGGTCTGGACGAAAACTTGATTGTTCGCGATGTAATGCACCCTGCCCTGACGATCGATATCCATGCCAGCCTGCGCGAGGCCGCAGATATGATGATCCAGCACCATCACCATCGCCTGGTGGTGATAGACCGCGAAGATCCGGATGCATTCCCACTCGGCGCAATCTCCTCATTCGATATTGTTGCCCGGATGGCGCATCCCAAATCCGCCTGGCAAACCACAACGTAGTGAAACCTTAACATCAACAGGTGTTGCCAGCGCTGGCAGCACCTTTGCATTTTCTGATGCCAATTTTCGCCCTGAGCGAAGTGTAACGAAGTCGAAGGGCGAAGATCAAGGAGCCAAACATGTCTGAGTTGCCCTCACAGGCACAAGTAGTTATCATCGGTGGAGGCGTGGGTGGGGCAAGCATCGCCTATCACCTCGCACTCATGGGGTGGAAGGATGTTGTTCTTCTCGAACGCCACGAATTAACGGCAGGGTCAACCTGGCACTCGGCGGGTCTGGTCGGTCAGATGCGCTCGGATGCAAACCTGACGCGCATGATGCATTACAGCACTGACCTGTATCGCAGGCTTAAACAGGAGACCGGTGTCGATACCTCCTGGCGCGAGGTCGGTGGCATCCGTCTTGCATCTTCTGCCGAACGCCTGGAGGAGACAAAGCGACTGGTTGGCATGGCGCGTTCCTTCGGGGTGCCGATGGAGTTGATCACGCCAAAAGAGGCGCAGGAAAAATTTCCGCTTATGACGATTGATGGCGTGGTCGGCGCAGCGTATACGCCGAACGACGGCAGTATTGACCCGACAGGCCTCACCAACGCGCTGGCCGTCGGCGCAAAGAATCGCGGCGCCAGGATATTCACCAACACAAACGTCGAAAAGATCAATATCACGAATGGGCGCGTCAGCGAGGTGGTGACCGATAAAGGTACGATCACGACGGAGATCGTAGTCAACGCCTCAGGCATGTGGGGGCGCGAGGTCGGCAAAATGGTCGGCTTGAATCTTCCGGTAATCCCGATGGCACACCTATACATCATGACAAAACCGATCGAAGGCGTCACGCGCGATTTTCCGAACCTGCGCGATCCAGATCTGTTGGTCTACTGGCGCGAAGAAGTCGGCGGACTCGTCACGGGCGGTTATGAGCGCCAGCCGGCGACTTATGGCATGAATGGAATTCCCAAGGATTTCAAATTCCAGTTACTGCCTCCAGACTGGGAACGATTTACCCCTCTGATGGAAAATTCCATCCGGCGCGTGCCGGCCGTTGAAAACGCAGAGGTCGTTAAACTCCTGAACGGTCCCGAAGGCTTCACACCTGACGGCGAGTTTTTGTTGGGGCCAACCTCCGTCAAAGGCTTCTGGGTTGCATGCGCGTTCTGCGCCCACGGGCTTGCAGGCGCGGGCGGCATCGGCAAGGTGATGGCGGAATGGATCATTGATGGCAACCCCGAATGGGATATGTGGCGGCTTGACGTGCGGCGCTTTGGTCCCAACTACAACAGCCTGGATTATGCGGCAGCGCGTACGCTTGAAACATATACTCAATATTATGACATCCACTTCCCCGGTGAAGAGCGCATCTCGCGGCGCAACGTGCGCGTCTCTCCAACTTATTTCAGACTGCGCGACCTGGGTTGTTCCTTCGGTGAAAAGATGGGATGGGAACGTCCGAATTGGTTCAAGCCTTACGAAGAAAAAGCGACTCACGGCCATGAACCGAAAGGCTGGGCACGCCACAATTGGTCGCGTGCCATCGGATACGAACACCTCATGACGCGCGAGAATGCAGGTCTGTTCGATGAAACATCGTTCAATAAACTGGAAGTGCGCGGCCCCGGCGCATTGAAATTCCTGAACTATGTTTGCGCGAACAATATTGATCAGCCCATTGGAACGGTCATTTATACACAATGCTTGAACAAGCGCGGCGGCATCGAATGTGATTTCACCGTCACGCGGCTTGCGGATGATCGCTTCTTCATCATCACAGGAACGGCATTCGGCCAGCATGACATGTCATGGCTCTCACTCAACATGCCCGAAGATGACTCAGTGACCATTGAAGATGTCGGCTCCTCCTATGCCTGTCTCGGCCTGTGGGGACCCAAAGCGCGCAGGATCGTGGAGAAAGTAACAACAGATGATGTTTCGAACGCGGGATTCCCGTATATGACCGCGAAACGCATCACCATAGGAGATGTCCCCGTGCTCGCTTCGCGCGTGACCTATGTTGGCGAGCTCGGCTGGGAGTTTTACCCCCCGATGGAATACGGCCTGCGGCTGTGGGACACGCTTTGGGAAGCAGGCCAACCCGAAGGCATGGTGGCGGCCGGTTACAAAGCCATAGACACTCTACGCCTCGAAAAGGGTTATCGCTATTGGAGCAGTGAGATTTCGCCAGATTACACACCCTACGAAGCAGGTTTGGGCTTCGCAGTGAAACTGGATAAGGGTGATTTCATCGGCAGAGTTGCCTTGCAGAAACAAAAGGAGAGTGGCTGGATGCAAAAGTTATGTTGCATGACCATCTCCGATGACCGCACCATCGCCCTCGGCAAGGAGCCCATTCGCACTGGCGAACGGATTATCGGCTGGGTGGTGGCAGGCGGGTTTGGCTATTCGGTTGGCAAGAGCATCGTTTATGCCTATCTGCCGGTGGAATGTACCAAGGTTGGCACAAAACTCAATATTGAGTTCTTTGGAGAGCGGGTGGAGTCGGAGGTTGTTCCGGCGCCACTATGGGATCCAAAAGGTGAGAGAATTAAAGCCTGATCCTGCACGTCAATCGGAGGAACAAAATGTCGTTTTTTTCCAAGAAGAAAAGCAAAAAGATGACCCGTCTGTTCTTTGCTACTGACATTCATGGCTCTGAACGGACGTATAGAAAGTTCATCAATGCTGGCAAGTTCTATGATGTAAACGTCATTGTGATGGGCGGGGATATCCAGGGCAAGTTGTTGATCCCGATCATCAAGCAAGCAAATGGACACTATCGCGCGACCCTGCAAGGAACTGTTCAGAAAATTACCAGTGAGGCTGAATTACAGCAATTACAGGAGAGGATAGGCTTGCTCGGTTTTTACAGCCAGATCATGGAGGAGGATGAATATAATGTATTAGCTGAAAAGCCAGACGAAGTGGATAAACTCTTTCACAAACTTGCACGTGAGAGACTGGCTTCCTGGGTTGAACTGGCAGAGACACGGCTCAAGGGTACCGGGATCAAATGTTTCGTAACCGGCGGAAATGATGATGACCCGGAAGTGCTGGAAGCGCTCAAGGAAGGCGGAGAGTCCTTTATTCCCTGCGAGGCGAAAGTCGTGCAAATCGATGATGACCATAGCATGGCAAGCGTCGGCTTCAGCAATCCCACGCCATGGCACACACCGCGCGAAATCCCCGATGAGAAGCTGGGTGAGATCATTGAGGGCATGTGTGCGCAGGTGCAGGACTTCGAACATTGCATATTCAACTTCCACGTTCCTCCGCTTGATTCGACTCTGGACTCCTGCCCAAAGCTCGACTGGACCACTGACCCACCCAGTCCCATCATGAGCGGCGGGCAAATCGTCTTCGCAGGAGCGGGCAGTCAATCCGTGCGCAAAGCCATAGAAACCTATCAACCCATGTTAAGCCTGCACGGGCACATCCACGAATCACAGGCGGTCATCAAGATGGGCCGGACCACGTGTATTAACCCCGGAAGTGAGTATGGGGAAGGGATCCTGCGCGGCTGCCTGGTGACTTTCGCGGACGGCAAGGTTGAAGGGTTCCAAATGACAAGCGGTTAAGTTGGCATCCGCATAGAAAATCAGGAGAGAATCTGTGGGACTGACTTTGGAGCAGGCGCTCGCGCGAGTACCATTCTTCGCAAGCGCCAAAGAATTGAAAACTGCACCACTCACGGGAGGGATTACAAACCTGAACTACAAGGTCGAGGCCGACGGTAAGGACTACGTATTGCGCATTACCGGAGCTGGCACCGACTTACTGGGTATCAGCCGTGATGTGGAATATGCCGCCAACCTGGCGGCCGGCCGGCTGGGCGTTGCCCCTGAGGTGATGTACTTTATTGAACCAGAAGGTTATCTGGTAACGCGTTTTATCAATGGAAAGAAGATTCCTCCGGCAGAAATCACCCTGCCGGAAAATATCCGGCGGGTTGCACGCAAGCTGCGCGTATTCCACAAAAATGCACCGGAACTCCCGGGCGAGTTCAACGTTTTCCGCCGGATTGAAATGCTCAGCGATGTTTCGCGGCAGCACAACTGCAAGTTCCCTTTCGATTTTGACTGGATCGTGCAGAAGGTGCGTGAAACCGAGCAGGCGTTATTGAATGATCCCTATACCCCTACGCCCTGCCATGATGATCTGCTTAACCTGAATTTTCTGGACGAAGATGTCCCCGGCGAGATCGGCGAGATGCGCCTGCTCGATTGGGAATATGCCGGGATGGGTGATATCTTCTTCGATCTTGGGAATTTCTGCCATCACCACCGCCTCAACGACGAGATGATGCGTCTGCAGTTGCAGGAATACTTCGGCGAGGTGACAGACAAGAACTTCGCCCGCCTCAAGCTAATGTCACCCATGTCAGAGATCCATGAGGCGATGTGGGGTACCACCCAGACTGGCATCTCCAGTTTGGAGGAGGACTTCCAGGGTTATGCTGATCTGTGGTTCGGCCGGGCGCGCGAAGATATGACTGACCCGCGTTGGGAAAGTTGGTTGAAGGAAATAAAACAGAAGTAAGATATAGATATACAGATTGAAAGCTGAAAAGGTTTCATCTCTTCGAATTGGATTTTAATAAGTCTTTCGAGAAAGGAGATTCCAACATGATCGAAAGTCCTGTAGAACGCCTGGTGAAGACTCACCCAGATATGGAGATTTGGTGGGATTCATCTCCTTTGGTCTATAATCAGTGGACTCAGAAAATGCTGAACACTGCCGAATCATCCCGCAAGCGGATTTTGGAAGAACAGCTTGCACGGTTATACAATACTGAATCACCTGCCAAAAGCATCTTCCGAGGTTGCACGACCAATCCGTCATTATCATGGCAAGCAATCAAAAGTGACCCTGATTTCTGGGGAGAGTGGATAGATGATTTGATGCGGGCCAACCCTGGCATTGGTCTGGAAGAACTCACGTGGTCAGCATACAAGGAAGTGGTAAAACGGGGCGCAGAAATGTACCTGCCGATTTTCGAGGCTTCCAAGGGCCGGTTTGGCTGGATCTCCGGCCAGTTGGATCCGCGCCTCTTTACGGAGACGGACAAAATGGTCCATGATGCGGAGGAACTTAGCGCCCTCAGCCCGAACGTAATGATCAAGGTCCCGGCCAGCATGCAGGGTATCGAGGTCGTCAAGGTATTAACCTCCAAAGGCATTAGTACCAATACTACGGTCTGCTTTACCCTGCCTCAGATCCTGGCATCGGCAAACGCCGCCATGCAGGGCATAAAGATCGCGGAACAAAATGAGGTTGACCTGCGCAAATGGCGCGCCGTCATTACGATGATGATCGGGCGCCTGACGGAACACGAAGTTCTGGATGTTCAGGCAGAGCGGCAAGACATGAAATTATCCTGGCAGGATAAACATTGGTTTGGCATTGCAGTTTTCCGCCGCGCCTATCGAATTCTCACCGAGGCAGGCTACGCCAGCAAGATGCTCGCCTGTTCCATGCGTGCCGGCCCTCTCGTGGCGGGAAAAATGAGATTCTGGGATGTTCAAAAACTCGCCGGGGGAGATATCGTTTACACTTGCCCGCCCTATGTTCTGGAGCCTCTCTTCGAGCTGGGCGACGATCTCCTCTTCCAGCCTGAGATCGAAGAGGAAGCACCCGCGGAAGTAATGGACAGGCTATTGAAGATCCCCTACTGCATCCAGGCTTACGACCCGAACGGCCTGGCACTTGAACAGTTCAACGATCACCCCGCAACGGTCAGCACAGTCGAGGCTTTCTCAAAAGGGTTCGCCGGACTGGAAGGCTTTATTGAAGAACGGATGACTGCCCGTCATCAAAAAGAACAACAGGAAAAAATCTAGCATCATCTACATCCAGGAGGCTCACATGTCAATCGTAAATGCAAAAGAGATCATGGTGGAAGCGGCAAAAGATGGTTATGCCGTCGGCGCGTTCAACATCACAGACTTGCTTCAATTCGAAGCAGTGATAGATGCGGCCATCGAGAAGAAATCCCCCGTGATCGTTCAGACTTCGGTCAAACCATCCAAGTTCCTCGGCACAAACATGATGGTGGCGATCTATCGCACGCTGGCGTCGTCCGCGCCGGTACCGGTCTGCCTGCACCTCGATCACTGCACCGAAATCGATTACTGCAAAAAGTGCGCAGACGCAGGCTACACCAACATCATGATCGACGCGTCCAAACAGTCCTACGAAGAGAATATCCGCCAGACCAGGGAAGTGGTGGATTACTGCCACAAGGTCGGCAATATCTCCGTCGAGGGCGAGTTGGGAACTGTCGGCGGTGTGGAAGACCAGATCAAGGTCGCGGAGGATGAAGCGCAGCTGGCGAATCCCGAACAATCGGTGGAATTCGTCGAGCGCACTGGCCTGGATATCTTCGCTCCCGCCATCGGTACCGCTCATGGTGTGTATAAGACGAAAAACCCCAAAATTGACTTCGAGCGTCTGGCGACCATCCATAAAATGCTGAACGGCAACGGGATCAAAACCCCGGTAGTTGTTCATGGCGGCACCGGCCTGCCTGAGGATTACATCAAGAAGTTGCTCGCCGCAGGTGGAGCGAAGTTCAATGTGTCCACTGAATTGAAGCACACACTGATTGACGCAAAATTCGAGTACATCAATGCTCATCGTGATGAGTACGATCCCGGCAAAATTGATGTCGTCGTCCGCGATGCAACCCGCAAGGCCGTGATGCACTGGATGGACATGCTCGAGAGCACTGGTAAGGCCTAGGCATATTCGTTGGTCGAGTCGGGCGAATGTACTTCTCGCCGTATCGAGACCAACAGTCCAGAGAACACTTCAATAACAGGGTGGTCTCGATATGTGGCGCTTTGGCGCCACTACTCGACCACCGAGGCATAAAATAACTGAGGAGTTAACATAAATGAAAAGCATTGAAGAGTACTATGCACCCTGGGTCAAGGGGATTCCGATGTACATCTCGGAACATATCGAAAAAGCGTGGAGAGATCCCTCGTTACATCGCATGATGTCCAATGAGAATCCGAATCCCCCTTCAGACAAGGTGCTTGAGTCCATGGTCAAATATGCAAAGATGGCGAATCGCTATCCTGACCAGGGTCTGGTCGTGCGCAGCAAAATCGCCGAGATCAATGGGCTGGATGGGCCGCAGAATGTGATGATTGGCAATGGCTCCAGCGAAGTATATGACAACATCTTCCGCATGTTCATCACACCGGGTGATGAAGTTATCCAGCATACTCCCTGCTTTGGCATCTACCAGTTGCGCGGTACATTGCTGGGCGCGAAGATGGTCTCGGTGCCGATGATCTACAAAGACAAAGCCATGCACTATGATCCCGATGCCATTTTGAATGCCATCACCGACAAGACCAAGATCGTCGTGGTCGCCAACCCGAACAACCCCACCGGCAACTTCATGGACGCAGAGCATTTCGTACGCATCGCCGAAACAGGTCTTCCCTTCACCATTGACGAAGCCTACGTGGAATATGCCGGACTGGGTATGTCGCAAGTTGCGCTGACCAGGAAGTATAAGAACGTTTTGATCACCCGCACACTTTCGAAGGCGTACGGTCTCGCGGGCATGCGCTTTGGATATGCAATTGGCGCAAAGCAAGTCATTGACCAGATTTCCGGTTCGCTTCTTCCCTGGAACGTTGGCACGATCCCGATGTGGGCGGCGCTGGCGGCGTTTGAAGATGAAGAGGGCCTGGCGGAGCGTGTCAAATTCAACAACAGCGAGGTGGATTTCATTACCGAGTCGTTGAGCGACATCCCCGGCTTCGTCGTCTTCCCCTCCAAAGCCAACTATATCCTGTTCGATTGCGGCGGCACCGGCAAGACGGGCAAGGAAGTGCTGGCTTTTGCAGAGACCAAAGGCGTGATCCTGCGCGGCGAAAGCAAGAAGTATGGAAGCGACGGCTGGTTCCGTGTCACGATCGGCACGAAGGAAGAGAACCGCCTCTTCGTGGACCTGGTCCGCGAGTTTTTTGGAATGAAGAAATAGAAGTCCTTGTGAGGAGCCGCATATGTCACAAATCAAAGCAGTATTCTTCGACCAGGATGGCGTGATCATCGATACCGAACGCGATGGTCACCGCGTGTCCTTTAATATGACGTTCAAGGAATTCGGCTTCACCGACGAGTGGAGTGTGGACTATTACCACGAACTGCTCCAGATCGCGGGCGGCAAGGAGCGCATGAAGCATCACTGGAAGATCAAAGGGTTTTCCAGGCCTTTGACCGAGGAAGAGATCGACAGCCTCGTCAAGGAAATGCACAAGCGTAAGACCGCGCTATTCGTGGAATTGATCGAGACAGGCAAACTCCCCCTGCGCCCGGGTATTCACCGGTTTATGAAAGAGGCGATGGATGCAGGCCTGAAGATTGCCGTATGCACCACATCCAATGAGCAGGCCGCCAAGGCCATCACCGGGAAAATCCTTTCAGACATTAAATTCGATCTTGTGCTGGCTGGCGATGTGGTGAGCAAAAAGAAGCCCGATCCTGAGATCTACAACCTTGCGCTTTCCAAACTCGGATTGAAGCCCGAGGAAGTCTTCGTGGTGGAAGATTCCAAAAACGGCGTGGCTGCCTCGAAAGCGGCAGGCCTTAAGACCATTGTCACAACAAACAGCTATACCGAAAAAGAAGATGTGAGCGCGGGTGATGTGATCGTCTCCTCGCTGGGTGACCCGGATGCCGAGAAGGCGCAGATGCCCAAAGGCGATCTCGCTGGATTCGACGGCGTGGTCCATGTGAAACAATTAATAGAAAATTTTAGCAAGTAAGAGCATAGATAAACAGTACTCTGCGCTAGCGTTCGGCCGCTGCAAACAGCTTTACCCGCGATAAGCGCGCGGCGCTGATGATATCGTACGCAACTGAACTTTGCAGTTGGATTTATCGCGCGTGGACGAATCACTACTCGCCATGAAATTAAATCTGGATACGGATTGGTACCTTGACATGTATTTCCGAGTAAAATGGATTTCGGAGGCAAAAGATGGCTGATACGAAAGCGAAAGGCGAAATGCACGGGTGTATCGTGTGCGGAAAACTTTACCAACTCTATGTTGTACATGATTCAAACGGAAAGTACATTGGCAGTAAGGTCATGAGCGCAGGCGGGAAGGAAGTAAAGGGAGCGGGCCGCCCACTGGCGGCCTGTGAGAGGCACACCCAGGAGGAGATCGAAAGAGCTGTCAACAGGGTCTATGGCAAGCAGAAAGATGAAGACGATTAAAAGCTTCACGGTTATTTTTCAAGTATAGGAGGCAGAAATGGAAACACGTCGTTTTGGAAGAACAGGTCATATGAGCACGGTCGCTATTTTCGGCGCGGCGGCATTCGGGCAGATCTCACAGGCGGAGGCCGATAAAGTAATGGAGCTGGTCATTGAGGCTGGCGTCAAGCACATTGACGTTGCGCCATCCTACGGGCAGGCTGAAATTCGCATCGGTCCGTGGATGCCGCGCGAGCGCGGGCGATTCTTCCTCGGGTGCAAAACCATGGAGCGCACAAAAGAGGCCGCATGGAAAGAATTACGCGAATCGCTCAAGCGCCTGCAAACTGAAACGTTCGACCTCTACCAATGTCATGCTATAACAAGCATGGAAGAACTGGATGCTGTTACGATGAAAGGCGGCGCGCTGGAAGCGTTTGTGGAGGCGCGTCGTGAAGGATTAACTCAATTTATCGGCATCACAGGCCACGGGGTGAATACTCCGCAAATCTTTCTCGAAGCGTTGAGGCGCTTCGATTTTGATTCCGTCCTTTTCCCGTTGAACTTCGTCCAGATGGCAAATCCGCAATACCGGGAGCCTGCCGAGGAATTGATTGCCACTTGCAAAGCAAAAGATGTTGGCACGATGATCATCAAGTCGATCACAAAGGCCCCGTGGGGTAACAGAGAGCATACAGCGACAACCTGGTATGAGCCTTTTGATAACATCGAGGAAATTCAGCCGGCAGTGAACTTCGCGCTCTCCTACGATGTCACCGGGCTTTGCACCGCGGGTGATACGCGTGTGCTACCGATCATGCTCAAAGCTTGCGAAAACTTTACCCGCTTGAGCGAGACTGAGAAGGAAGAAATGATAGAATCAGGGAAACAATACGAACCTTTATTTGCATAGGAGTTTACATGCCCGACCCGCGTATCTCCAAACTGGCGAAAGTGCTGGTTCATTATTCCGTTGAGGTGCAAAAGGGGCAGCAGGTGCTTATCCGGACCAGCCCGATTGCAGAGGAACTCACGCTCGCCGTGCATGAAGAGATCGTCAGAGCCGGCGCGCATCCCTTCATCACAAATGAAGTCCCCGGAACGCAGGAAGCCTTCTACAAATTTGCATCTGATGAACAGCTTGATTATGTCTCACCGGTTACAAAATTGATCATTGAGACTTTTGACGCTTATATCCACCTGTGGGCTGATTACAACACACGCGACCTAAGTGGGATTGACCCAAACCGAATCGCCCGTTCACGCAAGGCCAATGCTGTCATCAACCAGCAATTTCTCAAGCGTGCCGCCGAAGGCAGATTGCGTTGGTCACTCACGGTATATCCAAATTATGCCATGGCGCAGGAAGCCGATATGTCTCTTCGGGATTATGCCGAGTTCGTTTATGGCGCGGGGATGCTCAACGAAGATGACCCGGTCGCCTTCTGGAAAAGAGAGGGTGCCAAACAACAAAAGCTGATCGGCTGGCTGAAAGGTCACGACAAAGCCGTGCTGAAAGGTTCGAATGTGGATATCAGCCTTTCTATCAAGGAACGTCAATTCATCGAGTGCTCGGGAAAAGAGAACTTCCCCGATGGCGAGATCTTCACCGGCCCTGTGGAAGAATCGGTAAATGGATGGATCCGCTTTAGATATCCGGCCATCTTCAGTGGGCAGGAAATCCATGATATTGAACTGTGGTTCGAAAACGGCAAGGTGGTCAAAGAAAAAGCCAGCAAGAATCAGGAGCTTCTGACCTCTGCCCTCAATACCGATGCTGGTTCCCGCTACCTCGGCGAATGGGGCATTGGCACCAACTATGGCATCCAGCGCTTCACAAAGAACATGCTCTTCGATGAAAAGATTGGCGGCACGATACATTTCGCCGTCGGCGCGGGTTACCCCGAATCGGGAAGCAAAAACGAATCGGGCTTGCATTGGGATATGTTGTGCGACATGTCTGACGCTGAGATCACTGTGGATGGCGACCTCTTTTACAAGGATGGCCATACGGTCATCGGATGAGCGCGGGATTTTTCGAAGCGATCAGGCAGGGCAACAAGCAGGAGGTGGAACGCCGCCTCCGACTCAGCCCGAGCCTGATCCATGCCAGGGAGAACGGTCTCAGCCCAATCCTTGTTGCCGCCTACCACCTCGAACCGGAGATCGCCTCATTTCTCGCGGATAAAACCGTCACCCTGACAATCTTCGAAGCCTCGGCGACTGGCAAGCTCAACAACATCATACGACTGCTGGCGCGTGAGCCACAACTGGTCAATGCCTTTTCGGAGGATGGATTCCAACCGTTGGGTCTTGCGTGCTATTTCGGTCACTTCGAAGCGGCAGAGTACCTCGTCAAAGCAGGAGCGCTCATCAACTCCCCATCACGTAACGGTCTCAAAGCCGCGCCGATCCAATCCGCGGCCGCAGCGGGACATGTGAAAATCGTAAAAATGCTCCTTGAACATCGAGCAGACCCAAACGTCCGCGAACAGGGCGGTTACACTCCTCTCCACGCAGCGGCGCAAAACGGAGACGAAACGATGATCCGCGCTCTTCTTTACGGCGGCGCGGACCTGGATGTGAAAAGCAACGACGGCAAGACCCCACTCGATCTGGCAAGGGAAGCGGGACATACCAAAGCCGCAGAAATCCTTGAGGAGGGGATTACAAAACGCTTGAAGGCCTTGAAGTTGACAAAGCGGGAATAAACAAAAAAAGGACCAGCGCAGGGTGAACTGACCTGCTAAAAGGGAAGTGAAAAAAGCACCGCGGTTAGAACACGGATCAGGAGGTGCTTTTGTTATGACCATGCAATGATACGGCTGGAACTTTATTCTGCAATATTATTCTCAACGGACTACTTAACCCGTGAAGATTTCAGGAATCTGGGAAGAAACCGCGCTGCGGTAGAAGGATATCTCTATCGTATAGAACAGTTTCCTTTCCGCGCCTGGTGAGCTTGCGGGCAAGGTCCACATCTGCAAGGATTTCCTCTGCAGATTCATAGGCCGCGCTGCAAAGCACCACCCCTACGCTAATCTGCAATGCTGACCCAATATGCTTCTGCCACAGATAATTTTCCAGCTCATTTCCCACACGCCTGGCTATCCTATCCGGAATATCCTCATTGAAAATATCTTCAAGCAGGATCAGGAAAAGGCCTTCACTGAAACGGGAAATCGTGTCGGTGGGACGCAGGTTAGCCTTTAAACGTGTGGCCGTCTCACGCAAAAACTCGTTTAACCGGCTTTCGTCAAACAGCTCCTGCAGGGGTGCAATCGAATCCAGCTCGGCAAACAACACGCCAAAACGGTTGTAGCCAATCTGCTTCGCCCGCTCCAAGGAGTAAGTGAGGCGCACAGTAAAGAAGGAACGATTGTAAAGATGTGTGGGTTCATCCCAGGGCGGCTCCCGCATGGAACCGGGCGTGGTGCGCAAACGCTGGACCAGGTTGCTCAATTGATCCAGATTGACAGGCTTCAAGAGGATCAGGTCTGGCTCGACCGGCAGGCTGTCAGCGTCACGAGCATAAGCCGTAACCACCACCACTGGCACGGACTTGAGTCGCTCGTCGGCGCGCATTCGCTCCAGGATCTGCACGCCCGAAACGCCCGGCAGGTGCAGATCGAGCAGAACAATATCGGGCCTCACCGAATCCAGATGTTTCAGCGCCTCTTTACCATGCATCTCGATCTCAGTGTGGTAGCCAGCGATATCAAGCACGTGACGAAAGAGAGCTGCGATATCCCGGTCGTCTTCGACGATCAGGGCAAATGGCTTTTCCATATACTTCCTCCCGCTCGACATTTCCTAAACACTTAGAAAGTTTCACTGCCTCTAAAATAAGACCAGACGATCTCGTTACCAGGCATTCATTTGGCAAGTTTAGCCTAATTCCCCGCAAACAAAAATCTTAAGTCTATGACAAAATTCGCCTTTGGCATCAGTGCCAGAGGCAATTCATGTTCAGCTGCTGCCGCGAAAATTTCATGGTCTTGCCAATGTGCTGCCCATCAGGATTCCATCCGCCCAGTACAAGCCTGTATCTCCCGATGGTAACAGGTCATAGGTCGCGATCCCTTCATAAGGTAAACGCTCAAGAACAGTCACACGCGCGCCATCCAGAAGGTCACCCACTTTGAGATCGCCCAACGCCCGCCCATTGGCAGTTGGGTGGCCTGGGGAAGCCCAAAGTTCGCGTCCATCGCCCAGGACCACATGAACCATTTGATGGCTGGCGGGCACCTCCACTCGCACGGTTATCAAAATCATGGCAGGGACGCGTTCGCCTGACGCGTTCATAGTCCACACCAAAGAGCCGAGTCGCAAGTCTTGCACGGCGACAGCTCCTTGAGGTGTATCAATGCGAGTTCCCGCGGCCAGACAAATCGGGCAGGTCGGGAAACCGGGATCGCGTTTTACGATATCAATGAAACCGTTGCCATCAATCGTCCCTGTAATTATGAAACCTCCCTGACCTTCCATTCCGGTCTGTATTTGGAACTGGTATGTATCGCCAGCCAGCTCAAAGAAAATAGCGGCCAGTTTCTTGTGTTCGCGATAGATAAGCAATTTCTGTTCGTCGTTGAAAGCTGTCTGTCCGCCCAGTCCATTGTGATTCAGGATGGCCTGGAACTCCTCCGGGTTGGACTGTAATTCTGGAAAACGTTGCTGAGCCAGAACCATCTCATCTTCACGGGCGATCGGATAATAGTCGGGATCGCAAAAGAAGAAATCTGGAAATTGCTCCAGCACACGGTACTTCAATTCAGTTGGAGAAAGGGTGGAGGATGGAAGTGTTGGAATAAGTGTCGCGGGTACTGGCGTCGGGGAAGGCCCTTCTGTGGGAGGTGGGCCTGCTGTCTCTGCTATTACAGTGCTCATCACCGCGGTGATTTCTATGGGTGTGGACTCGCCACTCGCTGGAATGATCTGCCCACATGCGGAGAGAAACACCACGAGAATCATCGTGAAGGCAATTATTTTTTTCATAGAGGCCTCCTACCCTGAGGACTTTCGCGCAAAGCAAAATGTTCCCCTCTACGACATTTTGAGAAGTTTCGCGCAGGTTGCTTAATAAGAAAGCCCTATTGCAGGGCTTATAGCTCCTCGCGTAGGACTTGAACCTACAACCTAGCGGTTAACAGCCGCCCGCTCTGCCAATTGAGCTAGCGAGGAAGGCGACGGGGATTATACCTTAAGGGAGGGGTGTGTCAAGAAAGAGTTCCCAGGCGGCTATTCAGTTCATCTTTTGAGTAGTTGATATAGGCGATGCCGCGTTCTCGCAATAGCTCAATGAATTCCAATCGAGACAATCCCAGTAATTTCCCTGCCTTGCCCGAAGAAATCTTGCCTTCCGAGAAAAGGGAAAGCACCAGCCATTCCGAAATGCGGCGCTGGATCTCGTCCTGGCTCGATCCCAGGTTGAGCAGATTGCTTGGAACGCGGACGCTACAAGTGGTTTCAGCCATTGGAAACTCCTTGTTTCTCGATAAACGTAAGATGTCAAAGTTCAATCTGAAACCAGTACAACATCGTAATTGGCCTCAACCTACCCTATCCTTCGCTGACGCCGTTGTGCCCCTTATCTAAACAGTATTGACTTTAGCCTTCTACTTCAACATTAGTTTTTCTCTCAACCAGGCTATTCTATCCAGGGTCGCCTCTTTATTGAGGCCATGACCCGCCTGATACCATTTTATCTCCTTTGGCTCTTTCGCCGCCGCAGAAAATTCTTCCGCCCGTTCCCGCGCCACGTGAGGATCATCCGTCGCGAATTGAAAGAGAATGGGCGCCGGGGAAAGATTCGAGACATGGGCGATCGGATCCATCTCGGACATTTGGCGGATAAACACTTCCCGTGCCTCGCCCTCCAATTTTGGGAGATACAGGTACCAGTCCGGGAAGCGAGGCGTTGCCGCCATAACGACAAAATGCGTCGGACGCTGATCCAGGCTTCCGGCCAGCACGCCATACATCCCTCCGAAGTCATGGCCAACATAGGCAAACCGCTCGGAATCTACTTTTGGCTGAGACAAAAGCAAATCCATCGCGCGGCGAAGGTTCACGACTTCTTCCACTGAATTCCGCACATCATCTTCCTGCGTGCGTTTGATAAAGAAATCAGGATCGGACCACAGAGTTTCGACCAGGAGACAAACTGCGCCGCTACTCGTCATCTCTTTGGCTTCCTCTTCAAATTGACTGCGATTCGAATCGCCCGACTCCGGCTCATACCAGTGGACATATAGAATGGCGGCATAAGGGCCTTCGCCCTCAGGCTGAAATAGCTCCGCAACACGGCGATAACCGAAAGGCGTTTGCATGACCAGCAATTGACTCTCAATGCCCTCCTGTGTTTGTTTGCCGATCACGCGCAAATCTTTTGATTCAAATTTTTGATAGTTCCGCATTTGGGTCAACATGGTTGCTCCATCTCACCTGGATATTCCAATTATATTTGAGTTATCGTTCTTGAGTTATCGTTCTTGACACCCTTCTCGAGAAGTGTATAATCACGCCCAATAAGACAGCGTGAAGATAAGTAGCTATTCAACCCGCAAAGCGCAGAGAGCCGTCGGTCAGTGCGAGACGGCCGGGTAGATGGTGAAATCCCCTTCACCCTTGCCCTGAGTTTATCGAAGGGAATGTCATTCTCGCAGGAATAAGTCAGAACTCTGACTTATTGTAAGAGGATCGGGTTGCGCCCGTTAAAACGCAAGTCTGAGATTATTGCCGTGAACGACCTCACCCCGGCCCTCTCCTGAAAGGAGAGGGGGTAATAATGAAAGCAGGTGGCACCACGAGACGCCCCCTCGTCCTGCAAATGGACCGGGGGCGTATTCTTTTCCGCACGGAGGTGCAAAATGCTTGACTTGAATCTTATTCGTGAACAGCCCGACCTTGTCCGAACGGCGCTCAAGAACCGCCAGATGGATCCCTCTCCTGTAGATGACATCCTAAGGCTGGATGAAAAACGCCGCTCCCTTCTCACGCAAGTAGAGACTTTAAAGGCTGAACGGAACGCAGTTTCCAAGGAAATTGGAAGGATAAAGGATGCCACGGAGCGCGAGGAGAAGATCGCCGCGATGCGCGAAGTCGGTGAGAAGATTGCCGCACTCGATAAGGAAGTTGCCGAAGTCGAAGCTGAGCTGAATTCGATACTATCAGCCATGCCTAATATCCCGGATGCACGTACACCAGTCGGCACGAGCGAGGATGACAATGTTGTACTCCGCACGATCGGCCAACTCCCTGAGTTCGACTTTGAACCAAAGCCGCATTGGGATCTCGGTCCCGCGCTCGGCGTTATTGACTTTGAACAGGGTACGAAGATAACCGGCTCACGCTTCTACGTGTTGAGCGGCGCGGGCGCGCGGTTGCAGCGGGCATTGATCGCCTTCATGCTCGATCTGCACATTCGACAAGGCTACACGGAAAAGTACCTTCCCTTTATGGTCAAGACGGCAACTGTCTTTGGCGCCGGTCAACTTCCGAAATTCGCTGATAATCTTTACAAGGATCACGAAGAGGATCTTTACTTCGTGCCGACTGCGGAAGTACCGCTCACCGGCCTGCACATGGACGAAATCCTGGATGAAGCGCAATTGCCCCTGCTATACACGGGATACACACCCTGCTTCCGCCGTGAAAAGATGAGCGCCGGACGCGATGTGCGCGGCATCAAACGCGGCCATCAATTTGACAAGGTCGAGATGTATATGTACGCCAAACCCGAAGAGTCGGATGCCTTGCTGGAAAAGATGCGCGAAGACGCCGAAGCAACTTGCGCCGCGCTGGGTTTTACCTATCGAGTGAAGCAGCTTTGCACGGGCGATATTGGCTTTGGCTCGGCCATTACATACGATATCGAAGTCTGGGCGCCGGGATGCAACGAGTGGCTGGAAGTTTCATCCGTCTCGAACGTGCGCGACTTCCAGGCACGCCGTGCGAATATTAAGTATCGCCCCGCGGATGGAGGCCGGTCGCGCTTCCTCCATACACTCAACGGATCGGGACTCGGACTCCCCCGCACGCTGATCGCTGTTATGGAACAGTACCAGCAAGCTGATGGTTCGATCGTCGTGCCCGAAGTGCTCCGTCCGTGGATGGGCGGAGTGGATGTGATTGGATCGTAGGCACTTATGTCCTGGGCATACGAGCATACCAGTATGCTCAGGACAAACTCTGAGGAATCATGCCAACCTGGCCTCAGCTCGCGCTACAAGTCGCACTTGAAACCCTTACACTTTTTGTTCTGCTTGTCGGGCTTTTGGGATTGATCGTACCGGTCTTTCCTGGCCTGACAATCATGTGGCTTGGGACTCTGGTCTACGCGCTCATCCGAAACGCAGCAGGCAAAATGACAGGCTGGGATTGGTTCCTGTTTGCCCTGATTACCCTCCTCATGATCGCTGGGAATATCGCGGATAACCTGATCATCGCGCGCAAAATGCGCGATAAATACATCCCATGGAGTTCCATCCTGTTTGCCTTCACGGCAAGCATCATTGCGAGCATCTTCTTTACCCCTCTGATCGGTCTTGTCGCGGCACCGGTCGGATTATTTCTGGTAGAAAGCAGACGATTGAAGGACCGTGACGCTGCCATTGACTCGACCAAGACATACATGGTCGGCTGGGGCTGGGCATTCGGAGTGAGGTTTTTAATTGGGCTGATGATGATCGGTTTTTGGATGTTATGGGCCTGGATTTGATGTTACGGTGAATATTCGGCCTTCCCAGAAACTGTGAAACGATCATTTGAATCGGTAGCAATTTTCAGCGGAACAACCTCTGATTTATCAACGCGAAATCGGTGGTGCGAGGAGCACTTCTGAGGCTTCCCGCTGGAGAATGTCCTCCAGGGATTGCGGCGACGTATCGAAAATATGATCGACCCTTACAATTCCACCCTCGCTAAGGCGGAGGGATACGGCAGGTCTATTCTCGGGGGCAACAAAGATGATCGCAACCTCACCGGCCGGATAGTATTCTTCAGATCTGACATCTGCAGAAACTCGATAGATCGCGTATAAGCCGGATACTTCGATTCCCTGCCAATTTCCGATTTCGTCATTACGGATAAAACTGCCTTCTCCGCCCATAAATGGCAGGACTTCCATGGGAGTTCCCTGCGCTTCTCCCTCGCGGCATTTTGGCGGACCGCCCAGCCCGTCAAGCACGGTACATTCCGCAGTTGTGAACTTGACCAGAGAACGCAGCAGTTGAAGGTCGCCACCCGCAACTGCATTTATCACCTTATCGATCTCTTCCATTCCGACGCGGGTTTCGAGAGGGTGATAATTTTGAGCGGATGTCGGCTGCGGTTCTGGAGCCGCCGTTTGCGTTGGGGTAGACAGCGGAAGACAGGCAGAAATTAGGAAGACCGTCAACAATAAGCCGGTTTTCTGCACAGACAGTTTCATTTTGGTTCCTTTCATCCTATCAATAAAGACAGAGCGCGGCACAACTCATCAATGTCGCGCCTGGTGTTATATCCCTGGACGGATACACGGATCAATTTGTTCCCATTCCAATCTATCAAGGGAACTTCGATATTATATTCGTCATAAAGCCGTGCTTTCAACACGTTGATATCCGTATCTCTCGGAAGGGGCGCGGCGATCATTTGACGAAACAAGCTGTCGGCCCCAGAATGAAGCGGGGCTAATTCGGTTAATTCGCAAATCCGGCTTTGAGCATCCCGCGCGAGTTCATGACAGGTATTTTGCACTTTATCCCAATCATGTTTTTCCTGAAATTCTATGGCGGCCGGCACAGATAAGAACGCGGCCATGTCACGCGTGCCCCACCACTCGTTGTGGTCAATGAATTGGGAATTACCCGGTGTTTCGGATTCATATCCCCAGGATATGACCAGTGGTTTGAGCAAATGCTGCCGCTCAGGACGAGCATATAAAAATCCCGCGCCTTTCGGCGCGCACAGCCACTTGTGCAGATTGCCGCAATAAAAATCGGCGCCAAGAGAATCAAGGTGGAGAGGGATCTGGCCGGGCGCATGCGCGCCATCGATGATTGTGATAATGCCTGCTTCATGCGCACGACGGACGATTTCCTTGATCGGAAAGATCATCGCAGTTGGAGATGTGATATGACTGATGAAGATAACCCGCGTGCGGGAAGTGACGCCCCGCCAGAGGCAATCGATAAAATTTTCTTCTGTGGTGAGCGGAGTCTTGATTTGTTGATTGATATACCGAAAACCGCGTTCTTTGGAAAGAAAGCGCCATATTCTATCCATCGCTCCATACTCATGATCTGTTGCAAGGACTTCATCATTCGGATCGAGTTCAAGCGAATGGGCAATGATATTGAGCGAGATCGTCACATTTTGTGTGTAGACAAGATTGTCGGCATGCGTGCCTACATACTTCCCGAGAGCCGCGCGCGATTCCGCCATCAACCCTGTGATGCGACGGCCTAAAAACTCGACAGGCTGCCTTTCCAGCTCAAGCTGCCACCGTTGATACTCGCGGAACACGGGCTTGGGTGTCGCCCCGAATGATCCATGATTGAGGAATACCACGTTAGGATCGAGAAGAAAATGTTCTTTGATAGGTTTCATAAAGTGATTATAAAGGGACGTCGTCAAAAAGTTTACCCATTTGTTTAAGTGGTTCAATTCACCATTGATTTTTGCATGGTTCTTCTGTAAAATGAATTTGCCATCACGGCTA
>Ga0209002_10001231_pt1 | contig 20732 bp, 19 predicted proteins | sample Rifsed16ft2_FD_184010 | JGI IMG/M metagenome (GOLD analysis project Ga0209002, IMG submission 184010) | Soil microbial communities from Rifle, Colorado, USA - sediment 16ft 2 (version 2) | ecosystem: Environmental > Terrestrial > Deep subsurface > Rock core/Sediment | place: Rifle, Colorado... | reverse complement strand
GTACCACCCGTCCCCAAACAGTGGCAGCGGCTTTATTGGAGATCTGCTGGTGAACGATGCTGGAGACCAGGGCGGTGAATAGATCGGGGATGACCGGACGCTCAATAGGGCCAATACGCTCCATGGCCTGAGCCAACTGTTCGTCCTGCTGCTTCAGAAAATCAGTTTCGCGCGATCCGTAACGAAAAAACTCCATACTAGGAGGTCTTCCCGCGCCAATCCCGAATGGATTTGGCGTGGTACGGGTAATGCCCGTAGGTATCCAGCAGGATGCGGCGGCGGAAACGCGAGCCGGACTTGAATTCCTCCTCTGGGACGCTCTGCAGGTAAGTGATCACTTTCGCGTGCGTTTCCATCACCTTACGCTGCACCTCAGCCAACGTCAGCGCTGCCCATTTTTCGGTCATCAGGGCGTTGAAGGCGTCGATCCCGCCGTAAAGCACCGAATAACGCTGCGGACGAATGCCCTGCAGAATTTCCGGCAAGTGGATCAGCAGTTCATCTTCCCACCAGCTGACGTGCGCCAGCAAGTCCCGCACCGACCAAACGCCATCCACTCCCGGCTGGATCATCTGCTCCGGAGCCAATCCATTATAGGCCTGATGAAAATCAGCCCAGGCTTTTTCAACTTTTTCGATCACCTGCTGCTTATTCATGCACCCTTCTCCTTCAGACGCGCCTTTTCCATCATAAAGATACGGCGCAGAATGGCGGTGGTGGCGGCGTAGGTTGAATCCATGCCGAAATAAGAGAGGGTTCCAGCACCCAGGTTTTTGCCTTTGCCCAACGGGGTGTCGGAGGCATAATGCAGGACGCCCAGATCAAAGGTAAGGTTATACAGGTTGACGATCTCGTTGACCGGGTGGCGTTTCGGTCGGGCCATTTCGTACACCGCCGAAAGATAGGGACCGGCTTCCATTTCAATGTCAGTGTAGCCTTCGCGATAGATCACGTCCATGATGCGGGCATTCTGCAGGAAAGTGCCATACACGCTGACGGCTTTCTGATTGTCTAGCACAGTGCCAAACTGCAGGTACGGTGAGACTTCGCTGGCGACAAAGCAATTTTGAAACAGGTAGGTGTTCTCCGAGTGCTCATCCTGCACCACATTGGGGATGATCACATCCCCCTGGCGACCATTGAGCGTGGCAGCTTTGCCCATGATATAGACGCCCAGGATGGGTTGGGCATGCTCGGCAATTTTCACCAGCAGGTTATAGGCGCCCAGCCCCAGGGGATAATCGATATTCAAGATCAGTGCATCCGATTTCGCCAGCCAGGCATGATCCGCATCGTTCAGGCGCGGATCCAACCAGGTTGAGTTGAGCTTTTTCAGATCCACGCGCTGCGCTTCGACGTCGAAGTAATGTTCGCTGGGCACGCGGACGATGCCCGAAGCCGTCTCGGCAGCATTTTGACCGCTCACCAGGTGCCGGCCCTCGGGGGTCTGCTGGTATTTCTTGAGGATGTAATACCAAAAATTCTCCAGGCTGGACGGCACCTGTCCGGAAGAGATATTTTCCCATTCAGCTTTCAGGTCGCCGTTGCCTTTGCGGTTCAAGAATTGCTTCAGTTCCTCCTGCTGGCGCAGTGCGAACCCGGTGAGAAGGTTGGGCAGACTGTGCGTGTTGCTCGAAATGAAATAAACCGGGCGGTCGTTCAGTTCGGGGCAGACTCTCTCGATGTTATCCCACCAGGCGCGAGTCGCCAGACGGTAATCCGCCAGCGAGCCGCTCAACAGACGCACACCAATGCGGCAACGCTTGTGGGCAATTCGCTGCAGGGTGGCGCTAAATTCACGCCCCCAGATGGTGCGCAGACGTTCCAGGTCTTCCACACTAACCTCGAGCAGTTCCGCCAGGGTTTGGAAGGCTGCCGGGTCTTTCTCCACCTTGCGCCAGGTGAGGGTGGCAGGCCAGCGCTGCAGCGAAATGTGCAGCTTATTCCATTCGATCTGGTAAGCCACCAGCGAGGGGATGATGTCGTCAAGGTCGGAGCGGCTGCCGATGTAGCAAGCCAGGGTATCTTTGCCGTTGAAAAAGCAGCGGCGCCGGCGTGCCCGGGCTGACACCTGCTGCCAGGTTTCAATTTTCGGGTAACCGTTCTGGTGGAAAACGACTGCCGACTGGCCTAAAATCACCGAACGGACGTCTGGCATGCTGTCCGGCAGGCGCAGCAGGCTGTAGATGAAAGCGGAGGTGTCCGGCGTGCTCAAACGCGCATTCAGATGCAGCGATGAGTTGGTGGCAGCGTGTGTTTCTTCCAATGCGGATATTTGAAATTCCGCCGTGGTGCGCAGCAGTGAGTAGATGGTCCGCAGATAGAGTGCGATTTCGTCCGAGGCAGTGCTGGGAACCGTTCTTTCCATACCCGTTATGTCCATTCCCCAAAAAGTTTATTGATTGTAACATGGGGGAGAACATTGTCATGGCGAGGCACGAAGCCTTCTGAGCGAGTTGAAGTTGTAGGTATTGGTAGACAACCATAAAGGTATTCACAGGTGTTGTCGGAATAGGCTGGAACGAATGAGGTTTTGGGGATTTGTTTGCCCACCCGTGGGATCTCGATCATGCGGTGACCCCCACAGGTAGCGGTTTTTCATTCGTATTTGTTTGAAAAAATATTCCGGAAACGAATGCCGCCAATTTAAAAAAGTGCAATGGAGAGGGAGTTTAGCAACGAGTTGAAGATTGTTAAAGTACGAGGTGGTAATATTATAGGATATATGTTCTAATTTGTCAAGAGAGAGGTATGGTGCGCTGAAGCGGCACCCTACGATGGCACCCTAAAGCGGCGCCCTACGAGTACGACGGTTTGCTGAAGCGCCCCTACGAAAGAATTCTGATTACCCCTCTCACTACTTTTTGGATGCTGGCTTTCACCGCCGGGTGCGGGGGTTGGTCGAAGCGCAGTGAAGCCGGCTGAATGCCGATCAGACCGACCTGGCAGCCCAATTCCTGGCGTAAAAAGCTGCCGAATACCGCCGGCGGCAGACCGTGGGTGAAAGCGTCCATACCCTCGACCGCATCCCAGGCCAGCCACGCGACCGTCCCGACTGGCGCGCCCATATCCACCGCATCGACCAGCACCACCAGCTGCGGCTGAAATTTCCGCAGGCTGCCGGTGACGTTTTCCGGAGCAGTGCCGGCATCCAGTATCAGAATATTCTTTTGTGGTTCAAGGCGTGCTGTCAGCTTACGCGCAATCAACGGACCGGCGCAATCGTCGCCATTGAACTCGTTGCCAATGCCAATAAAAGCCACCCGCGGCAGGAATTTGCCCTGCGGCACTGCCGCATTATTCGGGGGTGGCAGGCTGCTCAACGCCTGGGTTAGCGATTTGCTCCATGAGGCGGGCAATATTTTCTTCCTTCCCGTAAAAAATCCCGAGCGGCTCCTTATTGCCGATTGCCAGTTCCCAATCCACGTTGGATAAGGCCAGGCAACCAAAGCGGCAGCTTACGACACACTGAGCGCAGTAGATGCAGTGGTCAATATGATAGCGCATAACAAACTGCTTGGCGGCTTTATCGATTGTGACCAGATCAATGGCGTTGGAAGGGCAGTCTTTGATACATAACTGGCATCCGGTGCATTTTTCCGGGTTCCAGGTCAGTTTACCGCGCAGGCGCGCCGGTGCTGGTTTTTTTACATACGGATACAGTTCTGTGGCTGGTTTCTTGAACAGCGAGCGCACTAAATCGCTCATCATGGTTCCGATTGGCATGGCGCCCTCCTTAGAATACCGTTGTGAAATAACGTCCCAATAAAATGGCGATCAGCTGGACGACCGCCAACAGCGCGCCAGCCCGCCACCAAAACCCGACGGTCTGGTCGATGCGCAGACGGGCGAAAGCGGTCTGCAGCAGCGCAAGAACCAGTAACAACGCCAGGGTTTTGATAACAAACTGCAGCGGGTTGGCCAGCCCTCCCAGGTAGAAGGTGGCGACCAGCGTCAACCCGATGACCAGTTCGACGTCCTTGCCCAGGCGAAACAGGGCATATCCGCGCCCGGAATACTCGGTCATGGCGCCGGCGACGATCTCGGTTTCAGCCTCCGGGGCGTCAAACGGCGGCAGCTCCAGTTTGCCCATCAAGCCGATCAGTGAAACAGCGAATCCGATCGGTTGAGCGATCATCAGCCAAATATTTTGGCCGGCATAATCGTTAATTTTGCTGATTTGCCAGGTGCCCGCGGCGATAGCCGGCCCGAGCAGCGTCAGCAAAAACGGCGCCTCATAAGAAAACAACTGGGTCAGGGTGCGGGTGGCGCCGATCAGCGAAAATCGACTGATGGTGTTCGCCCCAGCCAGGCCCATGGTTAGTGTGAGCACAGACAATGCATACAGCGCAACGATCAGATCACCCCGAAAGCTGGACGCCGGTTGGAAACCGAACATGGGCACGTACAATCCAGCTGTCAGGGCGGCTGCCAGCGCGATCACCGGCAGGACAAGGAATAAACCCTTATGCACACCGGTTGGAATGATCTCTTCTTTAGCAAGAAGTTTGACCGTGTCCGCCAACGGTTGAATGAAGCGCGGACCGACCCGGTTTTGGAAGCGCGCGATCAGTTTGCGGTCCGCCCACTGGTAGATCAAGCCACTGGCCAGCAGGAAAAGACCGCCGGGAAAAATTAACAGAACAAGAATAGGGTGCAGGGAAAGGTTCATCGGTAATATTCAATCCCGTAGTGGCGTAATTTTTCCCACGACCACATGGAAGAGTCCTGGGTGCCGCGTTTGACGCTGACGCTGCGGTCATTGCAGGAAAAGCAGGGGTCAATTCCCGTCAGCAGCATGGGCATATCGGCCAATTTGAGTCCGATCGCCAGTGACAGAACGGTCGACCAGTTGCACAAGCTAGGCGTGCGGACTTTGACACGCTCCGGTTTGTCGCTGCCATTGCTGGCAACAAAATAAAGCAATTCACCACGCGGCGCTTCGACCCGGCTGATGGCTTCACCCGCCGGAATGCGGCGCGGCATGCGTGCGGTCAGTTCGCCGGGCGGCAGATGGTCCAGAATTTCGCGGATAACGCGGATCGACTCGAAAGTTTCATTGATGCGGACGATGAAACGGCCGTGGAGGTCGCCGCTGGTATGTGTTTCGACTTTGATGGGAAATTCGCTGTATTTGAGGTACGGAGCGTCCACCCGAATATCGTGCGCGACGCCGGAAGCGCGGGCGGTCGGTCCGATGGCGCCCAGGAAGTTTGCCCGTTCAGCGGTCATGGTGCCAATGCCGCGGGGGCGCCCAATGAAGGTTTCATCCTGGTTGACCACTTTAAGGTAGAAGCGGTTGCGCTCATCCAGGAACTCAAGACCCTTGTGTATTTCGGCAGCCAGTTCCGGCGTTATGTCAAATTTGACACCGCCCAGCAGGTTGGCTGAATAATGCACCTTGTTGCCGGAAATTTTCTCCAGCAAATCCATCACAGTTTCGCGGTCGCGCCAGGAGTACATAAAGAGCGAGTCAAAGCCGCCTTCATGAGCTGCCACACCCAGCCACAACATGTGACTGTGAATACGCTCCAGTTCGCCCATGATTTGACGGATCGCCTGGGCGCGCGGCGGCGCTTCCACACCGGCCAATTTTTCCACGCCCAGGGTGTAGGCAGTGGCATGCACATGCGAGCAAATACCGCAGATGCGTTCCATCAGATATAAATTTTGCACCCAGGTGCGGGCTTCAGCGCCTTTTTCGATGCCGCGGTGGACGTAGCCCAGGCGGACTGAAGCGCCAGTCACGGTCTCGCCATCCACCCAAAACTCAAAGTTGGCGGGTTCTTTCAACGCCGGGTGCTGCGGACCGATGGGAATGACGAATTTATTGGTGTCGGCGCTCATTGGCTTTTTTCCTCTCCGTTGAAACCAACGAACGATTTACGCAGCGGATAGAGCCCATCCGGCCAGTCGTCGGCCAATATCAGATGCCCGGTGACAGGCAGCCCGATCACTTCCACGCCGAACATCTCGCGCAACTCCCACTCGTAGAGCATAGCAGCGGGCAGCAGACCCGAGATGGTCGGCAGCACTGCCTGGGAATACGGCAGGGTGGTGCGTAAAATGGCGATTGCTGCGCCTTTGCAAAAAGTGTACAAGACCTCAATCGAACCCTCGACCTCAGCCTCACCCTCAACTGGCGCTGGCGCGGGATGGTCCAACCCGACAATGGCGCTCAAAAAGCCCCAGGATTCGTTGACCATGGTACGAACCGCGGTCAAAAGGTCGTCCGGGCGGATAACCGCGTCCAGGCGTTCGGGCTGCGGGCGGTTGAAGGATACCGCCAGCGGTTCCAGAACAGCCTCAACCGCGCCCAATGCTCCAATGGTACTAGCCATGATGATCCTCCAATTTACTACCAGTATGCAGTACACCGTCTAAACCCGTGCCGCTCCATTGAATCGGCTCGGGGCGTTTACCACTTTTGAGCGCCCCCAATAAGACCGCGACGCCGTAGATGATGCCTTCCGGGCGCGGCGGGCAGCCCGGGACAAACACGTCAACCGGCAGCAGTTCATTGATGCCGCCGACAATGTTGTAGCAGCCGTGGAAAACCCCGCCAGAGAGGCCGCAAGAGCCCACGGCGATGACAAACTTTGGGTCAGGCATTTGCTCGTAAGTACGCAGCAAGGCGTCGCGCGCCTGCATGGTGACCGGGCCAGTGCAGATTAAAACGTCAGCGTGCCTGGGGCTGCCCTGCAGCTTGATGCCGAAACGCTCCACGTCGTAGCGCGGCGTAAGAGTAGCCAGGATTTGAATATCGCAGCCGTTGCATGAGCCGCTGTTGAAATGGATGGCCCAGGGCGAATTGATGCGAGCCCAATTTTTGACTTTGGCAAGCACCCCCTGCCAGGATGAATCGAGGGTTTGAGCGACCATATCGTCTCCGTTAACCTATCAGTAAAATGATCAGCGCCAGCGCCAGACCAACCAGATACGGCAGGCTGCGAGGTGTCAAATCACCCAGACCGACAACCAGCGTACCCAGGTGCAGAATGGCGAAGAAAAAGGCGATCAAGAAGAACGGGCGGTAGCCTGGAGTCGCGTTCTCTGTCGAGGCTTCCTCGCCGCCAGAATACGGGCTCTCTTTGACGTCTGATGTTTTGGAAGGACCTGCCAGAGCTTTGCCAAACCAGGCCAACAGAAATACCAGCGGAATGTAAATCAGAAATGCGAGCGGTGGGGTGAGCAAGAAATCCATAAGGTTACCTCCATCAACCGCCAAACAACATCAATAAGGACTGGGCAGCCGGATTGGTGATTCCGTCTGCCAGCGACGGCCAAAAGCCGAGCAGCACCACCCCAAGAGTCAACAGGAGCAGCGGCAGCGCCATGAAAACCGGGATGGACTGCCCGTGTTCCACAATTTCGGCCGGTTGATGACGATACAGGCGGTTGACCAGCGGCGCGTAATATCCCAGCGAAAGCACACTGTTCAAACCGGCAAATACCACCAGTGCCATAATCCAGCTATTACCCGTCTGAAAGCCGCCGACGAAGATCTGCCACTTCGACATAAAGCCTGCCAGCGGCGGTAGACCGCCCAACCCGAGAACAGCCACGCTAAAAGCAAAAGCTGCCAACGGGTACTTACGGCTGGCGCCGTTCAAATCGTCGATCACCAACGGGTCATGATTGCCGTTGGCCTGGTGCAAACAGTAGAGCAGCGCACCTGCAGCCAGGAAGGCGGATCCCTTCATCATGGCGTGGGTCAGGATGTGGAAAAATCCGCCAGCGGCTGAATTTTGGGCACCCATCAGCGCACCAGCACCGACGCCGAGCAGAATATAGCCCATGTGACTGAGACTGGAGTAAGCCAACAGGCGTTTAACCTGGGTCTGGCGCAATGCCATCAGATTGCCCACCAGCATATTGATGGCGGCAAAGCCGAGCAGCAGGGCTCCCCAGGAAACGGTGACCAGATGCAGCGCTCCCAACGAGCGCAGCATGGCAATCAAACCGGCCTCGATCACCACGCCAGAGAGCATGGCGCTGATGCCGCTGGGCGCCTGCGAGTGAGCGTCCGGCAGCCAGGTGTGCAAAGGCACCAGCGCGCTTTTGACGCCAAAACCGATGACGAACAAAGCGCCCGCGCCAAGCAGCATGGTGGAGGGGTGCGCCGCCATGCGGATCTCATCCAGATCGAGCGAACCAGTGCTGGCAAACACCAATCCGATGCCAAGCAAGACCAATACGGTGCCGAGTGCCGACTGAACCAGATATTTGACGCCAGCTTCGAGGGCAGGCGCCTCATGGTGGTGGAAAGCCACCAGCATGTAGGAACACAAAGCCATACACTCGAACCAGACCCACAGGTTGAACAAGTCGTCGGCAGCGCCCAACCCGATCATCGTGCCGATCATGGCGGTCAACAGGGCAAAATACATCCCGCGCCCGTTTTCACGCGCCACAGCCGGACCGGAGAATATCGTAACCAGTGTGCCGAGTACCAGGACGGCGGCAGCTAGTAAGAGGGCAATGCCATCCAGGCGCAGGCTGACCGCGCCGATTGAAACCAGCAAGTCATGGTTGGAGGCAATGAAGGCTTGCCCAGCAATGAAGAGGAAATAACCATCAACTAATAGTGCGATCAATGCCAGCCAGCGGGCCAGTTCGATTTTTAGATTACCGCGTTCGGCCAGACGGCCAATCAGATAAATGACCGGGCTGGCGAGCAAAGGCAGCCCAACTGCCAGGAGAAATGCTGTGTTTGCTTCCATGTTTACCCGACTCCCAGCGCCAGGACGGCTAAAACCAATATTAATGCGATGAGCAGATAAGCGACGTTCCAGTTGAGCATACCCGTCTGAGTGTCGCGCAGTTTTTCCGCGCTGTTTTGCATCCCCAATACCACCCCGCGATTAATGGCTTCGAAGCCGAAGCTGTTCAATGCCAGGTTTTTGAGGCCGGTCAGTGCCTTGCTAATCCCCATTAAGCGCTCGCGCTGCCACCAGGCCAACAAACCCAGCCCAATGACCAGCAGCGCCACCCAGGTTACCGGCGCAGTGACCACTTCCAACAGAATTTCAGCTGTGGGATGGGCAGCGATTTCGTGAGCCGGCAAACTCTCGGAAAGCAGCCGGGCGAAGGAGCCTGCCAGCAGCCAGGTGGTGAGCGTGCCCAACGCCAACGGCGCCAATGCCACTTTCATGGCAGTACCGGCATCGTGGGCATGCACTTCAGAGCGCGGCTGCCCGTAAAACACCAGCCAGACCATGCGGAAAGTATAGAAAGCGGTTAAACCTGATACTACCAGCATGATGATCAGCATCCACAACGGATTGCCATGTTCCAGTCCGGCTTCCAGAATCAATTCCTTGCTCCAGAAACCATTCAAAATGGGCAAACCCGCCAGGGCTAAGGCTCCGATGACAAATACCAGGCGCACGAACGGCATTTTTTGGCCCAGCCCGCCCATTTCGCGCATGTCGCGCGTGCCGACGGCGTGGATGACCGCACCGGCGCCTAAAAACAGCAGCGCTTTGAAAACTGAATGGCTAAGCAGGTGAAACTGCGAGGCAAACACCCCGCCTGCCCCGATGGCAAATACCATATAGCCCAACTGGCTGACTGTGGAGTAAGCCAGAACACGCTTCAGGTCGGTGGCTACCATCGCCATGATCGCTGCCAGCAGGGCGGAAAGCATGCCAACCGCCATGACTGCCTCGCGCCAGCCCGGAACGCCCTCAAAAGCAGGGAAGAAACGCGCCAGCAAGTAAACGCCAGCGTTGACCATGGTGGCGGCATGGATCAAAGCGCTGATGGGCGTAGGCGCTTCCATCGCATCCGGCAGCCAGGTTTGGAATGGGAACTGCGCCGATTTTGCCGCGGCAGCTGCCAGACAGCCAAAAGCCATCCAGGCGAGCGCGCCGGCTGGCAAAACCGCCGGGTTGTTGATGAAGGTCAAAATGTCATAGCTGCCCGTATTGCTGAACAGCACCAGGGCTCCGATTAACAGCCCCAGACCGCCAAACTGGGTGATGATGAGGGCTTTGATGCCGCCGGCAACTGCTTTGGGATCATCATTATGGAAAGAGATCAAGGCATAAGAGGTCAGCGCGGTGATTTCCCAGAAGACGAACATCAGCAGCAGATTGGTGGTCAGAACCAGGCCCACCATGGCGCCGATGAAAAATAGGACAAAGGCGTAGTATCGGCCCAGTTGGGCTTCCCCGCGCATATAGTCAACCGAGAAGATGACCGCCAAAGAACCAATCACCGTGGCGATGGCGGCTAAAAACACTCCCAGCCCGTCAGGCGAGAAGGTGAAATCGCCAAACGCGCCGCCAACCGGGAAGGTGACCAATATCTGGTCTTTCCCGAATGGAATGAGCAGCAAGGCGGCCATACCAGCTGCGAGAGAGAAAGCGACTGCCAGGGTATGCTGCAGGCGCGGGTGCTGGTCGCCGGCAGCCCAGGTGAGGAGCGCTCCCAGCCAGGGAAGGCCAATGGTCAGAAGGATCAAGGTTTCAGCCACAGGTCATCTCCTCAACGAAGTCAACGAACGCAAGTCGAGGGTGCCGATCACCCGGCGCACCTGCACAGCCAGCGCCATGCCGATCACCGCCACGATGGTATCCGCGATGATGACGGTGATCGCCAGGCTTTGGCCCAGGTCTTGCTGCCCGGTAAGATAGCCTGCCAAAACCAGTGCCAGCATGGCGCCTTTGACCAGCAGCTGCAGGGCAACGATCACCTTAATCAAATGGCGGGTGGTCAAGAGGGCATAGATACCGATGCCAATCAACCCAAGGACAATGATGGTAACGATAGTGGGGATGGAAAGTGTCATTTTCCATGCTCCTTCACGGTCAAAGGCCGGCGGGCAACCTGTTCGGAAAGCAATCCAAGCACTCCTAAGACACCAGAGAAGATCATCAAGATTTGCAGCAGGGTATCCAGCTGACGGTCTTCCCAGAAAATTTCAGTGAAATTGCCAAAAACCTGGCCGGCGGCGATCTGGTTGATCTCCGGCAGGATGAAATACAGCAGCAGGGCAGCTGCAACAAAGAGCAGCCCCCAGGCTAACGGCTTCGGCATCATGCGGCGGGCATCCAGATTTTCCTCACCCGTCAGGTTGATGGCAAACACAAATAGCACCGTCACCAGCCCGGCGCCGACACTCAATTCAATGACGGCAATTTCGGGCGCGCCTAAAAGGTACATTTCCAAGGCAACCAGCGCACTGGCGCCTGCCAGCCAAAGCGCGGAGACCAACAAGCGGGCTGCCCGCACTGCCTGGAAGGCGCATACCAGCGTTGCCGCCGCAATCAGAGCATGAAGCATTCTTTCACCTCCAACGAGGAAATAAGATCTACCGCAGAGCCAGTATTCAGTTCAACTACCCATAAGATTCGGAAAGGTGGTGACCTCCCTGTTTTGTTTGAGGGCACTAATTAACCATCTTAATATTAGCGGTGCTTGTGCATAATTTCACATGATAGGTTTCCTGATAAACATGACTAACCATCATGAGTTTTGGTTACAAAAACCGGCTTAATCATGACAGGGCTTGTAAAAAATAACGCAGCGCGTTATGATGATAGAAAGTACTGCTTTTCTTGACTTAACCAGGAGGTATACATGTTCGAAGATCCGAAAACCAACGAAACAGCCGATAAGGGTTCCTATTCGACTTTTTTCCAGCTTTCGCGCAAGATTCTGCTGGCGGGAATCGGTGCGGCGGTGCTGGCGCAGGAAGAGATCGAGAATTTTGTGACCCGCATGGTCGAACGCGGCGAAATTGCCGAGAAGGACGCCCGTCAACTGGCGCGCGAGATCATGGACCGGCGCGAGAAGATGATGCGCGAGTGGCGCACCCCGGCAGAAGCTGCTCACCCGCCAGCTGCCACCAAAGCCGACGTGGAAGCGCTAACGGCCAAAATTGCGGAACTCAACCGCAAGATCGATGATTTGACCAAAAAGCAAAAATCGAGCCAGTAGACGCGCGCGGATGCCAACCATCAAGCGTTATACCAACCGCAAGCTGTACGACGTTGACGCACGGCGCTATATTACGCTGGAGGAAATTAGGCAGCTGGTGCGCAGCGGCGAGGAGGTGCAGGTGGTGGACTATGCCACCGGCGCAGATTTGACCACCGCGACCCTGGTTCAGGTGTTGTTCGACGAGCAAAAACGCGACAGCAATTTTCCCCCGCTATCTTTGTTAACTCACCTGGTCAACCGCGGGATGCGCAGCTGGAAAAACGCCTTTCCTGACCCTGGCTTAGGTTTCGAAGATGAACTACGCCGGCGAACGGCGACTCTGGTCGACCTTGGACGGCTATACGCAATAGATGCCGAGGAAATGCTGGCATTATTGCTGGATCCAGCTGCCGCTGAAGTCGACTCCCCCGCCAGCCTGACAGAGGTACAGTCTTTACAGGCTGAGGTGGATCGATTGGAGCAGCGGCTGGAAGAAATTTCCGCCCAGGGATAGTTTTTGCATCCCAGTGCATCATTGGTCAAACCATAGGGGAGGGCCTCCGTGCCCTCCCGCAGCGGGAATCTCGGTGCAGGGCGGATGCGGTGGGACGGTTGTCCCACTCGCTACGCTCGGGGGTGCACAATCCGCAGAACCCGTCCCCTACTGGTAAGAATCTTTGGCCAAACCGTAGGGGAGGGCCTCCGTGCCCTCCCGCAACAGAAATCCCAGCAGGGCGGATGCAGCGGGACGGGGTGGAACCCGTCCCCTACGGGTGTGCGTTTTATCAGGCGTTCAGATTATTCCTCGATCGTGAAGACCGTGCCAGCGGAACGGCCTTCGACCTCCGGGAAGTAATAGGTGTATGCCCGGGCCGGCAGCACGCGGAAATCGCCCGCCAGCAGCGGCTGCATTTTATAGGTCAAGGTGTAGGTGCCGGCTGGCAGGTAGCTGGCAATCCATTGAATGCCGTCATCGGTGATCGCAGGCTCGTCGAACCACCACCAGCCCCAGCCGTCGGCAAACGGATCGAGAGCATCCACCACCGGTTCGGATTGGCCTTCCGGCACCCAGGCAGCGGTGTTCAATTTCAAGTTAATCACCTCGGCGCCCGCCGGGATGGCATCTTTAACCACCACGTAATACTGGTCGATGGATGTTGTCACGGTCACCCGCCCTATGACCACCGGGTTATCCGCGTCCAGGTTGACGGAGTCGACCGTCGGACAATCCTGCGGGGCGCAATCAGCGGCAGCCAAAATATAATCCCGGCTGACCGTCAGGCCGCGGTCGACGGACTGAGCCAGCTCAACCGGCTGCCCGATCTCCAGGTAGGCGCGGTAGTACAACCGCCCGCCGCCCTCACCGTGGGTGAAGCGCAGGGCATTGCCGCGATCGGCTGCCAGATCGGTGATTGGCGCACTGGCGCGCACCACATTCCAGTTTTCATCTCCGGCCCTGCCAGATGCCAGCGGGGCGCCGTTCAAAACTGCCGAATATTCGAAATCACCCTTCAACTCGCTGGTGGCATGCAGGTAACGGGTCAGCGCCATCAACACCCAGGCCGAGTCATAGCTGGAGAACCAACCGCCATTGGCCCGGCGGTGGGCGGTCAAGTAACGAACGGCGTCCGCTAGGAGCGGCGATGCCGGGTCGGAGTCTGCCAGTGCATATACCACCACCGCGGTGGTGAAATTGGGCGTGGAGAAGTTTTGCCAGGCCGGGGCGCTGTCCTGCCAGTTGACGCCGGTCGCCGAGCGAATCGCCAGCCCGCCCAGGTCAGAGAGCAGGGTTTTGGCAGCGGTATCGTCTCGCCCAACCAGGGTCAGCGCCAGCAAAGCTTTAGCCCACGGGCTGAGCCGTTCTCGCTGTGGATACAGGTCCATCGGATCGAAGGTGGAATCATGGCCCACATTCAACGCATAATAGGCAAATGCCAGGCGATCGAGCTGCCAGTCATCCAACGTATCGCGGACCGGATACAGCGCGGCAGCGATGTGTCGGCGAGCAGCCTGTTCGATCCCTGCCGACACGATAAACCCGGAAGAATCAGCCTGAACCAGCGCCAATAGTGCATAACTGGAAAGGTACAGGTCAGACTTGCTGCGGCGAGACCAACCGAAACCGCCGTCCGAATTCTGCAGACCGGGCAGCCGCGCCAGGTCATCGCGGATGGCTTTTTGCAGCTTATCCGCCAGATCCGGTCCACCGGCGCCGCTTTCCTTGACCAGGTTATAGGTCGCCAGATTGGCCAACAAATGCGAGATCACCGGTTCAGTCAGGTCGAACGGGAAACTCTCCATCGTATCCAGCCCGCTGAGCACCGCCCCAGCCAGGGTGCTGCTCATTTCCACGCGCAGCTCGCCGCCGGTTGGTGTATATGAACGCGGCAGATTGACGACTTCCAGGTTTTCACCCGCGGCGGTGATCAGCCCGGCTGTGGCAAAGGTCTGCGGCGAAACATAATGCAGAATGGGAATTTCACCCAGGGCCGGTGTGACAGAATCTTGCAAGGCTCCGCTCCTGGCACTAAATACCAGATTGGCAGAACCGGCATCCGGCACATTTACCCACCAGTTGACGCGTTGACGTCCGCCAGGCGGCACACTGACAGCCTGCGACGCCGCAGCTGGATCCTCCAGGGTGATTCCGGAAGACTGCAGATCAACGTTAACGTCCAGCGACTGCGAGGTGTTGTTGTTGATCACCGCGCCTAGCTGCACGCGGTCGCCGGCAACGAAAAAGCGCGGCGTCACCGGGCGGATGATCAAGTCCTTGGTGACCACCAGTTCAGCCACCGCTTCGCCCACCTGCGTGTCACGGGTAAGCCCCCGCACCAGGGCTATCCAGGTCGTCAGGTTATCCGGCAGCGGGAATTCGATCACCGCCTTGCCGTTGGCGTCGGTTTCGAAACTGCCGCTCCAATAGGCTGTATCGCGGAAGTCGCTGCGCAGCAATGGCACCTGCGCCTGGTCGCCGCCGCCGCCCCCGCCGCCCATTCCTGGCTCAACCGTGACAATGCGACCGGTGTAGGCAGCCAGGCTGGTGCTGGTCAAGACTCCCAGCAGCTGCGTGCCGTAAAAAGTGGAAACGATATCCTCGGCATTGGGATCTGCCAGAGCGAAAATGGCCTTATCCACGACCGCCAGCGAAAACTCGCCTTGCACGGGTTTTCCGGCCGAGTCATGAACGGAAACGTCAAATTGTGCGGTTTGACCGGGCGCCAGGGTGGATTCCGCGGCAGTCAATTGAACGTCGAGCAGCAAGGCAGCCGCATCGACCTGCAATTCAAGGTAACCCACACGGAAATCCGGTTGGGCAAGGTCTGCCTGGCTGAGCAGCAGCACCGAAACATACACATTGGGAGCATCTTCCGGCAGGAGTTCCAACTCAACCGTGGCGCTGGTCCCTTGAATTTCGGTCACCTGTGAACGCAGCACACCGCGCCGCTCGATGGTCACCAGTGCCAGAGCGCCCTGCGGGAATGGATTAGGAATAAAAATTTTGGCGGTGTCGCCAGGCTTGTAAGATTCCTGTCCGCTTTGCAGGCGAATATGCTGATCCGGCAAGTTAGGCCACGGCACAGCACTGGGTCCGCCGGCCCAGACCATCACCTGCGACAACGCCTGCCCGCCGCGCACGTCCAGGCGGTAGGAGCCGGCAGAATCGATGGCGAATTCGATGCGCGCCAGACCATTGGCATCCGTCGTCAGGTTGACCGAACCGATTTCGGTCAATTGTTCCTCGAAGGTCACCGCACCGGTCTGGACGTTGCTCCAGTCCTGCACCCATTCGACTCGCTGGAAAACTGCGGTCAAATCTTTGCCGCCCAGCGGGGCAGCCTGCCAGTCGCTGGTTTGCACGGTGAAACCGAGGGTCTCGCCTGCCTGCGCCAGCCAGGATTCCGGCTGTAGTCCAATGTAAAAATCGTCGGGGTGCAGCCGGGTTGTGCCGCGTTTCGCTACGATCTGCCCGCTCTCATCCACTACCTCCACCTGCAAAATCAACGTGTTGGGGATTTCCAGGTCGACCAGCTCTGCCAGGTTAGCAGCTGTGAACGTCAGTTCGAGAGAACCGTCCGGTCCAGTCGTGCCGCTGCCACTCTTCAAAAACGTGCCAAAACCGAAGCCGGGCATGCCGAAGCCAGAGGGAAAGAGCCAGCGGGTGTCCACTTTGCCAGTGGTGAAACCGCCAGGAATATTAAAATAATCGTTTTGCGCAAACAAAGTCCAGCGCACTTCCACACCATTCACAGCGCCGCCGAAGTAATAATTGGCGCTGATCTGCGCCTGGATGTCTTCACCGCCGCGGTACTCGACTGTTGAGAAATCCACCGACACATCGATTTCGGGTTTGCGATATTCCGCCACCTGCAGGTTGAGCCAGGCGCTGGTGTCGGTCAACTGAATAGTGTAATTTCCGGGCGGTACATCTTCCGGAAGAGCAAATTCGCCATTGACCGTGCCGTACGGCGAAACCTGTAATTTCACCGAATCGATCACGGTCGGTTCGCCGGTGTCAATGTTGTAATCCCCAAGCAGCCTGAATTCGACGTTTTCCAGGGTGGTTGGCGTGTAGCGGGCATCGCCCATTTCGCGCAGGACCGCGCGGAAGTAAATGGTCTGCCCAGGGCGGTAAATTGGCCGGTCTGAATAAATATAGGCCTTCGTGTCCAGCTGGCTAATCGAGGCAGAGACGCCCATTTGCCAGGGAGAAATACCATCGGACCAATTGGTTGCTCCGATGCCAAAATTTCCGCTTGCTGGATCGCCGGCAACCACGACCATGCCGGGATAGTATTCCCGGTCCGGATCCACCGCCAGACGAACGACGCCGTCCTCACCGGTAGTGCCCTCGCTCCAGGGTTTGACGTTAGTAGTGTATATGGCGACTGGAAGATTCGACACCGGCAGACCGGTGCGCAGGTCGGTCACCCAGATAAAGGCTTCTTCCGCCGATTCTTTGATGGTCACTTGCAGCGGGCTGACCACCAGAGCAAAATTCGGAGTTGTATTGCGCGCATTCAGCTCTGGCGAATCGATTCGATATAGATATAAGCCACTGGCGAGCGGATTTTCGCCGGGAGTCAGGTCGATTTCAACGCCCTGACTGGTGTTCGGTGGGAGGGTCAGGGGTTGATCCCACTGTTCCAGATCATTGAAAGCATCCACATCCAGTGTGTAAAAATACGTATCCAGAAATTCCTGCAGGCTTAAAGTTTTACGCGCCAGACTGAGGGTGGACAGGTTTACCGCAAATCCCGGCAGGACTGAACCGCCGGGAACGGTGAACATGGTGCGGCTGCTGGCAGACAGCATGGGAATTTGCAGGGTTGGCTCCGAAGCAGCCACCCTGAAATTGAGCGTGTACGGCGTTCCGAGCAGGCTGTCCCAGCGGTCCTTCAGATCAGCGCTTAAGGTCAGCCTGTAGCTGGTGCCTTCCAGAAATGAGCCCGAAAGGTATAAACCTTGCCGTTCCTGCGTAGCCTGAATGGCAAAATTACCCGGCTCCGGCTCCAGGCGAACCAACTGGCTCAAATCCTGCCCCTCTGCCAGCGGTGCGTTGAAGTTGATAATAACGTTACCAAACCCGGTATAGGTGGAGAGCGAACTCCCAGCCGCGGGTTCGGTGGATTCGACTGTAAATTCGCCGATAGTCTGGTATTGCACACGGGTCGAAATCGGCAGTTCAGTGCCGCCCATAGAACGGGCAGCGTTCGTGAGCTGCATGAAGTAGCTGAATCCGCGTTTGAGCGGCTCAGACGGAATGAATTCGGCGACTGAATCATTTTCTGACCAGGTGAGAGCACCCGGCACGGCAGTGCCGACCGCATCGGTAAAGGTGAAGCTCGCCTCGACGCTGGCGGCGTCCATGGGCTGGTTGAAAGTCAGAATAAAGCTTTTATCCAGCAAAATCGTGGTCGCACCGCGCGGTTCAACCGTGAGCAGCGCCGGCGGGGTGGTTGTGAATTCCCATTCCAGCGCGTCCTGATCATCCAGAGTGGCGCCTGCCAGGCTGGTCAGTTCTGGATTCAAGCGGACCCGGTACTGCACCCCGCCGCCCAGGGCTGGATCCGCCTGGAAAATATAGGTGCTGGTATTCAACCAGCTGCCGGAACCGTCCACTTGCGGGTCGAGGGTGAAGGCTTGCGGGGCGTCAGCTTCCCCCAGGGCAACCACCGGTTGGTTGAAGGAAACCGCCACGGTCGAAGACGGATTAGCATTGGCGGTACCGGGTTTGGGCAAGATTTCAGTGGCGCGCAGCGCGCCAGCGGTCTGAAAATTGAAACTGGCAGTGCGCAGCAGGTTCGTGCCGTCGGCGCTTTTGGCTGTATCCGCCACGGTGACTGTCAGTACGGTCTCAGGCGGCAGCGGTTGATCCGGGATAAAACTGACCGACGAGTCGCCGGTCCATTCAAAGCTGCCCGGCAACGCCGGCTCGACTTTGACACTGCCTTCAACCGATTCCTGGTCCATGGGCTGGTCAAAGATCAGGGTCACAGCGCCGGAGAGCGGCAGCATTCCGGATGGCAGCGGCGAGGTCTCTACCACCACCGGCGGTAAAGACTCGGTCTGGATGGTCTTGGCTTCCGGCGTCGCAGTGGCATTTTCAGGCCCGGGCGCTGGAGTAGGCATAAATGGCAAATTACATGCCAGTGTGACCGCCAGTAATATGGAGAAGGCTGCCAATAGCTTTCGAGGGGCACGGCTCGCATCAGAGACGGATTTCATCAGGGGAACTCCTCTGCACCTGCCAATTGTTGACTACGGAGATGGTAACAGTGATTAAACCACAATTTTGCAACCCTGTTAACTGAACAGGTGCAGGTGCAAGGATTAAGACGTTGAAGGAAAGCATAACGTTCCGCTGGAGATGTCGAATTTCGGGCTGCAAAGGTGCCGTGGAAATTGGCATTGTTCCATCGCCCTAAATCCAACCTGCCGGACCCTTAACTTTGCATCCCTAAACCCGATGGCTAAAAAATGATGTTACCTCGTCTGCAAGGCGAAGCAAAAATAGACGCTCGGTGTAATCATGTAAGGGCGAGGCAGAAACAATCCACATGCGAACAATCGTTTCTTAAGCCTCGCCCAGGATCGGTCATCTCAAACCGGGCGAGGCTTAAGTCGCCTTGGGCAACCAGCCATCCCTTTCTTGCCTCGCCCTTACAGTACACATCGCTCCACCCCGTGACCAGCCCTGAAACCCGACAAAACTGCTGGCTGATTCCAGGGGTTAACGATATACTCTCGCGGGGTGAGGAAAAATTCAGTTTAGCGGCAGTTTAATGTTCGAAAAAATCGACGCGATTGACATAAGATTTTCAAAATGGGTGCGAATGGACCATGGCGAATCGGCGTGGTGGAAACTCGTCACCTTTTTTGCCCATTCCGGCGATTCGTGGTTTTGGCTGGCGGGATTGATCCTGGCAGCGGTATTTTGGCCGGACTGGCGCAAATTAGCCTTTTTTTTGATCGCCGCGATTCTGGGTCTGGCAGCCGTTGTGATGCTGATTAAGTTCACCGTGCGCCGCAGCAGACCGCCGGGGGAATGGGGTGCGATCTACCGCAACACCGACCCGCATTCTTTCCCCTCCGGGCACGCAGCCCGTGCCAGCATGCTGGCGGTCATTGCTGTTTTGATCGGACCCGTGTGGACCGCGGTCGCCATGGTGATATGGGCAGTGTTGGTCAGCCTATCGCGCGTGATGACGGGGATGCACTATCTTTCGGACATTTTGGCCGGCATATTGATCGGCATAGCCGCCGGGCAGTTTTCGGTGTTGATTCGGCCGCTGCTGGCGGTATTGCTGCCGGCAATTTTCTGAAACAAGGGGGGTCAAGCTCCTCCGAGCGCTAAAAGCGCTCCGCCAAGATGACTTCATCATGGTAACAGCGGTGCGTGAATCGGCGAGGTCAGCAGGTCTGGGGGTTAGGATCGTCCTGTCCAATGAGATGACAAGAGCAGAATGACGATTCTGGATCAGATAATCCTGTTAACTCACGGGCGTATCTATTCGTGGGGCTTTGGCATCTATGACCCAGTTTTGGGCTAAAATCTATCTAGTGAACGATCAAAGCGGGCATCCTGGGAAACGTTTTTTCTTCATCATCAGCTTGATACTTAGCCTGAACCTGGCAGCTTGTTCAGCCATTTCTGTGAGCGGTCCGGCGGTCAACCTGACGATTGCCAACCAGACTCAGGCTGCCATTTGCGAGGTGTACGCCTCCGGCGAAGAAAGCAATGAATGGGGCGCCAGCCTGCTGCCCGAGGGGACACAAATTTTATCCGGCGAAGAGCGCGCCATTCCACTCCAGGCGGGGGTGTATGACGTTTTGGTGCGCAACTGCGACGGCGTCACGATCCATTCGAGTGCGCAAATCGCTGCCGATACCCGCATTCAAATCGGCGGGGCGGACTCGGTGCCGGTCACCATTGAAAATGCAGCCAGCGGGGAAGTGTGTTACCTGTACATCTCCAATCAAACCGAAGGCGATTGGGGCGCCGACCAGCTTGGCAATGTCGAAAGTATTCTACCGGGGGACGTGCGCATCTTTTACGTTCCAGCAGGCAGTTATCGCTTGCGGGCGGAGGATTGCGCCCACAACCCGCTGCAGGAATCGGTGAGTCTCGACCTGGGGGCCGGGTTGACCTGGACGATTGGCAACCCGTTGCAATAGTAAAGCCGCCTTCGTTGACGAAAAGTTGCGCCTGGAGTATGCTTATCCGTGGGAGTGGTTGAGTTCCGGTGGGCTCCCCGGTCTTCAAAACCGGTGGCGGGCCGCGTTGCGGTCCGTGGTGGGTT
>Ga0209002_10001221_pt1 | contig 20796 bp, 21 predicted proteins | sample Rifsed16ft2_FD_184010 | JGI IMG/M metagenome (GOLD analysis project Ga0209002, IMG submission 184010) | Soil microbial communities from Rifle, Colorado, USA - sediment 16ft 2 (version 2) | ecosystem: Environmental > Terrestrial > Deep subsurface > Rock core/Sediment | place: Rifle, Colorado... | reverse complement strand
AAGATAAGTCGCTGGCCGCTCCTCCAAAGAGCATGTGCCACATAGAGGCTCGCGGACGGGCTCTTGCTGCGAATCGTTCGGCCTGGCTCTGGCAGACTTGTCGAGGCCTCCTTGCTCCCCATCGAAAGGCTTCCCGCCTGACCGTGAGGAAGCTGCTCGAGTTCTTGGACTCGGAGGGCTGGCCTCCGGAGACACTCGCTGATTAGGTTGGCAAGATTGACGAGATCGAGAATGCCGGGTCAAAGCGCGTCGCATTCGTCTAGGCCTAGACTGGGCGCTCATTTGTCAGGAAAGTTGATATCCCCTTGACTCGTGTTATCTGAGGATCTCTCTCTTTGCCATTGAGGGTGATGGGATAATTGCAGACTTCGCAACGAAGTTCCCAACTCCCGCTCACGTCGGCAATCAGCCGATACTTCCCCAGACCTCGGACCGGGATCATGGCCGAACCACCCATCGAAGGCTACCCTGAGCGGATTCCCTGGGCTTAACCGTGCCTCGGCTTCACCGTCGGACGAGTGTCGCAGGCCGTTTTGGGACTTTTTCTGGATTTGGGCTCCAAACCATCCTAACTAACGCAACAGACCCCACCTATCGGGCAACTCCATTTCGAGAAGTGGTTCACGGGATCGTCAGGGCAGGTCGAGCTGACGGCGGACGACTTGAGCGGCTTCGTCATCCCGTCGCGTCCCGAGCATCCTGGTGGCGGAGTCGAACAACCGCATCGAGCGCCTGCACGGGACGGAGAAGGAGCGGACGAAGGTCACGTGGGCGTTCGACACGGACGGGGGCGCGGCGATGATCGCGGAGGACCTCTGGGTCTACTACAACCTCGTCAAGCCGCACATGGGAATCGGCGGCTCTACTCCGGGAGACGCCGCCGGGGTAGCCTGCCTGATGGGTTCCGGTGGAAGGCCATCCTCGACAGCGCCATCACCAGAGAAGTTACAGTCGCCGTCGAGAGCGAGTGTCAAATCAAATCACCCGATTAGGGGACAGAACCCCTCCAGGGTCCCTCACTTCGCGGCCTTTTGGAAGAACTCGACGATCTCCGTGAGCGGGGTGCCGGGCCCGAACACCGCCTTGATCCCCGCCTTCTTGAGCTTCGGGATGTCCTCGTCCGGGATGATCCCGCCGCCCGCCACCACGATGTCCCCCGCCTTCTTCCGCTTCAGGAGCTTCACGACCTCCGGGAACAGGGACATGTGGGCCCCGCTCAGGCACGAGAGCCCGATCGCGTCCACGTCCTCCTGAATCGCCGCCTCCACGATGTCCTCGGGAGTCTGCCGGAGGCCCGTGTAGATTACCTCCATCCCCGCGTCCCGGAGCGCGCGGGCGACGACCTTCACCCCGCGGTCGTGGCCGTCCAGGCCGGGTTTCGCCATCAGCACGCGGATCTTCTTCACCATCGCTCTCCACCTCAGTACAGGAGCGGCTCCTCCCAGACGCCGAACGCCTCGCGCATCACGCCGCAGATCTCGCCCAGCGTCGCGCGGGCCCGCACCGCGTCTAGGATGTGGGGCATCGTGTTCGCGGTCCCCTCGCACGCCTTCCGCAGGGCGTCCAGGGCCTTCGCGTGCTTCTTCGCGTCCCGGTCCCGGCGGAGCTTCTGGAGCCGCTTCACCTGCCGCTCGTACGCCTCCTTCGTCACGCGCAGGGGCTCCACATGGGGCTGTTCCTCGACGACGAAGTCGTTCACGCCGACGATGGTCCGTCCCTTGTCCTCGATCTCCTTCTGGTAGCGGTACGCGGAGTTCGCGATCTCCTGCTGGAAGAAGCCCTTCCGGATGGCGGGAATCACGCCGCCGAGGGCCTCGATCCGCTCGAAGTACCGGTACGCCTCGTCCTCCATCCGGTCCGTCAGGGACTCCAGGTAGTACGACCCGCCGAGCGGGTCCACGGTGTTCGCGACCCCGCTCTCGTGGGCGAGGATCTGCTGGGTCCGGAGGGCGATCCGGACCGCCTTCTCGTTCGGCACCTGGTACGCCTCGTCGTACGAGTTCGTGTGGAGGCTCTGCGTGCCGCCGAGGACCGCCGCGAGGGCCTGGATCGCGGTCCGGACGATGTTCACCTCGGGCTGCTGGGCCGTGAGGGACACGCCCGCGGTCTGCGTGTGGAACCGGAGGAGCCAAGACCTCGGGCTCCCCGCGTGGAACGTGTCCCGCATCTCGCGGGCCCAGATCCGGCGCGCGGCGCGGTACTTCGCGATCTCCTCGAAGAGGTCGTTGTGGGAGTTGAAGAAGAAGCTGAGGCGGGGGGCGAAGTCGTCGATCTTCAGCCCGCGCTCGAGGCCCCATCGCACGTACTCGAGCCCGTTCGCGAGCGTGAACGCGAGCTCCTGTGCGGCGGTGGCGCCCGCCTCCCGGATGTGGTAGCCGCTGATCGAGATCGTGTTCCACTGCGGCACGTGTCTCGTGCCGAACTCGAACGTATCCACGACGAGCCGCATCGACGGCTCGGGCGGGAAGATCCACTCCTTCTGGGCCTGGTACTCCTTCAGGATGTCGTTCTGGATCGTGCCCCGGAGGCCCGTCCACGGGATCCCGCGCTTCTCCGCGTTCGCGAGGTACATCCCCCAGGTCACCGCGGCGGGCGAGTTGATCGTCATCGACGTGGACACCGTGCCGATGTCGATCCCGTCGAACAGGACCTCCATGTCGCGCAGGGAGGACACGGCGACCCCGCACGTCCCGAACTCCCCCTTCGCCTCCGCGTCGTCCGTGTCATACCCGTACAGCGTGGGCATGTCGAACGCGACGCTGAGGCCCGTCTCCCCGTGCTCGATGAGGTACTTGAACCGCCGGTTCGTGTCCTCCGCGCTGCCGTACCCCGCGAACATCCGCATCGTCCACAGGCGGCCGCGGTACATCGTCGGGTGAATCCCGCGGGTGTACGGGAACTCGCCCGGGACGCCGAGCTTCGCGTGGTAGTCCCAGTCCCGGAGGTCGACGGGTGTGTACAGCCGGTCCACGGGCGCGCTCGACGTCGTGACGAACCGCGCCCTCGACTCCGCCTGGCGCTTCAACGAGTCCTTGAGGGTCGTCTCCTCCCAGCGCCGGAGCCTCTTCTCGATCGCCTGGAGCTCCTCGGGACGGAACATGACGACCCCGGACCGTCCGCGATGAAAGCGGGGGCCCACTTGAAGGTTGCGCGCCCCCTACGCATCGGGGAGCGTGATCGACTTCGCGAGGCTCAGGAAGGCTTCCTCGACGTTCTCCCCGGTCTTCGCGGACGTCTTCAGCGTCATCAACTCGAGGGACCCGAGCACGGCGCGCACGTCCTCGTCCCGGACCTCGATTCGCTCCGCCATATCGACCTTGTTCGCCAGGACGATGACGGGAATCGGCCCCACGGTCTCCCGGACGCCGTTGATCCACGGCACCAGCTCCTTCAGGCTCGCCTTCCGCGTGAGGTCGAAGACCGCGAGGATCCCGCGGGCGCCGCTGAAGTACGCGTCCTTGAACAGCTGCATGAACGTCCGCTTGCCCATGATGTCGAGGATCACCATGTCGATCTGGACCGGCTGCCCGCCGTCCGTGAGCTCCACGGTCTTCTTCGAGACGACCGCGCCCAGGGTGCGGATGTACGACTCGTCGAACAGCCCGGACACGAAGCGCCGGATCAGGGAGGTCTTCCCGACGCTCTCCTCGCCGACGAGGCAGACCTTCAGCTTCACAATCCTCGGGTCCATCGGGGGAGGGCTCCGCTCCGGCGTGGTATCACTCTCGCGAACGACCTCCTCGGCTTGAAGCTTACCACCTGGCTCTCGGCCGCGCGACTCAACTCCCGCGGCTCGCCGTCGCGGCTACGGGGCGAAGCCCTCGATGTCCGTGATTGCGCCCGTCCGCGAGCCCGCGGGCTTCAGGACGGCGCGCACCACGAGCCCGGGCCGCGCGGCCTCCGGCTCGACGAGGAGCCGGTGGACGAACCCGCCCTCGAACCCCCGGAATCGCACCAGGGCCCAGACCTCGGGCTTCGGGAGCGGCTCCCCCCGCCGCCCCACGCGCGCGACCGAGACCGCCGCGACCCGCCCCTCCGGCGGCGCCTCGACGAAGTCCGTCACCTCGTGGAAGCACGCCTCGCAGAAGAGCTTCGGCGGGAGCCACCGCCTTCCGCACGCCGCGCACCGGGTCCCGAGGATGCGGCCGTGGTCCCGCAGCTCCCGGAAGAACCGGTCCCCCGCGAGCCCGGTCGTGTAGATGTAGTCCGCCTCGATGTGGCCTTCCACGTGACGGAACGCGCGCGGGTCCGTCGTCCGCTCCGTGAACGTCATCCCTCTCCCTCCCGCAGCGGGCGGAAGTGGCGGATGTCGAGCACGCTACCCGTCCGCTCCTCCGGGGGCCTCCACACGGCCTTCACCCGCATCCCGATCCGGATGTCGTCCTTCGTCATCTCCCCGAAGTAGTGCATGATCCCCATCTTCGGAGCCGCGCCGTCGATCGACACGACGCCGACGAGGATCGGCTCCGCGATCCTGCGGGCGTCCGTGTCCAGGTACGACACGGAGAACGTCTCGATCGCGCCCGTGTCCCGGACGTAGACCCACGCGTCCGTCGGGCGGAAGCACTCCTCGCAGAACATCCGGGGCGGGAACAGCACCCGCTTGCACCCGTCGCACCGGCGCCCGATCAGACGGCCCCGCTGGAGCTCCGCGAGGAACCGGCTCATCGCCTCCCCCGCGCTCCACGCGAACCGCGCGTCGGGGCGGGAGCGGACCGTCGTCACGGTGCCGCCCTCCAGGTCCTTCGGCCCCAGCTCGACGCCGGGCCACTTCTCGATCCGCGCGGTCATGCCCCCATCACCACCACGCTCCCGTACTGCATCAGGTCGCCCCACGCCTGGGCCACCCCGGTGTGGACCTCGTGCGGGATCTGCCGCTTCCCGGCCTGCCCGGTGAGCTGCCAGTACAGCTCCCCGATCTTGATCCCCATGGTCGCGGCGATCGGGTTCCCGACCCCGAGGAGCCCGCCGCTCGGGCACACGGGGAGCTTCCCGTCCCGCTCCGTGATCCCCTCGCGGGTCATCAGCCCCGCCTTCCCCTTGTCCGCCAGGCCGAGGCCCTCGAGGTGGTGGAGCTCCTTGTAGTCGAACGGGTCGTACGGCTCCGCGAAGTCGATCTGCCGCTTCGGGCGGTCGATCTTGGCCTGCTTGTACGCCATCTTTGCGGCGCGGTTCACGTACTCCGGGAACACCAGGTCCCGGTCCGTCCACATCGTCGAGTCGATGCACCACCCGACGCCCTTGATCCACGCGGCCTGGTCCCGCAGCTTCCGCTTCCGCACGACGTCCTCGGACGCAAGCACGACCGCCGCGGCCCCGTCGCTCGGCGGGCTGATGTCCAGGCGGTGGACAGGCCACGCCATGACCTCCGAGTTCATCACGTCCTCCAGGGTGATGTTCGCGTCCGGCAGCTGCGCGCACGGGTGCCCCACCGCGTTCCGCTTGTTCTTCACCGCGACGCGGGCGATATCCTCGTACGGGATCCCGTGGACCGTCATGTACCGGTTCATCTCCATCGCGAAGATCCACACCAGGTTCGGCTTCAGGGGCCGGTCCAGGATCGGGTCCCAGATGTGCGCGAACACGGACTGCGGGTGGGGCTGGCACGAGGACATCTTCTCCTCGTTCACCACGAGCGCGATGTCCGCAAGGCCGCTCGCGACGTGCCACCACCCCGCGATCGTGGAGAACACGCCCGTGCCCCCGCCCGTGTACACGCGCATGTACGGCTTCCGGATCCCGCCGGACCCGTCGAGGAGGTACTCGCCCTTCATGTGGACGCCGTCGAACGCGTCCGGGGCGGTCCCGTGGATTACCGCGTTCACGTCGGAGATCTCCATCTTCGCCTGGTCCAGGGCCATCCGGCTGGCCTCGAACGAAAGCTCCTTCCCCGTCTCCTGGAGGCGCCTCCGGAAGATCGTCATCCCCGCGCCGACGACCGCGACCTTCCTCATCGGCCCACCCCCAGGACCGCGACGGCGCCGGTGGCGGTGGGCAGGCCCCGCCAGGACTGCACGATGGCGGTGCGGGCCCCGTCCACCTGGTGGCTCCCCGCCTCGCCCCGTAGCTGCAGCACGGCCTCCGAGACCCGGTGGAGCCCGCTCGCGTCGAGCACGTTCCCGCACCCGAGGGACCCGCCGCTGACGTTCGTGGGCAGCTTCCCGCCAAGCCCGAGGGCCCCGCGGCGGGCCATCTTCCCCGCCTGCCCCTTCTTCGCGAGCCCGATCGCCTCGAGGTGCTGCAGCTCCTTGTACGAGAACTTGTCGTCGACCTCCGCGAGGTCGAACGCGCCCGCGGGCCTCCGGACCTTCGCGAGGCGGTACGCCATGTCCGCCGCGAGGCGGGCGTACGCGGCTCCCGCCCAGTCCCGCGTCTCGAGGGCGGGCGCGTCTGAGGCCCAGCCGATTCCCCGGACCCACACGGGCTCGGACTGCATCCTCCGCGCGGCCCTTTCGCCCGCGACGACGAGAACGACGCAGCCGTCCGCGAGGCCCGCTACATCCAGGGCCCGCAGCGGGGCCCACAGCGGGGCGGAGCCCGCCACCTGGCCCGCCGTGACCCTCGACCCGTACGCGGCCACGGGATTCCGGAGGGCGGCGCAGCGGTTCTTCTCCACGACGAGGGCGCAGTCCTTCGCGGTGTTCCGGCTCGCCCGGAGGAACGCGTCCATCTCGAGCCCCGCCACGTAGTTCGGGTGGCCACCCAGGGGCCGGTTCCAGATCGGGTCGAGGCCGTGCGCGACGATGCCGTCGAACGTGAGGATGTCCGAGGCCTTCGAGTGGCTCTCGACCGCGACGACGTCCGCCGCCCCCGCTTGAATGATCATGAACGCGTTCGCGAGGCCCTGGATGCCATCTCCGCCGACCGTGTGCATCGGCCGGAGCGCGGCGCCGAGCTGGTCCGGCGTGAACTCGTCGAAGATGCCGAACCCCTCGTAGTAGTCCTCCGCACACGTGATGAACGAGTCCACGTCCGTGCGCGGGTCGACCCCGGCGTCCGCATAGGCCCGCTGGGCCGCGTCGTACATCAGCTCCTTCCACGAGAACTCGGGCGTCGTCAGGCGGAAGGGCGTGACGCCGACGCCCACAATGCCAATCTTCATGCGAATCCAGCCCTGGGGCGGGCGAGGCTCCGTCCCCGCAGCGGTGGAAAGCCAGATTCATGATAAAGATTTGGACCTTTCACTCCCGTTGCGGACTCCGTTTGCGGGATCCCGGCACGCGCCCGGTCCTCACTTTCCTCGCGACCGCGTCCACCGGACGCGAGCGCGATCCGATTCGCGGCCCCAAACTCACAGTGGATTCTCGTGCGACTCTCGCTCGATACATCGTGGATTCGCGGGGACGCTTAACCCCTCCGAGCCGGATTCTCCTCTAGAGCTAGAGCCACGAACGAAGATTCGCCGTGGCGGGCCCCGAGGAGACGGAACATGGACGCAGGCACGAAGGAGCAGATCAGGGACACGATCAAGCCGGTGATTTCGCGTCAGGTGGCTCTGGTGGCGATTATGATGGTCCTCCTAACGGTCACCGTTTCCGCGCGAGGGTTCTCCGCGTGGTTCACGGAATGGCCCTCCGCGGACGTGGACTACCGGACAGAGACGGGCGGGCAGGGCGTCGGGCTCGTGAACTCGTTCGCGGGCTCGGACGTGTCGATGGGCATCGGGGTGGAGGTGTACAGCTTCGACCAGAACTTCGCAGGGACCGGGTACGACGCCTTCCTGATTCGCGTGCTCGGGGCGGCGAACACCCGCGTCGCCCACCGGACGTACGCGATAACCTACGAGAACAACTGGGGATCGACGAGCACCGGGAGTTCCGGGATCAATGGCGACGACGTTGGGAGGTGGTTCTACTTCGGCGACATGTTCACGTTCTACCACTACGGCCGGGCGTACCAGAGCATCTACGTGTGCAGCAACGGGTGGGCCGCGTTCGTGTACTCGGGGGGAGACGGAAGCTTCTGCCCGTACGTCCCGGATCCCCTCCCGACGAGGGACACTCCCGCGGTGAACGGGCCGGACGGCGTCCTCGCCCCTCTCTGGCGGGACCTCAACCCCGCGACGGGGGGCACGATCAAGATCTACAAGTCCGGCACGGTGTTCGGTGTCGTCTGGGAGAACGTCCCGAACTATGGCAGTAGCGCCGTGAACAACTTCAACTTGGTGATCAACAGCGACGGGGAGGTCCGGTTCGGGTACGGCTCCGTGAGCACCGGCCCGACGACCCGCGTCGGGATGGAAGACCCAACCGGGATCTATGGCCTCGAGTTCAGCCTGGGCGCGGCCCTGGGTTCCCACGGCGTCACCATGAAAGACCCGAACTACCGGAGCTTCTACCTGTCGGACACGAAGATCTTCGTGAACAAGCAGACGACCTCGGACACATCGTCGCTCGACTTCCAGCAGGGGCTCCTCGCGGGCTACAACATCCAGACCGACAACCCCCAGCCGGACGGACTGTACAAGGTCGCGGCGTCCGTGGGCGAGGTGTTCGTGGTTGCGGCGCTGTGCGGGACGCTGGGCCTCGGGGGGCTCGGATGCCTCGCCCTCGAAACCGGCGTCGCGTTGACGGGCGCGCTTGCGGAGGAGCTGTCGAGTCCGAGTCCCCCCACTTACCAAGAGGACGCGATGCTCTCGTACGAACAGACCGGGTTCCTCGAGGTACCCGTCCGTGACGAGCGGTGGTACTGCGGCGACTTCGGGTATCGGAACTGCGACACGGACGTCTCGGTGTTCGACGTCCTGATCTGGAACGTCCCGAGGGACGGGAAGCTGCACCGACTGGAGATCCAGTTCGGCGTGCGCATGGGATCGACCGCCGGCTACCTGAACATCTGGCGTTGGGCCGGGGTCGTGATCGGAGTGGGGCCGAATGGCTCCCTTTTCAAGGACGACTTCGAGAAGAACGGTTGGAACGCCGGGACGGACCCCGCCCAGGTGAACTGGCTCTACTGGACGACGGACGGCTTGTGGCACATGACGGGCCGGAGGGGGCACAGTGTGAACAACGCCGTCTCCCTCCACAGCCTCTGGTACGGGAAGGAGTCGAGCGGAAACTACGACACCGGTGGCCGGAACAGCGGTTCTGCGACGAGTCCGCTTGTGAACCTCCGGACGGACTGGAACGTGTTAATCTTCTGGAGCTGGTTCGACACGGAACGAGGCACGACGTGGGACAAGAAACTCGTGCAAATCTCGACGGACCAGGGAAAGACGTGGACGACGCTCTACACCATCTCTGACGCGACAGACACGCCGAAGGTCTGGGTGAACCACGTGATCAAGTTGGACACCTATGTTGCCCGCTACGCTGCAATCCGGTTCTTCTTTGACAGCGTCGACGGGATATCGAACAGCGGTGAAGGGTGGTACATCGACGACGTCTGCGTCGGCACCAAGATGCTCTGCGGGGGCGGGAAGTAGCCGCCTCCGTTCTCTTCCTTTGCGATTCGCTGTCGCGTCAGCCAGCGGCCGCAGGAGCCCGGGTACGCAATCGCCTCTCGAGGGGGGCTGCGGATCGAGGATTAGGCCTGGGACGTCGTCCCAGCCGCTGGTGATTGTCTGGTAACATTTCGATGAGGAGACGGTGAGCGGATGTGTTCCTAATGGTAACTCGACTTAAGCCGCGCGACGGCGATCGAGTCTGGAGGTGCCACCAATCGTGTGCGGCAGAGTGGGACGCATCGCGAAGGGGCTTCGGGGGGCGGGGACGCTTGGCGCTTGAACCGCGTCTCTGGGCGCCCCCCATGGCGGACGCGCCGGCCGAGGTCCTCCACTTCCTCCTCGGCTCGAGGGGCGGTCGGAACCGGGCCCGGATTCTCGGGCTCCTCGCCGAGGGGCCGCGGAACGCGCACCGGATTGCGAAGGACCTCCTCCTGAACTACGGGACGGTGGCGTCCCATCTCCGGGTACTCGTGAAGTTCTCCCTAATCGTGCCGATCGGGATCGGACGGTACGGCCGCGGCTACGCGCTATCCCCCGCTCTTTCTCGGGACCGCGCGCTCGTTGAGAGCCTGTCGCGTCCCGCGGAGATTGGCCGGGCCCCCCGGACCCTTTCGATGCGCTAGCCCCCTGCCTCACCACTCCGCGACGTACTCGCAGTGGTCGTCCCCGACCCGCACGCAGCGGGCCTTCTTGACACTGCCCTTCACCCGCCTTGACCGCAGGACACCCTCGTAACATCCCTGGAGTAGCGCGCACATGGGTGGCGTCGGCTCCCAGTCGAAGTGGGAGAACCGCGCCCACCGCTTCCCGGCCTCGACTTCCAGACGGCCGTAGTTCCACTCCTTACTGTACACGATGGGCGCCCGCTCCGCCAGGGCTTCGAGGGGGATCGCCTTCAGGATTTGCTCCTTCACGGCGGACATGGAGGGGACCGCGTAGCTGCTCATCTCTCGGATGAAGTCATAGTCCCCGTCCCCGAACGACGCCTCGAGGAGTTCGAAAAACTCGTCGTACGCGTCCACGGGGAGCCATGCGCTTTCTGTGACCTCGTCCAGCGTCACTGACCAGTCCTTGAGGGCGGCCCGAGTCGCTGCGTCCCCCTTCGTCGCCCGGAGGAACGCGAGGCACCGGACCGCCAGCGTCCCGCGGATCTTCGGGACGAACCCGATCGCGGGATGGCCGTGGGTGTACGGGAGGTACCGATGGGTCGAGGTCCGGAAGAACGCGACGAGGGCGGATCCCGACGGCAAGATCCCGTAAAGGCGGCCTCGGGACTTCATCTCGGGGGTCAGGCATTCCACCAGGCTCCGGTCGCGCAGTTCCCGCAGGGCGCGGCTCACGTGGACGAGCCGGAGGTCGGTGTCCTGCGCGAGCTGCTTCGGGAGCTTCGGACGCTCCGCGAGGGACCGGAGGACCCTCTCCCGGTAGCTGCTCGATGCGACGTAGCTGAAGTCGGACCAGAGGCGGTCCCGTGGGCCGGCGGCCCGCCTCTCCGCGAGTGTCGGCCGCGTGTCCCCGCGCCCCATGAACCCGCGGAATCGGGCCGCGCCGATATGAACGTGCCGGGTCGCCCCGAGGGGTAACCGATATCTAGGCCGCGCGTTGTGGAGTTCCCGTTGACGGAGTGGTACCTCGACATCGAGACGGAGGGCACGGACCCCCAGCAGGACAAGATTATCACGATCCAGTACCAGCCCCTGAACGAGGGGCGGCCCACGGGATCGTTCCAGATTCTTGCGGAGTGGGAGTGGGGGGAGAAGCAGATCGTCCGGGCGATTGTCGAGAAGGGCCTGCTCGAGCCGACGTGGGACTTCGTCCCCGTCGGAAACCGCCTGAAGTTCGACATCACGTTCATCATGGAGAAGGCCGAGAAGTACGGCGCGAAGAAGTTCACCCTGGACGGCCTTCGGTACTACTGGTTCAACAAGCCGCTCGTGGACCTGGCGCCCGTCCTCGTGATGATGAACCGCGGGCGGTTCGCGGGCTCCTCGATCTCGGGGTTCTCGGAGAAGCCGGGCAGCGCGACCGTTCCAAGGCTCTACCACGAGGGGCGGTACCCCGAGATTCTCGAGTACGTGAACCGCGAGAAGGACGAGACCCTCGCCCTCTTCGACGAGGTCCGCTCCGTGCTCGAGGCCTTCGGCGACGGCCGCCACCGAGGCGCACCCGCCCCCGCCGCCCAGTGACGCGGCCGCGTCTCACGTGCCCTTCAGGCGCCCGCGGAGCACGGCCCTCTTCAGCAGCTGGGTCCCGAGGTCGGGGTCCACGCCCTTCGGGCACACCGCGCTGCACGAGCCCGCGAGCTCGCACCGGAAGCAGCCGTGCGGCGCGTCGACCGCCTCCATCCGTTCCTCCCACCCCTGGTCGCGGGAGTCCGCGAGGAACCGGTACGCTTGGGCGAGGGCCTGGGGCCCCAGGTACTCGCGGTCCATCGCCACGACCGGGCACGCGGCGTCGCACAGCCCGCACATGATGCACATCGCGAACTGGTAGTACGCGAGCTTCTCCTCCTCCGTCTGGAGGAGCTCCCTTCGCACGGGCCCGGTCGCCTCCTCCTGGCGGATCAGGTACGGCCGGACCGTGCGGTGGTGCGAGAAGAAGTCCGTGAAGTCCGTGGCGACGTCCCGGATCACGGGGTAGTTCGTCAGGGGACCGACCTCGACGACGTCCGTCCCGAGCTCCGCGATCTGCGTCTCGCAGCCAAGGGCGGGCTTCCCGTTGATCAGCATCCCGCACGACCCGCAGATCCCCATCCGGCACGAGTACCGGAACGCGAGGCCCGGGTCCACGTGCTCCTTCACCCACAGGAGGGCGTCGAGGACCGTGAGGCCCTTCGTGTTCGGGACGCGGTACGTCACCATGCGGGGCTTGTCGCCCGCCGCGCTCGGATTGTGGCGGTACACCTTCAGGAGGACCGTCATCCCTCGACGGGCCTGCCGCGGGACGGCGACGTGGTGGACCTTCTGCCTGGGGGCGGGCTCTTGGATTTCGACGACCATCCTCACGCGCCTCCGAAGGCGACGACGATTGTGCGGAGCCCCCAGCCGAGCATGACGACCGCGAGCCCGAGGACGGTCCCCGTCACGAACCGGTCCCAGCGGGGCCCGGACCGCATCTCGAGGAGGATGTTCCGGAGACCGAAGAGCCCGTGGTACGTGGCCGCGACGAGCAGGATCGCGAGGAGGCTCGCGGAGAGGGGCTCGCGGTACCGCGCGAGGGCGGTGCTGTAGCTCAGCGCGCCCTCGTACCCGGAGACGCCGAGGAACGCCTGCATCGCGAGGTGCAGCGCGAGGGTCACGAGGAGCGCGAGGACCATGACGTAGTTGACAAGCTGCAGCGTGGACTCGCGCATCTCACAGCCCCCATAGGATGACGATCCCCGCGATCAGCGCGAGCCCCGCCATGATCATCGCGGTATACAGGATCGAGCGCTCGCCCTTCCCCAGGCTCTGAACCCGGTACGGGTAGTCCGGGCGGATCGGGTGGCCCACCAGGGCCGTGAGCTCGAGGAGCAGCACGCGGACCCCGTTGATCCCGTGGAACGTCGCGCCGACGACGACGAGGAGCTCGCCGACGTGCGCGAGCGGGTTCAGGAGCATCCCCATCAGGCCGTCCCAGGCCGCCGGCCCGCTCGTGATCGTCCCGGTCACGAAGATGTGGAAGAACAGGTACACGAGAAGGCCCAGCCCGGAGACCCGCTGGACGAGGAGGGCGAGCTTCTCGAGGTTCATCGGAGGCTGGAAGGCCCAGCGGAACTGCCTCTTCGCGACCCCCTCGACCCGCCCCCTCGCGGCCTCCACGGACACGATGCTGTCGGGCATGTCAGTACTTCCTCTCCACGGGCTGGTGCTTCGTGATTGTGACCGGGACGTACTCCAGCCTGGGACCCTGCGCCGTCCGGCGGGCGAGCGTGTGCTTCAGCCACCGCACGTCGTCCCGCTTCGGGTGGTCGAGCCGGGTGTGCGCGCCGCGGCTTTCCTCGCGGGCGAGGGCCGAGGTGACGACAATCTCTGCAGCGGTCAGGAGGGAGTCGAGCTCGAGGACGTGGAGGAAGTTCGTGTTGTACTCCTTCTCCGGGTCCCCGACGTTTCGGTACGCCTCCTTTTCCAGGGAGCGGATCTCGCGGAGCGCCCGCGCGAGACCCTCGCCGGTCCGGAAGACGTACGCGTCCCGGTCCATGAGCGAACGCAGGCGGTCCCGCACCTCGTAGGGGTTCACGTCCCCGCCGCCGCGCAGGGTCCCGTCGAAGAGGCGCCGCTCCTCTTGGAGCACCTGCTCCTTGGGCACGCCGTTCCCCGGCCACGCCTGGGCGTACGCAGCGGCCTCGGACCCCGTGATCCGGCCGTATACGAGGCAAATCGACGTCGAGTTGGAGCCGAGGCGGTTCGCGCCGTGGACGCTCACGCACGCCGCCTCGCCCGCGGCCCACAGGCCCCGCATCTCCGTCGCGCCGCGAATGTCCGTGTGGACCCCGCCCATCACGAAGTGCGCGGCGGGCTTGATCGGGATCACCTCGTCGACCGGGTCGATCCCCAGGAACTTCATCGTGACCTCGCGGATTTGCGGGAGCCGCTCGAGGAGCGTTTCCTTCCCCAGGTGCCGGAGGTCCACGCCCACGCACGGGATTCCCTCGGGCCCGTCGATCCCGCGGCCCTCGTTGATCTCCGTCATCTCGCTCCGGGAGACGACGTCCCGCGGCGCGAGCTCCAACCTCGACGGGGCGTACTTCTTCATGAACCGGTCGCCGTCCCGGTTCACGAGGTACCCGCCCTCGCCCCGCGCGGCCTCCGTGATCAGGATGCCCGAGGGCACGAGCCCGGTCGGGTGGAACTGGATGAACTCCATGTCCTTCAGCGCGAGCCCCGCTCGGTACGCCATCAGCAGGCCGTCTGCGGTGGAGTGGTGGCCGTGGGTCGTGAACCCGTAGATGCGGCCCGCCCCGCCCGTCGCGAGGATCCCCGCCCTCGCCCGCACGACGACGAGGTTGCCGCTTCGGAGGTCGATCGCGGTGATCCCGCGGAACCGGCGCTCCTCATGGAGAATCGACGTGACGAACCACTCGTGGTGGACCGTGATCCGGGGGAACGCCTGGACGGCCCCGTAGAGGGTCTGCATCTCCAGGAAGCCGACCTTGTCCGCGGCGAACGTCGCACGCGGGAACTCGTGCCCGCCGAAGGGCCGCTGGGCGATCCGCCCGTCCGGCTGGCGGGACCACGGCATCCCCCACCGCTCGAGGAGCCGTATTTCGTCCGGGGCGGTGCGGACGTACAGGTCCACGGCGTCTTGGTCCGCGAGGAAGTCCGAGCCCTTCACCGTGTCCCACATGTGGGACTCGAATGAGTCTCCCCTCTCCGGGTACAGGACCGCGGCGGTCCCGCCCTCCGCGGCGACGCTGTGGGACCGCATCGCCTGGGTCTTCGAGACGATGCCGATGTCGAGCATGCCGCCGCTCACGCGGGCGGCCTCGAGGGCGGCCCGGAGCCCCGCGAGCCCGGACCCAATCACGACGATGTCGTGGTCGAGGGTCTCCATTCTCCTGCCTTGTATCGCGATACGGGCCGCTCTCCACTAATCGCCGCTGTCCATGCAAACCCGGACAGATATAGGGAGAATATACCGTTCGACGGTGTCGCCGGTCACGCGCCCTTGGCCGCACGTCGGCGTCGCGCCACGGCCAGCGGCGGACCCGGGAGGACCGGCTCCTCCTTGACGGCGGGTGCCACGGGTTCCGTGGCGCTCACGCGGTCCCGCAGGTCCGGCTCCCAGTTGTGCTCCTTGAAATACACTTGGAAGTACCCGCGCGCGAGCCACACCTTGCGATCCGTGTACCGGCGGTCCAAGCGCTTCTGCCCACCCCGCCACTTCCAGACCTCGACGCTCGCGATCGCGGGGTTGATGGGGACGGGGTCGACCTTCTTGATCCGCTCCGAGACGCTCCCGCCCGTGATCTGGATGAACCGAAGCGGCCGCGGCCCGTCCATCCGGGTCGCGATCAGGTCGAACGCGTTGAAGATGTCCGTCGTCTGGCTGATCCAGAACGGCTTCCATGGCGGACCGACCCTCTGCGAGCTCCGGACGGCGGTATGGACGACGTAGCCGTCCACCTCGAGGAGCTTCCTGGCCATCACCTGGAGCCGATTCCCCTTTGATACGGTCCCCGCCATCGCGGGCAATCCCCTTCTGACACCCGAAGATGAATCCGGCGTATTATATATTTATGGGGGGATGGGCGAAAGTGCCGATCTGCCAAATCGACCCGCCGAGGCCGGGTCTCATCGGAGCGCGGTCTTCGCCTTCTCCGGGTCGCTGACGACCATGGCGATCTCCGTCTTCCCGTTCTTGGACCCCAGGATGTAGAGCGACTCGACGTTCACGCCCGCACGGGCGAGCCGGCGGGCGATCTTCGCGAGTTCCCCGGGGCGGTCCATCAGCTCGACGTTCATGATGTCGTTGGCCTCGTACTTCAGGCCCGCGAGCTTGAACGCCTTTTCCGACGTGGCCACGTCGTTCGTCACAATCCGGAGGAACGAGCTCTCGTGGCCGCCCTCGCTGGAGATCGCGCGGATGTTCACGGCCTGGTTCGCGAGCGCCTCCGTGACGCGGGCGAGCTCCCCGGTCTTGTCCTGCACGAAAACCTTGAACTCCTTCATCCCGACCCCTCCGCGAGCGGGCACGCCTAACCCGCGACGGGACTTAAGGCTTCCCCGCTCCGCTACGGCACGAGGCGGGTCCGGTCCCTCGGGAACAGGATCGCCTCCCGGATGTTCGGAAGGTCCAGGAGCTTCTGCGCGAGGCGGTCGAGCCCGAGGCCCCATCCGCCGTGGGGCGGCATCCCGTACCGGAACGGGGAGAGGTAGAACTCGAACTTGGCGGGGTTCAGCCCCTTCGCGGTCATCTTCGCGACGAGCTCGCCGAACCGGTGCTCCCGCTGCCCGCCCGAGGCCATCTCGTCCCCCTTGAACTCGAGGTCGAAGCTGTACGAGTACTCGGGCTCGTCCGGCTTCGACATCACGTAGAACGGCTTGATCTCGGACGGGTACTCCGTGATGTAGAACAGCTCGTGGCCCTGCTCTGCCATCGCCCGCCCCAGGACCTTCTCCGCCTCCGTGTCGAGGTCCTCGCCGTCCCGGACGACCTTCCCCCGCTCCTTCAGGACCTGGAGGGCCTCGGAGTACGGGACGCGCGGCAGCGGGAGGGCGGGCACCTTCGGGTCCACGCCCAGCGTCTCGAGCCAAGGCTTCGCCTCCTCCCGCACGGCGGCGATTGACGCAGCGAGGACGCCCTCCAGGATCCGCAGGAAGTCCTCCTGGTGCTCGATCCACGCGATCTCCGCGTCGAAGCTCACGAACTCCGTGACGTGGCGGACCGTGTCCGAGGGCTCCGCCCGGAACGCGGGGGCGACCTCGTACACCCGGTCCAGCCCGGTGGCCATGAGCATCTGCTTGTACAGCTGCGGGCTCTGGGAAAGGAACGCGCGCTTCCCGAAGTAGTCCGTCTCGAAGAGGGTCGCCCCGCCCTCCGCGCCCGCGCCCGCGATCTTGGGCGTGTGGACCTCGACGAAGCCGTGGCGGTCCATCTCCCGGCGGATCGCCCGCTGCAGGACGGACCGGACCTGGAACGCGGCCCGCACGGCGGGCTTCCGGAGGTCGATCGTGCGGTTGTCGAGGCGGGTCGCGAAGTCCGCGCTCACTTTGTCGACGACCCCGAGGGGAAGCGGCGTCTCCGCCGCGGACAGGACCTCCAGGGCGGTCGGGAGGACCTCCCGCCCCTGACGGGCCTCCTTGTTCTCGACGAGCGTCCCCGTGACCTTTACCACGCTCTCCCGGGTGAGCCTCGTCAGCGCCTGGAAGAGGGCCTCGTCCACCTTCTTCTTCGCGGTGACTTGTACCGTCGCGTCCCGGAGGCGGACGAGCACGAACCCGATGCTCCCGAGGTTCCGGACGTCCTCCACCCAGCCGCCCACGGCGACGGCGGAGCCCACCGTGGCCTCCGCGAACTCCCGGAGGGTCCGGATTGGGGGGGCCATCCGCCGCGCGAATGGCATGGGTCTATAAGAGGCATCCCATGGGCTACTGGGGCGGGGAGATCGTCGCGGGCGGCGCGTTCCGGCTGAACGGGACGGAGACGACGTGGGGGTACGCGATCGTGACCCTCGAATCCTCTGTGAACTTGTCCAGGATCCGCTTCACGATCTCGCTCTCGTAGTATCCCCTCCGGTACGCCGGGCAGAAGAAGACGAGCCGGAGGTCGACCCAGGAGTCACGGAGCTGCCAGCGGACCGTGGGCTCGTCGATGATGTACGCGGTGAGGTCCCGGAATTCGTACTTCTCCCGGACGGCGGCCCGGTTGTCCCGCATGAAGTCCCCGACGACCTCGTTCGCGGCGTCCAGGACGTGCTGCTCCGCCACGCGGAGGTTGCTCTCGTACGTCACGGAGACATGGACCTCGTCCCAGATGTACGGCGTGTCCTTCGTGTAGTTGAAGACGTTCGACGTGAGGACGCACTTGTTCGGGACCGTCGCGTACCGGCCCGTGAACGCGTCCCCGCTCAGCCACCCGCCGAACTCCCGCAGGGTCGTGTTCATGGGCGAGATCGAGATTACGTACCCCTTCGTCCCGTTCACCTCGATGCGGTCCCCGAGCTTGTACACCCGCCGCGTCACGAGGATCGCCCACCCCACCACGTTCAGGAGCGGCTCCTGGAGCACGTACAGCAGGACCGCGACGACGACCGCCCCGCCCAGGACTCCGATCTGTCCGAGGTTCCCGCCGAGCAGGACGTACACGGCGAAGACCAGCGCGGCGATCCATGCGGTGTAGCTGAAGACCTGGAACATGGAGAAGATGTCCGCCTCCGACGGGACGCGGGCCCGGAGACCCTGCCGGAAGACCGGTTTCAGGATCTCGAGGAGGAGCTTCGTCCCGAGGAGGATCACGAGGACGAGGAGCCACGGCTCCACGGCGGCGATGTCGATCGGCGGGACCGCGACGCCCGGGATGCCGACCGTGCCCGTCGCGATGGCGATCAGGGCGAGGATCGCAAGCAGGGCCGCCAGCCAGAAGAGAATGCTCACGCTCGCGGGTCGACCGCTCGTGGCCACGGCCCCGCGCTACGAATGCGTCTCCATAAAAAGGGCGTGCCGCGGTTCTCAGCGATGAGAACGGCTCAGATCATGTCCGCGAACTTCTCAACGAGGTCGGGGTGGTTCGCCTTGATGACCTTGAGGATCGCGTGGACGCTGAGCTTCTCGATCCCCGCCGTGGACAGGGTCTTGATGATCTTGTCGAAGTCCTCGTCCGAGAGGGTGACGAGCTTGTTCTTCGCCATCCAGTTCCGGTACAGGGTCTCCTCGAGCTCCGCCCGCCAGCCCTTCTCGTACGCCTGGAGGTCGTCCTTCGAATAGGTCCCGCCCCGCTCCTTGATGTCCGCGAGGACCTTGCCCAGGATCATCCCGGCCAGGGAGCCGTTCCCGATGCCGCCCCCCGTGATCGGGTCGATGTGGCGGGCCGCGTCCCCGACGAGCGCGATCCCGTCCCGGACGGTCTCCTTGATCGGCGGGCACGTCGAGACGCCGCCCGTGACCATGTCCAGGAACTGGGCGTGCTTCATGCGCGGGTCCTTCTTGCACCACGCGTCCAGGTACATCTTGATGTCCTGCTTGTTGTGGAGGCGGTCCAGGGAGACGCCGATCCCGACGTTCGCGGTGATCTCGTCCTTCGGGAACACCCAGATGTAGCCCGCGGGGGCGCAAGACCCGAGGAAGAACTCGCAGTACCGCGGGAAGTCCGGGTCCGGGTCGATGTTCGTCAGGCGGTACTGAAGGGTGCCCGTGATGTCCCCCGCCTTCATCAGGGTCCGGATCCCCGCCCACCGGCCGACCTGGCTCTCGAATCCGTCCGCGGCGACGACGCAGCCCGCCTCGATGTTGAACTCCTCCTCGAGCCGCTTCACCCGCACGCCTGTGACGCGGCCGTTGTCCTTCAGGAGCCCGACGGCGGTCGTCTTCACCCAGATCTCCGCCCCCGCCTTCGCGGCGAGCTTCGCCATCGCCTTGTCGAACGCGTCCCGCTCCAGGACGATGCCGACCTCGTTCCCGGCGTGCTTCTCGTCGATCCTGAGGACGTACCCGGCGGGCGAGATGATCTTCGCGCCGCTGACCTCCTGGGCGACCCACTTCTTCTCGTACGGGACCTCGCAGTCCTCGAGGAAGTGGCGGGCGATCCCCTCGCCGCACCGCACCGGGGAGCCGATCTCCTGGCGCTTCTCGATCATCAGGGTGCTGCAGCCGCCCTTCGCGGCCCAGCGCGCGGCCTGACTCCCGGCGGGACCCGCGCCCACGACCACGACGTCGTACTTCAGCGTCATGTCCGCCCTCCCATCGTTCGCGGCCTTAAATGCCTTCTTCGTCTCTCGACTCGACCGCCGGTTCCATCGGCGACCGGGAAGGAAGGCCTACTTCAGCTGGGTGAGCTTGTGCCCGTGCGGATAGTCGATCGCCCCGACGGGGCAGACCTTCACGCACATCCCGCACTGCGTGCAGTCCTCGTTGAACGTGAGGTAGACCTCGTTCAGGAAGATCGCGTTCGTCGGGCAGGTGCCGACGCAGGCCCCGCAGTGCATGCAGAGCATGTCGTCGATCGCCATGATGCCGTTGTCCCGGACGTTGGGACGCAGGGAGACGAGCTCAGTTGGCATGCCGCTTCCGCCACTCCTCGACCGGGACCGCGAACTTCTTCTCGACTTCCTCGCGGAAGTTCGGGCCCGTGTTGTAGGCGCAGAACGGGATCACCTTGCCGTCGGGCGTCGCGTAGTGGATCACGCACCGCTTGACGCGCTCGATGTCGTAGTTGTAGTTGTCCTGGAAGTGCATGCCGCCCACGTACATCGTGCTCCAGCTGAACTCCGCGGCTCCCTTCTTGTCGCCCTTCGTGAACATCCGGTTCAGGATCTTCAGCATCTTCGAGAGCCCCATGTCCTCGGGCGCCTCGTCCTTCTTGAAGTGCTTCTTCAGGAGGCTCAGGGCCTTGATCTTCGACGTGAACTTGATCTTCTTCTCCCGGGTCTCCTGGGCGAGGATCCACATGTCCTCCATGAGGCCCTCGACGTCGATGAACCGCGTGATCGGCACGGGGTCCCGGCCCTTCTCCAGGAACAGGTAGGACGCGAGGCCGCACGCGGGGTGGCTCGTGAACACGGTCTTCGGGCTCCCCGTGAGCGCGGACACGAGCTCGCTGATCGGCGCGACGAACGGCACGGGGTACCAGTCGTCCCGGGTCAGGTAGCCGGTCTGCTCCTCGAGGTCGTACGCGAGGTCGCTCAGGGTGTACCGGAGCTTCCGGCGGTCCTCCTC
>Ga0209002_10001218_pt1 | contig 20801 bp, 18 predicted proteins | sample Rifsed16ft2_FD_184010 | JGI IMG/M metagenome (GOLD analysis project Ga0209002, IMG submission 184010) | Soil microbial communities from Rifle, Colorado, USA - sediment 16ft 2 (version 2) | ecosystem: Environmental > Terrestrial > Deep subsurface > Rock core/Sediment | place: Rifle, Colorado... | reverse complement strand
GCGAAATCCCCACGGTCGCAGACGACTCGAGAACCTTTATGCCGTCTTTGTCGTCACCAAGATCCAGTTCGTACTCGGAGCATATCATACCGCTCGACTCCACTCCGCGGATCTTGATTTTCTGAAGAGCGAAGGGTCGGCCGCTCGGATCGTGTTGATTTTTCGGAACTGTTGCTCCGACGAGGCCGACAGCAACCTTTTGCCCGGCGGCAACATTTGGCGCGCCGCAGACAATCTGCAGCTGCTCTTTTCCCGTATTGACGCGGCACACCGTCAGCCGGTCAGCATTCGGATGACGTTGACATTCAAGCACTTCACCCACGAGAAACCCTTCGTACATCTTTTCTTGTTCCTCGTAGTGCTCCACTTCCAGACCAAGCATGGAGAGCCCTTCGGCAAGTTGTCCGGGTTTGAGCTTTATGTCAATGTATCGCTTGAGCCAGTTATGGGAGATTCGCATGGGATCAGAACTGTGTCAAAAAACGAAGATCGTTTTCAAAGTAAAGCCGGATATCGTCGATGCCGTAACGAAGCAGAGCCATTCTTTCGATGCCCATACCAAAGGCATAGCCCGTGTATTGTTCAGGGTCATAACCGACATTCTTCAGGACGTGCGGATGAACCATTCCCGAACCTCCCACCTCGAGCCAACCATTGTACTTGCAGATCGGACATCCCTTCTGCCCGCACACGAAACAGGAAATATACATGTCTGCGCTCGGTTCGGTAAAGGGGAAGAATGTCGGCCGGAACTTGTATTGCACCGAGCTTCCGTAGTATTGCCTGGCGAACGAGACAAGTGTCCCCTTTAACTCGCTCATGGTTACATTCCGGTCCACATAGAGCCCCTCGAGCTGGTGGAAGATCACGTGGCTTCTGGCGCTGACCGCTTCATTGCGGTAGACGCGCCCGGGCATGATGACGCGAACCGGGGGCTTTTGTCCCTCCATCACCCGAATTTGGACCGGCGATGTATGGGTGCGCAGGAGAATGTTCTTCGATACAAAAAAGGTATCCTGCATATCGCGCGCAGGATGATCGGAGGGAAAATTCAGAGCGGTAAAGTTATGGAAATCGTCCTCAATATCAGGGCCCGAGGCAACAGTGAAGCCCATTCTGCCAAAGATGGTCTTCAGTTCTTCCAACGTTTGGGTGATGGGATGCTTCGTGCCGGCCGGCCTCGCCCTACCCGGCAGGGAAATATCGAGCTCCTTCGAAAGACCCTTTTCTCCTCCGGCCAGCGAAGCCTGTTTGCCGTCGAATTCAGTCTGAATGAAGGAACGCAGCTCATTCAGTGCGCGTCCTACGACCTTTTTTTGATCTCCCGAGACGCTCCTGAGTTCTTCGAACAGCTGCGCGACAATTCCCTTGCGGCTCAGGTACTTGATGCGAAACGATTCCAGATCCTCTTTGGATCCGGCAGCGCTCAATTCAGCCGTTACAGCTTCTCGTGTTCGCTGGATTTTTTCGACCATGGGAGATTACTTAAAAGAAAGAATCTTTCCACCGGGCTTTGGAATCGGCCGTTCTCACAGGAGAGGGCAGTCCTTAGCACGATGGAAAGATCCGATCAGGCAGTGACGAATTTGACTACTTCAGCAAACGCCTGAGGGTTGTGCACCGCGAGATCAGCCAGAAGCTTACGGTTGATGAGCACCTGCTTCTTCTCCATCCCGGTGATCAACCTGGAATAGGTTATACCGTTCATTCGAGCTGCGGCATTGATGCGCGTGATCCATAGCCCCCGGTACTCCCGCTTTTTTGTTTTGCGGTGACGATAGGCATGGGTCAGGGCCTTGTCGACGTGGTGTTTCGCAATAGTGTAAACTTTACTGCGTCCACCCCAATAACCCTTTGCCTGGTCGAGGACCTTCTTTCTCCGGCGGTGCGACGCGACTTTGTTTTGTGAACGTGGCATGGCTCTCTTCTCTTTCTGTTATGCTAATAGGAACCTTCTGACTTTGTATGCTTCCGACTTATGGACGAGTCCTGGTTTACGGAGATGCCGTTTCCGTTTCGTCGTCTTGGAGGTGAGAATGTGCCTCCGCAGCGCTTTTCGACGCTTGATCTTTCCCGTTGCCGTTACTCTATAGTGTTTCATCGCACTGCGTCGGCTCTTCATTTTAGGCATGACTTACTGCTCCCTTATCGATCTTAGGTTGTTTTTCTTTCTCCGGACTCTTCTTTTTCGATTTATCAGCAACGTAGTATGCAATCATCTGCCTGCCCTCCATCTTCGGCGCCGCCTCCACTTTTGCAATGTCGGCAATACTCTCTGTGAAGCGTACCAGAAGTTCGGCCCCAAGCTCCTTGTATGCTATTTCGCGCCCCTTGAATACGACTGTCGCTTTGACCTTGTCTCCCTCTTCGAGAAAAGCGCGGGCATGCCGCACTTTGAATTCAAAATCGTGAGTATCTGTGTTCGGATGAAAACGTATTTCCTTCACCTGCGTAACGTGCTGATGCTTTTTCTGCAATTTTTCCTTTTTTGCCAGCTCGTATTTGTATTTCCCGAAATCCATGATCTTGCACACCGGAGGATCGGCATTTGGGACAATTTCGATGAGATCCGACCCGATATCGGAGGCGGTGCGAATGGCCTCGGGCGTGGACATAACGCCCAACTGCTGGCCGTCACGGCCAATAACACGGACTTGAGGTGCCCTGATTTCCGTGTTGATGCGAGCGCGCTGTTGTTTGATAGGCGTGTTCTCCTAAAGTGTGAGTGATTTCCGGCGAATCCCTTCGAGGACTTTCGCGAGGAATTCTTCCTGCTTCATTGCCCCAAGGTCTCCCTTTTTGTGCTGACGTACTGCCACGGTCCCGCTGGCCACCTCTTTGTCCCCCACCACAAGCATGTACGGGACTTTCTTGGTTTCCCAATCACGAATCTTGTAGCCAATCTTTTCATTCCTGTCATCGAGTTCCACACGAAGTCCTGCGCTCCGGTATTTCTGGAACACCGACTCGGCGTACGGATGGTGACTGTCTGTAATGGGAAGCACGACCGCATGGATCGGTGAGAGCCACAGCGGGAATTCGCCGGCATAATGTTCGATCATGATCCCGATGAACCGCTCCAGCGAACCGAAGGGCGCCCTGTGAATAACCACCGGACGATGCTTCAACCCGTCGCTTCCTGTATATTCAAGGTTGAAGCGTTCGGGCATGACGTAATCCACCTGCACAGTCCCCAACTGCCATGTCCGACCCAGGACATCACGAACCATGAAGTCGATCTTCGGCCCGTAGAAAGCCGCCTCGCCAATTCCCACAAAATGATCAAGCTTTGTTTCTTTGGCAACGGCGGTAATGTCCTCTTCGGCCTTGATCCACAGTGCATCCTCGCCGCCGAATTTTTCCTTGTTCTTCGGATCGCGGAATGAGAGCCGCGTGCGAAAGTCCGAGAACCCAAGCGTCTGGAAAACGTACTGAATTAGTCGGATAACCTCCACCAATTCCGCACGGAGCTGATCCTGCCGTACAAACATGTGCGAATCGTCGACAGTAAACGACCGCACCCGTATCAGGCCGTTAAGCTCGCCGGATTGCTCGTACCGATACACTGTCCCGAATTCGGCAAGCCGGATGGGAAGATCACGATAGCTCCTGGGCCTCGAAGCATAGATCTGAAAATGGTGCGGGCAATTCATCGGCTTAAGAAGATACAGCTCATTTTCAACCTTCAGGGGACTGAACTGACTCTCCTTGTAATACGGGTAGTGCCCGCTGGTCTTGTACAGCTCGATATTGCCAATGTGGGGCGTGACAACCGGTTGATAACCCCTCTTCTTCTGTTCTTCCCGGAGAAACTGTTCAAGCGTTTCCCTGACAATCGTCCCTTTCGGCAGCCAGAGCGGAAGGCCGCCGCCGACTTTCGGGGTGAGGAGAAAGAGTTCCAGCTCTTGTCCCAGCTTCCTGTGATCACGCCGCTTTGCCTCCTCGAGCCTGAAGAGGTGTTCGTCGAGTTCTTTCTTTGTGGGGAACGTCACACCGTACACCCGCTGAAGCATCTTGTTCTTTTCGTTCCCGCGCCAATATGCTCCCGCAACGCTGAGCAGCTTGATTGCTTTGATCCTCCCCGTCGCGGGGATATGCGGACCGTAGCAGAGATCCGTGAAATTTCCCTGGTGGTAGAAGGTGATTGTCTCCCCCTTCAATTCCTCCAGAAGTTCCAGTTTGTACGGATCCTTCTTCTTTTTGAAATACTCCACTGCCTCTTCCCACTTCTTTTCTTCACGGCGATACGGTGCATTTCTCTCGGCCAATTTCGTCATGAGGTCCTCAATTTTCTGAAGATCCTCACCTGTGAGGGCATGTTCGCCGAGGTCAATATCGTAGTAGAAGCCCGCTTCAATGGGAGGGCCTATGCCAAACTTGGTTCCGGGGAACAGCGATTCGATTGCCTCGGCCATCAGGTGCGCCGAGCTGTGCCAGAACGCGTATTTCCCGCCGTCATCGGCCCACTTCAGGATGCGCACCGAGGCATCCGAAGAGACGGGGCGGGCGAGATCCCACACTTCACCGTTGACTTCAACGGCCAGGGCCTCTTTGGCGAGACCGCCGCTGATGCCTTGGGCAATCTCGAGGCCCGTAACACCCTGGTTGAAGCTCTTTGTCGAGGCGTCGGGAAATGTGACGAGGATATTCTTCATCGTATGAGGCAAAAAAAATCGGAGCAATCTCCGATTAGACAATCTCTTACCGCCAGTGGGCCCTATAGGACTCGAACCTATGACCTCTACCATGTCAAGGTAGCGCTCTAGCCAACTGAGCTAAGAGCCCTTCTTTCATTCGGAAGGACAGTATAGCCAAATTTTGCAGGAGAATCAAGGAATCCGGGGTGCTTTGGGCCTTGATTCAGCCTTTCTCTCCGCTTTCGCCTTTTGAAGTCAGTTTTTTCCAAACGTCTTCGATGTCTTTTTTGGATTTCTTCCTGGCGTAGCGTTCATGGAGTTCGGTGAGCTTCTTTTCGGAAAGACGGTCAAGATCTTCATCGTCCCGGTCTCGTTTCAGGAGCATTTCGAACTCTTCAAGATCATCCCTGCCCATTTGGCGGGAATAATATCGCAGGTCCTGGATCATCTTCTGTTGTTCAGGGCGGGTCATTGAATATCTGGGTCTTAAGGGGGCAAGTGCAGTGCCGAGATCGGGAGTCGAACCCGAATGAGGTTGCCCTCATGGGATTTTAAGTCCCAAGCGTCTACCAGTTCCGCCATCCCGGCTAAACATGGAAAATTGGGAATTGGGAATGGAAAATTGGGAATTCAGAATGGAGAAAATCGAATTCTACAAATTCTCAATCCTGTAATTGACAGTTTTCCTTGTTGAGGCGCCGGGCGGATTCGAACCGCCGCATAAAGGTTTTGCAGACCTCTCCCTTACCACTTGGGTACGGCGCCAGCTATTCTTGCCTCTTAAGAATCTCCTTGAGTTCTTCCCTCCCTCGCCCACTCTTCAGGTATTTCTCCCTGCTCTTGGCACTTTCCTCGTCATCATACCACTCGAGGTGGTCAACAATGAAAGGACGACGCCTCCGTGTTGATTCAGTCTTTCCGGCGTTATGCTCCTGAAATCTTCGACTGAAGTCTTTTGTGTAGCCAGTATACTGCTTCCCGTCCTTCAGACTTCGCAAGACATATACCCAGAACATCATTCCCCCTTACCACTCTTGCCCGCCGAAGGCGGGTGCGGTACGGCGCCAAACGAATTGCGGATTGCGGATTGACGATTTCGCATCGACCGAATCCAATCCGCAATCCCCAATCCGAAATCCGCAATCGATTGAGCGGGAAACGGGACTCGAACCCGCGACATCAACCTTGGCAAGGTTGCGCTCTACCAACTGAGCTATTCCCGCGCTTCTTCCAAAAGCATCTAAGCCTGATCAACATCGACTTTCACTCCAAATATATCAAGAAATCCGCCACTTCGCAAGTTCCGAGCGGCATCACACCGATGCATTACCACGAAGTCACAAGGGCCACAAAGAACTTACCTCCGGAGCAGCTTGAGCAGTAAAGCACCAACGTTTGAGTTCTGCTGAATGCCCCCGAAACGAGCTGACCCGGGGCCAAGCGCGAACAGCGGAACCATGGCTGCCGTATGGCCTCCCGTTGTGAATTTCCCGGTGACCGTTTTCGAATCCAAGGATCCATCAACAAGCGAAAAACCGCCCGTCTCATGATCGGCGGTAACGATGACAAGCGTCCGACCGTCCTGACCGGCGAATTGCGCAGCAACGTCAATTGCATCATCGAAATCGGCCATTTCAACCATGGCTTGAGCTGTCTTATGGTCATGGCTTGCCCAGTCAATTTGCGACCCTTCAACTACCAGAACAAATCCCGAATCCGCCTGTGCAAGCACTTTGAGGGCTGACGCAGTCATGTCCCTCAAAGAAGGCCGCCTCGCCTGAGCGGAGTCAAGCTGGTTTTCCGCAAACAGTCCAAGGATCTTTCCCCGAAGCTTCAGTGAATTGAATTCTGGTTCGTTCGATACACGAACGTAGCCGCTTTTCTCCATGACGTCCATCAGATTCTTCCCATCCTTCCGCCTCCCTCCCATACTTTCAGGCAAGAACCATCCCCATCCTCCGCCCAAGAGGACGTCTGTGGGCCCACGAGATATCTGTTCTGCTATTTCGAGCTGCATATTGCGGGAAGGAACGTGAGCAAGAAAACACGCCGGTGTGGCGTGAGTAATGCTGCAAGCAACGACAACTCCGGTCTTCCTCCCCCGTTTTCTGGCCCTTTCGAGAACATTCTCCATGGCAACCGAATCGGGGCCGAGTCCAATCGCTCCATTGTAGGTTTTCACTCCCGTCGACAGTGCCGTCGCGCCGGCAGCCGAATCAGTAACATAGTCCTTCCCCACAGCATGAGTCAGAAGCAGTCCCAATGTCTTGAATTCGTCAAGAGCGAGTGTGCCCTTCAGCGTGCGCCCCGCCGTCACCTGGCTCACACCCATGCCGTCGCCAATCATGATAATAATGTTGCGCGGAATCCCTTCCTGCTGCGCGAGAACGACGTTCTGAAGCACGAGCAGGGCAAGAATCAATGAGCGCAGAGTCATTATCGATTTCTCCTGTGTCGATTCATCATGTCGCCGTATGACGAAACAAGAACGGATCGCGGTGCAATATTGAATGCTTTCTCCAGGAATAAGAGAAGGCTCTTTGCCTGATTTCGCCCCTTCGTTACCATCACCTCAAATTCAATGAAGGTGCCCAACTTCTCGACCTTATCAACATGAATCCGGGCGTTCCTGAACAAGTACAGTTGTCGTTTCTTCTTCACGACGGTTTTCACGCCGATGCTGGCCGCGAGAATGCGCTTGAGTGATACGGGGTCTTCCACGGAAATCCGTTTGAAAACGGAATACCGGTTCTGAACACTGTTGGGCCTGCGATACCATATCAGTTCGGATCGCTCATTCTCAATTTCCCGCAGCTTGAGCCTTCCAGGCCGGTAGTAGAAATACGTATCCTTTTGCAGCAGGGTGCCTGCATTCATAGCGTTCAGTTTTTGGATGCCGGCGGAGAGCTTTCTGTTGTGTTCGTAGCGGGCTTTCAGTTCGAGGTTCGTTGGCATCGATACGGCGGGCGGGTTCTGGCTAGCGACTTATTGCGAGAATCTTGTATTCGAGGAATCCGGCCGGGACCTTGATCTTTACTGTTTCTCCCGATTTCTTTCCCATGAGGGCTTTGCCAATCGGAGAGGTCACTGAGATCTTGTTCTTGTCGAAGTCCGCTTCTTCGGGCGACACCAGTCGGTACTCGATGGTCTCATTCGTCTTCAAGTCCTTCAGTTTGACGATCGAGAGGATATACACTTTGTCATTCGGCAAGTCGGAACTCTCGATAATACGGGCATGCGCAAGTGTCTCCTGGAGCTTCTGGATTCTCAGTTCGAGGTGTTGTTGGGCCTCTTTTGCCGCGTCATATTCGGCATTCTCGCTCAAATCTCCATAGCCCCGGGCCTCGGCGATCTTTGCAGCCATTTCCGCTCTCCCCTTGATCTTGAGCTCGCGCAGTTCTTTCTCGAGCTCGACGAGCCGTTCCCGGGTGAGGTACACTTGTCCGTTGTCGCCCATGATTCCTCCTTAAAAGCGCAGCGCTTCATCTCAGAGAACTGGACGAAGCGGCGAGAACAAAAAGAAAAGCCAACCCCGCAAGGCGGGGGTGGCTCTTTTCCTTGATTTCAAGGTAGAATTTAAATCAGAGAGACGCAAGGGAAAAAACCTGACAAGCCCTACGCGTTTCCCTCTTTTCTCGAAGGATCAAAAAGAATCAGATGACCGAGTTTGTCCCTTTTGGCCAAGAGATAGCGCTCATTGTGGAGGTTCGGGTCTATCTCCAACGGGACACGCTCGACGATCTCCAGTCCGTACCCATTCAAACCGACCACTTTCTTCGGATTGTTGGTCATCAACTTCATCTTCCGTACGCCAAGGTCGCGAAGGATCTGGGCTCCGATTCCGTAGTCACGCAGATCCGGACGAAAGCCCAGCTTTTCATTCGCCTCCACCGTGTCCATCCCCTCATCCTGCAGCCTATACGCTTTGAGCTTGTTCATCAATCCTATTCCGCGACCCTCCTGACGCATGTAGAGGATAACGCCGGTTCCTTCTTTCTCCACTCTCTGCATCGCTGCCTGCAGCTGCTGGTTGCAGTCGCAACGCTGGGATCCGAATACATCTCCCGTGAGACATTCAGAGTGCACGCGCACGAGTGTCGGCATGTCCGGTTTTACTTCCCCTTTGACCAAAGCGATATGTTCCTTTTCGTCCGTTTTGCTCTTGTACATATACAGTTTGAATTCGCCGTTTCTGGTCGGAAGGCTGGTCGACACGATTCTTTGAACGAGTTTTTCCCGCTGCATTCTGTGTTCGATGAGGGACCGAACCGTGATGACTGAAAGGCCGAACTTGCCGGCGATTTTCATGAGCTCGGGAACCCGGGCCATCGTTCCGTCCTCATTGAGGACCTCGCAAAGAACTCCCGCCTGAGCAAGGCCGGCAAGCCGACACAAATCGACAACCGCTTCGGTGTGTCCTGCCCGCCTGAGAACTCCGCCCTCTGAGGCCATGAGCGGGAAGATATGTCCCGGTCTGGCAAAATCTGCAGGGCCGGCCTGCGCGTCCACCAGAGCTTTCACGGTTGCCGACCTGTCAGCAGCAGAAACGCCGGTGGTCGTGCCATGGATGTAATCAATCGAAACCGTAAACGGGGTCTCATGGAGCGAGGTATTCGCTTCAACCATCGGCTCCAGCAGCAATTCCTTCGCCCTCGCCGCGGTCACGGGAGCACAAACCACACCCCGCCCTTCCTTCACGAGAAAGTTGATGATCTCGGGTGTGACCTTTTCGGCGGCAATGACAAAATCCCCTTCATTCTCACGATCCTCGTCGTCAACCACAATGACGACCTTGCCGCTGCGGAAATCCTCGAGAGCTCTTTCAATAGAGTGAAAACCATTCTCTTGTCCCACCATAACCCACCTCCGTTACCGTTACTTCTCAGGCTCGGCTTCCCTTGCAATGTTCGCGACGGAACTGCGATCGACCTTTACCTTCACAGTATCAGCGATCTGGACAAGAACGATCTTGTCCTCGACTCCAATGACCGTTCCGTGGATGCCGCCTGCAGTGACGATCTTGTCGCCTTTTTTGACCGCGTCGAGCATCTTCTGACGCTCCTTCTGGCGCTTCTGCTGCGGACGGATAATCATGAAGTAGAAAATAAGAAAAATGAGGCCGAACATGACCAGGGTGCCAGTCAATCCTCCGCCACCCTCGCCCCCTGCCGGCTGCATCAAGAAGATCATATGCTCAATCAATGGAACCTCCCTTTCTTCTGTTTGGATTTTGTCATTGAGATGAATATTTGCCGTTTGAAGATAATCGTGCGAGCATCTCCCCCTTCCATGCCCGAAATTCTTTCCGCATGATTGCCTCGCGCACCTGGCGCATAAGCCCCAAATAGAATGTGAGATTATGAATCGTGGCCAACTGAAGCGCCAGAATCTCCTTTACTTGAAAAAGATGCCTGAGGTATGCCCGCGTATGAGTTTTGCACGTATAGCATTCACACTCGGGATCGACCGGCGTGTAATCTGTTTTGAAGGCCGCGTTCGTGATGTTCAAACTCCCGTTTCGCGTAAAGAGCATCGCATTGCGCCCGTTGCGCGTGGGAAGGACGCAATCAAACATGTCCATCCCGCGGTCAATCGCCTCAAGAAGGTTTTCCGGGGTTCCGACACCCATCAGGTATCGCGGTTTTTGGCCGGGAAGAAGCGGTTCACAGACCTCGATCATGGAATACATCTGATCCGCCGTCTCTCCCACTGCCAATCCACCGATCGCATACCCGTCAAATTCGAGATCCACCAGCGACTTTGCACTGCTCGTCCTGATTTCCGGATAGACGCTTCCCTGCACTATTCCAAAAAGAGCCTGACTGTGACCGTACGACGGGCGGTGGCGATCAGCGTGGTTTCTACATCGATCAGCCCACCTCATCGTGAGGTCATTTGATTTCCGGGCGTATTCCATTTCACACGGAAACGGAGTGCACTCATCGAGAACCATCATGACGTCGGAACCCAATGCTCTCTGGATGTCGATAACCGACTCTGGCGTGAAGCGATGCGTCGAACCGTCGAGGTGTGATCGAAACGTCACCCCTTCCTCTTCGATGGTCCTCATATTGGACAGGCTGAATACCTGGTATCCGCCGCTGTCGGTGAGCATGGGCCGAGGCCAACCGATAAACTTGTGCAATCCCCCTGCCTCGCCGACAACCTCGATCCCGGGTCTCAGATACAGGTGATAGGTATTCCCGAGGATGATCTGCGCTCCGACCTCCTGCAACTCACGCTGCTCGATTGCCTTGACACTTCCCTGCGTACCCACCGGCATGAAGGCGGGCGTTTCCACGGTCCCGTGATCCGTCTTCAACAAGCCGGCTCGGGCATGTCCGTCGGTTCCGACAACTGTGAAGGTCACGGACGTCCGCCTCGCGGGTCCAACGGCTGTATCAACAAAAATCCGCCGTGTGAGAAGCGTCGCGGCGGATTGCGGTAACTTTGTTTTGCAGGCACTTACTTGTTCAGGCGGAACCGAATCGGGATCGACATGCGAACCTTGACCGGTTTTCCGCGTTGTTTGCCCGGCTTGAACTTCGTTTTCGAGATCGCAGCCTGTGCAGCCTCATCACATCCGGCGCCGATACCCTTCACAATCTTGGTACGTGTTACGTTCCCACCTTCGTCGACGTACGCCTCGACATACACAGTCCCTTCAACTCCCGCGCGTTTGGCAATTTCCGGATAGACCACGGCGGCTTGAATTGCTGCAATCCCGCCAACCGGCTCCGGAAGATCTTCAACTGCCACAAAATAAACCTCATCTTCTTCTTCCCTCGGCGGTGGAGGGGCAACATCATCGCTCGCCAGCATTTCAGAACTGGCAATCTCTACGTCGTCCAAGGCTTCATCACTGGGAGCCTCGATTGGAATCGGCGGACGAGGGGGCGGCGGAGGACGGTTTTCCTGCTTTGTCACGTCGATGTCCTCTGCGCTAAAGGTCTCCTGTTCGACCTTCATGATCTTTGCGGGGGGATTAACGTCGGGAAAGAACTTAAAGGCCACAATGATAAGCGCCAGGGAAATGATCAGGGCGATTTCAAATGTCTTTTGATACTTGGCCCTGAGATCGACTTCCGGGTTCTTCCGAATCATACACTTTCTCCTTTAAGGTGCAACTCCTGCAACAATATAATGAGAAACGAAGCTACTGTCAAACTCAAATAACCTTTCGTCTACGCCCTGTGCGAAACCGATGCCATCCCAGAAACAACAGAGATCCCAGAGCATCAGCCATCGCATCGTAGATGTCCGGCACACGATGAGGCACGAAGTTCTGATGCACTTCATCCAGGACTCCGTAAGCGATGGCAAAAATGAGGGCCGCAAGCATCGAATTCTCCCTCAACCACAGCCACTTTTCCTGATGGAAGAAGGCCCTCTTACTCAACAAACAAAGGAGGAAATAAATGCCCGCGTGGGCGATCTTATCGGGACTGATGGGAAACTCGATTACGGGGGCGCTCGGAATTGCCGATATCCCGTAGATCAGAAACAGCCACAGCAACAATGGCAGCTGGTATTTGGCAAAATGGAGCCCCTTCAAGCGAGATCCCGAATCGACTGAAAAGCGTGGGAGAGGAAGTCAATAAGATCCTGTGCCACGAGACTCCGTTCTCCCAATTTCGCCGCAGCCAGGTCGCCGGATCTCCCGTGAAGCCAGACCCCCGACGAAGCCGCGTCTATGGGTTGCATTCCCTGTGCCCAGAGTCCGGCGACGACTCCCGATAGCACATCACCCGAACCGACGGTTGCCATTCCGGGATTTCCCGTGGAATTGAGGATCACGGTCCCCCGAGGCTCAGCTGTGACCGATGGCGCTCCTTTCAGCACGACCGTCACTCCATGAGTCTTCGCAAAGTCGCGTGCAGATTCAACACGGCGTGCATCGACTTCCGATGCATCAATTCCGGCAAGCCTGGAAAACTCACCTGAATGCGGCGTGACGATAATCTCTCTGCCAGACTTGCGAAGAAGTCTGACACCCGACCGGGCGATCGCATTCAGTCCGTCTGCATCAATAAGCATCTTCCATTTTCCCGTCGCTGCGAGTTGCGCCACAACCTCCACCGTCTCTGCGTTCTGTGAGAGGCCCGGACCGATGACAGTGACGTCGGCCCAACGGATTCGTTCTTCTATTTGACGGATCCCCGCCATACTGAGCGAGCCTGACTGAGTTGCGGGAAGCGGTACCACAATCGCTTCCGAAAGTTTCTTCGCAAGAATGGGATAAACCGTTTCGGGCGTACCCAGAAGCACTGCGCCGGCCCCTGACCGAAGAGCGGCAAATGCGGCCAACGCGGCAGCGCCCGTGAATCCCGTTGATCCGGCAAGGATGAACACCTTTCCGACACTGTACTTGTGCGCAGTGAGTTTCCGCCGCGGAAGAACCGCTGCAACATCTCCTGACTCAATCAGAAATGTTCTGAGATTCCTGCTCGCGTAGACACCGGCCGGTATTCCAATGTCAATCACTTCAACGTCTCCGGCATGTTCCCGCCCCTGGTTGCAGAGGAGTCCGGTCTTGATCGCCCCCATCGTCACAGTCCGTTGAGCGGCGACGGCCTTGTTCGCCATCATCCCTGTCGTACCGTTGATCCCGGAGGGAATATCCAGCGATACAACGGGGACCTTTTGCCGGTTGATCCAGTCGATCATACCGCTGAGAGGCGAACGAATGGCGCCGGAGAACCCAGTGCCAAGGAGGGCATCGACGACAAGGTCCACTTTCAGGCCGGAAAGGCTCTTCTCGGTGAATTTCTTGATTTGCACACGTTTTGGAAACTGCTTCAGGATGGCGGAGAGTATTTCGAAGTTGCGGCGAGCGTCCCCTTTGAGTTCCCGGCCAGAGGCAAGAAGTACCACCGTTACGATCGCACCATGATTCAGGAGGTGCCGTGCTACAACGAAACCGTCTCCTCCGTTATTTCCCTTCCCGCATGCAACGACAATTGAGCAATCCTTGAGAGGCCCAAAGAATCGTGCTATAGCATCTGCAGACCCCTTGCCCGCATTCTCCATCAGCAGGAGCGAAGGAATTCCGAACGAACGTATTGCAGTTTCGTCGCACCATCGCATTTCTTCGGAAGAAACTATTGTTCGCATCGGAGGAATCCTCACCGAAACTAGAAAACGCGTTGGGCGAAATTCAGCACCGAGGAGGGATAAAGGCCGAATTCAAGAACAAGAAGTGCTGCAATTCCAATTGCAACGAGCGTCACTTTCGCCGGTTTGGCCGCAACCTCACCGCGTCCCTCCTTGAAATACATCAGGACAACCAGATTTAGATAGTAATAGACAGAGACGAGGCTCGTGAGAACACCGACGATTGCCAGCCACGTCATTCCTGCCTTAACAGCCGCGAGGAACACATAATACTTGCCGAAGAACCCTGCCAGCGGCGGAATTCCGGCGAGCGAGAAGAGAAACACAGAGAGCAAAGCCGCCAGCGCTGGCTGCTGGGTGCTCAATCCGGCATAGTCTTCGAGCGTCAATCCCCGGCCGTCCTCCCTTTCAAGGAGCGAGACGACCGCGAACGCGCCCATGTTCATGACGACGTACGCGGCAAGATAGAACATGATCCCAACCTGTCCTTCCGGATTTCCGGCGGCAATTCCCGTGAGCATATAGCCTGCATGCGCGATGCTCGAGTAGGCCAGGAGGCGTTTGACATTTGTTTGGGCAATTGCCGTTATGTTACCGACCACCATGGAGGCAGCCGCAAGCCATCCGAGAATGACATTGACATTTGTCCCTGCAAAAGCAAAGGAGCGAAGAAATACCACCATGAACGCCGAGAATCCCGCCGCTTTTGCCGCTGTGGACATGAAAGCGGTGACCGTTGTCGGCGCTCCCTCATACACATCCGGGGCCCACATATGAAACGGTGTCGCAGCCACTTTAAACGAGAATGACATCGCGACCAGGCCGACACCCAGGAGGAACAGGCTGTTCGCGGAGTATTCAGAAAAATTTCTGCCTATCGTGATCAGATTTGTCGTTCCCGTGGCCCCATAGATCAAAGCAATGCCGTATAGGAGGAATCCCGTCACAAAGGCCCCGAGGAGAAAGTACTTCAACGCGGCCTCGTTTGACTGCTTGCTCGCCCTGTAAAATCCTGCCAGGACGTAGAGACAGACCGACATCAATTCAAGGCCGAGAAAAATGATCACGAGGTCGACGGCAGAAGCCATGAGGATCATCCCGGCAATAGCGAAGAGGATGAGCGCATAGTATTCACTGTGGTGTATTGTCAGCCGCGAGAGATACTGGGGAGATACCGCAACGGTCAGAAATCCTGCGGTCAGAAAAATCATGGTAAAGTAGCTCCCGTACGTGCCATGAAGGAAAGTGCCGTTGAATCCCGGCTGATCGGAACCGTAACTCAGGACGGTGCACACACCGGCGGCGAGGAGTCCGACCAATGTGACAATCCAGGATGCCGCTTCGTTGTTCTTCCTGATCCCCTCCAGAATGAGAACAGCCATCCCCGTGAGCGTCACCGCCACGAGCGGACTTGCGTACCATAGGTCGAGAGTATTGAATGTCATTTTAGCTGGTCGAAGTTGTCATTTGTTTTGTTCACGCCGCGCGAGAGAGAGCTTCAGGAGCGGCGGAGTCATCAGGGTCGTGGCGATCACCATGATTACGACCGCGGAAAAGATTGAATCATCCACGACACCCAGGCCCTTCCCGATGCTGGCAAAGATGAGACCCACTTCCCCGCGCGGAACCATCCCAAGCCCCACCGTCAGTCGGTCAAGGCCCTTCTCGATAACGGCGAGCCCGCAGACCTGTTTGCCGATAAAGGCTGCGGCTGTGAGGGCAGCGGCCAGACCGAGGACACTTCCATCCGCAAATGTTTCAAGCCGGACCTGTATCCCCATGACGACAAAGAAGATCGGCACAAGAAAGGTGGTCACGGGAGCGAGGAGCTCGTGGAGAGGTTTCTCTTCCTGAAATTCAGTGAAATGCACCTCCTCGAGAATAAGTCCGGCTGCGAAGGCGCCGACAATAGCGGCCAGTCCGGCCAGATTCGCCAGATAGGAAAAGATGAAACAGAACAACAGGGCCGAAATCAACATCACACCCCGCGTCCGGAGGACAGCGAGCGACTTCAGGATCCTGGGGACCACGGTCAGTCCGACAATGATCGCCCCAACGAGGAATCCAAGCGCAATGCCTGAAATGCTCAGAATGGAGAGGGGCTCGAGCGGCACGCCGGTCTCGGCAGCCACGATGATACCTGCTGCCACAGCAAGAATGATGAGTCCCATAACATCATCAAGAACTGCGGCACCCAGAATGATCTTCGCCTCTTTGATCTGGATCTTCCCAAGGTCCTTAAAGACACGTGCGGTGATTCCGACACTTGTCGCACAAAGGGTCGCACCGATAAAGATATGAATATTGCTTATGTCGAACTGCGGGCTTAGCGAAAGTATGGACTCCGGGACCTTCATGATAAAGACTGAACTGGCAAGATAACCGAGGAAGAACGGCGCTATGACACCCACAAGGGCTACCATGAACGAAGAGATCCCGACTTTCCTCATTTCAGCAACGCTTGATTCGAGACCCACCTCGAACAAGAGGAGAATAACACCGATGCGCGCAAAGCTGTCGACAACGACCGCCCATTGTTCCGTAATATTGTCGGCCCGGAGAGGACCGAAAAAATCCCAGGAGGGATTCAAAAGAACGAGATTCCCCAGCAGCACGCCAACGATCAGCTCGCCCAATACGGCGGGCTGCTTTATCCTCTCGAAGAGTTCCCCGCCAAGCTTTGCACCTGCAAGGATCGCGGTCAGGGCCAGGAGGACGGGGGTTACAGGATCGGAATGTCCCGAGGATGGGCCATGGTCCCCCGACTGAAATCCTCCAAACCCCAAAACAACCAGGAGGCCAAACAGGATCAGGAGAATTCTCGTTCTCTTTCCGCGAAGGGATGTCATCAGCCAACTCATTTGAAATAGAGAAACCATAGAACCGCAAAAATCGGCAGAAGGATCGGGATCGTGTATTTGAACACATACCCGAAGAAACTGGGGCAATCGATCTTGGCCTGTTCCGCAATGGATTTCACCATGAAATTAGGACCGTTGCCGATGTACGTGCACGCGCCAAAAAATACTGCGCCGATCGAAATTGCCTGGACATACTTCCAAGTATCCGGCCCGATCGCCATCGCTCCTGCCTGAAGCGGATTGACAAGCCCCAATGCATCGGGCGTTGCCAATCCGAGCATGGCGTCCATATGAAGGATGTTGTCAACGCTTGCAGCATGAAGCCCAAATGCAGCGCTCAGAAAATTCAGATAGGTCGGTGCATTATCGAGAACACTCGAGAGTACTCCGGTTCCCCAATAGTATTGAGCGGGGGTGACAATGCCAAGGGTGGAAGAGTTCAATTCGAGCCAATCCAGCGCAGGAATCATCGTGGCAAAGATCCCCGCGAAGAGTATCCCAACCTCTTTGATGGGGATAAAATTGAAATCATTCTTCTCGTGAATGTGATTCCTGGTCGTGTAATAGGACGCAAACGCAGCTCCCCACATGATCAATTCGCGAAGCATGACCGGCTCGGAAATGAATACCGCACCAAGGATTATGGCGAGGTAAAAAATATTGTGCAGTCCGGTGAATTCCGGTTCGTCGGGTGTAGCCGCTTCTTTCTGAATCCGGGCAGTCTCCTTTTTGAAACTAATCGTATCAATAACATAAAACACGGCAAGCAGCATGACAGTGGCCAGAGCCCAAATGTGCCATACCCTCGTGATAACCCAGAAGAACGGAACACCCTTCAAGTATCCCAGGAACAGCGGAGGATCGCCAATAGGGGTCAAGGCTCCGCCGACATTGCTTACGATGAAGATGAAGAAGACAACGTGATACGGTTTGATGCGAAATTTGTTGATCCTCAAGTACGGCCGAATCAACAGCATTGACGCTCCCGTCGTGCCAAGAAAGTTCGAGATTATTGCACCCACGGCAAGCAGAATCACATTCTCGTACGGAGCCGATTTCCCGGGAATCTTCAGATGGATGCCCCCGGACACGATAAAGAGCGCACCGATGAGAGTGATGAAACTGACGTACTCGTAGAAGGTCAACAGGAGTCGCGGCATATTCCCGAGGACGAAGACATAATACAAGACCATCAACGCACCCAACCCAAATGCCACCTTCGGGTAATTGTGTTCCCACCAGTGGCGATTGATGAACGGAACAATCGCAATGGAAGCAAGGAGGAGGGCAAACGGTATCACGAGCAATCCACTGACCGGCATGATTTCTGCCGCTTCATAGTACTCATGCGTGAGATTAAAGAGGGCAAACAGGGCGACCCCGGCTACCGCAACGATGATCAGGTTCTTTTTCAAGGCGCGTTTCATAAACTGGATTCCGGCTCCTCTACTGTGGGGTTTCTGCCATTTTGATTTGAATTCCCTGTTTTACCGCCTCCATTTTTTGAACAACTTCTTTCACCAGTGGCGCCGATTTCGTGAGGAACGTCGAGGGGTAGACTCCGATCCAAACGATGAAAATAACGATTGGCACAAGTGAGAGGATTTCACGCGCGTTAAGATCCGTAAGCTTGTGTCCGTGGTAGACTCCTCCCTCACGAACGGGACCCAGCATGACCCGTTGGTACATCCATAGCATATAGACAGCAGCAAAGATGACGCCGCTTGCGGCAAAAGCCGCGAATGCGTAGGACTGGAGGAACATTGAGCTGAACGAGCCGACCAGGATGAGAAACTCGCCCACAAAGCCGTTCAATCCCGGCAATCCGATCGACGAGAGCGTAACGATCATAAAGAACGTTGCAAACACCGGCATGACCTTGGCCACTCCGCCAAAATCAGAGATCTGTCTCGTGTGCGCCCTGTCGTAGATCATTCCCACGATCATGAAGAGAGCCCCTGTCGAGAGGCCGTGGTTGATCATTTGAATGATCGCCCCCTGCATCCCCTCCTCTGTCATCGAGAAGATCCCCAATACCACAAAGCCCAGGTGAGAGACGGATGAATACGCTACAAGCTTCTTGACGTCGGTCTGCACCATCGCCACGAGTGCCCCGTAGATAATGCCGATCACCGCCAGCACCGAGAAATATGGAGCAAGCCTGATGGCAGCATCGGGAAAGAGCGGCAGGCAGAACCTAATGAAGCCATAGGTCCCCATCTTCAGCAGGACGCCTGCAAGGATGACGCTTCCTGCAGTTGGCGCCTGGACGTGGGCGTCGGGAAGCCATGTGTGCAGCGGAAACAGGGGAACCTTGATGGAGAAACTCAACGCGAAGGCAAGAAAGAGCCAGAACTGCAAGCCGGCAGGGATCTTTCCCGCCAAGTCGTAGAGGGCCAACAAGTCGGTTGTGAATCCTCCGCCGGATGCGGATGCGAAGTATCCCAAAACGAGAATCGCGACAAGCATCAGGAGGCTGCCGAAGAGAGTGAACAAGAAAAACTTGATTGCCGCATACACCCGCTCTTGCCCTCCCCATATTCCGATGATGAAGTACATCGGAATCAGCATCGCCTCCCAGAAAACGTAGAAGAGAAACAGATCCAGGGCGGCAAAAACACCGATCATCCCGACTTCCAGCAAGAGAATCATGATGACATATTCTTTGAGGCGCTCGTGCACCGAATTCCATGTTGCCAGAAGTGCGAGCGGAGTCAGGAACGTGGTCAGCAGGATTAACAGAAGCGACATGCCGTCGATACCGACGAAATAACTGATTGAGAGCCCTTCGATCCAGACCAACTTCTGTGTAAACTGGAACCCCGTCGCAGCCGAATCGTAACCGGCGTAGAGGGCGAGCGAGATGACAAACGTAAGAAGGGTGGTCGTCAATCCCACCAGCTTGATGCCGTCTTCATTTTTTGACGCCGCTATCAGAAGGACAAGGGCGCCCAAAAGGGGAAAGAATATCGTGGTCGTAAGCAGAAAATCGGGAATCATATGTTGTGTTATTTGAAAAGTATCCAAGTGAGAATCAGGAGAACGCCGCCGACAAAGACGGTTGCATACATCTGCGCGACCCCGGTCTGAATTTGACGCAGCCACCGGGAAGCTATGTCGACGAGTTTTGCCGAACCGTTCACGATTCCATCAATCACCCGGACGTCAATCCCCTTCCACAGAAAGCCTTCGGAAAGGCGAACAGCAGGAGTGATGATCGTTGCATCGTATACTTCGTCAACATAGTACTTGTTGAAAAGAATCCGATGAATCCCTGCGAACCGCCTGGAGAGGCTGTCGACAATCTCCCTTCGCTTCAAATAGAGGGTCCAGGCTCCCCATATCGCCCCCGCTGCTACAAGAACCGACAGGGCCATCAGAACATATTCGATAGCCTCGACCTCGTGATGACTCATTCGAAGCTTTTCATTTGCGGGCTCAAAGACCGGATCGAGCCAATGCTCAAGGGCATTGCCGCCTAAGAGACTCTCGGGAATTCCCACCCATCCTCCCACCACTGAGAGGCCGGCAAGAATGATCAGCGGAACTGTCATTGTCCGCGGAGCTTCGTGAGGATGGACATGGTGGTGATCAAACCGTTCCTTCCCTTCGAATGTGAGAGACACAAGGCGGAACATGTAGAACGCTGTGCAGGCGGCAGCCAGCACCCCGATAATCCAGAGGATCGGCGAGCCATGTTCGCTGCTGAACGCCTTCCACAGAATCTCATCCTTGCTAAAGAATCCGGCGAGGGGCGGGATGCCCGAAATAGCCACTGCAGCCACGAGGAACGTCACGTAGGTCACAGGAAGGTACTTCTTAAGCCCCCCCATCTTCTGAATATCCTGCTCGTCATGCATTGCGTGAATGACGGCCCCGGAACCAAGAAAGAGCAGCCCCTTGAAGAACGCATGGGTCATGAGGTGAAAAATGCCGGCTCCAAAAGCCGCAACACCCATTGCGAGGAACATGTAGCCGAGCTGACTCACCGTGGAATAGGCGAGCACTTTCTTAATGTCATTTTGTACCAGACCCATCGTTGCGGCGGCGAGAGCCGTTACCGCACCGACGACGGCGACTACCGTCAACGTCGCGGGGGCCAGTGCGTAAAGCACCGAACAACGGGCCACCATGTATACGCCGGCCGTCACCATGGTCGCAGCATGGATCAATGCACTCACCGGCGTGG
>Ga0209002_10001217_pt1 | contig 20822 bp, 20 predicted proteins | sample Rifsed16ft2_FD_184010 | JGI IMG/M metagenome (GOLD analysis project Ga0209002, IMG submission 184010) | Soil microbial communities from Rifle, Colorado, USA - sediment 16ft 2 (version 2) | ecosystem: Environmental > Terrestrial > Deep subsurface > Rock core/Sediment | place: Rifle, Colorado... | reverse complement strand
AAAATATAGGTTGACTAAGAATACACTTTTAAATAAAAGAGACAGATTTATTGCCCAAAGAATAGATGAATCTCTACCTCAAGACCAAACCGGTATTCTTTTTATCGGTGCCTACCATAATATCAACCCCAAACTATATAGAGACATTCAAATTAAAAAGATAAAGAATGTGCAGAAAGTAAGGGAATACCATCGATTGCTTCCTTTTTATTCTAAGAATAGAAAACGGTTTGAAGAATTAAGTAGATATCTTATTTCTAAAATAGAGGCATGAATGGATTTGTTCGAAGAAATAAGAGAAACTATCTGTGAGCAATTAAAGGCAAAACCCGAAGAAGTAAAACTATAGAAACATCTTTTATTGAAGATTTAGGGGCAGATTCACTGGATTCTATAGAATTGGTGATGGCTTTAGAGATTGATACCTTACTTTTTTTGACACTAAATACAAGATTCTATAGAATAGTCTATATGCCATTAGAGGTGGATTTCGCCATAGGGTGGGATTGGGAATACGACAGAGATTTTATAAGCATTCTTGATTCGGAGTGCAACAGGAGGGGTTTGCAGAGTTATCTTGTATATCCCCATAATTTAGATGAGACAATCGGCAAATTATCAAGCGGCGAACTGATATTCAAAATGTTTCTTGACAGGGCTTCTGAATCTGACAGCAGATTTATTCCTCTCATAAAACTGTTAAAGAAAAAAGAGGTGATATTTGTAAACGACCATGCTCTATCAGTCAGAGCAAATGACAAGTCTATAATGCATCTTGAATTTTTGACAAATGGACTTTATGTCCCATATACAATTATCCTCTCATCCTATGAAGAAGACCCTCAATTTGATGAATCCGATATACATTCAATAGGGACACCTTTTATTGTAAAGCCTGCAGATGGTGGCGGGGGGAGGGGGGTAGTTCTTGGAGTTAAGACCCCTTATGAGATAGTAAAGGCGAGAGAAAAGCATAGTAAAGATAGGTATCTCTTACAGGAAGAGATTATTCCTGTAACCTTGAAAGGAAGGAAGGCATGGTTCAGATCTTTTTATATATATGGAAAGGTGATTATGTGCTGGTGGGATAGCCAGACAGGTGTATATCAGAGGCTTACATCAAGGGCTGAAAGGAGATATAAACTGAAAGAGCTTAAGAAGGTTACAAAAAAGATTGCTGAGGTTGCCAAGATTAATTTTTTTTCTACAGAGATTGCACTTACAAAGGCAGGCAGATTTATTGTAGTGGATTATGTAAATGATACATGCGATATGAGGCTAAAATCAAAGGCAGCAGACGGTGTGCCTGATGATGTGGCAAGGGATATTATGAGAGAACTTGTTGATGGCGCGAAGAAGATTGTAAAGGATAAAAGATAAACTCTGTACATAGACTATGTGAGAGGTAAATATGGATTTACCATTTTCAGACAGGTCATCAAATCAATAAAATATTCTCTTTCCAAAAGCTGATAAAATAAGCTCCGCACCAAGATCTGCAGTTAGATTTTTGTAATCAAGTATAGGATTTATCTCAACCATATCCATTGAAGCGAGCATCCCCGATTCTGCTATTTTTTCCATGGCAAGATGTGCCTCTCTATAGTTAAGTCCACCTTTAACCGGTGTTCCAACACCCTGAGCTATGGAGGGGTCACATACATCCATGTCAAACGAGAGATGAATATAGTCAGTATCTCTTGCGGCCAAATCAATTGCTTTTCTTATAATATTTGACATTCCATTTTCATCAATCTCTTTCATCGTATAAACTTTAATCCCTGAATTGACAATAAGCCCCTTCTCCCTTTCATCAAGGTTTCTTACACCTATAAGCACTGCATTTTTACTTTCAATCTTTGGTGAAAAAGCTTCTATCTCAGTCAACGCCTTAGCACCTAATCCGAGAGAGACAGCCAAAGGCATTCCGTGGATATTGCCGCTGTTTGTAGATTCAGGTGTATTCATATCGCCATGTGCATCAAACCATATAAGCCCCGCCTTTTTACTTTTTTCTCTTAAAAATCTGCTTACACCTGCAATACTGCCAATTGCCAGACTATGGTCACCTCCAATTGATAAGGGAACAGCACCTTCTTGTAATACCGTATAGACAGTATTACTCAGCCTTATGCATATATCCTTTATCTCAGGCAAGTATCGGGCATTTTTATCTTCTAAATTACAAAGCTCAGGGATTGGGGATTTTATATCACCAATGTCTTCTACAGAATAATCTAACCCCCTTAAACTATCTGCAATACCTGTAATTCTTAAGGCACTTGGTCCCATATCAACTCCACGTCTCCCAAAGCCAAGGTCAATAGGAACACCAATGATTTTTATTTTTTTGCTCATGGAAATTATATATCCGCAGATTACGCAGATTACCGCAGATTAAAATAAAATTCTTTTAAAAAATCTGTGAAAATCTGTGTAATCTGCGGATTAATCAGGTTTTGCTTATTCTCCAATAATCTTCACCAGAACCCTCTTCTTTCTCCTACCGTCAAATTCCCCATAGAAAATCTGCTCCCACGGACCGAAATCAAGCCTTCCATTTGTAATGGCTACAATAACTTCTCTTCCCATCACCTGACGCTTAAGATGGGCATCTGCATTATCCTCACCATTATTATGACGATACTGTGATACAGGCTCATGGGGTGCAAGTTTCTCAAGCCAGACATCAAAGTCATGATGAAGTCCTGACTCATTGTCATTTATAAAAACAGATGCAGTTATATGCATCGCATTTACAAGGACAAGCCCTTCCTTGACACTGCTCTCCCTTAAAGCCTCCTCAATATGAGAAGTGATATTTATAAATCCCCTCCGGGTAGGGACATTAAACCACAGTTCCTTACGATAGCTTTTCATCTGAAAATACCTTTTAACCACGAAGCTCACGAAGGTCATGAAGAAAAAATTAATACTTTTTTTTATCTCACTTCGTGTTCTTCGTGTCCTTCGTGGTTTATTTGATTATACTTTAACCAAATGTTATTGTGAGCCATAGATATATTAGTTCCCTTCCAAAAAATATGGATACAATGGCACCGAGGGATAAAAAAGGACCAAATGGGACCATATCCCTCCTATTTTTCTTTTTGAGGATGATTAATACAATGCCTACAATTGAGCCGAAGAATGAGCCTAAAAATATTGTCAGCAGAACATTCTTCCATCCAAGAAAAGAGCCAACCATTGCAATGAGTTTTATATCTCCGCCTCCCATGCCTCCGCGGCTCAATATTGCAATTGCATAAAAAAGCCCTCCGCCAATGAGGAGACCTTTTATAGAATTTATCAATGTTATATGAGGAATAGTGAGGCTTATTATTAAGCCAATAATTATCCCCGGAAATGTTATGACATCAGGTATTATCTTGTGTTCAAGGTCAATGAAGGCAATGATTATTAATGAAGTGCATAGTAGGGCATAAATAAAGAACTGTGGAGAGATGCGGAAATTAAGATACAGGGATAGAAAAATAAGTCCTGTGATTGTCTCAATTATTGGATACCTCCATGATATAGGAGACTGACAGTAACGGCATCTGCCACGGAGCATAAGAAAACTTATTATCGGGATATTGTCAAATGGGCTTATACCCTTGCTGCAACTGGGACATTGGGAAGATGGAGATATGATAGATAATTTTTTGGGGAGGCGGTATATGCAAACATTGGAAAAACTGCCTACCGCAGCTCCAAATAGAAATATAAAAATAGGGAGAAGAATATCCATAATAATAAATTTCAATATCCAAACATAATTGATTGGAATCTGGATATTTGTGCTTGGAATTTATTTGAGATTTGGTGTTTGGTGTTTGTAATTTTCAAATATGTCGTTTACTACTTTTTCAATCGTATCGTAAGAAAATCCCTTTCTCTGTAGATGGCCAAAGAGTCTCTTTTTAGTAACATTATGTTCTATTTTCCTTTTTTTTAAAGAAACCATTTTTTTCTCTGCTAATCTGACTGCCACCTCGTATTCATCAAATTCACCTGCATAAACTTCATCAAGAGACTCTTTTATTATTTCTGAATCTATTCCCTTTTCCCTTAATTCATATTCCAAAGACCTCTTGCCAAGAGGTCTATTCTCCATCCTGTATCTGAGCCAGTTAAGTGTAAACTCCCTATCATTTAAATAATTGTTTTTTTCTAAAAGGATGATGATATTTGAGATATTTTCTCCAGAGATATTTTTCTCTTTTAATTTCTTTTCAACCTCTTTTTTACTGCGGGGTCTGTAAGAGAGAAACCGATAGGCAATTTGTTTACCCCTTTCAAACTCATCATTTTGCATAAAGAAATTATTATCCGCAGATTACGCAGATTTTTTAAAAAATATTTTGTTTTAATCTGCGGTAATCTGCGGATTAATGAGTCTTTGTTCATTGTTTTGCTGTTGAATCAGGTTTCTTTTCACCAATCCCCAATGCTTCTCTTAATTTTCCTTCCAGTTCTTTTGCTGCCGCATGATTTTCCTTCAGATACTTTCTTGCATTTTCTCTCCCCTGTCCTATCCTCTCTCCCTTGTATGAATACCATGCCCCACTCTTTTCTATCAGTTTGTGTTTCTCGCCGATATCCAGTAAATCCCCCTCCTTTGATATCCCCTCGCCGTAGATGATGTCAAACTCAGTTTCTTTAAATGGGGGTGCGAGTTTGTTTTTCACAACCCTGACCTTTGTCCTGGTTCCAATAACATCTGTCCCTTCTTTTATGGAGTCCTTCTTTCTTATATCAAGTCTGAGAGATGCATAGAATTTAAGGGCATTGCCTCCTGTTGTAGTTTCAGGGTTTCCAAACATGATGCCTATCTTCTGTCTTATCTGATTTATAAATATGACACTCGTCTTTGACTTGCTTATTGCTGCAGTCAGCTTGCGTAGTGCCTGGGACATAAGTCTTGCCTGAAGCCCCATCTGAGCATCCCCCATCTCGCCGTCTATTTCTGCCTTTGGGGTGAGGGCTGCGACAGAATCAATCACTATCACATCAACTGCATTGCTCCTGACAAGATGCTCTACTATCTCAAGTGCCTGCTCGCCTGTATCAGGTTGTGAGATTAATAGCTCTTCAACATTTACGCCAAGTTTTCCGGCATATATCGGGTCTAATGCATGCTCCGCATCTACAAATGCGGCAATACCCTTTTGCCTCTGAGATTCTGATATAACATGGAGGGCAAGTGTAGTCTTGCCTGATGATTCGGGTCCAAATATTTCTATAACCCTTCCCCTCGGAATTCCACCTACACCGAGTGCAGCATCAAGGGATACAGAGCCTGTTGGTATAACAGGTATATCGGCGGATACCTCTCTATCACCCATCCTCATTATAGACCCTCTTCCATACTGCTTCTCAATCTGAGATAGTGCCAATTCCAGTGCCTTTCTCTTCTCATCCTTTACATCCTTCTCTTTTGTTTCTTTCGCATCTTTTGCTGTTGCCATTTTTTACCTCCCTTTATAAAATTGAAAATAAACAGTCCTTATCAATCTTCAATCGTCAGTATTAAATATTCAATTTTATTTCGTTAATCCGACTTCCTCCAATACTGTATATATTGCACCTGATGGATTTAGCTGACTTCTCATAAGTTTTATCTTATCCGCATAAATCTCACCAACCTCAATATCTTTATAAATATGGATTGTTCGGATTAATTGATTTTTCCCTTTTAATGATTTCACCCTTCCAAGTGTCAGATGCGGTGTAAAACCCCTCTCTTCAGGCTCAAAACCAATTTTCTCAAGACAGTTGTCAATTCCCTTCTGGATTTTAAACAGGCTGTCTGTTTTATCCTCAAGCCCAAGCCATATAACCCTTGGGTGATTCAGATTAGGAAAAACCCCTCCCCCCTTTATATTTACATTAAAAGGAGAAATTCCGCTCACTGCTGTATCTATACACCTTTTTATGTTTGGTATCTGTTCCTCCAAGATATTGCCAAGAAATTTCAGTGTAAGATGAATGCTGTCAAGACGCACCCAGCTAATCGGGGTTTCAATAGTCTTTAATTGCTCCTGAATAAGGGATATTTTTCCTTTTATTTCTTGTGGTATCTCTATGGAAATAAATGCCCTTATTGTTTGCATATATTATACAAAGAAAAAAGGAAAAATGAAAAAATATTGGTTTTATTTTATCCCTTATCCTTGCTTACTCTATAAAGATATTCTCTCAAACATTTGAGGGCGGCATTTGCTGACTCTGATTTTATTTTATGTCTTTTCCCCCTGAATCTATACTCTTTATATTCAGTTTTTTTATCACCTGACACAGCAATATACACAAGCCCTACAGGTTTTTTAATTGTTCCTCCCGATGGACCTGCAATTCCTGTTACAGAGAGTCCTATATCTGTCCCGCTTTTCCTCTTTACACCCTCAGCCATGGCAATAGCGGTATGCGAGCTTACAGCACCATATTTCTTTATTGTATCTTCAGGGACATCAAGAAGCTCAATTTTTGACCTATTGCTATATACCACATATCCTCTCTCAAAATAGTTAGAGCTTCCGTTAACATTTGTAATCAGATTAGATATCAATCCTCCTGTGCAGGATTCAGCAACTGATAGAGTTAAGTTCTTCTCTATTAATATTTTGCCAATCTCTTCTTCTATTTCCATAGGGAATTATAAATGCAGCCACAAGTTTAGCATACTTTAGTTTTGATTTTACAGATATTTTTTTAGAAGGAGTCGCGGAATTGAATAAAAAAAAGCCGCCCCCTTTTCAAGGGGCGGCCCGAATAGGATAAAAAAAGCGGGTTTACTGCTTTTGTACCACTCCGCCGATAACCGCGGGCGGATCGGTGATGGTAGGCTCCGTCGTGCTATTGGTCGGCGCCGTCCAATCGGCTGAAGTAAGCAGGGTATAGGCGGTCAGCGATTGCGCTCCGCATGTGGCCTCCTGCATCTGCTTCTCCATGTCCAGCGCTTTGATATAGCCGGTGGCGGCGGAGACGGAAGTCCCGTCGCTCTTTTTATACGAGTATAGAACCTCCGAGGCATCCGGTATCACGAACTCCGGCACATATCTCGTCCCGGGGCCGCAGGCGACCGCCTCGCCCTTATCCATACCCACACACTTGCCGGGTATGCCCCACAGTTGGCGGAACCCGCCGTACTGAAGCTGGAACGCTTTTCCGGCGTACTTTGTGTCCGTAGTAGTAGAGTTTATCGTGGTGGCCGTTGACGACGGATAGGTAAACTTAACGTTGGCCTCCTGGTCAAACTTTAACACCGTGCCGTTTGAAGCGACAAGCGAGGTCAAAGTATTCCACGAACTCCAGCCAGTTTCCCATGTGTAGTATTCGGGAAGCTTGGTATTGGCGTCCCATGCACAAACCTGATTGGCGTCCCAATCGCATGCCAGCAGTGCGAGATAGGTCTTGCCACCACTGGTAGCGGTCGGGTCAAACATCGGTCCGGTCTGGATACCGAAATCCAGGCTGCCGCCAAAATTCCCGGCGGACAGATTGGTGTTCTTCGTGGTCACGCTTATAGAATTCGTCCCCTCCTTCAGTGTGTAAGCATCCCCGTCAAAAGTATAAGTGTAAGACTTCTGCTGCCCGCCACTGCCAAACTCTTGCGTATGGTACACGGAACCTGTCGCGGTAGAGGAGAACTTCGTCCCATCCGGACAGTTGTTGTAACAGGTCATTGAAGTGCTTGCCGAGAACGAGCTATCCTTGGGATAAATCATCTCTTCCACAAAGTAGACTACGCCTACTGTTGCCGGAGTTCCAACTGCGTTGGTACAGCTAAAGTTGAACTGTCCCAGACTAAAGTCGGGAGGAACGCATCCCGCACCTGATGGGACGTTACCGGTAGTGACTCCATCGGTATATTTGCCCCCGACCACCGGGAGAAGGATGGTTACCTGCCCGCCCATCGACTGCGACCACATCATCAGGTTGTTGTTCCATTGTATGGAGCTGATGTCCAGCGTCCCGGTGAGCTCGGTTTCCGATTGGGTGGTCATATCCCACTTGGAATCCTTTTTGAATGTCTTCGTGGCATTGTCCCAATGCAAATTGATGTTGCTGAATGTGTTTGTGGTACTATCAAAGTAACCGTAGCTGAGTTTGATGCCGTCCAGCTTGTCCAGCGTGGTGGTATTGCGGGTATGCTTTATCAGCTTGCCGCCGGTCTTCTTGATGGTGTAGGGGGTAGCTGTAGCATTGCCGCCCGACCAATCCATCTTCGACACAGAATCCCCATCGGTGAGCGTTACATCGCCGGGGAAGAAAATGCCGTAGTTCCCCACATAGCCGAAGTAGTCTTTCCCGCTCTTGACAAACTTTATAGGGAAGCCGGATTGCAGGTTTACCCTGGCGCCCGCCGAATCGTACATCCCGTAGCTCCAGACAGAGTAGTTGAACTTTGTCTTATCCAGACAGACAGGGGAGCCGGTAAGCGCGCCGGAAGTAGTATCAACCGCCTGTCTTTTGAACGTAGTTGCATCAAAAGCGAATCGGCCGCGTTTGGTTGTAGCGGTTTGCTTCATAGTGGTTTCGTCCCAGCCATGGTCGGTGAACTGCACCTCGCCGCCGCCGGTTGTGCCGTCCGTGCTTCTTTCCAGCGTGGCGGCGTCGGAGAACGTTTCGGTGTCCATATTCATGGCTGACCAGAACTGCAGGTTCACCTTGCCTGTTGTGGCATTTTTAACCGTCTTGAGTGTTCCCTTCATCAAGGGTGTTGTTGATGTAATAGTGGCGGTGGCTTTGTCATAGGGGTAGCCGGCGAAATTCATGGTGAAAAGACCGTATGGGTTGGTTGCGGAAGCCGCCTCGGTGATTTTGACGTCGGCAAGGATTAACATTTCCTGACCGTTGCCTCCAGGTCCTGTCTCTATCGTTTCATGTACCCATGCCTTCACATATTGCGGGGTGGTAGCGGCGTCATCAGCCCTAATGGATCTTACCGTCCACATCGCATAATTGGGGGTCGTAGAGCCAGACGATTGGTTGGAGGTATCGGCATTGGATGAACTATCCTGATTTTGCGAACAGAGGTTTGTATCTATTTGGGCAAGATAGTAGCCGTCTGTATTCCCCTTGTTTACCATCGTATCGTATTTTGCCTGCGCCATCATGCACAGGATTTCGTTTGGGGTATTCAAGGCTTCGCCCGAACGTTCATGGATATACACAAACTGCGGGTCTTTATAGTAATCCACCGTCGTGGCCCACCCCGTGGGAAGATACCTGGCGTCCATGATAGTGAGGCCCGTAACGGTAGTCTTGCCTAATGCCGGCTTTGTTGATGTTGACGAAGCATCTACCACGCTTACCTTTTCAGCCACTTTCAAGCTGGAGACCGTCGTGGCGCCGACAGTGTCAGCGGTTGTTGTAGTACTAGTAGTAGAAGATGATCCACTACTTCCTCCTCCGCCACAACCGGCGATAGAAAATGTAATGACAGAGATAAAAATTATGCTCCACAAATACCCTTTATAAAAATTTATTTTCATAAAACCTCCTTAAAATTGTTAGAGTTTAATTCTTGCTCGTATTTTTATACCTTTTTTTCAGATTGTCAAGTATTTTTTTTGGTAATTTTCTTTGACAATTTTTTTGTTTTTTCTTGATTTGGTTTCTCAGATAATGTAAATTATTTAAGTGTTTTATTTTTAAGTGGAGATTTATGAGCGAAATAGCCTATGTAGTTGCAAGAGAGATAATTGATTCCAGAGGCAACCCTACTGTAGAGGTGGATGCAGTATGTGAAAGCGGTGCGATGGGGAGGGCTGCCGTCCCTTCAGGCGCCTCGACAGGCTCAAGGGAGGCAATAGAGCTTAGGGACGGGGATAAAAAGAGGTTTCTCGGCAAAGGTGTAAAGAAGGCAGTTGATAATGTTAATAATATTATCTCAGAAGAGGTAATAGGCTTAGAAGTATCAGATCAGGTTTATATAGACAATCTATTAATCCAGCTTGACGGGACTGAAAACAAATCAAAACTTGGTGCAAATGCCATACTGGGGGTATCCCTCGCGGTTGCAAAGGCTGCTGCTGATGAGGCTTGTCTATCGCTTTATCAATATATCGGCGGTGTAAATGCAAAGGAACTTCCAGTGCCTATGATGAATATATTGAATGGCGGCTCTCATGCAGACAATAATGTGGATTTTCAGGAATTCATGATAATGGCTGTTGGTGCAAATAGCCTGTCAGATGCAGTAAGAATGGGTGCAGAGGTTTTTCATAATTTAAAAAATGTCTTAAAAGATAAAGGCTACAACACATCTGTCGGTGATGAGGGAGGCTTTGCCCCTAATCTCAAATCAAATGAAGAGGCTGTTCAAATGGTGGTGAAGGGAATTGAAAAAGCAGGATATAAGCCCGGAGATGATGTCCTGATTGCTATGGACTGTGCGGCGAGTGAATTTTATGAAAACGGTAAATATACACTCGACGCTGAAAGCAAGCCGGAAAAATCAACTGAGGAGATGATAAAACTCTATGAAGAACTTGTAGGCAAATATCCTATAATATCCATAGAGGACGGCCTTTCAGAAGGCGATTGGGATGGCTGGAAGGAATTGACAAAAAGACTCGGAAAAAAGGTTCAGCTTGTAGGAGATGATATATTTGTTACAAATACATCCATTCTTAAAAAAGGGATCTCGCAAGGGATTGCAAATTCCATATTGATAAAATTAAATCAAATCGGGACATTAACGGAGACACTTGATGCGGTTGAAATGGCAAAAAGGGCAGGATATACTACAATCATATCTCACAGGTCAGGAGAGACTGAAGATACTACAATCTCCGATATATCTGTTGCCTGTAATACAGGTCAGATAAAGACAGGCTCAATGTCAAGGACTGACAGAGTTGCTAAATATAATCAGCTTATCCGCATAGAGGAGGAACTTGGAAAATCCGCTGTCTTCAAGGGAAAAGGAATTTTTTATAATATAAAATAAGCAAAAACCTAATGAAACCACAGATAGACACAGATTTAAAAATAAAAATTTTTTATCTGTGTTCATCCGTGTTCATCTGTGGTTACTTTTATAATTTCCTTAAATGAACGATTCCAAACCTGATAACAGAGACATAAAAAAAGAGATTAGTGAGTCAAATAAAAAGAGGCTCAAGATACTCCTCCTTGTAAGTATTTCATTTTTTATCTTTATAGTAATAGCGGCTATATTCAGAGATGATGGGGTGATTAAGGTATATCACCTAAATAAAAAAGTTGAGTTATTAAAAAATAATATCTCAAAATTAAAAAAAGAAAATGAAAAGCTTAATACCGAGGTATATGCATTAAAAAATGATTCCTCTTATATTGAAAAAATTGCACGGGAGGATTTAGGGCTTGTAAAACCAGGTGAGGTTGTATTTGAGTTTGTAGAAAACAAAAAAAAGTAAAAAAATAATTCAAGGAGGAATTTTATGGCAGACAATGTATTGCATTTTTCTGATTCAGACTTTGATGAAAAGGTTTTAAAATCTGACAAGGCTACGGTGGTTGACTTTTGGGCAGAATGGTGTGCACCATGCAGGATGATTGCACCTGCAATTCAGGAGCTTGCTGACGAATATGCAGGCAAGGTAAACATAGGAAAGCTGAATGTAGATGAAAATCCTAAAACAGCTACCAAATATGGTATCCGCGGCATCCCAACACTGCTTATCATTAAAAATGGGAATGTAGTCCAGCAGATAGTAGGTGTAAAGCCAAAGGCTGAGATAAAAAAGATTATTGACAGCGTAGCTTAAAACACCCCCACACCTATTCCTGCGAGAGCTGAGTCGTTCTAAATGGGCATCATCAACCATGGGAATAGGTGTGCGGGGTTTGTTCTCTTGCCAATTAACCCCTTCTATTATAAAATGTTTCCATGTCTAATCCTGTTCTACTCAAACAAATAGATATTAACAGCCTTCCGAAGCATATTGCCATCATTATGGACGGAAATGGCAGATGGGCAAAGAAGAGGTTTCTGCCACGGATTGCAGGACACAGGGCAGGGGTTAAAACTGTAGATAGAATTGTAACTATCTGCCGAAAAATTGGCATAAAGGCACTCACCCTCTATTCTTTCTCTGAAGAAAACTGGAATAGACCTAAAAATGAAATCAATGCCCTCATGGAGATTTTAAAAAGGTATCTGAAAAAAGAATTGGACAGGATGCTGAAGGAAGATATAAGATTTAATACAATCGGCACTATAGACAATCTTCCGTCATCAGCCCAGAAAATCATACAGGATGCAAAGGAGCGGACAAAAAATAATGAAGGGATGGTGCTGACACTTGCACTCAGTTACGGCTCAAGGAGAGAGATAGTTGATGCTGTCCAAGAGATAGCATCCGACATCAAAAAAAATAAAATCTCTGTTGATGACATAACACCCGGATTATTTCAGTCATATCTTTATACAAAAGACCTTCCAGAGCCTGATTTGTTGATTAGAACAAGCGGAGAACTCAGGATAAGTAATTTCCTCCTCTATCAGATAGCCTACGCAGAACTTTATTTTACCGACCTCCTCTGGCCTGATTTTAAAGAGGATGATTTATTAAAGGCTGTCATAGAGTTTCAGAAGAGGGAGAGGAGATTTGGAATGACAGGGGAACAAATTACAAAGGAGAGGTAATGGGCAATAGGCAATAGGCAGTAGGCAATGGGCAATACCCGTAACCTATAACCTATAACCTATAACCTATAACCTATAAATAATTGACAAGAATTCTAACTTCTATTGTATCCTTACCAATACTCCTCGCCATAATATATTTTGGAAAACCATTTCATTTCTTTTTACTATTAGAATTTGCAATATTTATCGGCTTATATGAGTTTTACAGAATGATTGAAAAAGGTGGGCTTGGATGTTATAAATGGGCAGGGATTATTTTTGGAATCCTGCTTTCTATTGCTATCTTCAAAGGGACATATATCAATCTTGTAATTGCATCATCCATTATAATCCTCTTTATCGTAAGGATATTTGAAGGAAATAATCCCCCCGTCCCCCCCTTTATTAAAGGGGGGCAGGGGGGATTTTCTTATGTCTCAAATACTATTTTTGGAATAGTGTATGTCAGTTTCCTTATGAGCTATATGGGTGTTATCAGAAATAGCGGAGATAATGGGAGAGAGTTAATCTTTTTTGTTTTACTTATTACATGGATGGGGGATACAACCGCATACTATGGCGGAAAAGGTTTTGGTAAACATAAATTAGCCCCTCTAATAAGCCCTAATAAAACTGTAGAAGGTGCAATAGCAGGATTAATGGGCAGTATAGTTGGGGCAATAATTGCAAAACTATGGTTTCTTGATATTAGTATTTTAAATGCAATTGTCGCTGGAATCTTAATCGGTGTATTCGGACAATTTGGTGATTTAAGCGAATCTATGATTAAAAGAAACCTTCAGGTAAAGGATTCGGGGGGGATAATTCCGGGACACGGCGGGATACTTGACAGGGTTGACAGTCTCCTATTCTCAGCCCCTGTATTTTATTATTATTACAGATTCATATGCCTATAAAAAAAATATCAATTCTCGGCTCAACTGGTTCAATAGGTGTAAATGCACTTGATGTCATCAGCAGACACCCTGATAAATTTCAGGTAGTGGCTCTTGCCGCCGGTGAAAATGACTCACTCCTCCAGTCTCAAATTGATAGATTCAAGCCCAAAATAGCAGCCCTCTTTAATGAAAAAAACTCAGATAAATTAAAGAGTACGCTAAAAAATAAAAATGTAAAAATTGTATCAGGAGTTGACGGCGTAATTGAGGCGGCGACGGTTAAAGAGGCAGACATGGTTATCTCTGCCATTGTAGGTGCGGCAGGGCTGATACCAACCATCTCGGCAATAAAGGCAAAAAAGGATATTGCCCTTGCAAACAAAGAGACTCTTGTTATGGCAGGCGAAATTGTAATGAAGGAGGCGGAAGGCAAATGCAGGATTATCCCAATAGATAGTGAACACAGTGCAATATTTCAATTACTCACAGGAGAGAAGAGGGAAAATATAAGAAAGCTGATACTGACCGCATCAGGTGGTCCTTTCAGAAATTATCCAAAGGAGCAGTTTAAGGATATTAAGCCCGAAGATGCCCTTAAACATCCTAACTGGCGTATGGGTCAAAAAATTACCATTGACTCGGCTACCTTAATGAATAAAGGCTTTGAGGTTATAGAGGCAAAGTGGCTATTCGGCATGGCAGATGAAAATATAGAAGTTTTAATACATCCACAGAGCATAATCCACTCCCTTGTAGAATTTATTGACGGCTCTGTCCTTGCCCAGCTTGGCATCCCTGATATGAGAATACCAATCTCTTATGCACTGAACTACCCTGATAGGTTAAAAAATACACTCCCTTCCCTGAATCTGGCAGAGGTGAAAAATCTCTCCTTTGAAAAACCTGATACTGAAAAATTTCCATGTCTTAAATTTGCCTTTGATGCACTAAAGAAAGGTGAGACAATGCCGGCGGTTTTAAATGCCGCAAATGAAATAGCAGTCAATGCCTTTTTAAACAGGGAAATTTCATTCAACAAAATTCCTGAAATCATTAAAAAGACTATGAAGAGCCATAAGGTCTGCCATGCAAAAGGAATCTCTGATATTTTAAAGGCAGACAGATGGGCAAGGGAACACGCGAAAAATCTGATAGCAAGTAGCAATGAGCAATGAGTTGATAAAATTTATAGCCACTGGATTTTACAGCGGCTGCTCTCCAATAGCCCCGGGGACAGCAGGGTCTCTCGTTGGCATATTGATATATCTACTAATTATCAGCCTTCAGCTTTCATCTATCAGTTATCTTTTACTTATAATATCAATATTATTAATTGGTATATGGGTTTCAGAAAAAGCTGAGTATATCTTTGAAAGAAAAGACTCACAGAAGATTGTGATAGATGAAATTGCAGGGATACTTATATCCCTATTTATGCTTCCGCATGGGTTCTGGATTGTGTTATCAGGTTTTATAATTTTCAGAATAATTGATATTTCAAAACCATTTTATATGTTGGAAAGACTGCCAAAAGGTTTTGGGGTGATGATGGACGATGTTGCGGCAGGCATTGCAACAAATCTGATATTACAAATATTTCTATTTCTTTATCCGATTTATTCGGGTTAGGAGATATTTCATCTATGCTTTTATATGCACAAAGAAGACTCCTCTTGGGCGCTGTAATTGTCGTATCTACCGTTCTTCTGGAATTATCGGCTTTCATCTCTGGGATACAGGCAACCGATGAATTTAAAAAATTTTTCTTAATGGCTAATAATTATAAAAACCTCTGTCCGATTATTCTAAGTCCAATCTGTATTTTTTAGATTTACTTGTAGTTAGTTATGAATGATGCGAGGTTTTCTTCTGATTTGAGTTTTTTTGTCAAAGACTCTGCCTCATCTTTTGTCTTAAACTGTCCTATCCTGACCCTGAACCATTTGCCGTCAGATGTATCATAAGTTGTTATGTAGGTTTGATAACCCTTCTTGTCTATCTTAGATTTAAAGTTTGATGCCTCATTCATGGTTTTAAAAGAACCTACCTGAACAGTATAGCTGGATTGTAAGGAAGCAGTTGTAGGGCGGGTTTCAGATTTGACACTGCGGTTATCTGTTACTTTTTTCCCATCAGTATTTTTATTTAAGAGAGGGGTTGATTGAGCCTCTCCTTTTTTTGTATTAGGAAGGGTTTTAAAAAATGTCAGTTCCCTGTCTTGAGCCTGTTGAACAGGCTTGTCAGTTTCTTTTGGTGTTGCCTCATCTGTTTTAGTCTCCTGTTCTTCCTCCACCTGGGGTAATGGGAGGCGAATGGCATCACTATCTTTCCTTTCAAGAGAGGCAGTTGTTTTTGGCTGTTCAGTTTTTAAGGCAACAACTTCTGAAGGCGAATCCTTTCCAATTAAAAATCCAAGGGCAAAGCTCAATATGCCTATGGTAAAGATACTTACTACAAGAATTATTGACTGTATATTATTTAATTTTATTTCAAAATCCTTAAACATAAATTACATCTCCTCCGGTGCTGCTACACCGAGAATATCAAGTGAGTTTTTTATAACAACCCCTAATGCCTTTATCAGCATCAATCTTGCAGCCGTTAAATCTTTATCATCCGATATGAACCTGTGTTTTTTATAGTAGCTGTGGAACTCACCGCATAAATCTAATAGATAATGTGTAATCAGATGAGGCTCAAGTGATAATGCCATCTTCTCAATTAATTCCGGGAAAGCGAGAATTTTTTTAATTATGGAAAGTTCTTCAGGGAGTTTTAGAAGTTTTAAGTTGCAATCTTCAAGATTCAGGTCTTGCAGCTTATTTTCTTCTGCCTGTCTGAAGATGCTTCTTATCCTTGCATGTGCATACTGCACATAATAGACAGGATTTTCTGAAGACTGTTTTTTGGCTAAATCAAGGTCAAAATCAAGGTGGCTGTCTGAACTCCTCATCATGCAGAAAAATCTCGTTGCATCTTTACCCACATCTTTTATTACCTGAGACAGTTCTGTGAACTCGCCGCTTCGGGTTGACATTGATAAAACTTGTCCCCCCTTTTTTAAATTTACTAATTGAACAAGCAGAACGCTGAAAGATTTCTCATCAAATCCAAGTGCCCTTATTGCAGACCTCATCCTCGGGACATAGCCGTGATGGTCTGCCCCCCATATATTAATTACCTTTTTGAACCCCCTTTCATATTTCTCCTTGTGATATGCAATGTCAGAGGCAAGATATGTATAGTAGCCTGTCCCCCTCCTTACAACTCTGTCCTTCTCATCGCCAAAGGCACTTGCCTTAAGCCAGAGTGCATCATCCTTTTCATAGATAAAATCCTTGTCTCTGAGCCAGCCCACCACTTTATCCACCATGCCTCTTTCATGGAGAGTCTTCTCACTATACCAGTGGTCAAATCTTACGCCAAAATCTTCCAAATCTTTTTTGATTCCTTCAAGGATTACATTTGCAGTGAATTCTATGAAAAATGGGATGGACTCTTTCTCTGGCATCTGCAGAAAATGTTTCCCTTTCTTTAAGATTATATCCTTTGCGATATCGTTTATATAATCCCCTTTGTATCCATTCTGCGGGAATTCTATCTGTTCCCCAAGTAATTGCCTATACCTGATCAGAGCAGAACGACCGAGGGTCTCCATCTGCAATCCGACATCATTTATATAATATTCCTTGAGGATATCATATCCTGCTTTTTTGAGGATATTGGTTAGGACATCTCCAATTACTGCCCCCCTCCCATGCCCTACATGCAAGGGCCCTGTAGGATTTGCACTTACAAACTCCACCTGAATCTTTTCTTTCGCCCCGATTGTTAATGAGCCGTATTCATTCCCTTTTTTAATAACCTCTCTCAATGCCTCTAACCAGAAGTCCTGAGTCATGAAGAAATTTATAAAACCTGGTCCTGCTATTTCAACCTTTGAGATAATCTTTGAATAGCCGTTCAGATTATTTATTATGAGGTTTGCCACATCTCTTGGTTTTTTTGATGCCTGTGGGGCTACAACCATTGCAAGATTTGTATAAAAATCGCCAAACTTTTCTTCCCTTGGTTTTTCAACTGCAAATGATGGGATTTTTTGTATGCTTATCTCGCCTGAATTTATTGTCTTATTCAGGGCTGATTTTAAAATATCTTGGAGAATCTCTTTCACAGCCATTAATCTATCAAAAACTATCGCATCAAGTCAATTAATTTGGGATTAAACTTTTAATGGTTTTTTTGCGATAATTTCTATAGTTTCAGAAGGTAGTTTTTTCCTTGACATTTTGGCAGGAAAGGATTTTAATATAAACGATTTTAATAAAAGGGGGAATATGAAGAAGACATTTCTTATCTTTTTATTTTTCATATCTATTTCAAGTTCTGCACTGAGTGATACGGGAGGAGATGTATCTGAGGAAAATCTGGAACAGGATGACACAGCCTTTCTTGAGGAATCGGAAGATTCAAACGATGTTCCAGCAGAAGATGATTCAAAACTCATTGAAGAATTAAGCACCCCTGATGCCAACCTTTTTCATGTCCCTTCCAGTTTGCAAACCAATGTTAATTTCTGGAAAAGGATATACTCAGAATTTACAACAAGTCAGGTGGTAGTCCATGATAAGGATAATCTGAATGTAATTTATGATGTCGTTGATATAGGTAGCGGCGGATATGGCAATAAGATGAGGAGGGGCAAGGTAAATGAAGCAAGGAGGAAATACAGGACAATCTTAACTGCTATTCATAATAAACTTAAAAAAGGCGGTCTGCTAACAGGTGAAGAGATTGAGGTTTATAGGAAGTTTGACGGAATTGATAATCCAAATAAATTTTTAATTGCTGCTGGAAATCTCCGCTCTCAACTGGGACAGAAAGACAGATTTATTGCAGGATTAAAAAGGTCAGGGAGATATATAGATAAAATGAGGGAGATATTCAGGAGTTATAACCTCCCGGAAGAGTTAACGGCACTACCCCATGTAGAGTCATCTTTCAATTATGAGGCATATTCCAGTGTAGGTGCGGCAGGTGTATGGCAGTTTATGAGGTCTACAGGAAGACTGTTCATGACAATTAATTATGTGGTTGATGAAAGGAGAGACCCTATTTTTTCAACTGTTGCTGCTGCAAAGCTATTAAAGAGGAACTATGAAGAACTCGGGAGCTGGCCACTTGCTATAATTGCATACAATCATGGATTGAGTGGGATGAAAAGGGCAAAAGAAAGGGTGGGAGAAGATGTAACAGATGTTATTAATGGTTACCGCAGCCGTATGTTTGGATTTGCATCAAAGAATTTCTTCTGTGAATTCCTTGCCGCATTGGATGTTTCAAAAAATTACAAAAAATATTTTGGCGATATAGAATTTGAAAAGCCTGTTGAATACGATGTGGTCAAGGTGGAAAGTTATTTGGATATTGCCGGCATAAGCAAACATATGGGATTGAGTAAAGACGAAATAAAATATCTTAACCCTGCCTTAAGGCCTCCTGTATTTGTCTCAAGACGGTTTATACCAAAGGGATTTGAATTGAAGATACCAAAGGGGAGGCAATTGGATATTAATAATATGTATGCATCCCTTCCTAAAAATATGATTAATCAAACTCAGAAACACTCTTCGTGGCATACGGTTGAAGATGGGGATACCTTGACTACAATAGCCCAGAGACATAATATTACAGTCTCAGCCATAATGGATATAAATGAGCTGGATAATATAAACCGTATTTACCCCGGACAGACTTTAAAACTTCCTGAATTAACCTTTGAAAAAGTTGCAGTAAAAAACGAGGGGAATACCCAATATCAAAAGAAGAGTGGAAGAATTCCAACTAAGTCTGACGCTGGAGAGATGAAACTTATATCAAAAGAAAGAAATCTGGTAAAATCTACCTTAGAGACAAATAAAGAAAATACACAGCTATTGGTAGAATCAAAGATGAAAAGTTCAACCCCTTCAACAGGATTTCAAAAGGCTTCATATGAGGTGGCTCTCCCCGAAGGATTTAATTCAAAAAAGGTTAACTTCGGTTATGTAAATGTAGAGACCGACGAGACTATAGGGCATTATGCCGACTGGAGCGGTGTATCAGTACAAAGATTAAGGGATGTAAACGGCTTGAGGAGGGGGGTTAGTTTAAGAATAGGACAGAGGATAAAGGTACCTTTTATATCTGCTACGAAAGATGGGTTTGAGGAAAAAAGGTCTGAATACCACATGGCAATTCAGGAGGACTTTTTCTCCAATTATAAAGTAGAAGGGACGACTTCATATGAGATAAGAAGTGGTGAGACCATATGGAAGCTGTGTGCTGAAAATGAAATTCCACTCTGGCTTTTAAAAAGATATAATCCTCAAAAAAACTTCCAAAGACTGGCAAGGGGGGAGCCCCTTGTACTGCCTGTAATATCAAAGATTAATTAAAGTTTTAAAATTTAATTCTTTAATAAATATCCATTTTTATCTGTATTTATGAAGGTCTTGATAAATAAAACAATGCTTGAATTGGTTGAGGGTGATATCACGAGGCAGGATACAGAGGCTATCGTTAATGCTGCAAATTCAAGACTTGCCGGAGGTGGAGGTGTTGACGGTGCGATACACAGGGCAGGAGGACCCGCTATAATGGAGGAGTGCAGAAAGATAGGCGGCTGCCCAACAGGCGAGGCAAGGATAACTACAGGCGGTAACTTGAAGGCAAAATATGTAATCCATGCTGTTGGTCCTGTTTATAGTGATGGAAGGCATGGAGAACCTGAACTTTTATACGGTGCATATAAATACAGCCTTAGACTTGCATCAGAAAATAAGATAAAGAGTGTTGCCTTTCCATCTATAAGCACAGGTGCCTATGGCTATCCGATAAGAGAGGCGGCGAAGATTGCATTGTCTGCAGTAATTGATTATATTAAATTCCATCCAGAAATTGAACTGGTTCGTTTTGTCTTATTCAGTGGTGATGCTTATAGGACATGTGGAAAAGTATTGTCCTCTATAAAATAAGGCATTTTAATTACTGCTGATATTTCAAGTCAATAGCAATGTCTCCTTGTATTTAAAAAATCCTGCAAAAAATAGTTGACATAAAAAAGATAAACCCATATAATAAAAATTTATTTTCATGCTGGCGTAGCTCAGTTGGTAGAGCAGCTGATTTGTAATCAGCAGGTCGGGGGTTCAAATCCCTTCGCCAGCTCCAAGGGGAGGTTCCCGAGTGGCCAAAGGGAACAGACTGTAAATCTGTCGGCGATGCCTTCGGAGGTTCGAATCCTCCCCTCCCCACCA
>Ga0209002_10001211_pt1 | contig 20866 bp, 16 predicted proteins | sample Rifsed16ft2_FD_184010 | JGI IMG/M metagenome (GOLD analysis project Ga0209002, IMG submission 184010) | Soil microbial communities from Rifle, Colorado, USA - sediment 16ft 2 (version 2) | ecosystem: Environmental > Terrestrial > Deep subsurface > Rock core/Sediment | place: Rifle, Colorado... | reverse complement strand
AATACGGCTTCCGTCCCGGCATGGGTCAACATATCCCGGATCGGCTGTTCTGGGCGCGCGACGAAGACGCGGAAGATGGAAACGAAACGCGGCATTGAGGGGCTATACGCCGTCACGCCGGATATTACCGATACAGAAGAGTTGTTGCGCTGCGTGCGTTTGGCCTTGCAGGGCGGCGCGCGGGTGCTGCAATACCGCAACAAATCCGCCGCTGTCGGCCTGCGGTTGCAGCAGGCGCAGGCTTTGCGCCAGCTGACGCGCGAATTCGACACGACTTTCATCGTCAACGACGATGCGCAACTGGCGGCGCAAGTGGATGCGGACGGCGTGCATCTGGGCGGCGAAGACGGCAGCGTGGCTGCGGCACGCGCTCTGTTAGGCAAGACCAGGATCATCGGCGTGTCTTGCTATAATCGTGCTTCGCTGGCGTTCGAGGCGGTGCGGCAAGGGGCGGATTACGTGGCATTTGGCGCGTTCTTTTCCTCCGGCGTTAAACCCGAAGCGGTGCAGGCGGAGGTGGAGCTGTTGCAGACAATGCGGCAGCAGTTGCATTTGCCCATCGTCGCCATCGGCGGCATCACGCAACAGAACGGCGCGGCATTGGTAGCGGCGGGCGCGGATGCGCTGGCCGTGATCTCGGCGCTGTGGAACGCTCCGGACATCAAGGCCGCGGCTCAAGGATTTTCAACACTTTTCAGCAGGACTTAGGCAATGATTTCTCACAACCAGGAACTTTTCGAACAATCCCAGCAAGTTATTCCCGGCGGCGTGAACTCGCCGGTGCGTGCATTCCGTTCGGTGGGCGGCACACCGCTGTTCTTCCAGCGCGGACAGGGCGCTTTCGTATGGGATGCCGATGGCAAGAAGTACACCGACTACGTCGGTTCCTGGGGTCCGATGATCGTCGGCCACTGCCACCCGCAAGTGGTGAAGGCAGTGCAAGACGCCGCGGCGCAGGGACTGGGTTTCGGCGCGCCGACCGCGAGCGAACTGGAGCTGGCGAACCTGCTGTGCAAGATTTTGCCGAGCCTGGAGATGGTGCGCCTGGTCAGCTCCGGCACCGAGGCGACCATGAGCGCGATCCGCCTCGCGCGCGGTTTCACCGGGCGTTCGCGCATCGTCAAATTCGAAGGCTGCTACCACGGCCACTCCGACGGTCTGCTGGTGAAAGCGGGTTCCGGCGCGCTGACCTTCGGCCAGCCCAGTTCTTCCGGTGTGCCGGCCGAGATCGCCGCATTGACCACCGTGCTGGACTACAACGATGCGGCCGGACTGGAAAAAGCCTTTGCCGAAATGGGCAAGGAGATCGCCGCGGTCATCGTCGAGCCGGTGGCGGGCAACATGAACCTGGTCGCGCCCAAGCGCGAGTTTCTAGATGCCTTGCGCAGCCTGTGCACCAAGCACGGCGCAGTGCTCATCCTCGACGAAGTGATGACCGGTTTCCGCGTCAGCCTGCAGGGAGCCCAAGGTTATTACGGCATCAAGCCAGACCTGGTGACGCTGGGCAAGGTCATGGGCGGCGGCCTGCCGGCAGCGGCGTTCGGCGGACGCCGCGACATCATGAACTGCCTGGCTCCATTGGGCGCGGTGTATCAGGCCGGCACGCTGTCCGGCAATCCGGTGGCGGTGGCAGCGGGTCTGACCACGCTCAAGCTGGTGCAGGCCCCCGGCTTCTACGACAACCTGGCCAAGCTGGCGAAACAACTCACCGAAGGGCTGACTGCCGCGGCGCAGAAACACGGCATCGCTTTCTGTGCCCAATCCGTGGGAGGCATGTTCGGTCTGTATTTCAGCAAGGCACTGCCGACCAGCTATGCCGAGGTGATGGCTTGCGACAAGGAAGCGTTCAACCGCTTCTTCCACGCCATGCTGGATGCAGGCCACTACCTCGCGCCGTCGGCGTTCGAGGCGGGCTTCGTTTCTGCCGCGCATACAGAAGCGGACATCGCGGCAACTATCGCGGCGGCAGACAAGATCTTCGCGGCCTGGAAGTAATGGGCTTTTTCTCGCAGGCGGAGTTCTATACCACCGTCAATCATCTGAAAGACCTGCCGCTGCATGGCGGCAGGGAAGTCGCGTTCGTCGGGCGCTCCAACGCAGGCAAGTCGAGCGCAATCAATACGCTGGCCAACCACACGCGTCTGGCCTATACCAGCAAGACACCGGGCCGCACGCAGCACCTCAACTATTTTTCTCTGGGCGACAACAATTACCTGGTGGACTTGCCGGGCTATGGCTACGCCAAAGTGCCGCCGGACGTGCAAGCACACTGGGAGCATCTGCTGAGCGAATACCTTCAGACGCGCGAAGCGTTGTGCGGCCTCGTGGTCATCATGGATGCGCGCCATCCGCTGACCGAGCTCGACCAAGGCATGCTGGACTGGTTCGCGCCAACCGGCAAACCGATCCACATCCTGCTGACCAAGTCGGACAAGCTGAGCCGCCAACAGTCCACTCAGACGCTACGCGAAGTGAAGGCGTTCCTGCAGGAGAATTTCCCGCAATGCACGGCGCAGCTTTTTTCCAGCCTGAAAAAAGTGGGGATGGACGAGGCGGAAGCGGTGATCGCGGGCTGGTTCAAGAACTGACCGGCAAAAAAATGCCCCTGAACCAAAGGGGGAGGTCAGGGGCAAGAAGGTCTTTACAGGGTAAAGACACCCGCTCAGGGAGGAGAAACGGGAAGCAACTTTCGCTGCTCACTGACTCAGAGCCTGACTGTGCGAAAATAGTTCCATTAGCATTTGTTAATTTTAGGAATAACCATGCAGATACTAGGACAATACCCCCAATCCCGTATGCGCCGCATGCGCCGCGACCAGTTTTCGCGCGATCTGATGCGAGAGCATGCGCTTACTCCAACTGACTTTATTTACCCCGTTTTCGTGCTCGAAGGCACCAACAAGGTCGAGGATGTGAAGTCCATGCCGGGGGTGCAACGCAAGACGCTGGACCTGCTGCTCAAGGATGCCGAGCAATGCGTGAAACTGGGTGTTCCGGTCATGGCGATCTTCCCGGTGATCGGTGCGCCGCTGAAGAGCCTGGATGCGCGTGAGGCCTACAATCCGGACGGGCTGGTGCCGCGCGTGGTCGCTGCACTGAAGAAGAACTTTCCCGACCTTGGCGTGATGACCGACATCGCGCTCGACCCCTACACCAGCCATGGTCAGGATGGCCTGATCGACGACAGCGGCTACGTGCTCAACGACGAGACCATCGCGGTGCTGACCCGGCAGGCGCAGACCCATGCCGCAGCAGGTGCCGATATCGTTGCCCCCTCCGACATGATGGACGGGCGTATCGGTGCCGTGCGCGCCGCACTGGATGCGAACAATCACATCTACACGCGCATCATGGCCTACTCGGCCAAGTATGCCTCCAGCTTCTATGGCCCGTTCCGCGACGCGGTCGGTTCCAGCGGCAATCTCGGCAAGGGCAATAAGTACACCTACCAGATGGATCCGGCCAACTCCGACGAGGCGCTGTGGGAAGTCGGCCTCGACCTGCAGGAAGGCGCGGATATGGTGATGGTCAAGCCGGGGATGCCCTACCTCGACATCGTGCGACGCGTGAAGGACGAGTTCAAGGCACCGACCTTCGTCTACCAGGTGAGCGGCGAATACGCCATGCTCAAGGCCGCCGCGCAGAACGGCTGGCTGAACGAGGAGGCGTGCGTGCTGGAAGCGCTGCTGGCGTTCAAGCGGGCAGGCGCGGACGGGATACTGACCTACTTTGCGCTGGATGCGGCGCGCTGGCTGAAATCAGGCGGTTAACAAGGTTTCTACTGCCGCGATATCCGCGTGCGTATCGGGATGGCGACTGCCGCTATGGTGGGCGTTTTCGGGCAGGACGATGATGTGTATCTGAACACCGGATTCGCCGATCAGGGTATAGCTCGGCACGCTCTCCTCATGCCCCCCTATACGCACTCTCCATTCCCCATCCTCGAATTCCAGGTCGTGCTTGAGCAGGAACAGCAACACAGCTTTGGTGTCGTCGGAAAACAGCATCAGGTTGATGTCGGAGTGCGCGCCCGCGGCGCCGCTCAACACCGAACCGGTGAGATAGGGATGGAACTGCTCCAGCAGGCGCATGGCGGCGAGCGCTTCTTCGCGTAGCTGGCGCAGGATGTCCGGATGGGTTTCGTGCTGGTAGAGGGCGCGGTAGCTGTGCAGTGCGTCATCCACTTCCTGATTGCTGGGAAGGTGCTGTGTGTCGGATGCGCCAAGCTGGCGGGCAGCCTTGTGCTTGGCCATGGCGTGGTCGGTGATGCCGTCTTCGGCCATCAGCTTCGCCGCCTGATGGGCGAGTTGTTCGCGCATCAAGTCGCGGCGATGTGGATGGACTTTGCTCATCAGAAGAGTTCGTCGTTAACGGTATCCGCGGGTTTATCTTCTTCCGGGATCACTTCACCCTGTTCCGGCGGGGGATTCTCTTCGTAGAAGTAGTCGATGCGGTTGCCGTTGGGATCGCGCAGACCGTTGTCGTTGATGCGGGCCGTGATGACGTGTTCCGGCATGGAGTACTCGACTTCGGGCACGCCCTGCAGCATCTTTTCCATATAGCCCATCCAGATCGGCAAGGCTGCGCCGCCGCCGGTTTCCTTTTCGCCCAGGCTCTGCGGGTTGTCGTAGCCGATCCAGGTGACGGCGACCAGAGTGGGATGGAAACCCGCGAACCAGGCGTCCATGGAATCGCTGGTGGTGCCGGTCTTGCCGGCGAGGTCCTGGCGGCCCAGCTCCATGGCGCGTATGGCAGTGCCGTGCTTGACCACATCCTGCATCATGTTGACCATGGTAAAGGCGTTGCGCACGTCGATGACCTGTTCGGCGCCTGCTCCGGCGGCGACGGGCGCCGCCTGTGCCACGATATTGCCCTGGCCGTCTTCGATACGCTGGATGAAATAGGGCGTGATGCGGTAGCCGCCATTGGCGAACACGGAATAGCCGCCCATCAACTGCAGGGGAGTGACCTCGCCGGCCCCGAGCGCCATGGTGAGGAAAGGCTTGATCCTGTCTTTGCCGAAACCGAACTTGGTGATGTAGTCCTGCGCGTATTCAAGGCCGATGGCTTGCAGGATGCGAATGGAGACGAGGTTCTTGGATCGGGTCAACCCTTGGCGCATGCGCATCGGGCCATCGAATCCGCCTTCGTAGTTCTTGGGTTGCCAGAGCTCTTCGCCAGTTTGCGAAAGGTCGATGACCAGCGGCGCATCGTTGATGACGGAAGCGGGGGTGAAGCCTTTTTCCAGTGCGGCCGAGTAGATGAACGGCTTGAAGCTGGAGCCGGGCTGGCGCCATGCCTGCGTGACATGGTTGAACTGGTTGCGGAAGAAATCGAATCCGCCGACCAGCGCGTAGATCGCGCCATCTCGCGGGTTGGCTGAAACGAAGGCGGCTTCGACCTGCGGAAGCTGGGTGATCTCCCATTCGTCTTTTTCGTTCTTGTACACTCGGATCAGCGAGCCGACGCGGATGCGGCGATTGAGCGCCAGCTTTTCGCCCATGGTCTGTTGCGCAAAACGCAGCCCCTCGCCACGAATTTCCACGACCTGGCCGTTCTTGCAATAAGCACGGACAGCTTTGGGGGTGACAGATTGCACCACGGCAGGGATGAGTTCGTCACTGTCCGGAACGTCTTCCAGCGCTTCTTCCAGCAACTCTTCGGTGTCGTTCTTCTTCAGGTCGACATAGCCTTCCGGGCCGCGATAGCCGTGGCGATGGTCGTATTCCAGCACTCCCTTGCGCAGTGAGGCATAGGCGGTGGCCTGATCCTGTGCGCGGATGGTGGTGTAGACGCTGTAGCCTTGCGTGTATGCCTCATCCTGAAAGCGGTCATACATGTCCTGCCGCACCATTTCCGCGACGTAGTTGGCATTGACCGCGAAGGTCTGGTGCTGCGCGACATGCCTGGCTTGTATGGGTTCATTCAAGGCCAGATCCAACTCCTCCCGTGTGATGTAACCCAGGTCGTGCATGCGGCGCAGGATGTACATCTGGCGTACCTTGGCGCGTCCGGGATTCACGACAGGGTTGAATGCGGCGGGAGCTTTCGGCAAACCGGCCAGCATCGCCATTTCGGGCAGCGTGAGTTGGTTGAGCGTCTTGGCGTAGTAGACCTGGGCTGCGGACGCGAAGCCGTAAGAACGCTGGCCGAGGTAGATGTGATTGATATAGAGCTGAAGTATCTCGTCCTTGCTCAGGTTGTGCTCGATCTTGAAAGAGAGCAGCATCTCGTTGAACTTGCGCGTCAGCGTCTTTTCCTTGGAAAGGAAGAAGTTGCGCGCGACCTGCATGGTGATGGTGCTGGCGCCCTGCTTTACGCCCCCAGAAGTAAAGTTGGAGTAGGCCGCGCGCAACACGCCGACGTAGTCGACGCCGCCGTGCTCGTAAAAGCGATCATCTTCCGCTGCGAGGATGGCTTTTTTCATCGCATCGGGCACATCCTCGATCCTGACCAGCTCACGGCGCTCTTCGCCGAATTCCCCGATCAATGTGCCATCCGCACTGAACACACGTAAAGGCATCTTGGGCCGGTAGTCGGTAAGCGTTTCCAGCGAGGGAAGCGTCGGGTAGGTTAGTATCGCGGCGAAGACGAGCAACAAAATCGGCAACAGCGGCAGAGCGAGCACAACAAGTGCGGGATAGAACCACCAGCGAGAAGTCATAACAAGCGTTCGAAAAATTTATTTGGTGATTATAACTTCTCGAACACGGAATACGAACGCATCGAAAAAACTTTACACTCATAGGAGTTATTGCTAGGATTTAAACCACTTTGTACGGAAAAGCGCTAACCAGCCTATGATCAAAGGAAATTTTGATATCCCGCTAGATTTTTTGAGCACTTCCACTCCACCCTTGATCGGGGTGGATATCAGTTCGTCCTCGGTCAAGATGGTCGAACTGAGCGAGGCTCCGAAGAAGAAGGGATATGTGGTCGAGCGCTATGCCATTGAGGCGCTCCCTGCAGATGCGGTGAGCGATGGCAACATCAACAATCTGGATGCAGTCTCCGAAGCGGTGAAGCGGGCCTGGAAGCGCCTGGGTTCGCGTATCCGCAACGTCAGCCTGGCATTGCCTGCCGCCGCGGTGATCAGCAAGAAGATATTGCTGCCGGCCGGTCTGCGCGAGGACGATCTGGAATATCAGGTAGAGACCGAAGCGAATCAGTACATCCCTTTTGCGCTGGAAGAAGTGAATCTGGATTTCCAGGTGATCGGACCCGCGCCGAACAATCCAGACGAGGTCGAAGTCCTGCTGGCGGCGTCGCGCAAGGCGAACGTCGAAGACCGCGTGGCGGCGGCACAGACAGCGGGCCTGAAAACGATCGTGATGGACGTGGAGCCGTATGCCGCGGAAGCGGCGTTCGAGATGATACGCACGCAGTTGCCTGGCGGCGCAGAGGACCAGTGCATCGCACTGGTGGATATCGGCGCCTATGTGATGAACGTGAACGTGCTGCGCAACGGCCAGTCGATCTACGCGCGCGACCAGCAGGTCGGAGGAGTCCAGCTCACGCAACAAATCCAGAGCGCATTCGGGCTGTCTGCCGAAGAAGCCGAATCCGCCAAGCGCAACGGCGGGCTGCCGGAAAATTATGAAAGCGACGTGCTGTCGCCTTTCCGCGAGAACGTGGCGATGGAAGTATCGCGTGCGCTTCAGTTCTTTTTCACCTCGACGCAGTACAACGAGGTGAATTACATCGTGCTGGCCGGCGGTTGCGCCGCATTGCCGGGGCTGGATGAGGCTGTGGCGACACGCACACAGGTAAGTACACTGGTGGCCAATCCGTTCGAGCTGATGACGCTGTCCAGCCGTATCAAGCCGCGTCAGTTGCAGATGGATGCGCCAGCATTGATGATCGCTTGCGGCTTGGCTATGCGGAGGTTCGATCCATCATGATACGCGTGAACCTGCTACCGCACCGCGCGGAGAAACGAAAAGCCAGGCAGCTGCAGTTCATCGTATTAAGCGCCATGTCGCTGGTGCTTGGCGCGGTGGTCGTCGGCCTTGTCCATGTTGCCATCAGCACGCAGATTGCCTATCAGGAGCGGCGTAACGAATATTTGAAGCAGGAGATCGCGATACTCGATAAGCAAATCGATGAAATCAAAAAACTGCGAGAGCAAACCCAGTCGCTGTTGGCGCGCAAGACGGTGGTTGAGAATTTGCAGAGCACCCGTTCTGACGTGGTTCATTTGCTCGATCAGATGTTGCGCATCCTGCCGGATGGGGTATATCTGAAGAGCGTCAAACAGAGCGGATATAAAATCAGCGTGACGGGTTATGCGCAATCGAATGCGCGGGTTTCTACTTTAATGCGATCGATCGAGGACTCACCTTGGCTAGACTCGCCGACATTGATCCAGATCCAGGCGTCGGGTGCCGGCACCGCGAGGGTGAGCGAGTTCTCTCTCAATTTCAACCTGACCAAGCATGTTGCGCCGCCTGGCACGAAAGGCTAGGGGGTAGCTATGAACTTTGCGAATTTCCTGCAGGAACTAAAGAATGTCGATCCCCAAACGCCGGGTACGTGGCCTTGGCTGATCAAGATCACGGCTTTTCTGGCCATGTTCGTCGTTGTGGTTGCGGCGGGGGCGGCATTCGATTGGCAGAGCCAGTGGGAGAGCCTGAAGATTGTGAGGCAACAGGAGGTGGATCTTCGTGATACTTATCTGGCAAAAAAGCGCCAGGCCATCAATCTGGACATCATCAAGAAACAATTGATAGACACGCAACAATCTTTTGGAGCGTTGCTCAAACAATTGCCGAGCAAATCGGAAATGGACGCATTACTAACCGACATTAACCAGGCAGGGCTCGGACGAGGATTGCTGTTTGACCTGTTCAAGCCGGGAATGGAGGTTGCGACTGGAGTGTTTACCGAGCAGCCGATCACGATCAAGGTTACGGGCAGCTATGACGATCTGGGGAAATTCGCCAGTGACATTTCACAGTTACCACGTATTGTGACGCTGAACGATATCAGCGTGGGGCCCGTCGGGGGGGGGGGGTTGACCATGGATGCAACGGCAAAGACTTACCGCTATCTGGATGAAGAAGAATTGGCTGCGCAGAAGCGCGCCTCCAGAGCGGCCGGAGCCAAATAATGAAAACGGCCTATTCGGTATTGCTGGCATCGTCGCTGCTTGGGGCCTGTGGCGGTGAAGAATTCCAGGACCTGCGCGATTTTGTCCGAAACGCGGGGGCGGACATGCGTGGCAAAGTCGAACCGCCGCCGGACATCAAGCCCTATGAGCCATTCACTTATGAAAACGATGCAGGGTTGCCGGATCCGTTCAAGCCACGCAAACCCGATGCCAGGAAATCCAGCGGTGCCGGACTGAATCAGCCCAACCTGGATCGGCCCAAGGAAGAGCTGGAAGATTTTCCATTAGAGAGCTTGTCGATGGTGGGCTACCTGTTCCAGAAGAACGTAGGGCACGCGGTGATCCGTTCTTCCGAGGGCAGGATATATCGGGTCAAGGCCGGGAATTACATTGGCCAGAACTTTGGCCAAATCATTTCGGTGTCCGAGACTGAGGTAAAGATCAAAGAGATGGTGCAGGATAGCGCGGGCGACTGGTCCGAGCGAGAAAGCACTCTGCAACTGATGGAGAAATGAGGAGTGAATATATGAGCCTGCCAACAAAACCTATTCACGGCATCATCCAGTTGGCTGCGGTGATACTCTGGGTATTTGCGCTGGGTGCGAATGCTCAAGAAGGCATGGAAGCCGCGGGATCGAACAGCATCCAGTCCATCAGTGCTAGCAATGAGGCGGGGGGCAAGGTTGTTATCACGGTGGCCATGAAAACGGCCCCGGGCAGACAGCCCGCCGCGTTTACCATCAATAATCCGCCGCGAATCGCCTTTGATTTTCCCGAAACCGAGAACGGCCTTGGAAAATCGATGCAGGAATTCGGAGAAGGAGAACTGCGCAGCGCAAATATCGTACAGGCAGGAAAGCGTACTCGTTTGGTGATCAACCTGTCGCAGATGCTCAACTACGATACCAGAATAGACGGCAACAACCTGTTAATCACTCTGCAGAGAAAGGGTGTGGGCGATGCGACAGCCGCTGCCGCCCATTTCGCGGACGCGAAATCCGGGACGCAGGCCCACGGCTTGCGCGACATTGATTTTCGCCGCGGGAAAAATGGAGAAGGTCGGGTGCAAATCGATCTGTCCGATACGGACATCGGCATCGATATCAAGCAGCAGGGCCAATTGCTGCTGGTAGATTTTCAGAGGACCGGCCTGCCCCGCAACCTTCAGCGCAAACTCGACGTGACCGATTTTGGAACACCGGTGCAGTTTGTCGAGGCGTTCACCCAAGGCGAGAACGCGCGTTTGGCGATCGAGCCCAAGGGGCTGTGGGAATACGCCGCATATCAAACCGATAACAAGTTTATACTAGAAATCAAGACCCTGGTTGAAGATCCAAACAAGCTGGTGAAGGGCAGTCAGACCGGTTATGCGGGCGAAAAGCTCACGCTGAATTTCCAGAACATTTCGACACGAGAAGCATTGAGTGTGATTGCAGATTTCACCAGCCTGAACATGGTGATCAGCGACACCGTTTCCGGCAGCCTCACCTTGCGTTTGAAGGACGTGCCGTGGGATCAAGCGCTGGACATCATTCTGCAAAGTAGGGGCCTGGATATGCGCAAGAACGGAAACGTCATCCAAGTCGCACCTCGCGAAGAAATCGCCGCCAAGGAAAAGCTCGATTTCTCCGCGCGTCAGGAAATAACCGAGCTGGAACCGCTACGCACTGAGTCCTTCCAGCTCAGTTTTGCGAAAGCAGCCGATTTTGTCGGGTTGTTGACCAATTCTCAACAACGCATGCTTTCCAAGCGCGGCAGTGCCGTGTCAGACACTCGTACCAACACACTGTTTGTGCAGGACACTCCCAGCCATTTAGAGCAGGCGCGCAGTTTTATTAAGCAGTTGGACGTTCCCGTGCGGCAAGTGATGATCGAAGCGCGCTTCGTAGAGGCGGGCGATTCCTTCAACCGTACGTTGGGTGGGCGACTCAGCTATACGGGGCCGGAAACAAGCGTTGCGGGGGGTGGATTCCCGATTGCCAACAACATTAGGGGCGCGATGAACGGCAGCGTGAATCTGCCGGGCGCAGGATCCGTGACAGGCGGCCTGACCTTGGCCTTGTTTAATTCAATTGCCACAAAAACGCTGACCCTGGAGCTCAGTGCCGCGGAAATCGACGGCACAACCAAGAACATCGCCAGTCCGCGCGTGGTGACTGCGGATAAGACAACGGCGAGCATCGAGGCCGGCGTTGAAATCCCGTATCTGCAAGCGTCAAGCAGTGGTGCTACCAACATCGCCTTCAAGAAGGCTGTATTGGGGCTTACTGTTACGCCCCAGATCACTCCGGACGATCATGTTGGGTTGACTGTCAATGTCAGCCAGGATACGGTGGGTGCAATCTTTGCCGGCGTACCCAGCATCAACACCAAGAAGGTCACCACCGAAGTGCTGGTAGACAACGGCGGCACGGTAGTAATCGGGGGCGTTTATACCCAAGATGGAACAGATGGGACAACACAGATTCCGCTCCTTGGAGACATTCCAATACTCGGCTGGCTCTTCAAATCCAATTCCGTAACGAAGAACAAGAAAGAGTTGCTGATTTTCATTACGCCCAAGATTATGAGGGAAAGTCTGGGTCTAAATTAGAGCAGCCCGAGTTCAGGAGAGGGCCCGGCATTCCCGGGCTTTTTCTTTTGCGAAAGTCGCGCGCCGAGTTTCCGATACAATCATGAGCATGGACAAGACGACACCAGACAAGCGGCTCTCTGGCAATATCATCCTGGTCGGTATGATGGGCGCGGGCAAGACCACAGTAGGCAGGCTGCTTGCGAAACAACTCGGCAAGACCTTCATCGACAGCGACGAAGAGATCCAGCGCCGCACCGGCGTGACCATACCGCACATCTTCGATGTCGAGGGCGAGGCCGGATTCCGCATGCGCGAGAGTGCCGTGATCCAGGAGTTGCTTGCGCAGAACGACGTCGTGCTGGCGACGGGAGGCGGCGCAATACTCAGTTCGCAGAACCGTTCCGTGATGAAGCAGAATGGCGTGGTGGTGTACCTGAAGAGCACCGTGCACGACCTGTGGCAACGCACCCGCCATGATCAGAATCGCCCGTTGCTGCAGACGGAGAATCCGCGTGCCAAGCTGCAGGAGTTGCTTGACCTGCGCGAGCCGCTCTACGAAGAGGCCGCAGATGTGGTCGCCCATACCGGAAAGCAGAGCGTACAGGTACTGCTGGAGCGACTGCAGCAAAAACTGGAAGATTTGAAACAGATGACAGGAAACAAAAAGACGATGCAGACCTTGACAGTAGGGTTGGCGGAACGCAGCTATCCCATCCATATCGGGAGCGGCTTACTGGACCGCGCCGAGTTGTTGTTGCCGCATATCCCGCGCAAACGCGCAATCATCGTCAGTAACACCACCGTCGCACCGCTTTACCTGCAACGGCTGAGCCAGGGATTGAGCGCGCATGGCGTGCAAGTACAATCCGTCATATTGCCGGATGGCGAGCAACACAAAAGCGGCGAATCGCTGAACGTGATCTACGACGCACTATTGTCGGCGCGCAGCGAACGCAGCACGCCGCTTATTGCGCTGGGCGGCGGCGTCATCGGCGACATTACCGGCTTTGCGGCAGCGACCTATCTGCGCGGCGTCCCCTTCATCCAGATACCCACCACGCTGCTGTCGCAGGTGGATTCATCGGTCGGCGGCAAGACCGGCATCAACCACCCGCTGGGCAAGAACATGATAGGCGCCTTCTACCAGCCGCGCGTGGTGCTGGCCGATACCGACACGCTTGACACCCTGCCGGACAAGGAGCTGCGCGCCGGCGTCGCCGAAGTCATCAAGTACGGGCTGATCCGTGATCTTCCATTCCTCGAATGGCTGGAAGCCAACATCGAAAGACTGCTGGCGCGCGACACGCCAGCATTGCAGTACGCCATCGCGCGCAGCTGCCAGAACAAGGCAGAAGTCGTAGGGGCAGACGAACGCGAGAGCGGCGAACGGGCGCTGCTGAACTTGGGGCATACCTTCGGCCACGCAATCGAAAACGGCGTGGGCTACGGCGTCTGGCTGCACGGCGAAGGCGTGGCGGCGGGCACCATCATGGCTGCCGATCTGTCGCAGCGCTTGGGCTGGCTGAGTACTTCGGATGTGGAACGCGTGCGCACGCTGTTCGTGCGTACTGGATTGCCGGTCGTCGCTCCCAAACTGGGCACCGAGAAATATCTGCAACTGATGGGCCTAGACAAAAAAGTGGCAGACGGCAAGATACGCTTTGTGCTGCTGAAAGCGCTGGGGAATGCCGTGATGACCGGAGATGTGCCGCAGGCGCGTCTGGAACAGACGCTGGAGGCCTGCAGTGCCTGAGCTGCAGCTCGCACCCTATGCGGTCAGCGTCAGTGCGCGCGGCAGAAAGGTCGTGGAGCCGGCGCCGCCGGGGCGCAGCGAATTCCAGCGCGACCGCGACCGCATCATCCATTCCAGTGCATTCCGCCGCCTCGAATACAAGACCCAGGTGTTCGTCAATCACGAAGGCGACCTGTTCCGCACCCGCCTTACCCACAGCATCGAAGTCGCACAGATCGGCCGCTCTATCGCGCGGCGCCTGACGCTGAACGAAGACTTGGTCGAGGCGGTGTCGCTGGCGCACGACCTGGGCCACACCCCGTTCGGCCATGCCGGGCAGGAAGCGCTGAACGCCTGCATGAAGGACCACGGTGGCTTCGAGCACAACCTTCAATCTTTGCGCGTGGTGGACCTCCTGGAAGAGCGCTATGCCGCGTTTGACGGCCTGAACCTTTGTTTCGAGACGCGCGAAGGCATCCTCAAACATTGCTCGCCGGAACATGCAGCGCAACTCGGGGAGGTTGGCGAGCGTTTTTTGCAAGACCGCCGTCCCTCGCTGGAGGCCCAGATCGCCAACCTCGCCGACGAAATCGCCTACAACAACCACGATGTGGACGACGGTTTGCGTTCCGGCCTGATCACCTTGAAGCAGCTGGCTTCAGTGCGATTGTTCGCGCAGCACCTGGAGGAAGTGCGCACAGCGTACCCGCAACTGGCTGAGCGCAGGGTGGTGCACGAAACAGTGCGTCGCATGATCAACACCCTGGTCACCGACCTCATTACGCAGACCGAATACAACATTCTGGCGCATGCCCCGCAAAGCGCGGACGAGGTGCGTACCGCGCCGCCGCTGGTGGCGTTCAGCGGCGGCATGCACGAGCTGAACCGCGAACTCAAAACTTTCCTGCGCACCCATCTGTATCGGCATTACCGCGTCATGCGCATGACCGCAAAGGCGCGCCGCATCATCGGTGACCTGTTCCAGGCGTTCATGGACGATCCGAGATTACTGCCGCCGCAATTCAATCCGCGGATGGAATCAGCACGAGCCCGCTCGGTGGCGGACTACGTAGCCGGTATGACTGACCGCTACGCGATCCGGGAGCACCGCCGAATTTTCGCAATCGAAGAGATCTAGGGTTCTCTAGGCAGAAATGAAAAGGGCATCCCGCGGGATGCCCTTTAGTATCGCGTGTAAGATCAATTGTAAGGCGAGTTAACTAAGCCACATGCAGTGCCGGAGACGTCACTTGCCAGAGGAAGCAGATAAATGTCGGAGGTGGCGGTCGGATTGCCCAAGGCAGTCGTGGAGGCCGTCAGCCTGACTGTGAGCCAGTTCGCATATTTCTTGAGAAATACATACTTGAATGTTGCAGTGCCGTCAGCGCCGGTTGTCACGGTTGCAGGAATAGTCCCGCCATCTGCCTGGGGAGGGGTCAAGAGACCATCCGCTCCCAAATTGCCGGGGCTGTCTGTATCCTCGCCGGCGTCGATCAAATAGTTTCTGTTGGCATCTTCATTTGCATGAGAATAAGGAGTGGCAGCGCCGGAATGAAAGAGGCCGGAGAGAACTGCCTTGCAGTCAATGTCGCGATAACCGTAATAGTAAGTGACCGGCCAGAGAGACAATGAAACCGTTGCGCCGGAAACGGCATTGCCGTTGGAGTCCGAAACCAGGACTGTGACGGGGAGTTCGTAAGAGGTATCCGAATTGATAGATGCCTGCTTGTCACTGACGCCGATGGCAATCGACCCCACCGTGCCTCCGACCACGATCATCTTCGTTGCAGAGAGTGCCGTGCCAACCACCATGGCTTTCACGGCGGCATTCTGGCTAGTGGAAGTGCCGGCAGTAAATGTGGTCTGGGCTTCTCCCAATGCGCCGGTGGTATTAGTGGATGCGATCACCGGGCTGAGCGTCTCGCCCGTCCCTGTGGAATTAACCAAGGTGAATTGCACAGGCGCTCCACCGACGGGATTGCCGATGGCGTCGATGACTTTTGCGGTGAAGGTGGCCGTACTCGAGGTGGTCCCGGAACTGGGCGGGACTACAGAGACATTGGACTGCAGTGAGATCGCACTAGCGGCGTTCGCAGTGATCGAAAAAATGAAATTGGCAGTGGAAATAACTGCGCCCGTGGCGTCCAGGGCATCGATTTGAACCGAGGCATTGCCCGCATTGTTGCCTGGAACGAAGGTCCGGGTATCAGTTCCCGTGCCCGGATTGGCAACAGTAAGGACGCTTGTGCCGCCTACCCATGTCCCCAGCGTGGAGGCATAACGTATGCTGGATACCGTGGCCGGAACGTTGATTACCACATTCTGGTTTATGCCGATAGACACAGGGTATGGCGAAAAACTGGGCGTAACAACGGAGAAGGTGCCCGCCGAAGCCGCGAACGTCACGGTCACAGTTTTGGATGTGGTCGTTGCTCCTGCTGTGTTGAGCCATTCGACAAGCACGTCAACATTGCCGCCGGCCGTGCCGGTCAGCGTGAAGCTGGTGGCTCCGGAGAAATCCGTGGTGCCCGCTGTCGCGCTTAACGTACCGCTACCAGTGCTGCTCGCGGCGATGGAGTAGCGCAGGGTCTGGCCGGAAACGACGTTATTGCCGGCATCCTTGGCTACGGCGGCAATCGTGACCGGAGAACCAGTAGCGGCGCTTGTTGCGGACGACGTCAGCGACAGCGTGGAGCCGGTGATTTGAATGGGAATGGAGGCGCTTGCGGTACCACTGGTCGTCGCGACCGTGATTGTCGCGGTGCCGTTGGTTCTGGTAGCACCAGACGAAAAGATGATTGAGGCTTGGCCGTTGGTGTCTGTTGTGATTGAAGAAGTGCTCACTTGGCCTGCTGTCGTAGAGATGGTCAGCGTTTGACCCGACAACAGCGCGTTTCCTGAACTCAGTGTGGTCGCGGTAAGGGTCACGGGATTTGAGCCGTCGCTATTGACACTTGTCGCGGAAGGGCTGAGGGTTATTATTGCCGCATTGGAGGTGCCCGAGATTGGGGTCGTAGTTGTCGTGGCTCCGCTCCCTCCACAACTTGCCAGCACAAAAGTCATTGCAGCCACCGTCAAGGCGGCCAGGGATTTGATGTGGTTCGTATAGATGGTTCGCACAGAAACCCTCCAATGTCTGATAGCCAAATTCGCACTATTGCGAAATTTTATGAACGTCATTCTATAACCCTTAGTTTTAATTAAGCAACTTATATTTCGGCAGGAATAAAACAGGCAAGACCCGATTGTCGGTGATAAACGGGGCCAAACCGAGTTGGCATGTTGCCCTGCTTGGCCGGAACGGGTAACATCGCCGCCCTTTCGCAAAAATAATTGGAAGGCGGCTAATGCCGCCGTTTTTATCGGATGATCGAGGTGAGGAACAAGGTGAGCAATTCTTCGTTGCCGGCGCAGCAGGGTCTCTATGATCCGCGCCATGAACATGATGCGTGCGGTGTCGGATTCGTCGCACATATTAAAGGTCAGAAAAGTCATGATCGGGTCAGCCAGGGTCTGCAGATTCTGGAGAACCTGACGCACCGCGGTGCGGTTGGCGCCGATCCGCTGGCGGGCGATGGTGCCGGTATCCTGATCCAGGTCCCCGACGCCTTCCTGCGCAAAGCACTCCCCAAGAATAAAGTCATTTTGCCCGCTGCCGGGGACTACGGCGTCGGCATGCTGTTCCTGCCGCGCGATGCCAAAGCACGCGCCGCCTGCGAAAAGATCATTGAAGCGAAGATCAAGGCCGAAGGCCAGACCCTGCTGGGCTGGCGCGATGTGCCGGTGGACAACAAGGGCTTGGGCGAGAGCGTGAAGGCAGTCGAGCCCGTAGTGCGCCAGGTGTTCATCGCTCGCGGGAAGAAGACCGCCGACCAGGACGCTTTCGAGCGCAAGCTGTTCGTTATTCGCAAGACCGCAGAGCACGCGGTGCGTGAACTGCCCAAAGGCCAAGGCAAGGGTTTCTACATCCCGTCGCTGTCGTCGCGCACCATCGTCTACAAGGGCATGCTGCTGGCCGACCAGGTGGGCAAGTACTTCCTCGACCTGCAGGACAAGGAGCTGGTCAGCGCCTTCTCTCTGGTGCACCAGCGCTTCTCTACCAACACCTTCCCGACCTGGGATCTGGCCCACCCGTTCCGCATGATCGCGCACAACGGCGAGATCAACACGTTGCGCGGCAACGTGAACTGGATGGCAGCGCGCCATGCCGCGATGTCCTCCAAGTTCCTCGGCAAGGACCTCGACAAGCTGTGGCCGCTGATCGTTGAAGGTCAGTCCGATTCGGCCTGTTTCGACAATGCGTTGGAACTGCTGGTGGCTGGCGGTTACTCGCTGCCGCATGCGATGATGATGCTGATCCCCGAAGCCTGGGCCGGCAATCCGCTGATGGACGAAGAGCGCCGCGCGTTCTACGAGTACCATGCCGCGCTGATGGAGCCGTGGGACGGCCCCGCCGCTGTGGCTTTTACCGACGGCCGCATGATCGGCGCGACGCTGGACCGTAACGGCCTGCGTCCCGCGCGCTACCTGATCACCGACGACGATGTGGTGCTGATGGCCTCCGAGATGGGCGTGCTGGATTTCGCCGAAAAGAACATCGTCAAGAAATGGCGTCTGCAACCGGGCAAGATGTTCCTCATCGACATGCAGGCCGGCCGCATCGTGGACGATGCTGAGCTGAAGCTGCAACTCGCCAACGCCAAGCCGTACCGCAAGTGGATCGCGCAATCGCGCCACTACCTCGACGACCTGCCCCAGTCCAAGGTCGAACTGAAGAGCGAAGCCAGCCTGCTCGATACGCAACAGGCCTTCGGTTACACGCAGGAAGACACCAAGTTCCTCATGCTGCCGATGGCCACGGCCGGCGAGGAAGCCATCGGCTCCATGGGCGCGGATGCCGCATTGCCCGTGCTGTCGAGCAAGAACAAGGTGCTGTACAACTACTTCAAGCAGTTGTTCGCGCAAGTGACCAACCCGCCCATCGACCCGATCCGCGAAGAGATCGTGATGTCGCTGACCTCCTTCATCGGCCCCAAGCCCAACCTGCTCGGCGTCGACGACACCAAGCCGGCCCCACGCCTGGAAGTGCATCAGCCCGTGCTGTCGGAAGAGGACATCGCCAAGCTGTACGACATCGAGAAGCTCACCAAGGGCGCCTACAAGTCGCAGGTGCTGGACATCACCTACCCGGTGAAAAACGGCGCCGAAGGCAGCGCAGCGGCGATCGCTGCGCTGTGCAAGGCAGCTGAGAAAGCTGTCGCCAAGGGCTTTAACGTATTGATCCTGTCCGACCGCGCGCTGAGTGCGACACGCGTGGCGATCCCGGCCTTGCTGGCGACCGCGGCCGTGCATCACCATCTCGTGCATGCAGGTCTGCGCACCAGCGCCGGCCTGGTGGTGGACACCGGCTCCGCGCGCGAAGTGCACCACTTCGCACTGCTCGCGGGTTACGGTGCGGAAGCCGTGTGCCCGTGGCTCGCATTCGACACCATCGCCACGCTGGAATTGCCGGCCGGTCTGGAAGTCAAGGATGCCAAGAAGCGCTTCATCAAGGCCGTCAACAAGGGCCTGATGAAGGTGATGTCCAAGATGGGCATCTCCACTTACCAGTCCTATTGCGGCTCGCAGATCTTCGAAGCGATCGGCCTCAACAGCGACTTCATCGAGCAGTATTTCCCCGGCACCGCCACGCAGATCGAGGGCATCGGCCTCAAGGAAGTGGCGGAAGAAGCGGTGCGCACGCACAGCGCGGCATTCGGCAGCGACCCGGTGCTGGCGACCATGCTGGAAGCGGGCGGCGAATATGCCTGGCGTCAGCGCGGCGAAGACCACACCTGGACGCCCGATTCCATCGCCAAGCTGCAGCATTCGACGCGCTCCAACAACTACGCGACCTACAAGGAATACGCCAAGCTGATCAACGACCAGACCGAGCGCCAGATGACGCTGCGCGGCCTGTTCGAGGTCAAGCCGACCGGCAAGCCGGTTGCGCTGGACGAAGTCGAGTCGGCGAAAGAGATCGTCAAGCGTTTCGTCACCGGCGCGATGTCGCTGGGCTCCATCTCCACCGAAGCGCATGCCACGCTGGCCATCGCGATGAACCGCATCGGCGGCAAGTCCAACACCGGCGAGGGCGGCGAGGACGCCAACCGCTTCAAGATGCTGCACGGCGGCGAGAAGCTGTCCGACATCATCGGCAAGCACCGCATCGAAGCCGACCAGACCATGAAGGCGGGCGACTCGCTGCGCTCGCGCATCAAGCAGGTCGCGTCCGGCCGATTTGGCGTGACCGCGGAATACCTCTCCAGCGCCGACCAGATCCAGATCAAGATGGCGCAGGGCGCGAAGCCCGGCGAAGGCGGCCAGCTGCCCGGTGGCAAGGTGTCCGAGTACATCGGCAAGCTGCGCCACTCGGTGCCCGGCGTCGGCCTCATCTCGCCACCGCCGCACCACGACATCTATTCCATCGAGGATTTGGCGCAGCTCATCCACGACCTGAAGAACTCCAATCCGGCCGCATCCATCTCGGTGAAGCTGGTGTCGGAAGTCGGTGTGGGAACGGTTGCAGCAGGCGTGTCCAAGGCCAAGGCCGACCATATCGTGATCTCCGGCTTCGACGGCGGCACCGGCGCTAGCCCGCTGTCGTCGGTGAAGCATGCGGGTACACCGTGGGAGCTGGGTCTGGCCGAAGCGCAGCAGACCTTGGTGCTCAACCAGTTGCGTGGCCGCATCGGCCTGCAGGTGGATGGCCAATTGAAGACCGGTCGCGACGTGCTGATCGGCGCGTTGCTGGGCGCGGACGAGTTCGGCTTCGCCACCGCACCGCTGGTGGTCGAGGGTTGCATCATGATGCGCAAGTGCCACCTCAACACCTGCCCGGTCGGCGTGGCGACACAGGACCCGGCGTTGCGCCGCAAATTCACCGGCCAGCCGGAACACGTGGTGAACTATTTCTTCTTCGTCGCCGAAGAAGTGCGCGAACTGATGGCGCAGATGGGCATCCGCAAGTTCGAGGACCTGATCGGCCGCAGCGACCTGCTCGACGTGCGCCGCGGCATCAAGCACTGGAAGGCGAAGGGCCTGGATTTCTCCAAGGTGTTCCACCAGCCCGATATGCCTAAGAGCGTGGCGCGCCGCCATGCCGAAGAGCAGGATCACGGCCTGGAGCACGCGCTGGACAACGACCTTATCGCGGAAGCGAAAGAGGCACTGGATGCCATGCGCGTGGTGACCATCGAGACCAAGATACGCAACGTCAACCGCAGCGTCGGCACCATGCTGTCGCATGAAGTGGCCAAGCGCCACGGCAATGCCGGTCTGCCCGACGACACCATCCGCGTGAAACTGCTCGGCACCGCCGGACAGAGCTTCGGCGCGTTCCTGGCGCACGGCATCACCTTCCAGCTGGAAGGCGAAGGCAACGACTACGTGGGCAAGGGCCTGTGCGGCG
>Ga0209002_10001209_pt1 | contig 20875 bp, 12 predicted proteins | sample Rifsed16ft2_FD_184010 | JGI IMG/M metagenome (GOLD analysis project Ga0209002, IMG submission 184010) | Soil microbial communities from Rifle, Colorado, USA - sediment 16ft 2 (version 2) | ecosystem: Environmental > Terrestrial > Deep subsurface > Rock core/Sediment | place: Rifle, Colorado... | reverse complement strand
CCGAGTTCCAGGTGGCGCCCAATCCGGGGGAAGGGTTGAAACCGCTGGCCAAGATCGCCTCCGGCGGCGAGACGTCGCGCTTGATGCTCGGCTTGAAGGGCGTCCTGGCTCGCGCCGATCAGACGCCGACACTGATCTTCGACGAGATCGATCAAGGGATCGGCGGACGCGTCGGCGGCGTCGTGGGGGAGAAGTTGTGGCGCCTGGCGCGCAACCACCAGGTGCTGTGCATCACCCACCTGCCTCAATTGGCCGCCTTCGGCGATCAGCACTTCCGCGTCGAGAAAGTCCAGCGCGGCGGGCGGACTTTCACCACCGTTGGCCCGCTGGCCGCCGAGGAGCGCCTGGCGGAGTTGGCGCAGATGCTGGGCGGCAGCGGTGAGGCCAATCGACAGAGCGCCGCCGGGTTGCTCCAGGACGCCGAGAAGGCCAGGCGCGCCTAAGATCAGGCTGGACCTGCCGCGCGGCCTGCCACCCGGCGGCCACGTGGCGACGCCCAGCTTCTCACGCCGGCATTGCCCACGCCTCGCCCTCATATCAACTCAGCGCGTCGTTTCGCCGTACACCTGGATTTCGGACCAAGCGACCCACGACGGGCTGCTCAGTGTCTCGACTCTGACGGCCGTGACATCGTCGGACGGCACCGGCGAGGAGAAGATCAACCAGTCCCCGGGGTGGGTATCGCCGGCGAAATCGTGGATCCGTTCCAACACTCCGGCGCGACGAAAGTAGACCCGGTGGACCGTCGGACCCTCCGGATACTGCGACACGAGCAAGCGTACTTCCGTTACCCGGTACGCACCTTGCAGGTCGACCTCGATCCACTGCGGCGCGTCGCTGCCCGAACCCCATTGAGTGCCGGCACTCTCATCGACAGCGTTTGACGGCGGTTCGGCAGGAAGCGAGGCGGAGGCCCCGACCGGCTTGCCATAGGCGACGTTGCCCCCAGGAATCGCTGCCGGCACGCACGGATCGGGCTGATTCACCGGAGCCAACAAGTCGAGCATGTAGCCGTTCTCGTCCGTCAGGCCCCACGTTCGATCGTCGATTTCCGGGTTGGCCGGCCAATACGTCCAGTAGAGCCAGCCGTCGAAGCCATGAGAACAAGACTCGGCGACCCAGTTCGTGACCGCTCGCGCAGCCGACTCGATCGTCGCGTAGTGATGCCGGAACGGACCGTACTCTCCGAGCACGATCGGCTTCGCCGTATAGCCCTCCATCCCAAAGTGGGTCGGGTACTCGCTCAAGGGAGGCCCGCCCGGGTAGGCGTGGAAGTCGAAGAAGTCGAGGTCCGACTCGGCCAGGAGCCGGGACGTCCGCAGGTACCACCCAGGAGCGGCGATCTCGGGAGCGAAGAAGCCCATCGTCACTAGGGCCTTCGGGTCATGGGCCAGAATCTCCTCCTTCATCTGGGCGATGTAGTGGATGAGCCCTTCGTCGACCATGTCCTCCTTCTGCGCCGGGTCGGCCATATCGTAGGTTCCGGTTGTTGTTTCGATGAGGCCGGAGTTCAGCGAGAGCGGCGGCTGATCGGCGAACATCCATTGCTCGTTGACCAGCTCCCAGGCCAGCACAGCGTCGAAGGCGGCCTGGCGCTCGAGCAAGCCGGTCAGAAGGTCGCGCCAGTAGCGCCGTGTGGCGCTGATCGCGGCCGGGGTGAGGTAGTAGGAATTGCGGTAGCCACCGAACGAGCCGCCGAACTGGGCGTTGGCCTCCTCGGCGTAGCCTCCCTGATCGGGCAGGTCGTTTGAGGTGAACAGGATGAAAAGGCCGGACTGGCGCGCCGCCGACATCATGTCGGCGATGTTGTCGAGGTAGCCCGGATTCAATCCGGCGTTGTCGGCATCGCCGATGCAGCCGGGGCCCTTGGCGCAGTGGTCGAGGAAGACCCGTACCGAGTTGTAGCCGAGGGCGGCCAACCGGGCGAAGTCCTGGCGGGTTCGCACTCCGTCGTAGACGCCGTCCTTGAGCAATAAGAGTTCGTAACGACCGCCGGCCACCGGGACGAAGGCATAGTTGGCCCCGCGGACGACGAAGGGCTCCCCGCTCCCCCGCTCGAAAAGCTCGCCGATCCCGTTGACAGACCGTATTCCAATGCGGTGATCGGGCATTGTCCAGTTCGGGATGCGCGTCGGCGCTGAGGTGACCGCCGCGGGCACGGAATCTGGCGCCGCCAGGGTCGGAAGGATCGTTGGTGTCGGGGCGTTGCAGGCCGCCAGAAGCAGCGGTAGCAGAGCGACAGAACGAGTTCTGAGGTGAGCCATGCAAACCTCTTGAGGCGTGGCGTCGATAGAAGGCGGACGCCTACGGCTTCGTCGGATCCGTCGACACCCGGTCGTATTGGATCGGCGGCAGGTTCGCCTGGGGCGCAACGCTGATCAGGAGCTCGCCGGCCTCGGCATCGCACGAGTACACCGTTGTATCGCCTGAGGCGAAACCGTAGCCACCCGACACCGAGCCGAACACGCTGGCATCGAGCTTCTGGCCGTTGATGTAGATCTCATCGGTCAGGCTGACACTGTCCTTGACGAGGCTGAAGGTCAGGTTGCTGAGCCCATCCGAGAGGTAGGTCCCCTCCCCAGTCCCGTCGATGTCGATCTTGCCGTTGGTAGTGATGTCGGCTCCGAACTCGCCGCCTGCCTGGAGCAGGCTGTAGGTGTAGAAGAAGTCGAACTCGCCTCGCATCGTCCCATCGGCGCGGAAGCGGTAGCGCCACAATCCCCCGGCGGCGTCGAACTGGTAGAAGCCGGGCATTTCCTCGAAGGGAGCCTCAGAGTAGGCGGCGAAGCTATCGAGGTTGATATCCCAGGTGCCGATGAGACACTGATCGCAGCCCACGGGATCGCCCAGCGTGACCCCCAGGTCGATGTTGAACAGGTCGCCCGGCGCCAGCGTGCTGGTCATCAGGAAGTAGTGCTTGGTGAAGGCGCACGAAGCCTTGATGGTCGGCGGCAGATCGGCCCAGGCGCCGACGACATCCCGCGGGCGGCTGGTGTCGAGGCCGCCGCCGCCGGTGATCGTCGGGGCGAGCTTGTACTCGTTCCCGGACCCGAAAGTCAGCCCGTACCGCATAAGAGTGAACGGCGGCGCGCCGAGATGGAGCGTCTCGGCCTGCAGGACATCGAGGCGGTACTCCGGAAGGACGAAGGCGGGGGCGGTGGGGAACAGGGCCTTGGAGGTGTCGGCGATCTTGCCGTCCATGTAGTCGCGGGCGTAGTTGTCGAACAGAACCTGGATGTTTGGGAACTTGGCCAGCTGGGCTTCCTGGGCAGCTTCATCGCCGGCGGCGGCGGCGCCCAGCGACTGAATCAGGCTTAGGATGCCATTGTTGCCGATCTTGTTACCCAGGTACTGGAAGAAGCCGAAGTTGTCGTAGCTGCGGTACGCCAGCGAGGTCTTGCCCGAGTTGTAGCCCCAGGTATTGAGCCAGCGCCACTCTTCGTTGGTCGCAGGATAAACGACGTTCGAGAAGTAGGTGGCGGTGGACTCCCCCCACCAGTCGTTCACCCCCCACGTGGCGTTGGCCGATAGCGCGGGGAAGTTCCAGACCTGGAAGCAGTGGAACATCTCGTGGGCGACGGTCTGCTGGAACAGGGCGTAGGCCGGAGGCGGGCCTCCGGGCGTGGAGGGCACACCGCCCTTCTTGTTTTCGTTGTTGCTGATCGCCAGGGGATAGAGGATCACCTGACACGGTTCCTGCCCCGGGTCGGTCGGGACGACGGCAAAGGCGTCCGCCCCCTTGCTCTCCAGCAAAGTAAAGACCACCTGGACGTTCTTCAGAACCGTCCCTTTGCCGGGGAGGCTCAGCGCGGCGTACTGCTTGATCGAGTCGACCACCGCCTGCATGGCGGCGTCGGCGTAGGCGGTCGTGAATCCGGATGGCAGCGTGGTGATCGGGTAGAAGACCTGAATCTTGCTCGACCCGACGGTGGCTTCCTTGTACAGGAAGCACTGGGCCGTCGATCCGGCAGGGAATCCCTCGGCGTACAGTTGGGCGCAGTCCTGTTCTGCGTAGCGCGGCCGCAATAGGCCTCCGCCGAGGCGCCGGGACATGCCCTCGGGAGACGAATAGGGAAGAAGAACGTCCGGAAGGGGAGCGAGGATGCGGAGCAGCCGCTCGATCTCGCCCTTGGTGGCGGAGTCCGCGCCGGTCTGCAGGTAGCGCTGAGCGTCGAAGAGCACACCGGTTCCTTCCATGGAGGTCGGCAACTCGGCGAAGACGGACTGCGCTTCGACTTCGCCGGCCAGGATCTGGAGCCCGGTGACCAGCGACTCTTCATAGGTCATTTCACCGGACTCGACTGCCATCTGCAGGGCATCGAGGATTCCGGCGGGAGGCGGCGGCTCGATCTCGACCCACTCGCCCGGCGGGGAGCTGGTGGCAGTCGGAGTTGGGATGCCGCTGGCCTCAGTGGAAGCGTCGCTGGGAGACGCCGTCCTTGGCGGTGCCCCGCCCGCCGCCGGCAAGCCGCAGGCAAGCGAGGCGCCGACCATGACGACGAGAGCCCTCGTTGCGGTTGCGCCACGCCTCATCTCATACCTCCACCGTATCGAGTTCGTTCCCAGGTGAAACTTACGGCCCCACCAGCCGCGACAGGAACAACTCCCCGATCCCCCGAACCCAGTCCTCGCCCTCGCCGATGACCTCCAGGCCGAAGCGGCCGCGCACGAGAACGACCAAGTCGTAGGTCTCTGACCCATCGTTGTAGTCGAGGAAAGCTTCATCGCCCACTCCCGCCACGGGCTGGCCGAGTTCCTCGGGAAGCGTCTCGATCATCGCTTCGATCAGGTTGGGCGGCTGGACATAGACGATGAACTGGGCGTAGCCGTCCGGCCCGGCCTCGACTTCGTAAATACAGCCGGGCCCCGGTTCCTGCTCCAATTCGCGGTAGATCGGCCCGCCGACAAGATCGGCGACGTCCTGCGCCGTGACGATCTCGCAGGCGATGTAGGAGGAGACGTCGATGTCGGACGAGGCGGGAGCGCTTGCGGCCTGGCTCGCCGGCGCCGCCGTGGGTCCGGCCAGGGTCGGAGCGGGGGAGGTCGGAGAGTTGACTGCCCCGCCCGCCGGACCGCAGGCCAGAGCGGCCAGCATCAGTGAGGAAAGCCCGAGTCCGGTTCGATGGATGCGCATCCCTCTCCTCCGTGTGGCTCGCCCTAGGGCGAGGTGACGACCAAGTTGTCAAAACGAACGGCGCTCAGGCCCTGCGATCCGCCTCCGGCGCCGAGGCCGACGTCGCCCGTCCCGTAGACACTTCCTTCGATCGACCGCTCAAGCATCAAGCTCCCGTTCACGAAGAGCGACAGGGTGTCTCCGATGCAGTCGGCGCGAAGATGATTGGTGCCGGATCGGAGGGCGCCCTCGGGCATGGGGAACAGGCGGGCCACCTGTTCCTCGCCGCTCAGGAAATCGGTGATCTCGGCCAAGCTGTCGACTCCCACGCGGAAAACATAGAAGTTGCCCGAGGCCTGGCTGCCGCGGCACAGGAGGTAGGCGCCTGCCTCCACCCCGGATTCGAAGCGGGCGTCGACTTCGATACGGACGTCGCCGAACGTCTCGCCGGCGGGGGCGCTGATGAAGTCGTAGGCGGCTTGATCATTGTCGATCCAGGCGCGGAACTCGCCGTCGGCGCAGCCGTAGCCGAAAGACGCTGTCCCTTCGAGAGAGCCGAAGCGGCACGCGGGGCCGGTGAAATCGTCCCGTAGGATTGCGGTTTGCGGTGCGGGCGGGCCGCCGCTGCTGCACCCCGCCAGGACGAGCGCCGAGGCGCCAAAGATGAGGTTGATCCAGCACTTCGTCATCAAAACTGCTCCTCAGCCGGGCCCGTCGCCCGCAAGAGAGCGGACCGGCGGGCGGTCAGGGCGTCGGGATGCCGGTGGACCACGTCTCCTCCGCCACGCACGGCAAGCTCTTCCCGACGCCGTCGACGACCGTCAGGAACGGTGACCCGCTCAGTTTCACCTCGAGGCTGCCGCCGTTGTACATGGCCAGCCAGGTGATCAGGTCTGCGCCGCTGACGACGCCGCTCCCCGTGGAGTAGCTTGCGGCGCCGCTGATCATGCCGCCGATCGCTCCCCCGGGGGTTCCGCTGGCTTGCAGTGCGGCGAGCACGGCGTCCCGCATGGCCGGGGTGATTTCGGTGAACTTCCTCTCGAGGGCGATCGGCACCTGGATCGTCTCGCCCGGTGCCATCGCCGGGAGTTCGATCCCCTGGCCAAGGAACGGGGAGAACGAAAACTCGGATGAGCCGACGTGTGTCGTCGTGTCGGTGAAGATCGTCAAGCCACACTGGTCGAGGTCCTCTTGTGGCACGTTGCCCGACTCGTAGCGGCGGAAAATTTCGACCGTGACGACGGCCGGCTGTTCGACTGCCAGTGGGTGGGGAACGAAGGGAGGCGGCAGCGGCTTGGCGGCGGCGGCGTTGGCGGCCGAGACGACCAGGTCGTGCGAGTCCTGCATCCCTTCCCAGATGGCATCGCGGCACGCGGGATTGCAGGAGATGCCCTTGGCGTTCAGGGCGGCGGCAGCCTCGTTGGCGGCATTGTCCAGTTGGGGGAAGAGTAACGACTGTGCGTCAAACTCGCCCTGTGCCGCCTGTTGAATCACGCCCTGGCAATCGGCATTGCACTGCATCCCGAGCCCCTCGAGCTCGGCCATCGCCCGATCGGCGGCAAACGACAGGCCATCGTCGTAGAGTTTCTCGGGGTCCTGAATGCCCTCGATCCCGGCCTTGATCAGGTCCTGGCAGAACTTGTCGCACTCGAAGCCGAGCTGGGCGGTCAGCTCCTCGGCGGCGACGGCCAGGGCGTAGTCCAGGCCCTCGTTCATCAGCTTTTCGAAGTCGGGGATGTGCGGCGGAAGGCCCAGGCTGGCCAACCCGGCGTTGACGGCGATACTGACGCCGACCTCACACACCTTCTTGGCGTCGCCGCTCAGAGCGCCGCAGGCGACGGACGACAGGGCCTCGGTGACGAAGTCGACAGCGCCGTTGTAGAGATTGGTGCCGATCGAAACGAACGAGCCGAGCGCGCCGCCGAACGCGCCGCCGAGATCCTCGGCGCAGTCGGTCACACCCTCCAAGCTGAACTCGCCGCACGAACTGCTCGAGCTCTCGCACGAGATGCCGGGGCAGCCACAACCCAGCATCCCCTTGGGAAAGACGTCTATGCTTCCCGTAGCCACCGGACAGTTGGCGTACGCCGGATCGGCCGGGCGGTACGACTGAAACCCGACGACGCTCGCCTCATACGCCGGGCCGGAGGGCGGCACCTTGGGCGAGTACCCGCCCTTGGGGTTGTAGAGCACAAGCACTGGGGCCGACGGGGGTCCGGCCACGACGCCGGGGACGCCGGGGAAGTACTGTCCCTTCATCGGGATGACGCGGATGAAGAACGCTTTCGGCAGCCACGAGGTGAACTGCTGGGATGGATCGTTGCCGCCCAGCAGATCATCGAGGCTGTTCGGGAAGTCGAATCCGCCCAGGCCGCCGAAACCACCGCCGGACCCGCCGCCCCCCGCCCCCAAGAAGTAATCGGAGAAGTCGAGATCGAACGTCCCGCCGCTGCCCGGGCTCATCCCCTGATGGACCAGGCCGGGAGGATTGATGGTCGATCCTGCCGGAAATCCCGTCGCTGAGACCTGCCACAGCGCGTAGGTCACGCCGGGGAGCGTCGTCGTCCAGCGGAACGTCTCGTCGAGGTCGGGGGCATCGCTCGAGATCGTAGCGAACGCCTTGTAGTGCTCCTTCCCCAGGTAGACGTAGTCAACCACCCGCACCTGGGTGGCGCCGGTGGCGGTGGTCTGCAGGCCGCCGCCCTCCGTGGTGACCTCGCCGAAGTAGGAACCGAGGTAGGTCAGCTCGCCCTGACGCCAGGCCCAGACCTCGGCATGAATCTGCGCCGGCCCACCGCCGGCTTGTGCGGCGACCTTCTTGAGGATCCCGGTGAGATCGAAGACCCCGGCCTGAGGCTGAAGATAGTCGTTCGGATCTTCGGGGTAACGTCCCCAGTCTTTCCCGTTGACGCTCAGGTAGAGGTACAGCAGACTGACGGCCTCGTGGGGTTCCAGGATGCCGTCGTGCATATTGAATGCCTTCCACAACGGCACCCCCCCGCCGGCCTGGGCCTGGTGGACCCCGTCGACGACGTCGATGACCGGCGATCCCTCGGGAACGATGAGGCCGCCGGCGGGAGGCGCAGCCGGCTCGCCGTAGTCGGTCTGCGATGGCGGTGAGTCGGTGAAGGGAACCGGGATCGTCAGATCCATTCCGCCCGGGAGGGAACCGGAAGGATCGAGTTGACCATTGGTCTCGAGCAGAGTCTGCACGTCGGTGCCGAACTGCGCCGCGATCCCATCGGCCGTGTCGCCCAGCTGAGTTTCGTAGTACACCGGGAAGCGGACGTCGAGGGCGGCCGAGGCATAGACGCGCACGAGGGGGCTCTCGGTGACCGAGCCGTCGGCCGCGACCAGGCGCGCCACGAGGTGGTGTTCTCCCTCGCTCGACGGGACCCAGTCCCAGGAATGGGTCACGCGGTCGCGGGGGGAGTCCAAGACGACCGTCCCCCACTGCTGGTTATTGACCCACAGCTGGAGCTCGCGCACGCCGGCGCCGGCGTAGGCTTCGGCGACGACGTAGTGCAGTCCGTGAAGAGGGAGAATGGCGCCGTCCCGTGGCAGGGAGACGGCGGCGAACGAGGCCTGGTTGAGGTTGGGCGTTGCTCGGGCGCGCAGGACGAGCAATCCGGCGGCGGTCAAAACGGAGAGCACCAGGACGAGCGCGGCAGCACCGAGAATCAGCACGCCCCGGCGCCGACCCCGTTTCTTGTTCCAATCGGCGTCACGCCGCACGGCCCCGGACTGATGCCGAACGCCGACGAACTCTTTCTTTGGGTCGAATGGTTCCTCGGGCTTCATTCGGTCCTCCCCGCCGCTCGCGAGAGCGACTGGCACTCCTCCGAACGGCGACGCCGCCAGCGGCCCTCGACGATCGCTGATCGATCCGGTGCCGGCATATCAGGCGCCCCCGCCGCTCGGCAGGCCTGAGACCACCACGTAAATGAGGATCGTCGTGACGGCGCTGGTCGTCTCGTGGCCGGCGGCGTCGGCGGCCACGGCGTAGTAACTCAGGTTGCCCATACTGCTGTAGGGGCCGCCGGTGTAATTGCAGGAGGTCGCATTGGTGCAGGTCTTGACCTTCCCGGGGAACTGGCCGGGGGCGGTCAGCCAGATGTCGATGCGGGTCACCCCGACGTTGTCGGAGGCGTTGGCGGTGAAGGTGATCGATGTGCCGGTCGGGATCGAGGAGCCCGACGGGCTATGCGAGACGCTGACCGAGGGGGCCTGGGTGTCGGGGGCCGGTGGCGGGGCCGTCGGCGAAGGTCCGGACAGCGCGCCGACGACGATCTTGACGTAGAACGGGGTCTGGCCGGAGGCGCCGACGCCGAAATGGACGCCCTGTGGATTGCGGATCTGGTAGTTGCCGGTGTAGGTTCCGCCGGTGGAGGGGGTGACCATGTCGACGGCGATATCGATGGTGCCGCCCGGCTGGACGAGAGAGGCGATGGGCAGCGGGGTGTTGTTCCCCATGGCGGCGCCATCGACAAAGACGACCTTGTAGTCTTCGTTCCAAGGGCAGTTTCCGTCGTTGCGCAGGCGCCAGACTTTGGTGAAGGCTTGCCCGGCCGCCAGGTTGGTGTTGTCTGGGATGGTGACGTCGGCGATGAACTTGGCCTTGTCGGTGCAGGCGACGGCCGGCATCGGGGTCCAGGTCGGGTCGGTGGCCGGGCGCGGGGTGCGCGACGGCCTCGGGGTGACGAGGCCCGGCTGTTCGACCCGTGCGACAGGACCGGTGAGGGTTACCCGGGACGATGACTGGGCGCTCCACACGCCGGCGTGATTCTGGGCGCGGACGACGAGCACGTATTCGCCGGGTGTTTGCGGGTCCCAGTCGGCGCGGAAGGTCACCAGTGGATCGGTGGTGCTGTCGGGCGGCCGGCGGGTGAGGACCTCGTCGTTCACGCTCAACTCGACCATCGCCACCCCGCCGGGATCGGCGGCGTGGAGGACGATCTCCATCGGCGCCACCGGGTGAACGCTGTCGTTCATCGGGGCGTCGAACCACGCCTGCAGCCCGCCGCCACCGCTCGAGCCGCCGCACGCGGAGAGGACCAATCCGGCGATCGCGCCAAGAACCCACAGGCGCGAATTCGCCGGGAGGGGAACGCCCGAGCGGTGTGGTGTCATCCCTTCCTCCAACTCAAGGCTGCTGCCTGATCAGCGCCGGCCATGTCTCACCTGCCCCAACCATCCCGTCGGCGGTCAACCCGTGATCGGCCTGGAAAGCTTTCACGGCGGCCTCCGTTCCACGGCCGTACAGCCCGTCGACGACGATTTCCCCATAACCGAATTTCTCCAGCAGCAGGACCTGAGCCGCCCGCACCGCCTCTCCGTCGCTTGGGACCTGAAGGACGACGCTCTGGACCAACGCCGACCAGGTTTGGCCGCCGACCAGGCCATCCACCCCCAGGCCGCGCCCTGCCTGGAAGTTCTTCACCGCCTGCTCGGTGACCGGCCCGAAGAGGCCGTCGGCGGAGACGTCCTGTCCGTGATGGCGAAGGAGGTATTGCAAGGCGACCACCTCCGGCCCCTGGCTGCCCGCCCCGAGGATCGGCCAACCTGGAATGGCCGCGTCGCCAGCGGCGACTGTGGGGGGCGCGGCAGATCCGCCGGGGCAAAGCCCTTCTGCCCCGGGCGCGCACCAGGCAACTTCGCCTCCGACCATCGTCATCAACGTTTCGATCTGGAGCAGCTTCTCGATGGCCGCGGTCCGGGGATCCGCCGAGAGGATCACCAGGTCGGCGAGTTTCCCCGGCGCCAGGCTGCCCCGTTCGTCCTCCTCGATCGTCGCGTAGGCGGCGTCGATCGTCAGCAGCGGGAGGATCTCCTCCACAGTCAGGGCGTGATCGACCATCCATGCCTCGGGTGCCCGGCTTGCCAGGCCGAGCTGGGTGGCGCCGCGGTACATCACGCCCAGCGGCGAGACGTGCGACGGCGAGGTGTACTCCACATTGACCCCGTCGGGGTTGTAGGGGCTGCCGACCATCGGGACGCCGGCCTCGGCCATATCGCGCCAACGGGCCACGGCCCGCGTGCCCTCGCGCGCGACGATTTCGTTCAGGTCGGGCTCGCCGGAAATGACGCCGACGATGCCGGGTTGGATCGAGGCGATGATGCCCATTCGAGCCATGCGGGCGAGTTGGCTGTCGTTGACCGCCAGGGCGTGCTCGATGCGATAGCGCGGTCCGGCGTTGGAGCTTCCTTGAAGGATGGGCTCGACGGCGTCTAGGACGAGCTCGAGCGACAGGGTGCTGACCGACTTCAGGGTGACCTGCCAGCCCTCTTCCCGCCGCTCTCGCAGGAAGGCCTCGAGCTCCGCCGGCTCCCAATAGAGCACGGTACCGTTGTCGAAATCGGTGAACACCTTCAAGCCGGCGATGCGAAGCGATGTACCGAAGGTCTGGCCGGGCCGATAGGCGTTGAACCACTCGCCGAGGGACTCGCCCTCGAACGTCTTCACCAGGAGGAAGACGTTCACACGCATGCTCAGCCGCTCCCCCTCGGCGGCTTCGATCAGCTCGGCCAGCTCGGCCTGGTCGACGGCCAGCTCCGTAAGCCCGGTCCAACCCTGCTCGAGCGCCGACTGAACCGCCTGGTCGAGCCCATCGAAGCCCCACTTGTATCGCTGAGGGATATGGTGCGAGTGGCCATTGATGAAGCCCGGGGTGAGCGTCCGCCCCTGAAGGTCGACGACGGTGGTTGCAGGACCGGCCAGCGCCAGAATCTCGCTGTCGCTGCCGACGGCCAGGATCGAATCGCCGACAACGGCGATCGCCTGGGCCGTGGGCCGACTCTCCTCCATCGTCAACAAGCTGCCGTTGTGGAAGATGACGTTGGGCGGACCACCGGCGGCGACGGGTCCGGCGGAGGACGCCGCCGCCGTGCCGTAGACCTCGATCTCGCGCCAGGCAACCCAGGATGGGCCCTCGGTCGTCTCGATCTTGAGGTAGCGCACGCCGCTCCCGGCGGCCCCAGGGGAGGCCTCGAGTTTCTGGCCGTCGCTGGTCTCGCCGCGGAACGATTGGAGCAGTCGGTACACGCCGCCGTCGCCGCGGCCGGAGACTCGGTGGGCCGTGACGCCACCCGGGTCCTGCGCGACGGTCAAGACCATGCGGTCGATATCGAACGCCGCCCCCAGGTCGATCTCGATCCACTGGACCGGATGACCGCCGGCGTTCCAGACCGTCTCCGGGTCGCCGTCGACGCCGCCGGCGGGACGTTGGTCGGGGAGCGAGGCCGAGGCAGAAACTGGTCTTCCGAGCGCCAGGTTGCCCGAGGGCTCCGCCGCGACAGGCGCGACCCCGATCGTCGGCCGAGCAGTGGGTTCGACGATCGTCGGCGCAGCCGGGTGGGTCGCCGGCGACGAGCAGCTTGCCACGATACCGGCCAGCAGGCAGACACTCGCGGTCATCCACAAGGCGCTGGACCGCGGTCTGTTCATCTCGTCGTCTCCCAAGCGGCGCGCTTCAGCTTCCGCTTGAGCCTGAGGGGCCACGCCGAACCACCTCCAGCTCGTGCCAGATCACCACACGTTCGCCGGCCGGGTTCGATCCGCGCCCAGGGAATGCGCCCGGATAGTGCCTGGGGAGAAGGGGTCTCGCAGTTAGCCATCGTCGCAGCGGCTACGGCGCGCGGTCGCCGTCGGCCTCGAACGTGATGGCGCCGGTCACGCCCGGGTAGTTGCTGGTGCCGCGCACCGCCTCCCGCAACGCCTGGCGATCGATCACCAGGGAGCCGTCGGACTGGAGGGCCGCCGTCTGATCGAGGGCCCGCAACAGGATGCCGGTGGCGTCGTACTGGTAGGGCGCGAAGTGGTTGAGACCGGTCTCGAGCAGTTGTCCGCCCCAGGCGGCGAAGGCGCCAAGCCACGCTTGGACGCCGGGGAAGTCCTCGATGTAGATCTGCGAGGGGTAACCGAGCGCGTGGGCGACGTCGTCATCCAAGAGACTTCGGTGGAACACGCTCGGCCCGTAGGCCGAGAGGCCGGGGATGGTGGCGGCGCCGCTGAGCATGACGACGTTGGCGTTCTCGAGAACAGGCAGGGCGCCCTGGACGGCCTTGCTGCAAGCCGGTCCCAGGACGGCGACAACGCGCTCGTCGGCGGCGATCTGCTGGGCGACGGCCGCGCCACCCGCTTCGGTGCAGTTGTCGTCGAACGACACCAGGTTCACACCGAATCCGTGAACCGGGCCGTGGTCTTCGATCGCTTTCTGCGCTGCCTGTTGCAGCGGCGTGAAGAGGGCGCTGCCCGCGCCGGACTCGGGGCCGCTGTATGCAAGAACGATGGCGAAGGGTTGGCGTAGGATGATCTGCCCGGGACCGGGCCCGGCCGCGATGGCGGCGGTCGGCAGGGGTGGAGCCGTCGACTGAGCCTCGGGCGCCAGCGTCGCCAATGCAGCGTCGGATAGGGTAGGCCGGACTGTGGGCTCGATGATGATCTCCTGAGGCGCCACCTCCTGCGCCGGAAGGCCGCAGGCCAGCGCCCCGGCCAGAACGACAAGAAGCGGAAGGAGAAGCCGGCGGGTTGAGCGACTATTCATTGGATCCTTCCTTGGGTGGCGCGCGTCACTGCGACTCCATCTCGAAATAGTCGAAGTCGGCATAGGGGCTCGCCACCGTGGACTGGGCTGCGATCAGGCCGATCGAGACCGGGGCCTTGTCGACGGTGTGGCTTCCGATCGGCTGCCAGTTCGAGCCGTCGGTCGAGAAGGAGGCGGTGTAGGCGTTTCCCTGGCGCTCGAGCCGCAGCAGATAGTCGAGGCCGAGGAGGGCTGGGGTGGCGAAGTTGCCTCCTTCGGCCGAGCCGTTCTGGATGTTATCGAAGTACAGACCGTCGCCAATGCACTCGGGCGTCGGCGCCTCGAGGAAGCAGCCGCCTCGCCCAAACTGCAAGACACTGTGGTCGTCGAAAACGACCGCCAGGCCGGCGAACTCGAAATTGTTGTGAGGGCTGAAGCGCAGGAAAGTGCCCATGCTGAAGTCCCCCGTCGGAGCCGGTCGGACGAGCACGTTCTCCGGGGGCGTGGTTCCGCGGAAGCTGCCGCTCGAGAGGTTCAGGCGCAGCCATCCAGGTGTGTGGGTGAGCGAGTAGCCGGGGGACTCGCTCTGGAACCAGGTCCACCCGGTATCCATCGTGCCGTCGAAGTCGTCACGGAAGGCGGACGAGGCGAGTTCCGTCACGCCCGCCGCGGCCGTCGGGGGTGATGTCGGTGCCGCCAGCGTCGCCAGGGCGGCCTCGGCCAGTGTGGGCCGGACCGTCGGCTCGAGGATGACCTCCGCAGGCGCAGCGGACGAGCCGGGCGTTGCGCACGCCAGCATGGACGCCAGCAGGAGGACGAGGGCGGGAAGGATGCGGATCGACGACGAGCGATTCATGGGGAGAACCTCCCAAACACGCCGGGTCACGGCGATGTCATCTCGAAGAAGTCGAACTCGGCCGAGGCGGAGGCGGCGCCGCTGGCGCTGGTCGACGCCATCAAACCGACGTTCGTGGGTATGAAGTTGGCCATGGTTGAGCCGACGGGCGTCCAGGTCTCGCCGTCGGAGCTCCAGGATCCGGTGTAGTTCGTTCCCTGGCGAACCAGCCTCAGCCAGACGGGTTCACCTTGCGGCAGTCCTGCCTGCGCGATCGTGGTGGCGTCCCCCGCCAGGAATGCCTCGTCGTTGTCGAGGTAGACGCCGTCGCCGACGCACGGGGGGACGACCCCGCAGAAGGCGCGGCCGAGGGCGACGAAGTGGTCATCGTCCTGGTAGACCAGCAGCCCGGCGAACTGGAAGTTTGCGCTCGGCGCAAAGTCGAGGCGCGTCAGAATCTCGAAGTCTCCGTCCGGCGCCGGATGGACAAGCAGCGGCGCGTCGCCGCTGGCGCGCAGCAGGGAGAAGTTGCCCGTGGACAGCCTCAGCCAGCCCGGCCGGTCGGTCAGGCTCCACGCGGACGGATCTTCGCGGATCCACACCCAGCCTTCGGCGAGACCTGCCGAGTCGAAGTCGTCACGGAAGGCGGTGGACGTCGCTTCCGCCGTCGACTCGGCGGCCGGCGCGGCCGGGCACAGCGCCTGCATGCCTTCGGCGCAATACTCCACCTTCCCGCCGACCATCGTCATCAGGACCTTCAGATCCTTGAGATCGACGGGTGGGATCGACTCCGGGTTTCCGGAGAGTACGATCAGGTCGGCGAACTTGCCCGCCGTGAGGCTGCCGACCTCGTTCTCGCGATCGAGAGCGTAGGCGGCCCCCATGGTCATCAACTGGAGCGCCTCGTCGACCGATAGCGCATTTCGGGCCAGCCAGTCGGGCGCCTGACAGATCGTCCCATCCTCGGCGACCTGATTGCGCGTGACGAACCCGTAGAGGTGCTGGAAGACATCCGTGGTGAAGATGGGCATGTCTCCATGCCAGGCGAGGTGTAGGCCGGGGTTGGCATCGATCAAATCCCGCCAAGGCCATTCCCAGGTGCGGTTGGCGTCGGGGACCTGGTACTTGAAGCGGGTCTCGCCACCCAGTGCGTGGCAGGTCGCGAAGGGGGCGAAGATTGTCGCCACCGGCTGGGCGGAACTGTAGCGGGCCAATTGCTCCGGCCGCAGGACGGCGTTGTGTTCAATGCGGTGTCGTCGAGGGTTGGCGCCGCGCCATAGATTCTCGAACGCGCCCAGGACGACGTCGAGGGCGCGATCGCCAATGGCGTGCACCGCCGCCTGGTATCCGGCCCCGTCGATGGCCCGCAGGGCGTCTTCGAGTTGGGGCTGGGTGAAGTACAGGTCGCCTGTCCCGACACCGTCGGCATACTCGAAGGTCACCGCCGGCGCGTTGCAGGATCCACCGTCTGTGAAGATCTTCACCCCGCCGATGCGCAGCATCTCGCCGGGGATGCGGGTCGACGGGTAGTCGCGCCACCACTCGTCGAGTAGTTCTCCGCAATTCGTGTTGTAGAGCAGATAGGCGCTGAGCCGGAGGCGCAGATCGCCGGCGGCGTCGAGGGCGATCAGCCGCTGGAGGAGCGGGGGATCGACGTACATCTCGGCGGTGGTCGTCACACCGGTTCGTACGAGAGCGTCCTGGGCGGCGGCCGGATCAGGGTCCTGGAACATGTGACTGTGCGCGTCGACGAAGCCCGGCATGAGGGTTCGGCCGTCCAGATCCACCACGACGGTGGACGGCCGCGCCTCGGCCAGAACGGCGGGATCCGAGCCAACAGAGGCGATCTGCTCACCCTGGATATGGATAGCCGAGGCCGTCGGGCGCGTTTCGTCCATCGTCAGGATGATGCCGTTGTGGAAGATGATGTCCGCGCCCGCGGCGTCCCGCGTTGCTGGAGCCGTACCAGCGGTTGTGGGCCGGGGTGCGGGGGCACCGACGGTCGGCGGGGGCGCTCCGGTATCGGGGGGGCCGGAAACCGGCTGACCACACGCAAGTCCAAAGCCGACCAGCGCCGCCACGGACAAGGGCCAGGCCCGCATGTGCCGCCGGCGGTCTTCACCGAGAGGTTGTTTCATGAACGGTCTCCCCGGTCGATCAGACTCGACCCCGCTTCTCCCGGCTCGAGCGTCTTCCGGATAAAAGCCTGCAAATCATCGAGCCGGGCGAAGTAGAAGCGCTGGCCGCTGCCAACGTGGTCCACCGATCCGCGCCAGGCGCCGGGGCGCTCGCGGCTCGGCTCTTCCCACACACGGACAATGAACATCTGGCGCGAGGCCGGAGCTCCGCCTTTCGGCACGGCCGGCGCCTCTGGTTTGTTCATCCTTCGTGGCTGCCCCTCACCGCGCTGACGATGCCAGTCTAGCGGGCCGGCGTCCCAAAAGCGTCCTAAACGGGCTGGATTAGACGGAATCGGGGGGCCAGTTGGAGGCCAGGGCTTGGCGAATCCGGCGGTTGAAGGGAAGTTCGAGAAACGCCGCTCTCGAAGCGGCGTCGGGGATGGCGGCGGCCTTGGCCTCGAGCGTGGCCGCCGCCTGGCCGAACAACTCACGCGACCGTTGAGCATCGCCGGCGGCGAGGGCGGTCTGCGCCGCCGCCCACAGGATGTGCTGTGGATACATCATCGATTCAGGGGCCGCATCGTGCAGAGCCAGCATCTCCTTTGTCGTTCGCTTGGCCGCCTCCAAGTCGCCGGCCCGCAGGTAGGCGACGGTCAGGTCACACAGGTCGACAGCCAGTTCGGCCGGCTGACCGACTTCGCGACGAAGCTCGATGCCGGCCTGCATGTGCTCGATCGCCGGCTCCAGGTCAGCCGCCTCGCGTTCGGCCGCGCCCAGGTTGGCCAGGGCATTGGCCTCCATGACCTGGCTGCCCATCTGTCGGGCGAGCACTAAACCTCGCTCGGCCGCCCGACGGGCGGTGCCGTGGTCGCCTTGGTAGAAGGCGACCATGCCGAGATTGAGGGCGCTGATCGCTTGGCCGCGCACATCCTTCAATTCCCGGAAGATGGTCTCGGCGGTCTCGAAGGACGAGCGCGCCTCGGCGTACTGCCCAAGCCAGTTGGCGAGGAACCCGGCGTTGATCAGTACCGCCCCCTGCCCCTGGCGCCGCCCGAGCATCCGGTAGCCGCGTTCGGCCTCGCGGTAGTGGCCCCGGGCCGCCTCGACCTGAAACAGACGCGCCTGGGCCGTGCCAAGGCGCAAGTTGGCGTCGGCCTTCCCCTCTTCATCGCCGATGGCCTCGGCCAGGACGAGCATCTCCGTCCCCAGGCTCAGGCTGACGTCGAACTGCTGGCGAGCGAAGGCCGCCGCCGAGGCAGCGCGCATCGTCTGGATCAGGAGTTGCTGGCTGGCCTGGGCCGCGGGGATGGAGCCGGCCTGTCCCAAGAGACTCTCGACTTGATCGAGGTGGCCCTGCTGGATGGCGATCTCTGCCAGCAGGCACAGGCTCTCGACCTGGCCCGACCCATCGGCCAGCTGCCGGTAGCCGGCAAGGGCGAGTTTGAGTTCGGAGCGGGCGGCGTCATACTGGCTCGTGGCGACGAGGGACCCGGCTTCGGCTTGCCGGGCGCGGGCGTTCCACAATGGGTCGTTCATCGACGCCGCCGTCCGTTTCAACGCAGCGACGTGCTCGAACTCGGCCGCCCGGTTGCCCAGCAGGCGCTCGAGCTGTGTCCAGCGCAGCAACACTTCGCACGCCTTGCTGCGGTCCTCGAGAAGGTCGGCCAGGACTCCCAGCTCGTCCAGGTCGGCGCGTTGGGTCTCCCGATCCCCGCGGCGGGCGGCGATCTGCTCCCGCAGGCTCAACAGGGAATAACGGCTCGAGGGCTCCTCGGTGCGCGCCAGGGCGGCGACGAGATGTTCCAAGGCGTCGTCGTCGGCGTAGACGCGGGCAGCCCGCCGGGCGGCGACGGCGTGGAAGCCGGCGGCACGCGTCGGCTCGCCGGCGCGGTCATAGTGGCCGGCGATCACGGAGGCCCTTTCGTCTAGGTGCTCCCCGGCGAGATCCTCCAGGACCTTGGCCGCCCGCAGGTGCCGCCGCCGTCGCGGAGCCTCGTCCAGGCGATCATAGGCCGTCTCCTGCACCAGATGATGGCTGAAGCCGAAGTCGAATCCACGGCCGGGGGCCATCTCACGGATCAGCTGGTGATCCAGCAGTTCCTGCAGCCCCGCCTGCGCCTGCGATTCGGTCCAGGCGCTCACTTCAGCGAGCAGTTCCAGGTCGAACGCCACACCGATCACCGAGGCGGTGTCGAGCATCGTCCGCGCCGGCGCCGAAAGCCTGGCCAGCCGCGAAGTGATCGCCTCCTGAATGCTCGCCGGCGGCGGGGCCGAGGCCATGGCGACCAGCTCCCATCCGCCCTCGACGCGGCGCAGGACGCCCCCCTCCTCCAGATCACGCAGCCGTTCGAGAAGGAAGAACGGGTTGCCTTCGCTCTCGGCGTACAGGCGGTCGGCGAGTTCCTCCAACGGCGCGCCCGCCAGGCCGAGCAGGCGCAGCAACTCGACGACTCCGCCGTGATCGAAAGCCCCGAGGGCGACCTGGGTCAAGAGACCGGACCGCTGCAGGCGCCGACGCAGCCGCCTCAGCGGGTGGTCGCGCCGGGTCTCCTCGGAGCGATACGTCGCCACCAGAAGGAACGGGAGTCGCTGCAGGGAAGTCGCCAGGAACTCGAGCAAATCCACCGTCGAGGCGCCCGCCCAGTGAAGGTCCTCCAGCAGGAGCAGGAGCGGTCGTGTCCGGGCCAGGGTGGCGACGGCCTCCAAGAGCGAGCGGAACAGGCGCGCCCGCTCGCGCGAAGCGTCGAGGGGGGCGAGCGCCGGCAGGTCGCCACGCTCCGCGCCGATCTCCGGAACGAGCGTGGCCAAGGCCGAGAGGGTCAACGCGCTCAGCCCTTCGGCGTGCAGCAGCGGCAGCCCGGCGCGCAGCGCCGCGACAAAGGGCTGGTACGGAACGGGCTCATGAGGAGTCGTGGCGCCGAGAAGGACGCGCCCGCCTTGGGCTTCCGCCAGGTAAGCCAACTCGCCGGCCAGCCGCGATTTCCCGATGCCGGAGTCGCCGGAGATCAGGACGATCGTCCCCTGCCCCCGCGCCGCCCGAGACCACAAGACATCGAGCTGGGCCAACTCGGAGGGTCGCCCGACGAACGGCACCATCGGACGGACTGTGCGCGCAGGCTGGCTCGGCCAAGGGGCGGGAGGCCGGTCCGCATACGGAGGAAGGGAGGCTTCGCCCGGCAAGGGCGCATGGCGCTGAATGGCCCCGAAGAGCGCCGTTGTCTCAGGCATCGGGTCGGAAGCGAGTTCGTCCGCCAACCGTTCGACGAAGCGAGCATGCACCTGAAGGGCGCCGGCCCGATCCCCGGCCTGATAGCGCGCGGTCATCAGACGCCGGACGGCGTCTTCGCGCAGCGGCTCGAGGGCCAGCAGGCGTTCGGCAATCGTGATCGCCTGAGGAAACTCGCCGCGCCGACGGTGAAGGTCGACCAGGCGCGCCAGACAGGTGAGCAACTGCTCCCGCCAGCGATCTCGTTCCGGCAGGACCCAATCGTCGTACAGATCCTGCAGCAGATCGCCCTGATACAGGGCGGCCGCCTCCTCCAGCCGGCTGTCGTCACGCAACAGGGCGGCGAAGGCCCACACATCGATCCAGACATCGGCTTCACGATTCCAGCGGACCAGGTCTCCATCCAAGAGCAGCCAGGGACGGTCGGCGGGGGGAGGGGGCAAGACGGATTGCAGGCGGTGCAAGCCGCGGCGCAGGCTGGCCCGCGCTTCACGCTCGGGTTGATCCGGCCAGATGGTGAAGGCCAGGGCGGCGCGCGGCACGGGGTTGTCGGCGTGCAACAGCAGGTAGGCCCAGGCGGAGATCAGCTTCGCCCGCGGCGGGAGACGGAGCGCAGCGCCGTCGACGTCGCAGCGCATCAGGCCGAAAAGATGGATACGGAGCGTCATGGGCCCGGTCTGCCTCACAGCGCCTGCGCGCCTTCGGTCGACGCCACTGCCGGACGGCGATTGTAGGCCAATCGGGATAAGCAGACCAGGAGGCGCCGTTTACTGCCGGCCCCGCCTCGATATAATACGGATGAGACCAGTCCGTTTCGGGCAAGGCCACTTTACGGCGGGGACGAATGCGAATCGCGCGAGACATCATCGAACCCCAATTGGTGATCGAAGGCGCCGGCGTGCTGCTGCGGCGATCGTTCGGGCCGAGCCGCGCCAATCCATTCGATCCCTTCCTGCTCTTCGACCACTTCGCCTTCAACGACCCGATCGAGGGGCCGATCGTCGGCTTCCCGATGCATCCGCACCGCGGCATCGAGACCGTCACCTACATGCTCGAGGG
>Ga0209002_10001206_pt1 | contig 20898 bp, 24 predicted proteins | sample Rifsed16ft2_FD_184010 | JGI IMG/M metagenome (GOLD analysis project Ga0209002, IMG submission 184010) | Soil microbial communities from Rifle, Colorado, USA - sediment 16ft 2 (version 2) | ecosystem: Environmental > Terrestrial > Deep subsurface > Rock core/Sediment | place: Rifle, Colorado... | reverse complement strand
AGGCGGTGAAGAATTGAAGTATAAAATAGGCACCAGAGGTAGTCTTCTCTCGCTTGCGCAGACAAACTGGGTTATTTCAGAGCTTAAAAAAAAATCACCAGAAACTGAATTTGAAATTGTTACAATAAAAACTAAGGGAGATACAGATGCGCGACCGCTTTTTACAATAAATCAAAAAGGGATATTTGAAAAAGAAATTGACAGGGCAGTAGCAGAGCATCAAATCGATTTTGCAGTTCACAGCCTCAAAGACGTTCCATCAATACTTGGAGAGGAACTTACTCTTGCATGTGTGCCAAAAAGAGAAAACGTAAACGATATCCTAGTATCTGTAGATGGATCAAGCCTTGAAGATATCAAATCAGGCGCAACTGTTGGGACAAGTAGCCTGAGAAGGGCAGTCCAAGTTACAAGAAAGCGAGCTGATCTAAATGTTAAACCAATACGAGGCAACATTGAAACAAGAATAAAAAAAATTTCTGAAGGCACATATGACGCAGTAGTTCTTGCACAAGCAGGTATTGTAAGGCTAGGACTGGATGTCAAATTCTCAAAATTGCCAATAGATGACTTTCCACCTTCTCCAGGACAAGGTGCACTGGCAATTGTTTGCCGTTCTAATGACGATAAAACAATTTCAATGTTAAAAAAAATCGAAGACTCACAATCAAGACTAGAAGTAGAAGCAGAACGAACCTTGTCTGAGTATGTTGATTCAGGATGCAGATTTCCTGTTGGCGCCTTTGCAAAAATAGTTGACGGCACACTATCACTTACGGTAATGGCCTATTCAATTGATGGAAAACAGTCTCTAGTTGTACAAAAGAGTGGGAACAAAGATGAACCAGCAAAATTGGGAAAAGAGGCAGCTGACATGTTAAAAAGCAAAGGGATTTCTGAGCTTGCAAAAGATTGGCGAAAAAAAGTAGAGGAATGGAACAAACAATGAAAGGTAAAGTATTTCTTGTAGGCGCAGGACCAGGGGACCCAAAACTAATTACGCTTAGAGCAGTTGAGCTGATAAAAAAAGCAGACGTTGTGTTATACGACAGACTCGTAAGCAAGAAAATACTTGATATGATCCCAAAGTCTGCAAAGAAAATTTACGTAGGACGAGAAGTCGGCGATGATTACAAACATCAAGACAGTACAAATGACTTGATGGTAAAGCATGCTAAAGCAAACAGAATGGTTGTAAGACTAAAGGGTGGTGACCCAATAATCTTTGGTCGTGGGGGGGAGGAAGCGGAGTATCTGAAAAAACGCAAGATAAAGTTTGAGCTCATTCCAGGAATAACTTCAGGAATTGGCGCTGCAACATATTCTGGAATTCCACTAACACACAGAAAGTTTGCATCCTCTGTTGTTTTTGTCACAGGTCATGAAGATCCTCAAAAACAAAAAGAGTCTGTAAAATGGCAAAGACTTGCAAAATCTGTTGATACAATAGTTATAATGATGGGCCTTTCACGCATTGGCATAATCTGCAAGCAATTAATCAAAGGCGGAATGAGTAAAAGGACACCTGTTGCAGTAATTCAAAACGGTACCACTCCAAATCATAAAATGATTACAGGTGACTTGTCTAACATATCAAAACTTGCAAGTCAAAAAAACATCAAACCGCCATCTATAATTATAATAGGTAAGGTAGTAGGTCTTTCAAAAACATTACAATGGAGAGATAAAAATGATTGAGGGAAAAACTATTGCAATAACTCGCTCAGAAGAAGACGCTGAAGAGTTTATTCAGTTGCTTTCAAAAGAAAAGGCAAGACCAATTACGCTTCCAACGATTGAACTAGTAAGCAAAGGAGAAAAAATAGTTCGCGAGTTTCTTGATGAACTACAAAACTATGATCCAGATTATTCTGTTTTTATGAGCTCAAAGGCAGTAAAGCTCCTTTTTGATGAAGCAAAAAAGATTTCATTGTATGAAAAACTGCAGCTTGCTGTAGCAAATACTATAGTAATTGCAGTTGGGCCAAAAACAAAAACCGCACTTGAAACTGAAGGAATCAGAGTCGCATACATGCCAAATAGATACTCTTCTGTTGGTGTTGGAGAAGTGCTTTCAAGACTAAACGCGGTTGGCAAAAAGGTAATTGTTCCACGAAGCGGTGCATCAACGCCATTTCTAAAAAATCTCTTAGAAAAGATAGGGCTTGAGATAAAGGAAATTTATCTTTATGATGTTTGTGCGTTTAATGATACAACACAATGGAATGAGTTTAGAGAACTATTTTCAAAAAATAACATAGATGGTATAGTTTTTACAAGCGCATCATCAGTACAAGCATTTTTTGAGATAATGACAAAAGATTATGATCAAAAAACATTGTTAAATAATTTAAAGAAAACAAAAGTGGTTGCTATTGGTCCATTTACTGCAGAAGAACTAAAAAAATTCCAAGTTGAAAACATTGTTGCACCAGTTCATACAGTATCGGGTGCTTTTGAAACAATCAAGAACATATTTTCATTAGCTTAATCCTGAAATTTAGCTCAAGCTATTTAGCTCTCCCTATTTTTCCTCATGTATTTATAATATAACGACGTTGTAAATTCGATGACTACAGAAAATCTTGAGATGGATTATTCAAAATATGATTTTAAGGATTCTACAGAACTGTATGTTCATCTTAGCAAAAAAGGCCTTTCAAGAGATACAGTTGTAAGCATAAGCAAAATGAAAAATGAGCCACAATGGATGCTTGATTTTCGATTAAGATCTTATGATATTTTCATGAAAAAACCAATGCCAAACTGGGGCGGTGATCTTAGCAAAATTGATTTTCAAAATATTTACTATTATACAAAGGCCTCTGAAAAAACTGAAAAAAACTGGGATGATGTTCCAGAAGATATCAAAAAAACATTCGATAAACTAGGAATTCCAGAAGCCGAAAAGAAATTCCTTGCAGGTGTAGGAGCACAATACGAATCCGAAGTAGTTTATCACAACCTGCGAGAAGATCTTGCAAAGCAAGGAGTACTTTTCCTTGATACAGATACAGCACTCAAAGAGCAGCCAGAAATTTTCAAAAAATATTTTGGTAAGATAATTCCTCCAGAAGACAATAAATTTGCAGCACTAAATAGTGCTGTATGGAGTGGCGGCTCATTCATTTACGTTCCACCTGGCGTCAAAATCGACATGCCACTTCAGGCATACTTTAGAATTAACGCAGAAAATATTGGACAGTTTGAGCGAACCCTGATTGTAGTAGATGAGGGAGCAGAATGTCACTATATTGAAGGTTGCACTGCACCAGTATACTCATCAGAATCATTGCACTCTGCAGTAGTCGAGCTAGTTGCACACAAAGATGCAAAACTACGATACACTACAATTCAGAACTGGAGTAACGATGTGTATAATCTTGTGACAAAGCGAGCTTATGCATATGAGGGTGCTAAAGTTGAATGGATTGATGGAAACATTGGAAGTAGACTTACCATGAAATATCCAGGTGTTTATCTTTTAGGTGAACGTGCACATGGAGAAACACTTTCTGTTGCATTTGCAGGAAAAAATCAACATCAAGACACTGGCGCAAAAATGGTACACTTGGCTCCAAACACAACCTCAAAAATAACATCAAAATCTGTTAGCCGCCTTAACGGCAGATCAACATACAGAGGACTGCTTCATGTTGCAAAAGGAGCAACCAATGTAAAGGCATCTGTGAGATGTGATGCATTACTACTTGATGACACATCAAAGACAGACACCTATCCGTACATGGAAATCAACCAAGAGGATGCAACAATCACACATGAAGCAACCGTTGGAAAAATTGGCGACGAACAAATTTTCTATTTAATGAGCAGGGGATTTACAGAGGAAGAAGCACTAACATTAATTGTAAACGGATTCATGGAGCCATTTACAAAAGAGCTCCCAATGGAATATGCAGTTGAGCTAAACAGACTCATAAAACTAGAGATGGATGGCTCAGTAGGCTAGAGCTTACTATTTGTCTTTCACTAACGATAATCTATGCAACAACTTGCTTTATCCACACTGAGTTCTTATCACATTGATGAAATTTCAACATCAAAAAATGAGCCATCCTGGCTAAAAGAATATAGGAAAAAATCACTTTCCATATATCAAGAACTTCCACTAGAAACTTCTCCACTTTACAACAAATATACTGACGCAAAAAAGATGGACCCAGAACAGGTATCATTAACAATAAAGTCTGATGCGTCAGTGCCAGATTTTTTAAAAAATAGACTAAAGGAGCTTGAAAATGAAACATGCATTGTACAAATTGGCTCAAACATACATAGAATCAACATTTCAGATGAGCTAAAATCAAAAGGAGTTGTATTATGTTCTATAGATGATGCGTTAAAAAATTATGGTGATATAATAAAAAAAGTATTAGAATCAACAAACTCAAATGATGACAAGTTTATTGCACTAAATAACGCGGCATTTAACTCTGGCATATTTGTGCACGTTCCAAAAAATCTGGTTTTAGAAAAACCAATACACGTTTTATCATGTCTATCAGTTGATGACATATCCACAATATCAAGAAACGTGATCGTGACAGGAGAAAGCAGCAAGGCAAGCGTTGTCCAGGAGCTGTATTCACCAAAAGCAAAAAAGCAACAAGCGTATCTTGAGTTGCTAAATACAAGCGTTGGCCAAAACAGCCACCTTGATGTGACTACGCTACAGGTAATGGATCAGAGCACAATCAACTTTTCAACAAGAAGGACAGATGTTGCACAAGATGGTAAAATAAACTGGTATTTGGGACTCTTTGGCGCGATGTTGTCTCGCTATAGAATAGACTACTACCTAAACGGAACAGGCGCTTCGGCAAATGACTCTGAGGTAATTTTTGGAAATAACGAACAGTCTTTTGATCTTTCAGCAAACGTAAACCATGAAAAACCATCCACGGAAGGAAGAGTCATAGAAAAATCTATTCTAAAAAACAAATCAAAATCACTATTCAAAGGAATGATCCGCATTAAAGAAAAGGCTGTAAAGTCGCAGTCATTTTTGTCTGGGCGTTCAATTCTGTTGGACAAGGGTGCAAAATCAGACTCTATTCCGGGGCTGGAGATATTTACAAATGATGTAAAAGCAACCCATTCTGCCTCAGTAGCACAAGTAGACGAAGAACAGATTTACTATCTAGGTACTAGATGTCTGAGCAGAAAAGAGGCAGAACGAATTATTATAGAAGGTTTTGTAGAGCCGCTTTCAAGGACAATGTCTTACCAAGTCAGGGCATGGATTGCCTACCTTATTGAATCAAAATGGGAAGGACATGAACTTGTCATCAACAGCGACGAACAGCTAAAGGCACTAGTAGAAGTTGAAGAAACAAGATACAACGAGAATACCGAAATCGAACAACACTACAAGTACCGGTGATAATTATGGCAAAATGGGTAAAGGCATGCAGTATAGACAAAGTTACTAGCGGCCAGCTATATGGATTTCATCACAACGAAAAACAAATTCTTTTAGCTAACTTTGATGGCAAAATATATGCTACAGATTTGATTTGCACACATGCTGAAGCAGATCTTTCAAATGGAATGCTAAGTGAGGAAGGTGTACGTTGTCCATTACATCTTTCAGTTTTTAATTTGGAAACAGGCATTCCACAAAACCCTCCTGCAGAAAAACCACTAAGAACTTACAATGTTAAAATAGATCAAAACGAGATTTACGTGGAGGTTTAAAATTTGCAAACTGCCATATCGCTTGAAACAATTCGAAAAGACTTTCCAATTCTACAAAGAAAGGTACGAGATAACAAAACGCTTGTCTATTTGGACAATGCCTCAACTTCACAAAAACCAATTCAGGTTATTGATGCAATAAATGACTATTACAAAAACCAAAACGCCAATATTCATAGAGCAGTCTATGCACTTGCTGAAGAGGCAACCGAAGCCTATGAAAACACTAGGACAAAGATTGCAAAATTCTTAAACGTACAAAAACGCGAAGAAATAATTTTTGTAAGGGGCACTACTGAGGCAATCAATCTTGTCGCATATTCATGGGGCAGGCAAAATGTCAACAAAGACGATATCATAGTTACAACAGAATACGAGCATCACAGCAACATTGTTCCATGGCAGCTATTGACAAAAGAAAAGGGAGCAAAACTAGAATACATTGGAATTGATGATAATGGCGAGTTGATTTTAGATCAACTAGACTCTTACTTGGCGACTGGCAAAGTAAAACTAGTCACATTTAGCCAGATGTCTAATGTTTTAGGTACGATAACAAACACAGATGAAATCATAAAACGATGCAAAAAGGCTGGAGTGAAAACTCTCATCGATGGAGCCCAATCTGTACCTCACATGAAAGTTGATTTAAGCAAACTAGGATGTGATTTCTTTGCATTTTCAGCTCACAAGATGTTAGGTCCAACAGGTGTCGGAGTTTTGTGGGTAAGAAAGGAGGTTCTTGAAACAATGCAGCCATTCCATGGGGGTGGCGATATGATTCGCGAGGTGCACAAATATGAGACAACATGGAATGATCTTCCCTACAAGTTTGAGGCAGGTACACCAAACATAGCAGATGTGATAGGATTTTCTGCAGCAATAGACTATCTTAACAAAATTGGAATGGATAACATACGAAACCACGAAATCGAGCTAACAAAATATGCGCTAGATAAAATGTCAAAAGTAAAAGGAATTACAATTTACGGGCCAAAAGACATTGCAAAGCGTGGAGGAGTAATCTCATTTAACTTTCATGATGTTCATCCGCATGATGTAGCAACTATAATTGATAAAGATGGGGTGGCAGTAAGATCAGGACACCACTGTGCACAGGTACTAATGGAAAGGCTAGATGTTGCAGCAACAAATCGTGCAAGCTTTTATGTCTACAACACAAAACAAGAAATAGACGCATTGATTGGTTCACTAAACAAGGTTGCAGAGGTATTCAAGCTATGACTGGCGATCCAATCTATACTGAGATGATAATAGAATACTCAAAACACCCATCTAATTTTGGCGAAATTGAAAATCCCGACATCTCAAGACATGACAGTAATCCACTGTGTGGTGATAGCATCGACTTGCAAATCAAAATTAATGAAAACAAAGTTTCTGATATAAAATTCAAAGGTAAAGGATGTTCTATCTGTATAGCATGTACATCGGTTCTAACAGAATTGGTTAAAGGAAAGGATCTTGAAGAAGTAAAAAAAATTGAAAAAAATGATGTGTTAGGCGAGCTTGGGCTAGAGCACCTTATTAGAACAAGTCCTGTGCGAATTAAATGTGCACTATTGTCATTAAAGGCACTAAAGTATGGAATTTACTCTTATTTTATAGAAAAAATGAAAGATGAAAAATCAGCAGGTAACTTAAAAGAAGAAGCAACAAACCTATACTAGTATGAGTGGATTTATTCCATCAGTTCCAATACAACTACAAATACGAAAAGCTATCTTTGAAAAATTTAACGATGTAACTATTAGATTTACAAATGATGAAATTTTTGATATGGTTAAAAAAAATGGTGATGTTGATAAATCTTGGATAGTTGATAACATGGAAGAATACTTTAAAGAAATTTGTGACAAAGGACTGGTTAGAAATATTGCACAGAATTTTACAACGCAGTGGTACAGGCTTTTTGATCTTCTAGAAAAAATTCATTGTAATTCATGTAATCACGAAATCCATCTTGGAAAATCAGAAGAACGGGTATGCCCTAACCCTAAATGTAGCGCAATTATTTAGAGCGATGTCTTTTGGCAGCCTCTTCAAGGGACTGGATCATTGGCAATTTTTGGCCTGTCAGGTAAAGCACCAGCGCTCCGCCTGCAGTGCTTATATGGGTAATTTTTTGTGCCAAACCATATTTTTTTAATGCCGAAGTGAGATGTCCACCGCTGACTATGGTTGTAGCCATAGAATTTGCTACTCTTTCAAGAAGTGAGCGTGTGCCATAACTGAATTCTTCTTTTTCAAAAAACCCTGGTGGTCCGCTAATGAAAACGGTTCCTGCACCTGCTATGAATTTATTGTAATATTCAACAGTCTTTGGTCCAAGATCATATATCTGATCATCTTTGCCTAGATCACGTACATCAATTTCAACTCTAGAGCCATCTCTGTCTATTGCAACATCAACAGGAGTTGAAAATATGTCAGGATATTCGCCTATTAACGTATGAGCCTTTGCTACAACATCTTCTTCTCTTTTTATTCCAAGTGGTGCCTTGATTCTTCCTTGTGCTCGCATAAACACATTTCCAATAAGACCGGTAAGCAATACGTGATCTGCTCTTCCATTTTTTATGAGCGCTTTTATTGCTTCTAATCTGTCTAAAACTTTTGAGCCCCCAAGCACAATTACGTGTGGTGCCTTTGCAACTGTCATTATTTCATTTAGCTTTCTAACTTCGCGTTCAACAATTTTTCCTGCACAAGCTGGCAATACATGTGAAAAACCCACAAGTGATGGATGTGCTCTGTGAGCGCTTGGAAAGGAATCAAGTACACAAAGATCAAAAAGCGGAGCTAGCCGTGTGACCATAATTGTTTTGGCAGCGTCAGAAGGAGTAAATTCATAGTTTTCTTCTGCACAAAGCCTAAGATTGTCAAGCATGAGTATCTCCCCACTTTTCAAATTTTTTATCTCTTTTCTTGCCGATTCTCCTATCACATCTTCAACATACTTGATTTTACGTCCAAGAATCTCTTCAAGCATCTCAGCATGCTTGTCCATTCCTGTATAGTCTTTGTTGCCGACTCTTCCCTGATGAGAAGCAACAACGGTTTTTGAATTTTTTAGCGCGTTAATTGTTTCAGTTGTTTCTTCAATACGCTTTGTCCCGGAAATTTCCATAGTATCAGGATCAATAGGGCAGTTCATGTCTACTCGGAGAAAAACAGTTTTGTCTTTTAGATCAAAATCATCAAGTGTTAATATGTTCACGTCCTTTCTTTTTTTGCTCCGGTTAAAATCTTTTAGTCGATCAGACGCTTAATCCGATTATTCATTTTGCGACTAGTTTTTTCAGTAGTAATTCATACTAGTATAACATGAAAAAAATTAAAAATGACACAATTGAGGTTTGTATAGTTGCAAAAATGGATTTTTGATATACGCTCAAGGCCCTTTTTTGTTCTAGCTATATCGTTTTTACTTGTAACATTACTTGTTTATTCAAAGACAACTCAACAATTTGACGAGTCTACAGCTTTGTTCTTTCAATCAATATCTGGAAATCAAGCACTAGATCTTTTCATGCAATCAGTTACAGAAGCAGGCGATGTTTTTTACATGCTTGCCTTTGCAGGAATTCTAGTAATCATTAAAAAGACAAGAAAAATTGGCGTTGTCCTTATGATTTTACTAGTTCTTACAACACTACTTACAGGCTACATAAAGTGTGGAGTCGATAGAGATAAACCAAATCTTCCTTTTTTGGGAAATCCTTTTCTTATTAAGGCCACACAAGACACATTTGCACTTTTTTGCGAAGGTGGTGCAAACGCATCATTTCCATCAGGACACGTAAGCAGAGCCACTGTTTTTGGAATGGTTCTTGGGTTTGTACTATCACAAAAATTCCCAAGAGGATGTTATCTGTTGTTATTGTACCCAATTTTGATGTCAATTAGCAGGATCTATGTATTACAACACTTTCCTACGGATGTAATTGGTGGCGCCATACTTGGAATTTTACTTACAGGTGTAGTCATAAAAAAAGCAAAACTAGGCAAAATTTTTGAATCAAAGATCTAATTCATCAAAGGCTTTGGTGCTGATAAGAACTATTGCATAGTGTTCTTTGTCATGGTGATAAGTCCAGTATTTTATATCACGTTCTTGGTTTGTTTTTCGTAAACCAAAATTAACTCCAGTTGTTACTATATATCCAATTCTTTTTGCAACATGACTTTCTTTTGGAAGCAAAACCTTGTAACCTTTTTTTTGATTTGAAAATCCTATTCTAACCATTTCTTCTACAGCATCTTCAGCATCCTTTTCGTCTTTGACATCGAAAACCTTTACAACCGGTATCTGTGAAGGATGAAATTCCATAAAATCTCATCTAAATACGAATTTAAATTTCTTAACTGGTAAGTCAAATACTAGTTATTAGTATAACTTAATCAACTATAACATTTCACAATAAATATTGACGTCACTAACAAGATTAGCTACAAAGCTACAAAAAAAGAAAATTGAAGTAGCAAAGCTTAGAAAACAGAGCGAAAAAAAATTTAAGCAGGTCAGAAAGCTTTCTCGTAAAACTACCTCTGGTCTTTCATCATTGCAGAAAAGACTAGAAAGTACTCATGAAAAACTAGATGATGTTTCCTTTCACCTGAATCAACGTACAGCACAACAAGAAAGCATAATGAGACTAGTTGCAGCTGCACAAGAACGTCTAAAACAAGAAAAAGATCTAAAAGAGCAAACCGAGCAAGAACTAGAATTTGTCAGCTCAAAGGAAGAAAAACAACAAATCCAAGAAAGGCTTCAAACAATAGTAGACAGGATAAATGAACTAACAGCAGAGATACGGCAGCGAAATGCAATGGCTAGAAAAACAACTGATGCTATTGACGAATTCAAGAACTCTAAATCAAAAATTGCAAATCAAGTTAGAAAACAGGTCCAATCAAAACCTGTACTGGTAAACCTGATGAAAAATACGAAAAAAACTGCGACCCGATTAGCCAAACAGCTTGAAAACAGAGAAAAACGAGAACGGGCAGTCAAATCAACACTTGAAAAAATAAACAAAACTCTAGCTAAATCAAGGAAAAGTAAACCTAAACGCAAAAAATCAAAAACCAAACCAAAGAGAAAAAAAGTAACAAAAAAGACCAAGCCAAGAAGAATAGCTCATAAAAGAAAGGGAAAGAAAACAAAAAAATCAAAAACAAAACGAAGAAAAAGATAAGCGCTCTAAGATTTTAATACAGTTTAACTTTTCACATACTCAATGTCATTTAATGAAAAGTTCCTAGTGGAAATTTCATCATTGCCTGACTTGAAAAACCCAAAACTTGTGTGTGGATTGCCAGGCAGTGGATTTGTCGGAAAACTTGCAGTTGATTACATCGTAGACAAATTACAAGGAAAGCAATTTGCAGACATTTACTCTTCTTCGTTTCCGCCCCAAGTTACCATACAGCAAGATGGAACTGTTGATCTGATAAAAAATTCCCTATATTACTGTAAAACAGAATCGCATGATCTTGTCATACTTACAGGAGATGCACAACCTGTTTTGCCACAATCTGAGTATTTACTTGCAGAGGAAATAATTAACATCTGTAAAAAACTTCACATCGATATAATCTACACATTGGCAGCATACATTACAGGAACATTTTCAAAATCATCAAAAGTTTATGGAACAAGTACCTCTCCAGATTTAATCCAACAGTTTTCAAAATATCAAATAGAGACAATGAATAAAGGCAGTATTACAGGCATGAATGGCATAATAATTGGCATTGCAAAAAAGTTTAACATAAAAGGAATTTGTCTTTTGGGCGAGACTTCAGGCTATGTAGTTGATGCAAAAGCATCAAAGGCTGTCTTACAAGCACTATTACAGATACTTGACATCAAATTAGATATGACAGAGCTTGACAAAAAAGTAGAAGACACTGAAAAGATCATAAAATCAATTGAATCACAAGCAACAAGGGAAGGTTATGGGCAAATGGCTATGCCACAACCCAGCAGTAAAAATCTAGAATACATTAGCTAAAATGAAAAAACGTGGACCAATAATTTCATCATGTGGATTAGGATTATTATTAATTTCGTTTTTGATTGCTCAATCTACATTACTAGAAACAAATTCTGCCATGTCTGGCCAAATTTTGGTTCCAGATGTATTTGAAGGAATGTTTGAATACACTACAGAAGAAACTCAAATCTTTGCTGGTGAATCAAACACATTTTCTTTTAGCACGACTAAGGAAGGAGTACCTCTTCTTTGGGGCTTGCAAATCACAAATTTTCAAGATGGTGACAGCGTGTCAATAGAGACTACAAACATTTTTGGAGACAATTTTGGCAAACATGAACAAGACGAGCCAATAGCATTTGAGATGTTTATGATACCAAAAAACGACATTTACAATTTTGTGGTTAGAAATAATGCAGAAAGACCTCTCTCTGTTATAATGATGTTTTCAGAAGATCCACACAATTCACAAGCCATGACAAATCCTAACTCGCCTTTTATGAAAACAGTCATCCCACTTGCTGTTTCTGGAATTATGGTAATAGTAGGTATTGTATCTCTTGGAATTGGTATAATACTCTCACTAGTAGACTGGAAGCGAGACTCAAAACCTAAATATATTTAGGATATAATTTCGAGCTTTCCGAATTTTCCTTTAGTCAGAGAAACTTCGCCTTTAAAGGAGGTTGTATATCCATTTTCTATCTTTACTTTGGCACCATCTTTTACTTGTTCTACTTCGTCTCCCCACAATGTTAGCTTGATTTCTCCACCGGTTTCATCAATCAAGAATGCATCGCAAACTTGGATGGTTCCACCAGATTTCATATTGACTGTTCTTGGCTCGCCTTTTCGTTCTACGGTTCCCTCTATGTTAATGCCGCTTCTCATGTTTTTTGCTTGTTCTGTAGTTACCATTTAGTGAATCTCTTTATGTGTTTATTATAAAGCTTTTTTTAGATGTTATAATCTCAATGAAAAATTTTCAAAATTGGTTTTTTGTAATGTAAATTTTTGCTCAACTTAGCTTCTAGTTAATATATTCAGTTTTTGGAATGGATTTTGCAGGGGTATCGAAGCCCGGCCAACCGAGAAGGACTCAAGATTGTACAAATAGGAAATCCTTTCCTTTAGGGGTTCGTGGGTTCAAATCCCACCTCCTGCACCTTAAATGGGATAATTAATTTCTGACAAATAACTTTCAAACTTAGATTTCGGCTATTTTTACTGTCTTTACAGAATGTCGTGAAATCTCCTCGTGCAGCTTTGCGAGTCCTTCATCTTTGAATGTCAAGTTACACCTGTAACACTGCCAAACCTTGACACTCATTACTATACATACCACAATTTTGCATTTAAGGATATTGAACAAATTGTCATTTTTTTTGAATTAGATTTGTGTTTTTTCAACAAACTCGAATTTTTTTTAGATTAATAGATCCTTTTTTCTTTTATTTACACTGTAGCATACCTAAGGATTTACATGCAAAGAAGGCAAAATCCATGATGAATAATGACTGATATTCTTGAGATGCTAAGCGAGTTTTCCTATTTTGGCGTCTTTTTTTTGCTGGTTGGAATTAACGCCGTTCCAATATTGATGATTCCAACATGGATGATTCTAGCATCATTTCACGCACTTGACACATCTTTTGATCCTTTAGCGCTTGCCTTGGTAGGTGCAACGGGTGCAACACTAGGCAGGGTTTTCTTGAAGCGTTATAGTGGCTTTTTTAGGCGATTTATGGGTAAAGAACAACAATCCAATCTTGACGTAATTGGAAATTTTCTAAACAAGAAAAGATTTGGCTATCTTATCGCATCTTTTGTTTTTGCTGCAACCCCTCTTCCAGACAATATCTTGTTTGTAGCATATGGCATGATGAAGGCAAAGAGTTTTGGACTCTATCTTGGATTTTGGCTTGGACGAGCAATATCATACTATATTATGATCTCAATTAGCAATGTCGTTTTAGTGCCATTTTTGCAATTATTTGAAGACAAGTATGTTGGAATTTTACTTGCAGATGGCGTAGGAATAGGCTCTGTGATATTATTTTCTTGCATCAATTGGACTTTGTTGATTACAAAGCGACAATTCAAGTTAATTAAACCAAAGATTTGGAAACTCTGAAATTGAAAAGTCTTGATCTTTTAAAAAAAGAGGTAGAACAATTAACTGCAAAAAATGACGCAGCACATGATTTTGAGCACACAATGAGGGTATATAGAAACGCAAAAAAGCTTTGTAAAAGTGAAAAGGTAAATCCAAAACTGGTCTTATGTGCAGCTTTGCTACATGATATAGTGTCTTTTCCAAAATCTGACAAAAGATCAAAAACATCATCTAAAAAAAGTTCGATTTTAGCAGCAAAAATCCTAAAAAAATACCAATTTTCAAAAAATGAAATACAGATAATTTGTAATGCTATTTTAGATCATAGCTTTTCAAAAAATAAAACTCCAAAAACAATAGAAGGAAAAATTTTGCAAGACGCCGACAGGCTTGATGCTATAGGGGCAATAGGAATTGCAAGAGCATTTGATGTTGGTGGCCATGAAAACAGATCATTTTACAACAAGTTAGATCCCTTTTGTATAAAACGATCTCCAGACGATAAAAAATGGACACTAGATCATTTTTTCAGAAAACTCTTGCTTTTAGAAAAATTAATGAATACAAAATCAGCCAAAATTGAGGCTAAAAAGAGAACCAAAATAATTAAAAAATATCTTGACGATCTGAAAAGGGAAATCTAGCCATAGTCAACATATCTGTCATATCGTTTTTCAACTTCAAGATTTTTTCCTTGAATTATTTTTTCTACCTCATCATTTTTTCGCATTTTGATATAGTTAACAAGCTCAGAAAAATCACTTGTTTGTGGATATGCATCAAAAAGTGGATTTAGCAAATTAAAATATTCAATTACCTTTTCTCTAAATTCTTGCCTTGTAGGCCTTTTTATGGAATTTAGGCGAAACCAAAGTACTGCCCAGCTTGCTCCAACTATGTGTGGCAATAAATCAAAGGCACGCTCAATTTCAAAGCGTTGATCATTTCTCATAGATCAATCTTGCAAAATTTTTGCGCCAGCTTTTGCAAAATACGTTACAATCATGTCTGCTCCTGCCCTTTTTATAGAATAGAGTATTTCTGAAACAACATCATTTTCATTTATCCATCCTTGTTTTGCGGCTCCTTTTACAAGAGCATACTCACCTGATACACTATAGGCAGATACTGGAACATTGAATCGTCTTTTTGTTTCTGCTATTAGATCAAGGTATGCTAATGCCGGCTTTATCATGACAATGTCTACTCCTTCATTGATATCCATCTCAACTTCCCTTAGAGATTCCATCGGATTAGTAAATGGAACTTGATATGTTCTTCTATCTTCAAACTTTGGTGCACAGTCAGCCATATCACGAAACGGCGAATAAAACGCAGATCTATGTTTTGCAGAGTGGGACATTATAGCAACATCAGAAAACTCTGCATCATCAAGACTTTGCCTTATGGCAAAAACTTGGCCATCCATCATTGCAGAAGGAGAAACAACATCTACACCAGATTGTGCTTGACTTACAGCAATTTTTGCAAGCGTTGCTATGCTTGAATCATTGTCAATCTTGTTTTCTTTAACTAGACCACAATGTCCAGATGTCGTATATTGGCAGAGGCAAACATCTGCCATAATCACAATTTTTTTACCAAAATTCTTCCTAATCTCGGATATTGCCTTTTGAACAATTCCGTTATCTGCAAAAGCTGACGTTCCTGCATCATCTTTTGCGGCAGGAATTCCAAATAACATGATTGCAGGTATTTTCAAATCTACAATAGATTCTACTTCTTTTACCATTTCATTTAGTGGAAGTCTTTCTATGTCTGGCATTGATTCAACCACAGTTCGTTTTTTCAAGTCTTCTTGGACAAAAATTGGACAAATAAGATCCTTTGGTGAGAGTCGTATCTCCTGAACTAGATCACGTATTTTTTCGTTTTTTCGTAATCTTCGAAGACGTCTTGACGGGAAAAATGACATGCGCAAAAATTCCTTTGTTAGCAATATAATCCTAGTCTAACAATGTTAGAGTGTGTTGAGCTATTCCTTTTTTTTATAATCAAAAAGTTTTGAAGCAGCTTCAAGCAAATCAGGGTCACCATGTTCTGAAGCCCTTCTAAGATTGTTCATTGGTGCAGAAACAATGCTTTCAACTACAGCCTTTGTTAGCTCATCTATGATCTTGATTTTGTCCTTATCTATCTCGCCTAACATTTGAAGTGCCTTTTGTAATTCCTTTACTCTTTGCGAATCTATATTTTTGAACACATCTTTTACTAATGGTTCTACATCTAGTCTTTTCATTGATGCTTCTATTACTGGTAATTCCTCATTGATTATATTCTCAACGGTTGATACCTTGCCTTTTCTACTTCGCATGTTTTTATCAACCATTTCTGCAATTTGATCAAGATTCATCAGCTTTATTCCTGCAATGGTTGCTACTTTTTCATCAACAGTTCTTGGATTTGACAAGTCAAGTATCATAATTCCTTTTTTCTTTTGTTTTGTGGCGCTTGCAATTCTGTCAAATGTTACAAGAAAGTATGGAGCCGAGGTTGCAACAAAAATTACGTCATATCTGTGAAATTCTGATAAGACGTGTTCAAATCCTAGCGAAACACCACCTACTGTTTCTGCAAATGCTTTTGATCTTTCTATTGTTCTGCTTGATACAAAAAACTTGTATCCTCGCTTCTTAAGCGATTTTGCGACAAGTGTGGCAGATTCTCCAGTTCCAATCAATAGAATGTTTTTTGATTTTAGATCATCAATATTTTCTTCTACTAGTTTTACAGCCATAGAGCCAATGGAAATGCCGCCTTGGCTAATCCCAGTAGAATTTCTAATCCTGATGCCTATTCTGACAGCTTTATCAAATAACGTGTTGAGGTGATCTCCTGAGGCTCTAGTCTGCCTTGCAGATGTTATGGAATTTTTTATTTGTCCTAGTATCTGCTCTTCTCCAACAACCATTGAATCAAGACCAGATGTTAGTGTAAGCAAATGATGTACTGCGTCAGCATCTTGACACAGTTCTAAATTTTCCTTAAATGCAGTTTCTTCAAGGCCTGCCAAAGATGCCCAAGTTTTTTTAATTTTAGAAATGTCAACATCTTCTGAAATACCAAATATTTCTACTCTGTTACAGGTTTGTACAATGACACATTCGTTTAGTCCTGAATGTTTTTTAAAAGAAGAGTAGGCTGTATCAAGATCTTTGAAGGTGAATCTTTCTAATACCTGAACAGGAGAATTGCGATATGTTACTCGTGCATTTATTACCTTTTTTGTCATTTCCATTCCATCAGCATTATCATTGCTCGCTTCTGTGCTTTTTTGAAGTTGTTATCTTTTATTAATTGTTTAATCTGGCTATCATTTATAACAGAATATAGGAATTTTTTTCGTTCCATTGGGGTAGCTATTTTGTTTTTAGCGGCAGTTCTTGCTATTTGCTGTAGTCTTATTTGGTAAATGTCTTCTTTTTTTATGATTTTTTTAAAAACTTTTTCTGCCTGTAATTTTATCTTTCTTGCCATTGCAGGACTTCTACCACCAGTAGAAATTGCGATCTGTACCGTATCATCTATGTTAATGACAGAGGGATGGGCAAAATCACTAACATCAGGATCATCTGCAGCATATACATAACATCTCATTTTCTTTGCTTTTTGTACGATTTTTCTGTTAAGCTCCCTGTCATCTGTTGCTGCCATGACAAGAAACGGTTTGTATTTTGAAAGAAAGTTTGCATCCTTTAATTTTATTTTTTTAAACTGTATTTTCTTTTTTTTGATATAATTTGCAAGTTGAGTGTTTATCTTATCACTGACAACTAGTATCTTGCAATCCTGGGTCAATAGCGAATTGACTTTTTTTAGACCTTCTTCTCCGCCCCCTACAACAATGACTAAATTTCCCTTTAAGTTGAGGTCTACAATCAACGATCAGCGAGCTTTTGAATTATATTTATAGATTCAAAGAATCACGTTACATTTTTAATTACAAAGAAAAATCATATGCCATTGAAAACAGAAATGGATAATCTTGACAAAGAAATCCTAAATGAGATACAATGGACATTTCCTCTAGTTTCCACACCTTTTGATGAGATTGCAAAAAAATTTGGAGTAACTTCAGATATAATAAAACAAAGATTAACTCATCTTAAAAAAATGGGAGTTTTAAGACAATTAAGCGCAATTTTTGACACTCGAAGGCTTGGATACAAAAGTTCACTTGTAGCGATGGAAATTGAAAAAGACAAGCTAGAGTTTGTTGCAAAACAAATCAATCAACATCCTGGTGTAAGTCATAACTATGAAAGAAATCATGAATTTAACTTGTGGTTTACCTTGGCGGTTCCACCAGGCTCTGATCTTAAAACTGAAGTTGATAAATTTTCAAAACTTTCAGGCATTAAAAAAATTAGGATGCTTCCAACAATCCAACTATTCAAGATTGGAGTAAAGCTTGACATGGTAGATGAAAAAAAACATGATGTAAAACCAACTGAAGAAAAGAAAAAAATTCAAGATGTAAAGTTTGTGCCAACAGAAGAAGACAAAGAATTCATACGTGAATTGCAAAAAGATTTGGAAATAGTTGATAGGCCGTTTTTACAAGCTGCACAAAAACTTGGAATTTCAGAAGATCAATTATTTGAAAAAATGAGATATTACGAAGAAATTGGAGTGATGCGAAGATTTGCAGCTATTCTAAGACACAGAGATGTCGGATTTGTCGCAAATGGCATGATTGTATGGAAAGTACCTGAGGAAAGAATAACTGAAGTAGGGGAAAAATTAGGTGCGTTTCCACAAGTAAGTCACTGCTATCAGAGGCCAGTTTACAAGGACTGGCCATATAACGTATTTTCAATGATACACTGTAAAGCAGAAGATGAAGCAGAAGATGTAGCAAAGGTAATACAAAAACAGATTGATGTTCCAGAATACAAAATTCTATTTAGTGCACGAGAGTTTAAGAAAACACGCGTGGAATATTTTGTAGAGCACGAATTTAGCCTAGAAGAAACGATTCCTGCTTAAAAATAAAAAAGAAAAAATTTAGTTTTGGAACTTTGGATGTGTTGTATAGTCAGGCTTTTCCTTCAAGTCTAATGAAGATGTTGTCTTTGCTTTCTCGTGTTGATTATATTGTTCCTCTAAGGGGTTGCTTGGTTGATAGCCAGAACAAGTGAACGTGAATGAATCCACTGTGGCAAAGCCTTTACCAAACCAGCCTTCTTCTTTATCATAGTCTGTAAATGCTTTGTAGTCTGTGATGCGACAGTCAGTATAGTGGAATGTTCGTAGCGGTTTTCCATTTTGTAGATATACATCTACATCAAAATGGGCATAGTCATGTTCTGTATCGCTAGCGCCTCTTACATAGGTATAGTCTACTGCATTGTACAGAATTCTTTTGTTTTCATCTACAACACCTATTAATTGAAACTGTGGTGTTTCCTTGTCAGGGTTAAAGCCTTTATTTTGTATGAATGCTTGGAAACCATCAGATTCTTCTGCACCTTGAGTGAAGGTCATCACGGTATGGATCTTTACATTGTTTGCTGATGGATAAGGATCTTTTGTTTCTTCAGCAAGAGTTTCACTGTTTTGATTTGTGAGTCCTATTACAATCAAACTTATGATTGCGATAGTTGCAATCGATGTTATTTTTTGATGCTTCATTAGCTTGCTGAGACAGAAAATATTACTTAAGTTACATGCACGTTTTTTATGTATGAAACAGAGTTCTATAATATCTATATAGAATATGATTTTAGAAAAAAATTATTACATGTTAGGAGAACGATGCGAAATAATCTGCTCTTTTGTTGGTCGATGCTTTCCTGTGACAATATAGTTAATTGCATCGCTCATAAAGACTGCATGATCTCCTATTCGCTCAAGATAGCGTAAAAGTAACGCCTCTGCAAGCGCACATTTTGTGTTTTTTAACTCTATTAGCTGCGGCAGCCTCTCGCGATAAATCTTATCTATGAATTTTTCATCTTCATGTATTTTTGCTGCCTTTCTGATATCAAGCTCAGCAAAGGATTGTACTGCATCATGTATCATGTTTTTTACTTTTTTTGATATTTCAGAAAGCGAATCATTTCTACATTCTGAGATGTCGCCAAACAAGTCACGAACCTGTGTTATGTCATATGCATAGCGACCAAATCTAGAAAATGCATAAGATATCTCAGTAGATGAGCGAATTAGCCTAAAGTCATCAGCTACTGGTTGGTACTTTAGTAGCATATCAAATGTCAGGTCTTCAACCTCAAAGTATTTGGTTCTTATTTTATCCGATAACTCATAAACCTTGTCTGCAGTATCACTTCCTGAAAGAAAAGAGTCAATTGCAAGCGATATGCACTCTGTTACCATCTCGCCCATTTCTGCCATTATCTGTGTCAGCTTTTTTAGTGAAGGATCGATTAGTCGTGTCATCTAGCCAAACTGCCCCTGGACATATTTTGCAGTAAGCTCGTTTTTTGGGTCCGTGAAAATCTTTTTTGTCTCTCTAAACTCGATTAGATCTCCAAGGTACATAAATCCAGTATAGTCGGAAACGCGAACCGCCTGCTGCATGTTATGTGTTACTATAATGATAGTAAATTCCTTTTTTAATTCAGTAATCGTCTCCTCAATTTTCTGAGTCGCGATAGGATCAAGTGCAGATGCTGGTTCATCCATCAATAATACTTCTGGCTGTATTGCAAGTGCACGTGCAATGCATAGTCGTTGTTGCTGACCTCCTGAGAGCTCAAGTGCAGGTTTTTTCAGGTCATTTTTTACCTCATCCCATAGATACGCCATCTTGAGTGAGTCCTCTACTATCTCATCAAGGATTTTCCTGTCCCTGATTCCGTTTAGCCTAAGTCCAGCTGACACATTATCATAAATTGACATTGTAGGGAATGGATTTGGCTTTTGAAACACCATTCCAACCTTTCTTCGATGATAGATGGGATCTATATCCTTTGAGTAAAGATCAATCCCGTCAATTGTAACTTTTCCTATAACTTTGGCACTTTTTATCATGTCATGCATTCTATTCAAGCATCG
>Ga0209002_10001201_pt1 | contig 20935 bp, 18 predicted proteins | sample Rifsed16ft2_FD_184010 | JGI IMG/M metagenome (GOLD analysis project Ga0209002, IMG submission 184010) | Soil microbial communities from Rifle, Colorado, USA - sediment 16ft 2 (version 2) | ecosystem: Environmental > Terrestrial > Deep subsurface > Rock core/Sediment | place: Rifle, Colorado... | reverse complement strand
TCAACTCTGGAAGAGGTCTTTGCCCGTATCCGCTTCTGATACATACCCATATGACAAGGACTGTTATTTTTCTATCACATGCAGAACAGGATATTAGATTTGCATATCAATGGTACGAATCACAACAAACCGGGCTGGGAAGAGAATCTAAATCCTATACTAATATAGTTATTATTGCCGGATATGTTTCGCTTTTTACAATGTGGAATCATGTTAAAGATATGATGTTACCAATCTTTACATTTTATATTGCATTATTCTTGACCATTTCAATGGTAATATTTGTGGTCTTTGAAGTTTTTAAAATGATTGAATCTGCAATCTATCATGGGAAAATAAGTTCTATATTAGATGAATTTTTGAGTGAAGATAGGTTAAACGCTTATTTGGCAGCAGAAAGAATTTATTATGAAAGACAGGCTAGAGTTTGGAAGATCGCATTGGTCCCGACTGTCGCATTTGGTATAGCAGCTGCTGCATTGCTTATATTTGAATTTATTACGAATATATATTTGTATTATCAAATGTAAGAATTAAATATTGATGTGACAATATTTACTCCATATATTCAATATCGTGTTTGTGAAACTTACTATATTTAAACTTTAATTTCGCTATGCCGCATATACTCTTGCTTGGCGCTGGTTTTAGCCGAAACTGGGGTGGGTTACTAGCCAGAGAGTTTTTTAATCATTTAATAGGTATGCAAGAGATAACGGAAGATAACTATTTACGTGATCTGTTATGGAACACTAAAGATAGTGGTTATGAAAATGCACTGTCTATAGTGCAAACTGCCTTCATGCAGAATCCACAAAATAACAGAGATCGCCTCCGTCAGCTTCAATCTGCAATATCTGTAGTATTACAGAGTATGAATCAAGCGTTTTTAAATATGCAGAATATGGAGTTTCAGCAATTTAGAGAGATAATGCTGAGAACATTCATGTTTAGGTTTGATGCAATATTTACATTAAATCAAGATATCTTATTGGAATGTCATTATTGTCCACATGTAGAATTGGGTGATGTAATACGATGGGATGGAGCACAAATTCCTGGTATGCGTCGAATACCTGCTCTGCAGCAAGAACAGCTTAGTTCATGGGCAAGGGACACATGGGAGCCCATACAAGCTAATCAATTTCGTGTCGAAAATCGTTTACAACCATATTTCAAACTACATGGGTCATCAAATTGGAGAAATAATAATGATGGTGAATCTTTACTTGTGATCGGAGGTGATAAGAGCAGGACTATCCAATCTCTTGTAATATTGTCATGGTATTTTGAAAAATTTCAGGAATACTTAAATGCACCTAACACAAAATTATTTATTATAGGATACGGTTTTAAGGATTCTCATATAAACGAAGCAATAATTAATGCTGTTAATAATCATGGACTTGAATTTTTTGTGGTTGATTCATTGGGTAGTAATATAGTTAGACAGGTTAATCCTTCATTCGGTGGGGCTATTTATGCACCCAATGAATTAGATAATGCATTTAGAAGAGGGTTAATAGGTGCATCAGAGCGTAGATTATCTGAAACGTTCGGAGGTAATGACATGGTATCTCATGCAAATGTGATGCAGTTTTTTACCTAATTGACCATATGTCCACCTTGGAATTAATTAAAAAGGCTGTTGAGAATTTGCCACCCGCCGACCTGGCAAAGTTCAGGGAATGGTTTGCAGAATTTGATGCTGCAAACTGGGATAAACAAATGGAAGCCGATGCTGCTGCAGGCAAATTGGATATTTTTGCTGCCGAAGCTCAAGCTGAATATAAGAAAGGAAAAGCAAGGGTAATTTAAAGACAGTTTGAGTGACAGGATTTACTCAGCACATCCATGTGATTCGCCCTTCGGGCCATCGCTACGCGATGTTCAATTTTTGTTCCAGACAAAATTGTGACAAATTCGTCTGGAACGAATTTGGTCGAGCTTTAGCTTGCCCGTAGGGGGCGGTACAGGATGTATCGCAACAGCCTACTTCTCCGGTTCGAATCTTCTCACACAGATATCCAAACAAAAAAACCTCCAAATGCGGAGGTCATTTTGTTTGGAAATGGTCGGGGTGACAGGATTCGAACCTGCGACCTCTACGTCCCGAACGTAGCGCTCTACCAGACTGAGCTACACCCCGATGATGAAGAAACTTTAATTTTACTGGATACTGGCATTCGCCAGTATGACGTCCTTTTTATTTGGATTCCGGATAACTGCTGCGCGGTTTCCGGAATGACACATTGTTTTTTTACTGGATTCCCGTTTTACGGGAATGACGTTTTTTATTTCGTCATGCTGGTGGATACCAGCATCCAGTAGATTATTTTTTTGACTGGATACTGGCCTTCGCCAGTATGACGTCAAAATACAGATTAATTAATAATGTCTTTCTACTGCAAACCTTGTGAGTGAGTACAGGGCTTCGTGGTAGACCGACGGTTGCAGGATTTCAAGAGCTTTCAGCGCGCTGGCAGCTTCCTGTTCTGCAAGGCGGGCAGTGTACGCAATGGCCCCAGTGCTTGCAATGGCCGAACGGATCTCTTCAATGTCATCCAGGCCGCCATTCATGATGGCGTTGCGGATGATCTGCGATTGTTTTTCATTGCCGTGCCACATGGCATAGAGCAGCGGCAGAGTAGGTTTGCCTTCAGCGAGATCATCGCCGATGTTCTTGCCGAGTTCCGAACTGGTGGCGCTGTAGTCCAGTGCATCATCGATCAATTGAAAGGCCGTGCCGAGATGTGCACCATAATTTGCCATGGCCTGTTCTTCGGTTTCTGTTCGTTTGCTGATGACAGCGGCCAGTTGTCCTGCAGCCTCGAATAATTTTGCCGTTTTGTTGCGGATGACTTCGAGATAGCGATTTTCGGTAGTTTCCGGGTCGTGGCGGTTCAGGAGTTGCTGGACTTCGCCTTCGGCGATGACATTGGTGGCATCAGATAAAATTTTCATGACCTGCATGGAATCGGTTTTGACCATCATCTGGAACGCCCGGGAATAGAGAAAATCCCCGACCAGCACACTGGCTTCATTGCCCCAGCGATGATTTGCCGTAACCTGGCCCCGGCGTAGGCTGGAGGCATCTACCACATCATCATGCAGCAGGGTGGCGGTATGGATAAATTCAATGATGGCGGCCAGGTTGATATGCTGGTCGCCGCTGTAACTGAAATGCCGGGCAATCAGCAGCAACAGGGCCGGGCGCAGGCGTTTGCCGCCGCTGTTGACGATATAATGGCTGAGCTGGTCGATGAGGGCGACATCGGTATGCAGGGACTTCTGGATCAACCGGTCGACCTGCTGCATGTCTTCGGCAACGAGTTGCTTGATGGCCTGGATGTCCATGGCAGGGCTGGCGGCAAGGGCGGATTCGGAAATTTTCACTGAATTCAGGATTTTGCTGGTCTGGTCATTAAAGATTGGGCCTGTTTCAGGCATTTTGCCAAGACCGGTGCCAGATTGCCATAAGCAAGGCAATAATCTGGTGCGAATTGCGCCTTTCAGGCTTGTATATACGACCTGATTTCCTTAGAATCTGCGGCCTTTATAAATGAATGATCGGCAGCTCAGCCGGGACTTTCCACGAGGATTTAATCATGTATGCGGTAATCAAGACCGGCGGCAAACAATATAAGGTACAAGCAGGCGATATCGTCAGGGTCGAAAAGCTTGACGCTGAAGAGGGCAAAACCATCAAGATTTCTGATGTGTTGATGCTGGTGGACAATGACAAGGTCACAGTAGGTACACCTCAGGTCAAGGGTGCTACGGTCTCCGTAAAGGTCAATGCCCATGGCCGTGGCCAGAAGGTCAGGATTGTCAAGTTCCGCCGCCGCAAGCATCACCGCAAGCAGATGGGACACCGCCAGGCGTATACCGAGTTGTCCATTTTGAAGATTGATATGAAATAACCAGCAGGTGGAATAGTAATGGCACATAAAAAGGCAGGTGGCAGTACCAGAAACGGCCGCGATTCACAATCGAAACGTCTGGGTGTGAAGCGTTTTGGCGGAGAAGAAGTGACCGCCGGCAATATCATCGTAAGACAGCGCGGCACAAAATTTCATGCGGGTGTCAATGTGGGTTTGGGACATGACCATACCCTGTTTGCCAAGGCTGATGGCAAGGTATTATTCAAACAGAAAGGCCCGAAAAACCGGACCTTTGTCAACGTGGTCGCGGGCTGACCGGTTTTAGCGTTAATGAGTGATAATGGAAACCCCGCCACCGGCGGGGTTTTTTGTTTATATAGCTTTCGGTGAAAACCAGCATATCGTTCCAGTACGAGGCGCGAGCTTTGCGAGGAGCGGAGTGTATGGCGTAATACATGAGCACCGGAGCAAAGTGAAGCAACGAAGTAATGGAATGATAGGCGAAGTTTTCAAATGAAATTTGTTGATGAAGCAGTAATTACAGTCGAAGCCGGTGACGGCGGCAATGGCTGCCTGAGTTTCCGGCGCGAGAAATACGTGCCGCGGGGCGGGCCGGATGGTGGCGATGGCGGTGATGGCGGCAGTATCTATCTGATCGTGGATGAAGGCCTGAATACGCTGGCGGATTTCCGTTATCAACGCATATTCCGTGCAGAAAAAGGCCAGAAAGGCCAGGGCGGCGAGCGGATCGGGAAAAGCGGCGAAGATCTCCATATCAAGGTACCGCTGGGAACACTGGTTTATGACGCCGATACCCGGGAATTGATTGGCGATATGGTCAAGGCTGATGACATGCTGTTGGTGGCCAGGGGCGGTTTTCATGGCCTGGGTAATACGCGCTTCAAGAGCAGTACCAACCGCGCACCGCGCAAGACCACCAAGGGTACACCAGGTGAGAAGCGCAAATTGCATCTGGAATTGCAGGTACTGGCGGACGTAGGACTGCTGGGCATGCCGAATGCGGGAAAATCGACTTTTATCCGTGCGGTGTCTGCCGCCAAACCCAAAGTGGCGGATTATCCCTTTACCACACTTTATCCCCACTTGGGAGTGGTCCGGGTCGGTGCAGAACAGAGTTTTGTGATTGCCGATATTCCCGGTTTGATTGAAGGCGCGGCGCAAGGGGCCGGGCTGGGCATACAGTTTCTGAAACACCTCACGCGTACCCGCTTGCTACTGCATCTGGTAGATATCGCCAGTTGTGCAAATATTGATGAGGCAGTCAATAATATCCGGGTGATTGAACAGGAACTTGCAGAATTCGGTGCCGGACTGGATCAGCGCCCGCGCTGGTTGGTCTTGAACAAGGCAGATCTTTTGCCGCAGGATAAGGCAGAGAAATACCGGCAGGCGATCAGCCGTGCGATTGATGAGATTATACCGGTATATCTGATTTCCGCAGTCAGTGGTCAGGGTTGCCAGGAACTGACCAGAAAAATACAGGCCTGGTTGGAACAACAGAAACAGGAAACAAAAGAAAAAGCAAAGTTGAAAGAATATGAGTAATGACCGTGACAGACTGAAGAATGCCCGCCGCTGGGTCATCAAATTGGGCAGTTCACTACTGACTAACAATGGTTGCGGACTGCGTGTGGAATCCTTGCAGAACTGGGTCAACCAGATCATGGAACTGCGCAAACGCGGCTGCGAGGTGGTGATCGTATCGTCGGGTGCTGTTGCGGAAGGTGTAACCAGACTGGGGTGGAAGCGCCGTCCGCACAGCATGCACGAATTACAGGCCGCGGCCGCCGTTGGGCAGATGGGACTGGTGCAGGCCTATGAAACCTGTTTCCAGAAATTCGGTGTGCATACCGCGCAGATACTCCTGACACATGAGGACATCAAGGACCGGCAGCGTTATCTCAATGCCAGGAGCAGTATAAATACCCTGATCAAACTCGGTGTGGTGCCGGTGATTAATGAAAACGATACTGTATCCACGGACGAGATCCGTTTCGGCGATAACGATACATTGGCCGGGCTGGTGACCAATCTGATTGAGGCCGATGTACTGGTTATCCTGACCGACCAGCAAGGCCTGTTTGACCAGGACCCCCGCAGTTATCCCGCTGCAAAATTGATCGAGGAGGCCGATGCGAATGATCCTACCCTGCAACAATACGCTGGAGGGGGCGGCATACTGGGCCGGGGCGGGATGCTGACCAAATTACGTGCGGCGAAGCTGGCCGCCAAATCCGGGGCGAATACTGTTATCGCTACCGGACTGGAGCAAGATATCCTCCCACGTATTGCCGGGGGGCAGAATTGCGGTACCTTGCTGACCAGCAGCCATGCCCCGTTAACCGCCCGTAAGCAATGGCTGGCGGGATTGTCCCAGGTGCATGGGCGCCTGGTTCTGGATCCGGGGGCGGTCAATGTTCTGCGTAATCAGGGCAAGAGCCTGCTGGCTGTGGGTGTCCGGGCCGTGGAAGGGGATTTCCGGCGCGGTGAGATTGTTTCCTGTGTGGCCGAGGACCGGACCGAGATAGCCCGTGGTTTGGTCAATTATGGTGCCAGTGATGCCCGCAAGATTATCGGGAAATCCAGCAGCCAGTTTGAGCAGTTGTTAGGCTATGTCGATGAGCCGGAGTTAATACACCGGGATAATCTGATTTTAGTATGAATGGTAGGGATCAGATATCAGGGGCCGGATGTCAGGGTTCGAATTTAATAAAATTGGTTTTACTGATCCCGGAAACCAGATCCCTGCAACCTGTATTACAAACTGCGTAACAGCTCATTCATCTGGTGTTTATGACGGGCTGCCTTGTTCTTGTGGATGAGGCCTTTTTTCGCCATGCGATCAACCAGTGGGACGGCGGTCTTGACAGCTTCAGTAATGGCTTTCTTGTCTTTGGTCTGGGCCACGGTAGCCGTTTTCTTCAGTGAGGTGCGCAGCATGGACCGGTTACTGGCATTCTGCTGCCGTTTTTTTTCGTTCTGGCGCGCACGTTTTTTAGCTGAGGCAATATTGGCCAAGGTAATGCTCCTGTTTGTTTCTAAAGGCGCGTCACTATGCTGATCTTGAAAGCATTTGTCAATCCTGAGCGGTGAATATGCTATTCTCGGCAGTTTTAAAATACTTTAACAAACAGGCAGATACATATTTTCGATAAACCCACGGTTTAATGAGGTTAACCGTCTGAGCAAGTTTCTCCTTAAATCGACGTTGATGATCAGTCTGATGACCATGATCTCCCGTGTCTTCGGCTTGATACGGGACATGGTCATAGCCCACTTTTTTGGCGCCGGCGCCGGGGCTGATGCCTTTTTCGTGGCCTTCAAGATCCCCAACTATCTGCGGCGTCTGTTTGCGGAAGGCGGATTTTCGCAAGCCTTCGTCCCGGTACTGAGCGAATACAAGAGCCAGAAAAGCCGTGAAGAAATCCAGACGCTGATTAACCACGTCGCCGGGACGCTGGGCCTTACCTTGTTTGTAATCTCCCTGATTGGTGTCATCGCGGCACCCATCCTGATCATGGTTTTTGCCCCCGGATTTGTATCAAACGGCGGCAGGTACGATCTGGCTGTGAGTATGCTGATGATTACCTTCCCATATATTCTTTTCATTTCCCTGACGGCACTGGCAGGCGGAATACTGAATACCTGGGGCCGTTTTGGTGTCCCGGCCTTTACGCCGGTATTGTTGAATCTCTCATTAATATTATGCGCCATTTATCTCGCGCCCCGGCTGGAAGAGCCGATCATGGCGCTGGCCTGGGGTGTATTGATTGCCGGGGTAGTACAACTCCTGTTTCAGGTCCCGTTTTTGTTGCGCCTGAAGTTGTTACCGAAACCCGTCCCCAATCGTCATTACGAAGGTGTGAAGCGCATTATTAATTTAATGATACCCGCCCTGTTTGCGGTATCGATCACCCAGATCAACCTGATGGTCGCCATGTGGATAGCGTCTTTCCTGCAGACTGGCAGTATTTCCTGGCTGTATTATTCAGAGCGATTGATGGAATTCCCGCAGGGTGTGTTTGGTGTTGCATTGGCGACGGTGATATTGCCGGACCTGTCCCGCTTGTATGCGGAAAGATACACGGAAAAATTCAGCCAGATGCTGGACTGGGCATTGCGCTGGGTCATATTGATTACCATCCCCGCCACACTTGGGCTGATGTTGCTGGCCGGACCGTTACTGACGACCCTGTTTCAATATGGAGAATTTAACGCGAGGGATGTTGAGATGACTACGCGGAGTTTGATCGCCTATGCCACGGGATTGTCAGGGTTCGTGTTGATCAAGGTATTCGCCAGCGGTTATTTTTCCAGACAGGATACAAAGACGCCGGTCAAGATTGGCATTGTTGCTGTGGTTTCGAATATCGTTCTGAGCCTGTCGCTGGTCATGCCGTTGGCACACGCGGGTCTCGCACTGGCAACTTCGCTTGCATCATTTATCAATGCCGGATTGTTATTTTATTTTCTGCGAAAAAGAAATGTATACCAGATACAAAAAGGCTGGGGCCTGTTTCTGTGCAGGGTGATCATGGCCTGCTTGTTGATGAGCGCTGCCTTACTGTACCTGGTGCCGCCGGTGGAGATCTGGTTACATTGGAATATTTTAAACCGGGCCGGGTATCTTGGGCAGTGGATCGTGCTGGGTATGGTTATTTATACCGGGGTGTTGTGGTTGAGTGGATTACGGTTCAGGCACATGACACTGGGCAGTTAAAAAATATAGAATCACGCCTTTTGCGACGATGGAATTCATACGCGATCTGCATAATCTGCATGCCAGCCACAAAGGCTGCGTGGTAACTATTGGAAATTTTGATGGTGTGCATCTGGGTCACCAGGCCATCATCAGGCAGTTACAAGCAGCATCAACAGAAAATCATCAGCCTGCTGGTGTCGTGATTTTTGAACCACATCCGCAGGAATTTCTGCATCCGGATCGGGCGCCTGCAAGACTGATGCGGCTCAGGGAAAAGCTGATTTATTTACGGCAGTCTGAAATAGATCGGGTCGTTTGTTTGCGTTTTAATCGTGCGCTCTCAAGTTTACCGGCAGAAGATTTCATCAGGAATGTTCTGGTGAACAAACTTGGTGTGCGGCACCTGATCGTTGGCGAAGATTTTCGATTCGGGAACAAACGTAAGGGAGATATTTCTACACTCACCCAATCCGGAAAGACATACGGTTTTACTCTTGAGTGTACGGAAAGCTGCAAGATAGACGGGCGACGGGTCAGTAGTTCCTGGGCGAGGGAAGTATTGGAAGCCGGTGATATGATACAGGCAGAAAAATTGCTGGGCCGGCCCTATGCGATCAATGGCCGTGTCGTGCATGGAGACAAACGTGGCCGTGAACTGGGTTATCCGACCATCAATATCGATCTGCACAGATTAAAAAGCCCGGTCTCCGGTATATTTGCAGCGCGGGTTCATGGCCTGGGAAGTGAACTGGCAGAGGCTGTGGTCTCAATTGGAACTCGGCCCATGTTTGGTGGTAAGACGATCAATCTTGAGGCCCACCTGCTGGATTTTGATCGGGATGTGTATGGTGTTTATGTTACCGTTGAATTATTAAAACAGCTCAGGAAGGAACATATGTTTGATACTATTAACAAGCTGAAAGTACAGATGAAAAATGATGTAGCAGAAGCCAGAGAGTTTTTCCAGGGACAAAAACAATTATAACCAGCAAGAATCATGACTGACTATAAAAACACACTTAATCTGCCGAGAACGGATTTTGCCATGAAAGCCAACCTCGCCCAACGTGAGCCTGAACTGCTAGCACACTGGCAAGCATCAGGGCTATATCAGAAGATCCGTGCGCGCCAAAAAGGCCGCCCACAGTTTATCCTGCATGACGGGCCGCCTTATGCGAATGGCGATATTCATATCGGTCATGCCGTCAACAAGATACTGAAAGACATTATCGTCAAATCGCGTAGCCTGGATGGATTCGATGCACCTTATGTGCCGGGCTGGGATTGTCATGGCTTGCCGATTGAGTTGATGGTGGAAAAAAAGATCGGCAAGGCCGGGCACAAGGTCGATGCGAAAACATTTCGTGATGCCTGCCGTGATTATGCCGGCAAACAGGTCAACAAACAGCGGGACGATTTTCAACGGCTGGGTGTACTCGGTGACTGGCAGCAACCCTATCTCACCATGGATTATCACACCGAGGCGAATATCATCCGTGCACTTGGCAAAATGATCGATGCCGGTCATTTGATCAAAGGTTACAAACCGGTGCACTGGTGTATCGATTGTGGTTCAGCACTGGCTGAGGCTGAAGTGGAATATGAAGACAAGACTTCACCATCAATCTATGTTCGTTATCCTGTTCTGAAAAATGATATTGAGAATGGAAATTTTCTTGGTCGATTTATACGGCAAGCATCAAGTATTGATAAACCAATTTCAGTTGTTATCTGGACAACCACACCATGGACCTTGCCAGCGAGCCAAGCAGTAACAATTCACCCTCAATCAAGTTATGTACTTGTTGAGGCAGATTTGGGTCAAGGCAAAGAGCTTTTATTGTTTGCAGAAGATTTGATAGGGAATATTAGAAAGATACTTGGTGCTGAAATGAAAATTGTCTTTAGTACCAGAGGCGATCAGCTTGAGAATGCCAAACTTCAACACCCTTTTTATAACAAGGTTGTACCTGTTATCTCAGGCAAGCATGTGACATTAGATACTGGCACTGGCGCAGTGCATACTGCACCCGGACATGGTATCGATGACTATGTGGCCGGGAGTAAATATGGACTAGAAGTTTACAATCCTGTTGGTGGTAATGGTTGTTTTCTGCCCGATACGGAATTGTTTGCCGGTGAAAACGTATTCAAGGCAAACGATCATGTGATCGAAGTCCTGAAAGAAAAGGGTAATCTGTTGCACGTTGAATCCGTGCAGCACAGTTATCCACATTGCTGGCGGCACAAAACCCCAATCATCTTCCGTGCCACACCGCAATGGTTTATCAGCATGGACAATAATCACCTGCGTGATAATGCGCTTAAAGCGATTGATCATGTGCAATGGTTACCGGCCTGGGGCCGGCAACGTATTCGCGGTATGGTGGCAGACCGGCCTGACTGGTGTATTTCACGGCAACGGACCTGGGGCGTACCTATCACCGTTTTTATCAATAAAACCACCGGTGATTTACATCCTGAAACCCTGCGCCTGATCGAAGAAGTAGCAATACAGGTGGAAGAAAAAGGTATTGATGCGTGGTTTGATCTGGATGGTGCGAAATTACTGCACAAAGAGATCGCTGAATATGACAAGGTCATGGATACACTGGATGTGTGGTTTGATTCCGGTGTAACACACACCGCGGTCCTTGATGCAGATGACAGATTACATTCTCCCGCTGATCTTTATCTCGAAGGTTCGGACCAACATCGTGGCTGGTTCCAGTCATCGTTGCTCACATCCGTCGGTATAAAAAATCAGGCGCCCTATAAAGCTGTATTAACGCATGGTTTTACAGTGGATGCGAAGGGCATGAAGATGTCCAAGTCCAGGGGGAACGTGGTTGCGCCACAGCAGGTAATGAAAACACTGGGTGCGGATATCTTGCGTTTGTGGGTCGCAGCCACGGATTACCGCAATGAAATGGGTGTTTCCGATGAAATTCTGAAACGCATGGCCGATGCCTACCGGCGTCTGCGCAATACAGCACGTTATCTGCTTTCCAATTTGAATGATTTCAATCCGGAGACGGATTGCGTGGCAATGGATCAGATGCTGGAACTGGATCGTTGGGCGGTATTCAAGGCGGCAAGTTTACAGAAAGAAATTATCAGCGCATACAAAACATATCAGTTTCATCTCATCTACCAGAAACTGCATCAGTTCTGTGTGGTGGAGATGGGTGGTTTTTATCTGGACATCACCAAGGACCGTCAATACACCACCGGAAAAAACAGTCTGCCACGGCGCTCTGCACAAACGGCGATGTATCACATAATTGAAGCACTGGTGCGCTGGTTTGCACCGGTACTGAGTTTTACAGCGGATGAAATCTGGAAATTTATCCCGGGCGAACGCAGTGATTCCGTTTTTCTGGAAGAGTGGTATCACGGCTTCAATGGTTTAACCGGTATGGACGACTCACTTGCCTACTGGGAGCAGATCATTGCGATTCGTGATGCCGTCAGCAGGGAACTGGAAAAGGTACGCGTTGCCGGTGAGATCGGTTCTGGCCTGGACGCAGAAGTTGACCTGTACTGTGATGAAAAAATCGCAACACTGTTGAATGGACTAAAAGATGAATTGCGTTTTGTGTTGATCACCTCCTCTGCACGTGTGCATGCTGAGGAGAAAAAAGATGCTGCTGCCATTAAATCTGAAATTGATGGACTCTGGATCAAGGTAGCTGCCTCGAAACATGCAAAATGCGTCCGTTGCTGGCATCATCGTGAAGATGCCGGCAAGAACAGCAAACATCCCGAACTGTGCGGGCGTTGCATAGTCAATGTTGATGGATCGGGTGAAGTTCGTCAGATAGCGTAATAAAGCAAATGCGAATTAACAAGACATTGCACTGGCTATGGTTATCAGTCCTGATCGTGGGACTGGATCAGATCACGAAAGTTGTGGCCACACATTATTTGTACATGCATGCCCCGGTGCAGTTGATACCGGGCCTGAATTTCACGCTAATGCACAATACCGGGGCTGCCTTCAGCATACTCAGTCAGGCCGGAGGTTGGCAGCGCTGGTTCTTTATTGTGCTGGCTGGAACGGTCAGTATGGCGATTATCATTTGGCTGGCAAATCTGCCTGTTAAAAACCGCTGGATGGCCAGTGCCTTGACCCTGATTCTGGGTGGCGCAATAGGTAATCTCTGGGACCGGATAATGCTGGGTTTTGTGGTCGATTTTATTGATGTTTACTACCGGGACTGGCATTGGCCGGCATTTAATATCGCTGACAGTGCCATTACAATAGGTGCCATAATGCTGATTATTGACGCTGTCTGGTCCAATGAAGATAAAGCACCCAACGGCAAGTCCGGTGGTTGACACTGGCAGCAAAGCAACGTAGTTTCAGGAAGTCATGATTAGTAAATTAAATTGTTTGTGTCATTTCGACCATAGGGACGCCTGCATGGAAGCAGGCGGTAGAACCACGTCGGGAACAGTGGTCGAGAAATCCTTGTCTCGACCATAGGGAGAGATCTTTATGAGATCCCTCACTTTGTTCGGGACGCCTAACGGCGGATTTTTCGCTATGCTCGAAATGACAAACTAATATCAGGAAAAAGTAACTTAATGCAAATCAAACTCGCTAATCCACGTGGTTTTTGTGCCGGTGTGGACCGCGCTATTGAAATAGTTGAACGGGCCCTGGATCTCTTCGGTGCGCCGGTCTATGTCAGGCATGAAGTGGTGCATAACAAATACGTAGTAAATTCACTGAGAAACAAAGGTGCGGTATTTGTCGAGGAACTTGACGAGGTTCCTGATAATTCCACAGTCATTTTCAGTGCCCATGGTGTGGCCATGCGGGTCCGGGAAGAGGCCGCACGCCGCAAATTACGCGTTTATGATGCCATATGTCCGCTGGTGACCAAGGTGCATATGGAAGTCGGTCATTATCAGGATGAAGGCAGGGAATGTATTCTGATTGGCCATGAAGGGCATCCGGAGGTTGAGGGTACACTGGGTCAGTACCGGCCCAGGAACGGCCAGGGTGGTATGTACCTGGTCGAATCGGTTGAAGACGTATGGAAGTTGAAAGTGAAAAATCCTGATTTCCTCGCCTTTGTCACCCAAACCACGTTGTCCATGGATGATACAGCCGAGGTCATTGATAACCTCAGAAAACGCTTCCCGAATATTGTTGGCCCGAAAAAAGAAGATATCTGTTATGCCACCCAGAACCGCCAGGATGCAGTCAAGAAACTGACCCGGGAATGCGATCTGATCCTGGTGGTCGGATCACCCAACAGTTCCAACTCCACACGTTTGAAAGAGCTCTCACAGAAGGTAGGTGTGCCTTCCTACCTGATTGATAATGCATCAGAGATTAAAAGAGAATGGCTGGACGGCAAGGAACGCATTGGACTTACTGCAGGTGCCTCTGCCCCGGAAGTACTGGTGGAAGAAGTGATACAGAAACTCAAGGGCTGGGGTGCCGTCAGCTTTAACGAAGCCCCGGGCAAACAGGAAAAAGTTGTATTTTCACTACCAAAAGAACTGGCTAAGATGCCGCCATTAAATACAACCAGAGTTACCTGATTGTGCGATTAGCTCTCAGGGTTGTGCTTCAGTCGCAGGTTCGTCGATTGTTGATGTAGCTTCAGCCTCAGGTTCGGAATTTGTAGCAGTGGATTCTGCTTCAGCCTCAGGTTCGGAATTTGTAGCAGTGGATTCTGCTTCAGCCTCAGATTCGGAATTTGTTGATGTAGCTTCAGCCTCAGGTGCAACGTAACCGGCTGTCTCGAGCGCTTTTAAAATGTCTGTTCTGTTATAACCTTTGATTGTTTTTTCACCAACAACCAGGACAGGCACCTTTAGTTCACCCGCCACTTCTTTCAGCTCGTTCTGCAATTCGATATCATCACTGACATTTTTATCGGTGTAGGATATCCCTCTGAAAGTAAGGAATTCCCTGATCTCCTGGCAAGCATCACATTCAGGCACGGAATAGAGGATGGCATTGATATCAACAGCCGGTTTATTTGTGTCCTTTTTGCCAGTCCGAAATTTTTTCTCCTGGATAGGGGATGAACCAGGCGGGCAGCGTTCCTGAAAAGTACGGTTTCCTTCACTGTCCTCACATTCATAGATACTGACTGCGAAAACATGGGTACTGAACAATAAGAAGAACAAGGACAAAATACCTGCTGGTATGTATTTCATAGATATACTCAATCCTGTGAAATTGAACATAATCAAATTACGAAACTCTAATATATTATAGTATTACTTTTATTGATATGCTACTGAATAATATGAATAAAGTAGCGTTTTTTGTATATAATGCCAGTCTATCCACACGGATATTCATGTATTACACTGACTGGGATGGTTAATCATTTACAGGGTTGGGCCATGTTAAAAAATCGCATGATTGAAACTAACCGGATTCTTATGGTTATTCTGCTGTCTGGCATGATAACCATTACTTTTGATGCCCGTGCACAAATGTATAAATGGGTTGATGCAGAGGGCAACACGCACTATACCCAGCAACTTCCCCCTGATGGCGTGGAATACGAAACGAAAAAACCACCTCCATCAGTGAATACGGAAGAAGCGGTTGATTCTTTCCAGAAAATGCAGGATGAAGAAAGAACATCGCGTGAATCGAAGGAGAAATCCGGGCAAGAAGCAGCCATTAAAGAACAGGACCAGGCTGAACTTCAGAAGAAATGTGATAGTCTCAGGCTGAGAATAAATAGTTTGCAAAGACCGCGCATTACGACGACGGATGAAAATGGTAATCGGGCGCGTATGCCAGAAGAAGAACGACTAAAAAGTATTGAAGAAGCGGAAAAAAAATTAGCTGAACACTGCAGTTAAAATCAGTCAGACGGTTGATTGTTTTTTTGTTCTTCCCCCGGACCGGCAATTCCTGTCTGAACACCATATGCCTGTTGTAATAATTCCATAGCCAGGCTGCTGCGGGGGTCGTCCTTGAATTTTACTATGATGTCCTGTAGAGCATCACGTGCTGCCGGATTATTCATCAGCGAGAGTGCTGTAAGAGAAGACTGGACGATATAATGGTTATTACCACTGGCAAGGGATTTCAAATATTCTACATCAGCCGGATCACCATGGAATCCGAGCCCGACGGCAACTTGCGCGATGTTGAATTCATGGGTTTCATTTTTATGTTGTCTTAAATACTCAACAAATTCCCGGGTACCACTGGTTTGTATCCGGTTCATGGAAGATGCCAGCGCGAGTCTGACGGGAGGTTTTCCGATTAAATCCCAGGCAAGTTCAGGATAGCGCGTTTTATCCAGTTGCCACATATCCTGTAATATGTGCAAAACACCGCGATGCCAACGCATTGCATACAGTCCATGGACAGTATTGGTGAGCGATCCGGCATCCTGGTCTGTGAGCGCTTCCCTGACATCAGCCAGTTGTGCCGTGCCAAAGACAATCTTTTTAAAGCGTTCTTGATAATACTGTTCATCTTTGGACTTTTTATCCTGGTTAACAGTATCAGGCGAAGAAGAAATCGATGGATGATTTACAGCAGAATCATTATTGGTAGTTTCCTGCCGGTCATCACATCCGGTAATGACGAGTAACACACACCAGACAACTATGGAATACTTCAAAATCGGGACTCGTCTGGAATGGCAGCAACAATGACAATCAGGGGTTAGCGGTTCCAGCAATCACTATCAGCAGTACCAGATCCTTTAACACCGGCATTGGACAATGTAAGAACACCACAAGCTACATCAACAAATGTTGGAGTGGCAGTTAATACATAATTCTGATCACTGTTAGCCAGTGCAATACCGAGATTATATTTGCCGGTCTCGGTAGCCGTATTTATATTTGCAGTTGCCAGGGCCACAAATTTATTATTGTCCGAGTAATAACGTTCCAGCCTTGCTGCTGCATCCAGAAGTGCGGTGCGTCCTTCGGACCGATTGCCCCGGAGGACATGCTGCTGGTAAGAGGGAAATGCGACTGCCGCAAGGATTGAGACTATCGCTACAACGATCATGAGTTCGATGAGTGTAAAACCCTTCTGTTTTCGTTTCATTTTCATAGCGTATACCTTCTTATAGTTTGAAGACCAGCAATAATCCTGACATATCCGGTTACACTGGTATATACAAAATATTTACCGGCACTGCCAGATTATCAGTCTGGCAATGCCAGCCGGCATGAGAATATCCCGCTCAGAGCTCCTGATACCAGTAGGTGCGAACGCGCGGTACACCGCTCAGTAAACCAAGTTGTGCGGCGCCACCTTCCACACCGACGATACCGACTACGCCTTCCTTGGTGAATATCGGTACCACGTCAGAAGGGATACCGCCGCCAAGAGTGAGTTTCCTGTCTGCAAAATCTTCCAAAGTTCCATCAGTGTCCCAGTCCAGGAACGCTCTGGTATTCAGGATGTTGAAGTTATAGGCATTGCCGCCACCTACGTTTGCCGAGCAGGGATCTGTACTGCCACCTTCCGGTTCATACGTGGTAAACAGTACGGCGCCGGCAATCGTCCTCGCACCGGAAAGCACTTTTTCATCGTTGGTGCCGCTGGCATCGAAGTCAAAGAACCAGCCAAGTGCAGCATCATGTGTTGTATCATCTTCATCGAGTACCTGAGTGGTGACATCAATCAAATCCGAATTCCTGATTGGATCACCCGCTACAGCCGGGCCAGACGGATAGCCATTGTCAGCCCGGTTGTTGCTGTCAGTATCCGGCATCGTGGAAATATTCAGGTCACGGAAGGCATAGAAGCGATCCGACACCGCAGTTTCCAGCGGATGGGCGCGGTTACCGGTACCCAGCAGCACATAATCGTATTCACCACCCGCGGCATCTGAATAGAGCGTATCCACAACCTGTACGTAAGACGGTGGTTCAAAGAAACGGCGCTCTGCAGAAGCCGTGCCGGGTGTTGATATACTGGCCAGGCGCCCGATGATGGTACTGCCTTCGGGCTTACTAGCTTTATCAATATCATTGGCGAGGTCAACACGCCAGACCTGGCCACCGGTATCACCAAAGAACAGGCGATCATCATCGCCATCGCCATCAGAATCAGCTACTGTGATTGTGGTTGGGATGGAATATTGCATGTTTGGTACTTCTATGTCAGCGCCGGAACCACTGCCGCTGATCCAGAATATCAGTTCACCGGTACCCGGATTAACAATGTATATGGCGTTACCATTATTGTTACTCCCGGCGGTAGCGGCTGTACCGAACCCGGAATCCAGTGCAGCGTCGTAACCGCCACCAAATATTAAAACTTTAGTGTTGGTGCCGCCGTCATCAATCGTGTTGCCGCCTGTCTTGATAGTCGCAAGCTTGATTTCAGACCAGGTTTGATCAAGGCGTGTATAATTTCCCATCGTAGTGTTAGTGCCACCTTCGATGCGCCACAGGAACTTAGGCACCACGGTGCCACTGGTACTGGCAACCGTTGCTGTCAGATCAAGGGCATAGATGTTGGTGCCGCCACGGCGCATGGGTGCATAAACATGTACGATATCACCGTCTGCCGGCTCAATGAAGCCGTCCGAATCCACGTCAACAATCCTCAGTGTTGGCGTTACATCAAATCCGTATATGTGGTCTGCTTCACCATTGGCGATCAGGGTGCGTTGCATATTCAGCACTTCAGCCGGCATGAAGGACCATTCTTCTTTACCTGTGGCACTATTTATCAGCCGTAAACCACCATCATTAGTACCATAGATGATCTTGTCAAAGAACGTATCAATGACCCCATCCGTTCCTGCTACAGCCGGGTCGACGGTTTCATCAAGCAGATCAGCACCGCCATAGGTGATGATCTGAGGACTGCTGTGCAGGACATCATTAACTGTCCAGCGGGTATTGACGCCTGAATCTGAAGTATTAGTGTCTATACTGTTGGAACCGAGCATCCATTTCATGTAGCTTTCGCACTCGGATCCGGCCATAGTATCGGGTGTCGGGCAAACCAGGGTGCGCACTGGTGCCAGAGCGGCCGCATCCCAGTTACTGCTGGTCAGATTGAATCCTGCATTAGACAATGGAGTTCCACTGGTTGGTGCGCTACCAGTGCTTGTAGTATCGGTATAGATGATGCGATCGGTAAAATCGTCCATCTCACCACCCACACCACCCAGGGTCGTCTCACGGCCATCCACTGTGCCCGCATCGACACCGATGGTGGACCAGATATCTTGTGCCGTCGTCTTGAACTTATTGTCCGTGTCTACAGCACTGATACCCGTACCATCCAGGATTTCACCAAGCGTACAGCCTTCACTGCTGTCTATGCAGGCATTGTATTTCTTGACGTTCCCCGGCCAGCGGACATTCAGGAATGGTGTAAACAGACCGAAGTAGGCCTCATCGCGGCTCAATAACCGGTTGAACGAGTTGGTAGCGAGTGCCGGTGCGACGAAGGAGGTCGGATCACTCCTGACGTCAGCGACGATAGCACTGAACGCGGAAACGAGAGCGTCACTCGTAGTGGCCTCGAAAAATGTGCCGGCCCCGACTGCTGCCATGTCTTTGAGATACTGCGTGGCGCCTGCCAGACCTGCGACGTCAAAGCCGATGGTGTAGGTTTTAACCAATTGATCATTAGCCAATGTAGAGGATTGATCATTGAGGGCCATGAATTCAACCAGATCGATGCCACATGATTCAAAGGCATCAATCGAGGTACCATCTGATTTTAACGTGTCACAATTGACCCCGCCCAGATATTCTGATTTTATTGTGGCAGCAATACCGTTATTGGTGGCATCACCATCCGTCAGCAGTACCTGGTAATTACTTTGACAAGTCAGCGTGGAACTGAACGGACTGGTATAAATCGGGCTACCGGTAATGGCCTGGCTGGTACACGCTGCAGCGCTCAGGTTGTCCTCTGTACAACCGGCTGGATAGAACACAGTGCCGCCGGTGTAAGTGTCCACATGGCTGAGCCTGGTGGTGGTGTTATTGGAGCGGGTCTTGCCAAACACAGTGGATTGTCCGCGCCAATAATGGGCGGCTTCATACAAGGCCTCGACGATGGGGGTCGTACCACCGGTGGGTAAATCATTCACCAGCTCAATAACGGTATCCCGGACAGTCTTTATACCGGTGCCGGTATCTTCAAAAGTGATACGCAAAAACGGGGCCTTGGTGGCGCCGCCGTTAAAGGAATAGGCTTCACGCTGATTGGCTCCGTTATTCACGATAAATACCATGCTGTTGCCGGAGGCCCAGCCGCCTTGATTAACAATCTCTTGTACAATGGTTTTCAAATCGCTGGTGGTATATTTCACTTGGCCAGTCCAGTCCCCGGTGGTCCAGTCAACACTGGCCGTGGTTTTGGTCCGATTAGTGATATTGAAATCACTGCTGGAAAATTGACCCGGATTAGTGTTCTTTTCACCGAAAATGGTCAGTGTGGGATTGCCGGCGGTTTTTGTGGAACTGGCCGTAACATCGATGAAAGCATCGATAATGGTTGCCCCCTGCGGAACGTCTATTTCCTGGAAGCGCATGCCGATAATTTCATTCCCGAAATCCAGATCAGTACTGAAACGTGTCATGCTTCCCTTGTCTGAGCCACTGGGATCTTCTTCAGCATCATCACTGGAAGCAATCACCTGAGCAGTTTCCGTGCCGCCGTAACAGCCGCCCGGTGAACTTGGGTCAATAGTGATCTGGAGTTTAGGTGCAGATGCCGGTACACCATCAGTACTGGTGATGTGCCGGACAAATGATGCCGCGCCACCTTTCTGTTTGATAAAGATTGTCAAATCGTTGCCACCGCACCAGTCAGCATCACTGACTACTTCTTGAATGACAGTTTTAATATCCGGGCTGGAGTAAACGCCAAATTGGGTCATATCTGGAACTGACCAGTCGACTGAAGTCGCCGTTTTTATTCTGCTGCTCAGTTCATTCGCTGCGCCGGTAAAAACATTCGAACTGCCATCAACTGCATCGGGGGTTTCGGCGGTAATTGTCCAGTTGGCAATACCGCTATCATCAGCATCTGAAGTCAGATTAATGACAGCATTAGTAATTATAGAATTCTGAGGAATATTTACATTAGTGAAGCGGAGTGCAATCAAATTATCTGTAACAGCCAAAGCATGGGTGAAATCTACGGTCAATTGTGGAGCTTTGGTTGAATCACCATCAAAACTGTAAAACGTGCGGCTTACCAGATCGGTATTATGCATGATAATACTAAGGGCGTTACCGGCCGACCAGCCCACACCCGGATCGTCAACAATTTCCTGGATAATGGAACTGATGTCCGGGCTGGTCACAAGAGTATCACTGATTCCGCCGGCGGGGTTCC
>Ga0209002_10001200_pt1 | contig 20939 bp, 24 predicted proteins | sample Rifsed16ft2_FD_184010 | JGI IMG/M metagenome (GOLD analysis project Ga0209002, IMG submission 184010) | Soil microbial communities from Rifle, Colorado, USA - sediment 16ft 2 (version 2) | ecosystem: Environmental > Terrestrial > Deep subsurface > Rock core/Sediment | place: Rifle, Colorado... | reverse complement strand
GCCAGTATCCGGTTTCGACAGCCAGTTTCTGGCCGCTTTTCCGCTACAATCCTCGGCTGGAGAAAGAAGGGAAGAACCCCTTCAAGCTGGACTCGAAAGCCCCGAAAATGCCGGTCAAGGAGTTCATGGCTCTCGAAACAAGATTCAAATCGCTGGAAAAGAGCCATCCCGATCGTGCAAAGGAGCTGATGAAGCTTGCCCAGGAGGACGTTGATGTGCGATGGATGACCTACGAGCAGCTGGCGCATGAAAACGGTGAGGCCAAAGCCGTACCCGCAACCAATTCATGAACGAAACCGACGGAGCAGCGCAATGTCAGTGGATCTCACAACAACGTATCTCGGTCTCCGGTTGAAGAACCCGCTGGTACCGTCTGCCGGTCCCTTCTCGCGCGGTTTGGATACGATGAAGCGGCTGGAGGACTGCGGTGCATCGGCCGTGGTTATGTATTCCCTGTTTGAAGAACAGGTCGAGCATGAAGAGGCCGAGCTGCATCACTACACGACGTACGGATCCGAAAGTCATACTGAGGCGCTCTCGTATTTTCCAGAGGCGAGTGAGTACAATCTCGCCCCCGATCAATACGTGGAGCTGATTAGAAAAGCGGTGGAGCATCTTGATATTCCTGTCATTGGAAGCCTGAACGGGATTTCAACAGGCGGGTGGATTGACTATGCGAAGATGATCGAAGAGGCAGGGGCGGATGCACTCGAGCTGAACGCCTATTATATCCCGACGGACGCCGCTCTTGCCGGAGAGGATGTCGAAATCCGGTATGTGAATGTCCTCAGGTCCATCAAGGAGTCGGTCAAGATCCCTGTCGCCATGAAGCTGAGCCCGTATTTCAGCTCAATGGCGAACATGGCGCAGCGGCTGGTCAACGCTGGAGCGGACGGGCTCGTGCTCTTCAATCGCTTCTATCAGCCCGACATAGACCTTGAGAACCTCACCGTGAAGCCGGCAGTGGTGCTCAGCGATTCGCACGCAAATCGGCTTCCGATGAGGTGGATCGCGGTATTGTACGGCAGAATCAAAGCAAGCCTTGCGGCGACCAGTGGAATCCACACGGCAGAAGACGCAATCAAACTCATCATGGCCGGAGCCGACGTGACCATGATGTGTTCGGCGCTCTTGAAACACGGCCCCGAGCACCTCAAGAAGGTGCTGGAAGGAATGGAGCGATGGTTGGTGGAACGGGAATATTCATCCGTTTCGCAAATGAAGGGAAGCATGAGTCACAAATCGGTGTCAAACCCGTCAGCATTTGAGCGGGCGAATTACATGAAAGCGCTCAACAATTACCGCCTTCTGGTCTGACGAACGGAAAGGGAAAGCAATGAATTCACTCCAGTCACACGAAGAGGCCATTCGAAGTCAGGTTTGTGCGGACTGCCTCATACCGACGGGTTCGGGAATATGCGGAAGCGGGCACGCAGAAGACTGTCCGCTGAACACGCTGCTTCCTCGGGCCATCGAGGCGGTGAGGAACGGTCGCTCTGCCTCAATCATCGAATTCTTCCAGGCCCTTTTTGACCGGAATGGGAGCGCTGACACGCCCATCACTCCCCGGGAGGTACAGTGGCTGAAGGATTCATTGCCGCTGATGACCGCGGCTGTTCGGGAGGCCGACAAACGGATGCGTCGTTCGGCGTAGGAAGGCAGGAGTCTTATGAATCACATGAATGAATATGAAGAGGCCGTCCGCACCGCAGTGTGCACGGACTGCATCTATCCCACAGGAATCGGCCCTTGCGGCTGCGGCCAATGGAAGGACTGTCCGCTGAACAGGTTTCTTCCGCAGGCAATCGATGCCGTCAATGCAGGGCGCAGCGCCTCGCTGATGGAATACTTTACAGAATTCCTTGGAGCCACACGTGGAGAGGAAAGCGAGCGTCAAGAGGGGAACCGGATGCCTCCCGAGGATGCAGCATGGTTCAATCGTTTCCTTCCCCTGATAGCAGAGGCGGTGGAGGAAGTCAAATCACGGAAACAGGTCCAACTCAAGCCTTCAACAGGACACTAGGCAAATCGCATGGCGACAAGGATCATCGTCACCGGAGCAAACGGACAGGTTGGGAAAGCACTGCTCGCCCGCCTGTGGGATACGAGCGCTGAAACGCATGCCGTGACGAGAATCCCGGGACCGCTCCAGGCAACGAAAGTCGTCGCGTCCCCGCTTGATTCCGAAAAAGTACAGAAGGCGATTCGTCAATCGGACGTTGCCATTCACCTTGCAGGCACAAGGTGGCCGAAAACCTCGAACAGCTACTACGGTGCCAACGTTGCTACGACCGCCGCGCTGATCAATGCGATGCGGGACTCCAACGTCAAACGCATCATCTTCCTCAGCTCGGTGGACGCACGCGAAGATTCACCGAATGAATATCTGAGAACCAAAGGACAGGCTGAAGCCCTCCTTCGAACGACAGGGATACCGACTGTCGTATTTCGCTGCACACACCTCATCGGAAGTCCGGACTCCCCCGGAGCCACAGCACAAGCGCTGCAGTCGGTCGACGGTGAGGCAGTAAAAGTTCTGGGGAGCGGTCAACAGATCGTTGCGCCGATCTTTGTCAATGACGTCGCGTCGGCCATTCTCATGGCCATTGACAAGGGAAGGAGCGGGGTGTACGAGTTGTCGGGCCCAGATCGCATGAGCATGGACGATCTTGTCCGTCTGGTGAACCAAAATGCGGCCATTCCCATCAAACATCTGCCGGGACGTCTGTCGAAGTTCCTCTCAAAGGTCATCCCGGGAATGCCGTCTGCACTGATCGACCTGATGTTGAAACCGAGCGTCGGCAATTCCGCCCAGGCAGTTTGTGAATTCGGGCTTCAGTTGACCTCACTCGGCAACGTGTGGGCCGTCCCCAGGGACATGGCAAAGGCTGAGGCCGCATCTGTCAGAGAAGAGATCGAGTTTCGGGTACGGTAGAAAATGAAAAGAAGCAAACAACAGCAGGAAATCGTCCGTCGTGCCGTTCGCCGCACGCTCAATGTGCTTGAGACGCCCGGCGGCGCCGACTCCCTGGCCGAAGGAGAGTCTTACGTTTGCAGCTGGTGTATCCAACCGGTGAAGCCGTGTGAAAGTGATCCTCACTATGAGTGCAAGGATAAGATCCTCGGCGAGACACGGCTCAACGGGCTTGCAACACGTCTCCGTGAAGCATCCAACGGATTCCCTGCAGTGTGCCCGATGTGTGGAAAGGCCCTCGGGGTACAATCCATGAAACGCAATGTGTTGCGTGAATTATGCCCGTCGTGCTGCTCAAGGACAAAACGCGGGAAAATGAAAAAGGAAGACAGCAATGATACGTAAACAAGATGCTCTCGATTATCATGCGCTGGGTCGAAGGGGAAAGATCGAAGTCACACCGAGCAAACCCTGCCAGACTCAACGCGATCTTTCGCTCGCCTACACACCGGGCGTAGCGGAGCCATGCCTCGAAATCCAGGCAAAGCCAGACGATGCCTATCTCTACACAGCCAAGGGGAACCTCGTTGCCGTCGTTTCCAATGGAACCGCCGTCCTCGGCCTGGGCAACATCGGTGCTCTCGCCGGAAAGCCGGTCATGGAAGGGAAGGGAGTTCTCTTCAAGAGGTTTGCCGATATCGACGTTTTTGACATCGAGCTCAATTCACTCGATCCGGACGAAATTATCCGGGCCGTTCAGCTCCTTGAACCCACGTTCGGCGGGATCAACCTCGAGGACATCAAGGCCCCCGAGTGCTTCTATATAGAAGAGCAGCTGAAGAGAACCATGAACATCCCCGTCTTCCACGACGACCAGCACGGCACGGCGATCATCAGCGGAGCCGCCCTCCTGAATGCTCTGCAGGTTGTAGGGAAGAAGATAGGAGAGGTCAAGGTCGTTTTCAGCGGAGCGGGGGCGGCAGGTATTGCATGCGCGAAGCATTACGAGCGGCTGGGCGTGAAGAGGGAGAACATGATCCTCGTCGATACCAAAGGGATCGTCTACAAAGGCCGCAAAGAGGGGATGAATCCTTACAAAGAGTATTTTGCCACGAAAACAAAGGAAGGGACCCTCGCTGATGCGATGAAGGGTGCCGATATCTTCTGCGGAGTGTCAGCGAAAGGAATCGTCACGAAGGAAATGGTCCGTTCGATGGCCGACAAGCCGATCGTTTTCGCAATGGCCAATCCGGACCCCGAGATCACCTACGAGGATGCAACCAGTGTCCGAAGCGACATCATCATGGCAACAGGGCGTTCGGACTATCCGAACCAGGTCAACAACGTCCTCGGCTTCCCGTTCATCTTCCGCGGCGCGCTGGATGTCCGGGCCTCTGCCATCAATGATGAAATGAAGGTTGCCGCAACGAACGCACTGGCGAACCTGACAAAAGAGGACGTACCGGATTCGGTGATACGCGCATACGGCGTAAAGCGTATCGAATTCGGCAAGGATTACATCATTCCAAAGCCGTTCGACCCGCGCGTCCTCTGGTGGGAAGCTACGGCAATCGCGAAGGCGGCGATCGAGACCGGTGTTGCCCGGAATCCGATCAAGGATTTCGAGGCATACCGCGACATGCTCGAAGCGCGCCTTGGAAAATCACGCGAAGTGATGCGGTTCTTCATCCATCGTGCACAGAACAGTCCGAAACGAATCGTCTTTTCGGAAGGAGAAGAAGAGAAGATCCTCCGTGCGGCAAGCATTCTGATCGAAGAGAATATTGCCAAGCCCATCTTGCTTGGAAGCAGGACCCTCATCACTCAACGCATCAAGGACCTGGGCCTCGACATGGAAGGAGTGGAAATCATCAATCCTTCCAAATCCGTTCAACATGACGCCTACGTCACGGAGTTCTACAATCTTCGTCAGCGGAAAGGCGTGACGAAGTTTGACGCAGAACGACAGATGAAGACACACAATGTCTTCGGCATGATGATGGTGCGGCAGAATGATGCCGACGGGTTGATCTCCGGCTTGACAACTCACTATCCCGAAACCGTCAGGCCCGCATTGCGGATCATCGGCAAGCGCGACGGCGTAAGTACCATTGCCGGTCTCTATATGCTGGTCTTCAAGAACCAGACAATCTTCATAGCGGATGCGACGGTTAACATCGACCCGACTGCAGAAGAGCTCGCGGAAATCGCGCTGCTGACCGCGGAGAAGGTGCGTCAGCTCGGAATCGAGCCGAGCGTGGCGATGCTGTCGTTCAGCAACTTTGGAAGCACGCAGCATCCGTTCACCGAGAAAATGCGGCGGGCGACGGACCTCGTCAAGAAGCAGGATCCGGATCTTATGATCGACGGAGAGGTGATGGCTGATGCGGCAGTGTCGGCGGATATCCTGTCCGAACTGTATTCGTTCAGCTCGCTCAAGAGGCCTGCGAACGTCCTTATCTGTCCCGGGCTTACATCGGCAAATATTGCCTACAAGCTTTTGACAAAGCTCGGAGGAGCAACGGCGATCGGCCCGATCCTTCTTGGCATCCGCAAGCCCGTCTATCTGCTGACTCCCGGGAACGACGAAAGCGACATCGTGAACATTGCCGCGATGGCGGTGGTCGACTCCCAGCAGGGAAAGGAAGCTCCCATCAAGTGGAGACAGAAGAAGTCGGATTTGGAAATCCATCACGTGAACTAACTCAAGAGTAAGGACTGATCATGATACGCGGAACAATTACCGTCGAGACGGAGATCTGCAAGGGGTGTGAGCTTTGCATCGGCGCATGCCCCCAGGAGAGCATTCAGCTGTCAGACCGCATCAATACTATCGGGTACCGGTATGCCCTTCTGGCGAAGGACAACTGTACGGGCTGCGTTAATTGTGCGCTTGTCTGCCCCGAAGGTGCCATCACTGTTTATCGCCAGAAGAAATCCTCTGCCAAGGCGGCTCCGGTCGCAGCGGCTGCGAAGTAGAAAGGAAACTCACATGATCGTTCATGATGATGAACCCAGATTGATGAAAGGGAATGAGGCGATGGCGGAAGCCGCAATCCGGGCCGGGCTCCAGGCCTACTTCGGTTATCCGATCACTCCCCAGTCCGAAGTTCTCGAATACCTTACGGTTGAAGCCCCCAAACGCAACTTTGTTGTGCTTCAGGCGGAAAGCGAGCTGGCTGCGATCAACATGGTGTTTGGCGCTGCCGGCGCCGGTGCCCGCGTGATGACGTCTTCGTCGAGCCCGGGCATAAGCCTGATGCAGGAAGGCCTCTCCTACATGGCCTCTGCCCAGCTGCCGGCCCTCGTGGTGAACGTCAACAGGGGAGGTCCGGGATTGGGAACAATCCAGCCCTCGCAAAGCGATTACTTTCAGGCAACAAAGGGGGGTGGCCATGGAGATTACCATCTCCTCGTCCTCGCACCCTCGTCCGTCCAGGAGATGGCTGACTTCGTTTTTGACGGGTTTCGACTTGCCGACGAATATCGCACCCCTGTTATGATCCTGGCCGACGGAGCGTTGGGGCAGATGATGGAAAAGGTCGCCTTGCCAAAGGCCGGTTCCCTGCCGTTTACTCCCAAACCCTGGGCAACGACGGGGAAACTGGAAGGGCACGACCGCAACATCATCACATCGCTCTTCATTCAGCCTGAGAAAATGGAACAGGTCAATCTCCAGCTTCAGGAGAAGTATAAAAGAGCGCAGAAAGAGGTACGGTTTGAAGCGTTCCATGTCGAAGACGCGGAGATCCTGCTTGTCGCGTTCGGGCTGGCTGCGAGGATTTCTCAAAAAGCTCTTGAGATGGCCCGTGAGCGGGGAATCAAGGTTGGACTGTTGAGGCCCATCACCCTCTACCCGTTCCCGAGCAAGGTCATTTCGAACCTTGTTGAGAACGTTGCATCGGTTCTCGTTGTCGAGATGAATGCCGGACAGATGGTAGAGGACGTGCGCCTCGCGGTCAACGGCCGCAGGCCCGTCTCGTTCAAAGGAAGAATGGGCGGTATGATTCCAAGCCCCGATGAAGTGGTTCACGAGATCGAATTGATCGCAGAACAACATCGCGTCGTTCAAGTGTAAAGGAAACGAATAATGGAAACGAATCCGCTCATGAGTGATATGGAACTTGTTTACAGAAAGCCGTCGACATTGACGGACACTCCGTTTCACTACTGCCCCGGGTGCAGCCACGGAGTCGTCCACAAGATCCTCATGGAGGTGGTGGATGAGATGGGGATCCAGGGCCAGACCGTCGGCGTAGCTCCCGTGGGATGTTCGGTCTTTGCCTACAATTACATGAATGTCGATATGCAGGAGGCCGCCCACGGGCGAGCATCGGCCGTTGCCACAGGCATCAGGCGCGTGCTCCCCGATAAGTACGTCTTCGCCTATCAGGGTGACGGCGATCTTGCCGCAATCGGTACGGGCGAGACGATTCACACCGTCAACCGCGGAGAAAACATCCTGGTGGTGTTCATCAACAACGGAATCTATGGAATGACCGGCGGGCAGATGGCTCCCACGAGCCTGCTTGGCATGGTCACCTCCACAACGCCGTATGGCCGTGAACAGTCGGCGATGGGATTCCCCTTGAGGATCACGGACCTGGTCGCTCAGTTGCCGGGAGCCTACTACGTGACCCGCCAGGCAGTGCATACTGCGACGACGGTGAGGAAAACAAAAAAGGCGATACGGAACGCGCTCGAATATCAGAAACTCAAAAAAGGGACCTGTTTCATCGAGGTCGTATCGAATTGTCCCTCGGGCTGGAAAATGACCCCAACCGAGGCGAACGACTGGATGGAGAAAAACATGATTGCGTACTATCCGCTCGGCGATCTGAAGGTACCGAAAGAGCATTCCTGAATGAAGCCGGATCTCTACAGCAGAACAATCTCGCCGGACGAGGAAAAGAAGGGGTACTTCTTTGTGCTGAAGGACCGTCTGTCATTCTTTCCCTTGGTCGGAAGGGTGTTTGAGCTCCAGTCCGGGAAGTCTGTCCGGAAGGTGAAGCTCGAATCCTACCATTGTGAATGTCGCGGACCCGAAGCTCCCCACGACCATTACTTTGTCCGCTGGGAGGATCTGAAGAAGGGAGACCGGATTCTCGTGCAGCGGGATGCGAAGAAAGCGGGGAGATACGTTCTGCAGCTGCAGAGTTCGATAAGTCAAAAAAGCAATTGTGGTTGAACTGTGTGTCGAGTGAACAGGAGGATTGAATGGACAAAGCACACGAAATCATCATAGCCGGTTTTGGAGGACAGGGTGTCTTGTCGATGGGTCAAATCATCGGCTATGCCGCAATGATCGAAGGTAAAGAAGTGAGCTGGATGCCCTCGTATGGCCCGGAAATGCGCGGAGGAACGGCGAACTGCATCGTCATCGTCTCCCCTCAGCGGATCAGCTCTCCCATCATATCGACGTTTGATTCTGCAATCATTCTGAATCAGCCTTCTTTGGAGAAATTCGAGAATAAGGTTAAACCCGGCGGCTTCCTCATGTATGAAACATCGACCGTGATCAGCATCCCCACGCGGAAGGATGTTGAGATGCTCGCTGTTTCCGGGATGGAAGAAGCGATGAAGCTGAAGAAGAAACAGGTTGGGAATATGGTCCTGCTTGGCGCGTTTCTCGGACGAAGGCCCGTGGTCAGAGTGGAAAATGTGATGGCTGCCCTTAAGAAAGTGCTTCCCGAACGGCACCACCATCTCCTTCCGCTGAACGAGCAGGCGTTGGAAATCGGCCAGTCACTCGCCTCTGCAACAGCCGCAGTGGGCGCTTAGGAAACAATGGGTCTATGAGAAAGGGTGATTCGATGAACACGAACGACATCAATTGCGCCCATGCATGCAAGAACACCTGCGCAATGTTGAAGAAGGCCATAGAGCGCGAGACCGAGTTGTCCGGGTTCTATGAGCAGCTGATCGCGGTCTGCGATTATCCCGACATTCAATCCTTCCTGAGCGATTCGATGAAGCGTCACAGAAGGTTCGTCGAGGATATCCGGGAGAAGCTCAGTCAAATGGAGGCGAGAGGACACATCCTCGACGGAATTATCTCCAGCTTTGATCCAGCGGGCGTGTAGCCACCGCAGAAGAAGGTTACCTTCTTCTGAGATTCTGGTCGGGAGCTCAGCTCCCGACCAACCACGGTTGAAGGTAACCTTCAACCGCGCTCTTGTTGCAACATCAAACTCGTAACTCGGAAATTTTCTCATGTCCACCTTTCTTCTTCGTACCGGAAACCAAATGATGGCCGAGGGAGCCATACAGGCAGGCTGCAGGTTTTTTGCCGGCTATCCGATTACTCCGGCATCGGGGATCTTCAAGACGATGATCGATTCGCTCCCTTCAAAAGGGGGAGTGGCATTGGGTGCTCCTGACGAAATCTCCGCAATTGCCTATTGCATCGGGGCCTCGATGAAGGGTGTGAAGGCGATGACCGCCACATCGGGACCGGGTTGGGCGCTCATGATCGAATCGGTGCAATATGCACTGATGACCGAAACTCCTCTTGTTGTTGCTCTCGTTCAGCGGCTCGGGCCGAGCACCGGGGGAGCCACGCAAGGGGCGCAAGGTGATGTCCTGTTGGCCGAGTTTGCGACGTCCGGAGGGTACACCATTCCCATGCTCTGTCCCACCAACGCCCAGGAATGTTTTGAGCTGACTGTTCTGGCGTTTACCTGGGCCGAGCTCTATCGAACACCGGTCATTCTCCTCACCGACAAGGAGGTGGGAATGACGGCAGAACGTATTGACGAGGATGCCCTTCCGAAAATCACGTCGCAGGATCGAATGTGCACGAGAGCAGAGAATGGCGCCGTTTCAGACGGAACATACTTCTTTCGTGCACCGCAGGAAATCCCCGCTTTTTCTCCCGTCGGAGGAGCCGTGAAGGTGACGGCGACCGGTTCGGCGCACGACAAGCGGGGAAAACTCCAGAAGAATTCTCCCGAGACTCTGGAGGTTCTCCTTCATCTGGAAGAGAAGCTTCGATGGCGTGAACAGGATCTCGCGGTCGTGGATGCCGACCTGGAGGAAGGAGCCGCGACGCTCGTGATGAGTTACGGAGTCACAAGCAGGGCCGCAAAGGATGCTGTCCAGTCCGTTCGGAAGAGAGGGGAAAAAGTATCATTTCTTGGAATTCAATCGCTCTTCCCCGTTCCCCGGAAGAAGATCGAACGGGCATTACAGGGGGTCGATCGTGTTGTGGTTGCAGAAGAGAACATAAAAGGGCTCTACCGGTCCGTTATCGAACGATATTGCTCAGGTAGGACTGTGGTAGGCGTCAACAAGATAGGGTCAATGATCACACCGATGGAAATCTCGGCCGCTCTCCTTCACTGATGAATACACAGGTTCCCATAGAGCCGATGCCGGCGGTCCGCACGCAATCGTATCTGAATGAACAGGCCAAGTTTCCGTTCTGCAAGGGATGCGGCCATAGCAATGTCATGCGGAGGCTGAACGAATCGCTTGTGGCGCTCCAACCCGAGGTCTCCGACGTCGCCCTGGTGACGGACATCGGGTGCATCGGCCTGGCCGACAATCTGTTCAAAGAGATCCACACGGTTCACACGACTCACGGTCGTTCGACGGCATTTGCCACAGGGATCGCCCTGGCCGATTCGGTGCTGGAAAACGGGAAGCTCAAAACGATCGTGCTGATCGGCGACGGCGGCGCCATGATCGGACTGCAGCATCTGGTCCATGCGGCGATGCTGAATGTCGATGTCACCGTCATCATCTGCAACAATTTTGTCTACGGAATGACCGGCGGGCAGGGTTCGGGACTGACCCCGGAATGCTTTATCACCGCGACAACCCCTCATGGAAACATCGTCCCGCCCGTTGATCTCTGTGAGATTCTCAGGCACAGCAATGCGTCGTGGGTTGGGAGGACGCTTGCGACGGACCAGGAGTTTCCGAACCTCCTGAAAGAGGCTATTGATTTCCCCGGGTTCGCGGTGCTGGAGGTGCTCGAGCTGTGCACAGAGTTCGCCGTTCCCGAAAATGAACTCACGGGAAGGAAGCTTGCCGAGATAGCCGAGAAAAACCGCTGGCAGCTTGGCCTCATCTCGAGGAACGACGGCCGTCAGCCGTTCGCGGAGAAATACAGAGGGATCTCAGGGGACGCAGCTGCCAAAGGAAAGAAGAAGGAACCTGAGCCGAAGACGGCCCGCCAGGTGTTGATGCGAAGACCGCTGAGCATGGTCCTCGCGGGAAGCGCAGGCGAGCGTGTTCAATCATCCGCCGCGCTCATGTGCCAAATGGCTCTCGATGCAGGATTGTACGTTACGCAGAAGAATGATAATCCCGTTACACAAGGGTCGGGATTCTCGCTTTCGGAAATCTGGTTCAGCCCGTCTCCGGTCGGGTTCACGGGAATCGAACAGCCCGACATGGTTATCGTGACCTCCGAAGAAGGCTTGAAGGAGATCAGGGGTCAGGGATGGCTGGCGAGACTGGGTCCGCAGTCCGTTGTATATGTCGACGATAGCATCAAGGTCGATCTCGCGGATCCTCGTGTGCAGCGAATTCCGTTCCGATCATCCTTCGGTCCCAAAGGAGCCGCATTGGGGGCATTGACATTTCTCGCGGATCGGAAGAAGATCATCGATGCAGATCAAACGATAGCACGCGTGGGGCAACGCTATGGCGAAGATTCGGGAAAACTTCTCAAGAAGGGAATGGACATTCTTTCAGCAATGGACGGTGCATCGTGAAACCTCCTCTCTCGCATGTTCGGCCGGATCCTCTTGAGCTCCTGAAGAAGGAGCATGAGGAGGCCATGAATCATCTCCAGGTTCTCGAAAACGCAGCTGACTCCATCAAGGCCAACGGTTTCTCGGCAGAAGCATTTGAACAGATCGCCGAAACGATCCGTTGGATGAATACAGAGGTCCGTCGCCACACGAAGCTTGAGGAGCAGTACCTCTTTCCGTTGATTGAGCACCATATGAGGAACCTCGCCGATCAGGTGAAGGGAGACCATCAGGACATGTGGGATTCGTTTTCGGATTTGCTCAGCACGGTGAAGGAAGTGGAGGAAGGCAGGCTTCACGGGACATCCATCCAGACGGTGGTGGCGATCGCCAGGACGATTGTGGAGCAAATGAGAGGCCATATCAGGCGAGAGAACATGATTCTGTATCCCGCGTTGAAGGAACTCATGACTGCACAGGAGTCGAGTGCTCTGCTCGAAGGAATTCAGCACGACCATTAATCTTGTCCGCCAAATCTCCTTGTTTTGTCCAGTTTGGCACTGTGTCTCGCAGAAGAGATTTTTTGATATATCAGACAAATATAACTGAAATTCAGTATATTGATCTTTGTTGCCGTTGAATGAATCACGCCGCGGGAGAGCTGATGACAGACAAGAACGTCATTCCTTTGATCGAAGCAAGGATGGGACAATCGCTCCGGATCCATTCCCTCCCTCGCGGGAAGATTCGCGCGTATTTCATACGCCTCGGGATTTCCGAAGGTGACTCCGCGGTGTGTCATGAGCGGCTTCCGGGGGGGACAGTGGTTCTCAAAAAGAACCGTCAGGAGATCGCGGTCGGACACAAGCTTGCCGGGGAGATTCTGGTGATTGTCACAGAGAAGGGGCGGGCCGCATGACGCCGGAAGACCTCCACGAGCGTGTCCCTCACCGGGAAAAGCATCGTCACATCGAGCTCGGATTCCTCCAGCCGGATCTCAATACCTCGAAGATCGTTCTCGTCGGCAATCCCAATGTCGGTAAATCTCTCGTCTTCAATGCGCTCTCCGGTCTGTACGTCGACGTCTCCAATTTTCCCGGGACCACGGTCGAAGTCGAATGCGGCAAGTACAAAGGCTTCGAGCTGTACGACACTCCCGGGATCTACGGTGTGTCTTCCTTCAATGACGAAGAACGTGTTGCCCGCGACATCATCCTTACCGCAGACATCGTACTGAACGTGGTCGACGGTACGCATCTCGAACGGGATCTCTTCCTTACTCAGCAATTGATCGATATGGGGAAGAAGGTGACGGTCCTCGTGAATTTCATGGACGAAGTGGAGAAGCACAGGATTGATATCGACCTCGAACGGTTGAGACATTTCCTCGGCGTGGAAGTCTTCCCGATTACCGCGGTCAAAGGCATCGATCCCCGGGCGATTGACGCAGCAATAGGAGCGGCACGGGAGGGAACGCAAAGGCGGGAGCTCCATTCACGCCTGCATTCCATGCTGAGCATGGTCGGGTCGCAGGGCGAAGCGCTCCTGGTTTTTGAAGGTGATGAAATCGTGGCAGAGCGCCACGGCGTCCCTCCCGGGACGAAACGGGAAGAGTCGTATGTCGACCGGCGCAACCGGGTGAACTATATTGTGAATCAGGTTCTGCGCGATGTGCATCCTCACAACCGATTCTCCGAGCTTCTCGGCCGGTGGTCGGTCAATCCGATTACGGGTGTGCCGTTGCTCCTCGCAGTTCTGTATCTGGCCTATCTCTTCGTTGGAAAGTTCGTGGCACAGGACGTCGTTGGATTCACTGAAGGAGAGATCGGAAAGAACGTCTGGGAGCCGTGGATCCGCGAACTGGTCGGCTTGGTTGTTCCGGGCCCATCGTGGCTGGGCTCGCTCCTGATCGGGGAGTTCGGGGTTATCACGATGACGACGACGTACCTTTTCTTTCTTCTCCTTCCGCTTGTGGCAGCGTTCTACATTGCCCTGTCGATCCTGGAAGACAGCGGCTACTTGCCCCGGCTTGCGACCATGGTCGATCGGACTCTCGGCTATCTCGGATTGAACGGTCGTGCGGTCATTCCCTTGATCCTTGGATTCGGATGCGTCACCTCGGCCACCATCACAACGCGGCTCCTTGGCACCGAAAGGGAAAAGACCATTGCCACGGCGATTCTCCAGTTTGCCATTCCCTGTTCGGCCCAACTTGCGGTCATTGCGGCGCTGCTCGCGGGAGCGGGATTCACCGTCATGCTTGTCTACACGGTCGTCATCGTCGCCGTGCTGATCACCATCGGCACAGTGCTGAACCGGATGTTGAAGGGATCTCCCGAGCCACTACTCCTCGATCTTCCGCCGCTCCGTCTACCGAAAATGGGAAACGTGCTCAGGAAGACTTACATCCGGGCGTTTCAGTTCATGAAAGAGGCGACAGTGTGGTTCTTCATCGGTGCCCTGGCTGTCGGAGTTGCCGATGTGACGGGTGCGCTCCGATTCCTCCAGAACGCTCTTGTCCCTCTTACAACTCAATGGCTCCAGCTTCCTCCCGAAGCCGCCACGGCGTTTATCATGGGAGTCGTCCGCCGGGATTTTGGCGCCGCGGGACTCTATCAGATGAGCCTCGAACCGTTTCAGATTCTTGTTGCGCTCATTACAATTACCCTGTTTGTCCCCTGTATCGCCTCTTTGATGGTGATGATGAAGGAACGCGGCCTGAAGGAGGGATTCGTCATCTGGGTCGGGACGTGGATTGTCGCGTTCTTTGTCGGCGGCGCAGTGTCGCAAATTCTGATGTGATCTGATCATGAGCGAAATCGTCACAAAAAGAAATCTCACCGAGCAGCTGCAATCCGAAGCGAGGAGTTGCAGGCGGTGCAACTATCCGGTCACGAATCCGTTCTACGAGCGTTGTCCCCGCTGCAATTCGTTATTGCCCAAGCTGGAGCTGTTCTGCAGCGGTTGTCTGCACAAGTCCGTTTGTCCCGTCCTTGCCGAGCAGGATGGAAAGAGTGGGCGGGCAGGGAAGGGGTCCTGAACAAGGAGAAAACCATGAAACGCGCCCTCGAAAAGACTACAAAGTTTTTTGAAATTCCTCTGGATCTTCGCAGCCGTGCCGTCATTCTGCTTGCCGCGCTTCTTGTCCTGCCTGCACTGGTCACTCCGCTGTGGGAGGTAAATTTCAATTCAAGCCGGTATCCCGAAGGCCTGCAACTGAACATTTATTCGCACAAGGTCGCGGGCGGTAAAGAATCGGACCTGCTTGAGATTAACGCCCTGAATTACTACCTGGGGATCAGGTCGGTGGAGAGTGAGAAATTCGTTGAGTTCCTCTGGTTTCCTTTTGTCCTTGGAGTCGTCATTCTTCTTTCCTTGCGGGCGATTGTCCTGGGGAAAATGTCAAAACTCGTAGATCTCTTCTTTCTTCTGTCGTATGCGGGACTCTATGCGCTGTGGACCTTTCAAAGCAGACTCTTCACGTACGGTCATAACATTGAGAGTTCAGCCCCCGTGAAGATTGAGCCGTTTACTCCGCCGCTGTTCGGCACTATTACTGTCGGAAAGGTCGATGTCTCGAGCGCGCCCGACCTGGGGGCATACTGCCTGGTGGTTGCCCCGCTGGTTCTCTTAGGGGCGATTATTCTGTCTTACCGCGCCTGGCTTGCCGGCCAGCAGCCGAAGCGGGATTATATCGGCTAAAAGAAAACACTTGACACGAAACCGGGAAAAGGATAAATTAAGAGTAATTAGTCTGATATATGAGCGTTCTCTTCAGCAAACAATGTGAATATGCTCTCCAGGCAGTTACGTATCTTGCCCTCAAAAGGGACGGAGAGATGACCTCGATCAGGGAACTGACGAAGAAACTCCGGATCCCGTATCACTTTCTCGGGAAGATTCTTCAGGACCTGACGTACAAAGGCCTGCTTGTGTCGCAGAAGGGGCCGACGGGCGGATTTGGGTTGGGGATGCCCGCCAAGGAGATCACGCTCTTTCACATCATTGAAGCGGTCGACGGAGTGGCATTTACAAACAGCTGTGTGTTGGGATTCCCCGAGTGCTCGGGAAAGAATCCATGCGCTGTTCATGAAAAGTGGGGCGGTATCCGGGAAACAATCTACACGATGCTCGTCAACAAGAACATCGCGCAAATCGCGCGTGAGATGAAAAAGCCGGAATACGAATTGATCAAAGGATAGGTTTTTTTTGGACTTAAATAAGATAAATTTGTCTGAATTTATGTCTGACCAGGAAACGCTTGCTCCCGTTTTCGCCCGCTGTATATCGACTGGAGCGGATCCCGGAAGCAGAGAATCGAGGCCCGCTCCGAAGAAGATCGCGCCCGAACTTCGGAAACCGCGTCTCTCCGTTCCAAACGGGACACCGTTGTTCAAACGAGCATGGCTGCGGCTTAAGAATGACAGCCAGGTTCTTCGCTCGACCGTTCAATTTGCATTTGTGCTTCTGTGTGTCTGGATCGGAATCGAGTTCCATTTGTTCGTGAAATGGGGAACTTCCGGAGGAGCGAGCTCTTTTGTCGAGAGACCCCCGGGAGTCGAAGGCTTCCTGCCGATCTCGGCCCTCATGAGCCTCAAGCACTGGGTTGAAGGAGGAGTCCTCAATGAGATCCATCCGGCCTCCGTCTTCATTCTCCTCGGAATTCTTGCCGTCAGCATCATCGTGAAGAAGGCATTCTGCTCCTGGCTTTGCCCGATCGGCACTCTGAGCGAGTCGCTGTGGATGCTGGGACAGAAACTTTTTGGACGGACGTTCAATGTTCCGCGGTGGCTCGACTACCCTCTGCGGTCCCTGAAATATCTCCTGCTTCTTTTCTTTGCTGCATCGATCTGGCAGATGGACGTACCGGCTTTGGAATATTTCATCAATAGTCCCTACAACAAGGTCGCAGACATCAAGATGTACCTCTTCTTCGCCCAGATCTCTTCGTTTGCCCTCTGGACGATCATCATTCTTGCGCTTCTCTCCGTGGTTATCAAGAACTTTTGGTGTCGGTATCTCTGTCCATACGGGGCGCTGCTCGGTATTGCGGGATGGCTGAGTCCTTTCAAGATTACACGGTCGAAAGCGACGTGCATTGACTGCAACCTGTGCACGAAGGTGTGCCCGGCGAACATCAAGGTGCATACAGCGGGCCGCGTGTGGAGCGACGAATGTATGAGCTGCTTCAAATGCGTTGAGGTGTGCCCCGTGAAGGATACGCTTGTGATGAAAACGAAAAGCATGAAGACCGGAGTGCCGTCGTGGGTCTTCGGCGTTCTAATCACCGGTGTGTTTGTCGCGATCACGGGCCTTGCCATGATCACCGGAAACTGGCAGAACAGAATTTCTCAGGAAGAATACTCAAGGAGATTCAAAGAGCTTCATGCGCCCGTCTATCAACACTTCCAAGGAGAGGTTCCGGCCTATGGCCCTCACGACTAGTCCCGACATCCACACCGACGACGTGAGGGATTTCTACGAAGCCCTGTCTGCGGATTACGATCTCATGACGGGGTTCCAGGATCGGTTCATCCGGGAACGTCCGTTCTTTCACATGATCGTGGAAAAATACCATATTCAGTCTGCTCTCGACGCAGGCTGCGGCACCGGTTTCCATTCATTTCTGCTGACGCAGTTGGAGGTGAAGGTGACGGCAGTCGATCTCTCTCCCGGGATGATCACGCTGCTCCGTCGTCATGCGCGGAAGCTGGGGCTTTCGGTCACGCCATTCGTAATGAGATTCGATTCCCTTCCCAAGAGCCTGGACGGCTCGTTCGATGCCGTATTCAGCCTTGGGAATACTCTTGCGCATTCATCTTCTCCCGACGAGCTGCAGGAATCCCTGCTGTCGTTCGGGAAGGTGCTTCGTCCGGGCGGGATCGTTTTTCTTCAGAACCTGAATTACGATCGCATCCTTGGCGACCGGGAGAAAGTGCAGAGCGTGAAAGAGGCGGGCGGAAAGACGTTCGTGCGATACTATGATTATGACGAAAAAGGGGTTGTGTTCAATATTCTGACGATTGAGAAGACTGCCGACGGGATTCTCCAGAACCATCGCACGGTCCGGCTCCTTCCGTTGCTTCGGCGAGACCTGGTGAAGGCACTCGAGGCGGCCGGCTTTATCGGTATTCGGATATTCGGGGGAATTTCGATGAACGACTACATCGAAGGCTCTTCGAAAGATCTTGTCGTCCTGGCGCAGCGACCGTAGGGCGGTGCTTAGGCCGGAAAAGGAATCCTATGAAATTAAAACAGATAAACATATCTGACACAAACTAAGATGATTAACAAACCAAGGAGAGACGTATCATGGAAAGCTACCCAAACACAACCCTGAAATCCATTGTTACCGAGGATTTCCGCGCCGCGGCCGTCTTTGAGAAATATTCTCTCGATTTCTGTTGCGGGGGCGGAATAACTGTCGATCAGGCTTGTGCGAACAAGAAGGTCGATCCGGCGTTGGTGCATGCCGAGCTGGCAGAGCTGAAGAGCAAAACAAACGGAAGCACGCCTCATTTTTCTGTGTGGCCGCTGGATGAACTGATCGATTACATCGTGAATGTGCATCACCGCTACGTGCGCGAGGCGATCCCGGTTCTTTGGGCCCATACGCAGAAGGTGGCATCGGTGCACGGCGGCCGGCATCCGGAAGTCATCGCCATCGCACGCCATTTCGAAATAGTCGCCGGCGACATGAAGCAGCACATGATGAAGGAAGAGTATGTCCTTTTCCCATACATCAAGCAGCTCGTGAATGCGCGGCGGGGCAGCGGAGAGTTTCGGCTTCCTCCGTTCGGCGGTGCACGCAATCCCATCGCGATGATGGAGCAAGAGCATGCCGCAGCCGGAGATGAGCTCGCAGAGATCAGGACTCTCTCGAACAATTACGTTCCGCCCGACGATGCATGCACCACCTATCGCGTCACTTTCCAGGAGCTCCGGCAATTTGAAGAGGATCTCCATCGGCATGTCCATCTTGAAAACAACATTCTTTTCCCGAAGGCGATTACGCTCGAACAGGAGTTGATCTCGTCCCAGGGTTCAGGAAACTGAAAGAGGAGCACCGTGAAACAACATCTTACGGTTACGGCATTTCTTCTCCTCGTGCTGGTTCCGAACAATATGATGTTCGGACATTGCGACACGATGAACGGCCCGGTGGTCACTGCGGCCAGAAAAGCCCTGGAGAAAGGTGATGTCAACCTTGTGCTCATTTGGGTACAGAAGGCTGATGAATCCGAGATCAAAGAGGCATTTCAGAAGGCGTTGGCTGTACGGAAACTGGGAGGAGAAGCGAAAGCGCTGGCAGACAAGTACTTCTTTGAAACGGTCGTTCGTGTTCATAGAGCCGGAGAAGGGGTGGGATTCATGGGCCTCAAGGCCGATGACACTGAAGTTCATCCCGGCATCGAAGCCGCTGATCAGGCGCTGGAAAAGGGATCCGTCGAAGAACTTGTTCATCACGCAACATCTGCTGTCGAGCAGGGTATCCATAGACAGTTCGTGCACGCCTTGGAAATGAAGAAGGCGATGAATGGCGATGTCGAAGCGGGACGTGAGTTTGTCAAGGCGTACGTTCGTTTCATTCACTACGCCGAGCGCGTGTTCGAATCGGCGAAGCTGCTTGGTGAGCACGGCGGTGGCGAGCACATACACTGAGCGAGCACCTGATGAAGAGGATGCTGCAAATGACTCCTAAATTCCGAAAAATGAGATGTGACTCTTTCTATTTCTGAGAACCGGATGGCCGGTTCAATCGCGGTCCCCTTTTTTTCGGGGAGAAAACAGATAAATCTATCTGAAATTTGGCATAGAATTTGCTTATTTTGGCAGGAAATCGCCGATTCTCCCTTGGAAAAAGCCGGGTTCAGCAGTCTGAACTGAAAAATCGCTGGTATCCATGTCCCACCAAAAGCCAGGGATGATCACATGACTAGTGGTTCAAAGACTTTCAAGCGAGTGATCGGGAAACTGCTGCTTGTTTGCTCGGTCTCGTCGTACATGCAGGCGCAGGATCCCGCTGCCGACTTCAGGCAAAACTGCATGAGCTGCCATACGATCGGCGGAGGCCGATTGACCGGACCGGATCTCAAGAACGTGGGACAACGAAAGGATCGCGACTGGCTGATCCGATTCGTTACTGATCCCCGGGCAATGATCGATAGCGGTGACCCGTATGCTCTTGAGCTGCTTTCCCAGGCGCGCAACGCGGTCATGCCGACTCTTCCGGGAATGACCAGACTGCGGGCAGAATCGCTCCTCCGGCTCATCGAGGACGAATCGAAGCTCGAGAAATCCCAGTTTGTCGGGGTGCAGGTCAGTGACCGACCCTTCACGGCAAATGATGTCGAGATCGGCCGAATGCTCTTCACAGGCCGCCGTCCGTTGAAAAACGGCGGGGCTTCATGCATCTCCTGCCATACCGTGCACGGCCTCGGCGCCCTCGGAGGAGGCACTCTCGCTCCAGACCTCACGACCGTCTTCGAGCGGTACGAAGGGAGGAAAGCTCTTTCGACCTGGCTCTCCGCTCCCGCAACACCCACCATGCAGTCCGTGTTTCGCAACAACGCCATCGACGGCGACGAAATTCTTCCCCTGGTCGCCTATTTTCAGCAGACCCTTCAAAGAAATCCCGAAGACACCGCGACATCACGCCTCAACTTTGTCCTCCTCGGTCTCGGAGGAGCCATCGTTGTACTAGGCCTTTTTGACATTCTCTGGAAGGGCCGCTTCAAATCGGTAAGGCGTACACTGGTACACAGACAAGAACCGGAGAAGCACCATGCCTGATCAAAAGCCAATCGGATGGATCAAGGACGAATTCAAGCCGAAGTCGAGGAGCTGGGAAGAATTTTATCGGAATCGCTGGCAGCACGACAAGGTCGTCCGAAGCACCCATGGGGTCAATTGCACCGGCAGCTGCACGTGGATGATCCATGTGAAGGACGGGATCGTGACATGGGAAATGCAGGGGCTCGACTATCCCTCCCTTGAGCACGGATTGCCTCCCTATGAGCCGAGAGGATGTCAGCGGGGCATCTCCTTCTCATGGTACCTCTACAGTCCTCTGCGCGTGAAGTATCCTTATATGCGCGGCGCCTTGATCGATCTCTGGCGAAAAGCGCGAACTCAACATGAAGACCCCGTCGATGCATGGAAATCGCTTGTCACGAATCCGCAGGCACGTGCCCGATGGCAAAAGGCGAGAGGCAAGGGCGGATTGCGCCGCGTTCAGTGGGAAGAGGTTCTTGAGCTCATGGCGGCCGCGAATATCCACACGATCAAAGAGCACGGCCCGGATCGGATCGCGGGATTCTCAC
>Ga0209002_10001196_pt1 | contig 20987 bp, 20 predicted proteins | sample Rifsed16ft2_FD_184010 | JGI IMG/M metagenome (GOLD analysis project Ga0209002, IMG submission 184010) | Soil microbial communities from Rifle, Colorado, USA - sediment 16ft 2 (version 2) | ecosystem: Environmental > Terrestrial > Deep subsurface > Rock core/Sediment | place: Rifle, Colorado... | reverse complement strand
AGAATCGATTTTTCCTTATTTTTCGCTAACTGCATATAATTTTGTTCAACTGCATTAGCATCGACATCGGCAACAATCATAAACTGCGCACTATCTTTTAATTCTCTGGAGAAAGTGCCATCGTTTCCGCCAATATCGATCAGAGATTTCCCTTTTATTGATTTAAACCAATCCTTAACAACCTCCTTCTTGAATTGATAAGCTGTTTCTTTATAATTGATTTGATTATAATAATCATCCCATTCCGTTTTTTCGTTAACCGATAAAGTCAAGATATAATCATACAGTCCATCAATTAATTTTATCTGCGAAGATTTCGACAAATTGTTGCTTACTGTTTTCTTGTCAGATTCATATTTCTTGTCAAAACTGGCCAATAAGTGAATATTAGTCAAAATTGTAGGGCTCAAATAACTTTTCAAAGGCAATGATTTAGAAAGCGTCCGTAACGAAATTCCTTCCAGGTTATTAGCCAAAGTTTTCAAATGATGGTGCCCATAATATTTTGTCAAAACCAAAGGCCCTAAAAAGTGCTGTATAAATTGCTTATAAGCTATCCACGGATTATTTTCTTGGTAAAAATCGAAAGATAAAGTGTCTATAAAAATAGGTTTCCCTTGATGGAAGCTTATGTTGAAGGCCGAAGCGTCTTTTAATACAAAATTATGTTCCAAACACAATTTTTGAATTTTCAACGTCAATAAAGCGGCGTGTTTATATTGCAAAAAACTCCACTCGTAAGGATAACTTATAAAAGGAATTTTCTTCGCTTCTATAATTATTTGCTCTGGAGTTACAATATCAGTTTTGTGTGGAATTAAATATTTTTTTTCAAAAAGCATTTTATAAAACCCACTGTCCGTTAATGTATTATACTGTTTGAAATAAATCGGATTAATTGCCCGTTTGACTTTGTTATCGTCCATAAAAACGTAACCTGATGGATCCCTAAAAGAGGAAGTATTTCTTTTTGACTCCATCTATTCTTTATCTTCTTCGGCATCAACCTCATCCATAAAGTCAACTTCCTTTTTATTTTTTAGGCCAAGAAAGGATTTTATTTTTTGCAAAACGGTTCTATAAAACAATAAAATGCCTGCTATCGCAGCTGCTAAAAACTGAACAATTAAAGCACCTGTTCCAGGATCGAAGTATAATGGGATCATTTTTAATGTGTTTTTTCAAAACTACTTAAATCACGTTCTGATTCAAATAATACTGTTTATATTTATCCGACTAAATGTAAAAATACATAATTATATGCGCTGCTTATAAAAAATGATTACTTTTTGAACCCAATCAAATGTTTTTAAAACAAACTCTTTCTGAAATAAACAACTAAAATAAGCAAGTAAACAAAGTTATCCAGCGCCTGAGCCATAACTATTCCTTGAATCCCGTAGCATCCCATCAAATAATCACTTAAAAAATAGAATAGGGCGAGCGACACCAATTCTGATATGATAAAAGCTGCAGTTAGCCTTTTGGCAAAAAACTGATACCCTAAAATCAGGGAGGCCGCTTTTAAAACATCCCCCATCAATTGCCAAAAAAACAAGGATTCTACCGCCAAAAACTCTTTGGTGAACAGCAATTTGATTATAAAAAAACGGCTGAAATAAATTATGGTCACACCAAAAACAAAAACAGGCAAAATCCCCTTGTAATAGCTCCAAAAAATATTTTTTGTCTCCTGATTACCCTTCGCGGTGGAAAGTTTAGGCAAAAAATAAACCGTCAGAATAGTGCTTACAAACAACATATAATAAGTGGATATTCTAGTCATCGTTTCCCAAAATCCCGCCTGATTGATGTCGAGCGTCTGAATGATGTTGTTTCGTACCATTAGAAAAACCAACGGCCCCATAACGGAAGAAGCCAACGCCATCAAGGAATAGGACGATAGGTTCTTGATAAAACCAAAATCAAATGTTGCAATCTTGATTATTTTAAAAACGGCAATTTCCCTGTTGACAAAGTAAAATGCGACAAAAAACAATAAAGCGGGTGATATAACGATTGACAGTAAGGCCCCAAAGGTTTTATATTTCAACATCAAGATAATTGAAACAAGCAATCCTATGGTGTTCCCGATACTATTGATCCAAATTACTTTTTTAAAATTCCCCAAACCATTCAGCACAGAAACTAAAAAAACGGAAACCGCATACCAAGGCAGCGCAAGTGATAAAGCTTTGAAAACAAAATCATATTCAAAATCATTCCCGAAGATTTTGTGGTTCCAAAAAACGGCGAAAAAATACAGCATCCCGCTTAAAAGTAAAGCGACAATAAGTAAACTGATAAAAACCGTTGAAATGAATTTCTGCAGCTGCAGCTTGTCTTTCTGGATTTCGGCCACATATTTCACTATTCCATTTTGAAATCCTAAGGTTGATACCGTTTCTAACGAAGACATAAAGTTCCGGAGGTTCCCCACCAATGCCATTCCGCTAGGCCCGACAAAAACCGCCAGCAATTTAGAAGTCACTAGGCCTATTCCTATTTTTAGGATGATGCTCAAACTGTTCAAAGAGCTGATTTTAAACAGTTGCGATTTGTATATTTTTTTCAAAATTTCCAAATCAATATTTATTTAATACTGTTATGATATAATCGACTTCATCCGCAGTCAAAACAGGACTTATGGGAAGGCTTAAAACTTCGTCATGAATTTTTTCCGTAATGGGGAAAGACAAATCATTCCATTCAGACAATGCCTTTTGCTTATGTGGCGGAATTGGGTAATGGATTACTGTTTGTATCCCGTTGCGGTTCAAATAATCTTGTAGTTCCGTTCTGTTTTTTGTCCGAACAACGAACAAATGAAAAACGTGATTGCTGGACAAATCCCAATACGGAAGTACAATTTTGTCATTATTTATTTCAGCTAAATACCTTCTGGCAATTACCCTTCTCAGTTCATTATCCGAATCCAAATAACTCAATTTCACATTTAAAAAAGCGGCTTGTAACTCGTCTAATCTTGAATTTACACCGATATGGTCATTGTAATATTTCGTTTCCGAACCGTAATTCCTAAGTGATTGAATGGTTCTGCTGAGTTCATAATCATTTGTGACAACCGCTCCTGCATCGCCCAATGCCCCAAGGTTTTTCCCGGGGTAAAAACTGTATGCTTGAGCATTCGCTCCTTTAGCTTTCGACGTTTGACCTTCGACTTCAAAAAAAGCACCATGAGATTGGGCCGCGTCTTCAATTAGGAGCAAGTCATTTGCGACGGCAATTTCATGTATCGCATCCATTTCGGCCAATTGTCCGTACAAATGAACTACCAGAATCGCTTTGGTTTTTGAAGTGATTTTTTTCGAAATCAAATCGGGGTCGATGTTGTAGGTCTCCAACTTCGGCTCGACCAAAACAGGAATTAAATCAGTCTGCAAAATAGCCAGGATACTAGCGATATAGGTATTTGCAGGAACGATAACCTCATCGCCCTTTTGTAGTTTCCCTAACTCAATATAGGCTTTAAAAATCAAAACCAGAGCATCCAAACCATTTCCCGTTCCTATGCAATATTGTGTCCCGCAATACTTGGCAAAACTGCTTTCAAATTCCTTGACTTCGTCTCCCAAAATATACCAACCCTTATCTAAAACTACTTTCAATTTTTCTTGAAAAGCAGTTTCATAAGGTTCGTTTATTTTTTTTAAATCAAGAAATGGAATCATTAAAAATTGGTTTAAAGATTAAGGTTTAACGTTGGTCAGATTGGTCAATTTAAAACCGGTTTCACAGCAGTATATTTTCTAATTTGGAATGATTAATAATATCTACCTCATAAAAATCGTGAACGATTGTACCGGCACCGAAACTCTCCTTCCAATAAGACAACCCGTCATTCAATTTTTTTCCCTGTGATTCATTGGAAATTCCAAAATCAAAAAATCGTTTTTTAGGGAAAACTTCGGTAATCAAAAAATGAAACAAAAAATCTAAACTTCCTAAATCTTTCTGTTTTTCATATTTGGAAATGTATTGGCAATGCGCCACGTTTTGACTTTCAAAAATGGTGGTTCCCGCCACAATTATATCATTATGATAGACATTAAACTGCCTAATGCAATTGGGAAAAAGACTTTTCAAATGGTCCATTTCTTCAACGGAATGAATCGGTTTTGCTCTGTGTTTTTCCTCCAGATTCGGAATCAATATCTCGTTCCAAAACGACCCATAAGAGTTTTCCTCCCTTACAACCAATTTGTTTGAAACACCTTTCTGAATGCCTCTTTTCCTTATTTTTGAAATTTTATGTTTCTGTAACAAATCTATAACCGACAAACTGTCCCTTCTGACTAATTTGGCTTCAGCCAAAAACAAAACGTATTGAAGTTCCTCCGACGGTTTAGAATGATAAATAGATGGAATTGTTTTTATATGCAATTTTACTATTTCATTGGCATCCAAAAATAACAAAACGGCCCTGAAAGCATTGATGATCGTGGACAGTTTTGATTTTTCGTCATACACCATCCCTCCATAAGTCAATCCTTGATGCGAAAAGATTTCATTCCCAACCCTATTCGCGGGAATAACTCCAATCCATTTGTCCTTGTATGAAATAATCAAGGAATTGTCCTGAAATCGATCTTTATGGTATTCCATAAAATCACGATGAAACAGAAATGTAGCGTTTTTGGCTTGACCAATAAAGGCATTCCAATTAGCATAATCACTTTCTTGATATTTTTGGACGGAATAATTTTTCACTCTTAAGTTTTAGACCTCGTGAAAGTAACCTTTTTTTATTTATTTTCGAAAGTGGGCAAATACCATTTGAATCTGACCGCCATTAAACGAACCGATATAATCACTAAAGAGGTTAATATATATAATAAATTGTCGTCCAGATTAAATCTTTTTAAGGCAAAAAATACGACACCCCCAAGTATGCAGATAGTGGCGTATATTTCTTTTCTGAAAATCACTGGGATTTCGGTACATAAAATATCACGGATCACGCCCCCAAAACAGGCTGTCATGGTTCCCAAAGCAATACATATAACGGGATGTAAACCAATATTAATCCCTTTTTCAAGACCTATTAAAGTAAAAACACCCAATCCGATAGTATCAAATAGAAAGAGCGAAGTCCGCAATCGGTCAAATTTCTTCCTGAATAATAAGGCCAGAATAAATCCGATACATATCACGTAAACATACTCCAAATCAAGCATCCATCCCACAGGCGTTCTCCCGATCATGACATCGCGCAACGTTCCTCCTCCCACAGCAGTCACAAAAGCAATTATAAATACTCCAAAACCATCCATTTTTTTACTCATGGCAGTCAATGCCCCCGACATTGCAAAAGCAATTGTTCCTATGATATCCAATAAATGAAACATGATTTTTGGGTTTAAATTGAGTGCCGAATTTTTTTGTGATTAAATGACAATTGGGGCAAAATTAAAGAAAAATAGTTGTGTAAAAGTGTTCTGACAAACTTATCTATTCAATCTCATTTCAGATTTGCAAATATTCCATTCTAAACTTATAAAACTGAATCTTCTCTATGTATCTTTGTTAAAAAATAATAATTAAATTTTAGAATATCTTGAAACAAATCACTTCAGTTCAAAATCCATTCATAAAATCATTGGTATTATTACAAGAAAAAGCAAAAAACCGCAAGCAAACGGGCACCTTTATAATCGAAGGTAAAAGGGAAATCGAAATAGCCATCAAAGGTGGTTATGAGATTGAAACGATCTTATTTTACCCAGAGATATGTTCTGAAATTGAAGCAAAAAAAATAGCGAAAACTGCCGACCAAATAGAAATCAACAAAGACGTTTTCCAAAAGCTGGCATATCGCGATACGACCGAAGGCATTTTGGCTGTGGCCAAAACAAAATCCTTGCGATTGTCCGATCTGATATTGTCAGACAACCCGCTGATTTTGGTCGCGGAAGCTCCCGAAAAACCGGGGAATATTGGTGCTTTATTGCGGACTGCCGACGCCGCCAATCTGGATGCGGTGATAATTGCCAATCCGAAAAGCGATCTTTACAACCCTAATATTGTGCGTTCCAGCATAGGCTGTTTGTTCACCAACCAAATTGCCACGGGGACAACTGACGAAATCATTGCTTTTTTGAAAGAAAGAAAAATCAATTTTTATTGTGCCACTTTACAAAATTCGACCTCATATCATACCCAAGATTACACAAATCCAACCGCCTTGGTTGTGGGTACGGAGGCAACTGGTTTGACCCAAGAATGGCGTGATGCCGCCACCCAAAATATAATTATCCCAATGCAAGGGGAAATTGACAGTATGAATGTTTCTGTTGCGGCCGCCATATTGATCTTTGAAGCCAAAAGGCAACGGGGCTTTTAGATTTTTGATTGTAGGTAACCGATTTTAGATCGCAGATTAAAATAGCTTTACCTTTGATTTGTAATCCCCAAAATAAAAATATCAGTCTGAAAAAAAATACAATTTCTTAAATTAAAATTATGAAAAACAAATTATTTGTAGCAATCGCATTAATTTCGACCACACTATCTTTCGCCCAAATCAGCTCGGTCCAAGTGGACGAATTGGTCAACCGCACCATAAAAACCTTTAACGTTCCTGGAATTGCAGTGGCAATCGTGAAGGACGGCAAAGTAGTTGTAGCCAAAGGCTATGGCGTAAAATCGATTGAATCAAAAGAAAAAGTAGATGCGAACACTCTTTTTGGTATTGCATCAAACAGCAAAGCGTTTACAAGCGCTTCTTTGGCTATGCTTGTTGACGAAGGGAAAATAAAATGGGATGACAAAGTCATCAAATACCTTCCGAATTTTAGAATGTATAATGATTACGTAACCCAAGAATTTACGATTCGCGATCTGTTGACCCATAGAAGCGGCCTTGGTCTGGGCGCGGGAGACCTAATGATTTGGCCTGACGGAAGTGACTTTACCGCCCAAGACATCATTCGAAACTTGCAATATTTGAAGCCCGTTTCTGCCTTCAGGACTAAATATGACTACGACAATTTATTATACATAGTGGCTGGTGAAGTCATTCATGTGGTAAGCGGGAAAAGCTGGTGCGACTTTGTGGAAGAACGCATCATGAAACCACTGGAAATGAATAACAGCGCCGCCTCATTTGTTCGATTGAAAGACACTACCAATATAATCGCTCCCCATGTACCTATTGATGGCAAATTGAAGGTGATCAAACGGTATAAAAATCAACTTTTTGATGCTGCCGCAGGAATTTATTCCAGCGTTAATGATTTGAGCAGATGGGCAATTATGCAAATGAACAGTGGCAAATACGGTCCTGACCGCAAACAATTGTTCTCTACAAAAGAACATGCCGAAATGTGGACGCCTCAAACTACAATACCAATCAACACCGCAGCTCCATATAATTCCCATTTCAAAGCCTATGGATTAGGTTGGTTTTTGAGCGACATAAAAGGATACAAAGAAGTAACGCATACCGGAGGCCTGGAAGGCATTGTAACGCAAACCACTTATTTTCCTGAATTGAAGTTGGGGATTATTGTATTAACGAATCAACAATCAGGTGCTGCATTTCGCGCGATCACCAATACCATAAAAGACAGTTATCTCGATATAAAATCTGAAGACTATGTAGCCCTTTACAGCAGCCGCTTAAAAGCCAATGAAGATTCCGCCGATAAAGTTACGGATGAAGTTTGGGCCGCAGTCGCAAAAAACAAGAATGCCAAAGTTAAACCCGACTTCAACACCATTACCGGAACCTACAAAGACAATTGGTTTGGCGACATCGTAATTGGCGAGAAGAAAGGAAAACTATTTTTCGAATCCAAGCGTTCTTCGCAACTAAAAGGAGAGGTTTTTTTCTACAAAGAAGGGAATTATGTCGTGAAATGGGATAACGCTTATTTGCATGCAGATGCCCATCTATTTTTTGAATTTGATAAAAATGGAAAAGCGATTGCCCTAAAGATGGCACCCATTTCTGAACTGACCGATTTCAGTTACGATTTTCAGGATTTGGATTTCATCAAAACGGATGCAAATTTGCAGTAGATCTAGGCGAAAATAGAATATATAATTTTAATTTCGAGCATTGATTTATCTATTGCATATATGTAAACTTATAGTTATTTTTAGAAATTGAACCATGCCGTTATGACCGAGATTGATATAGAAAAAGAAAATAAAGCGATTGCTCGAGAATACAAAGAATTACTTCGAATCAGCTACCAAACCTTGTCTCCTGAGGACAAGAAACTGATCCGTAAAGCTTTTGATGTTTCTGTAGAAGCCCATAAAGAACAGCGGAGAAAATCAGGCGAAGCCTATATCTTCCACCCTATTGCCGTGGCAAAAATTGTCGCTTCCGAAATTGGTTTGGGAGCCACTTCTATCGCTGCCGCATTATTGCATGATGTGGTTGAAGACACCCCCACCACCATAAAAGACATAGAGCGAATATTCAATCCTAAAGTGGCGCAGCTTGTCGAGGGCTTGACTAAAATAGCATTAGTCCAAAAAGACATGAATGTGTCCATGCAAGCGGAGAATTTCCGCAAAATGCTTTTGACGCTTAATGACGATGTAAGGGTAATCCTTATAAAAATAGCCGATAGATTGCACAATATGCAAACTATGGAGTCAATGGACAACCATAAACAAGTTAAAATTGCTTCCGAGACATTGTACATTTATGCGCCGCTGGCCCACCGTCTGGGTTTGTATAAAATAAAAAACAAGTTAGAGGATTTAGGTCTGAAATATACCGAACCTGAGGTTTACAATGAGATCGTAAGCAAAATAAAAGAAACCAAAGAACAGCAAGATGCTTATATTAAAGACATTTCAGATGTCCTTAAAACGGCGTTAGATGCTGAAGGAATAGATTATGTGATAAAAGGGCGCCCAAAATCTATCTATTCCATTCGAAGAAAAATGCAAGCCCAAAACGTCAGTTTTGATGAAGTTTATGATAAATTCGCGCTGCGAATCGTTTACAAGTCAGATCCTCATGACGAAAAATTCTTGGCCTGGAAAATATACTCCATAGTAACTGATCACTATAGGCCGAGTCCAAGTCGTTTGCGCGATTGGATTTCGTCACCAAAATCTACAGGTTACGAGGCGCTTCATATTACGGTAATGGGACCGAAAGGCCGATGGGTGGAAGTGCAAGTGCGAAGCGAGCGCATGGACGAAATCGCGGAAAAAGGATATGCGGCGCATTACAAATACAAAAATGGAGAATCCGAAGAAGGCGGTTTGGACAATTGGCTAAACTTGCTCAAGGAGGCCCTCGAAAATTCAGAAACCAGTGCGGTAGATTTTGTTGAGGATTTCAAGATGAATCTATACTCCAAGGAAATCTATGTTTTTACGCCTAAGGGGGACATCAAATCTTTACCAAAAGGAGCCACCTCGCTTGATTTTGCTTTTAGCATCCATTCTGAAATAGGCATTAAAACAAGGGGAACTAGGGTAAACGGAAAATTGGTGCCACTTAATTATGAATTAAAAAACGGTGACCAGGTTGAAATCATTACCTCCCCGAATCAAAAACCAACTCTTAACTGGCTTGATTATGTTACCACGTCACGGGCAAAGAATAAGATCAGGAATGTACTGAACGAAAACACCAAGAAAATTGCCGAGGATGGAAAAGAGCTATTAACGCGTAAACTAAAACACCTTAAGGTTACCCTTAACGAGTCAGTTGTCAATGAATTGGTTAATTTTTTCAAATTGAAAACCAGCTTGGATTTGTTTTACAGAGTCGGCGTGGGTTCGATTGAAAATCAACAGCTAAAAGATTTTGCTGCCCAGAAAAGCAATACTTTGATGAATTTCTTTAAAAGCAAAATCAAACGCAGCGGTCAAACAGCTGATGTCGATATCCACAAACAAGTGTTGAGCAGCAATTACGACATGCTGGTATTTGGCAAGGAACAGGATAAATTGGATTATAAATTATCCGCTTGTTGCAATCCCATTCCAGGGGATCCCGTTTTTGGTTTTGTCACTATCAACGAAGGTATTAAAGTCCATAAAAAAGACTGTCCGAATGCCATTGCTATGCAGTCCAATTATGCATATCGAATAATGCAGGCCAAATGGATCGATTCGTCACAACAAGAATTTAAAGCTATTCTTAATATTACCGGTATGGATACTTTAGGACTTACAAACGAGCTGACGAAGGTCATTTCGAATAACATGCATGTAAACATCCAAAGTATTTCGTTAAATGGTGAAGCGGGTCTTTTTAAGGGTCAGGTTGTAGTAATTGTCCAAAATATCACTATTTTGAAAAAACTGATCGATAATATTAAAAAAATTGATGGAGTCGATAAAGTGACACGGATTTACAAAAATTAGCGCATGACTCCGCGAAGGCAATAGTTGATGTAAAACAAAATTATTTAATCAAAAAAATATTTAATCCACCTTTTATTCCCTCCTTGGGAGTCAAGTGGCTAATAAATTTTATTATCTTTGCCAGATATGACACTCATTTCCACAGATAACAACAAAAACCAAGAAATTGTAAAAAATGTTTTTACAATGTATCTTGAAAAAAAAGGGCATCGAAAAACTCCTGAACGTTACTCTATTCTTCAGGAAATTTATGAAAGCGAGGAACATTTTGATATTGAAAATCTATATATCAAAATGAAAAACAAAAACTACCGTGTCAGTAGAGCTACACTATACAACACCATAGAATTATTACTGGACTGTGCTTTGGTGCGTAAACATCAGTTTGGTCAAAACCAAGCACATTACGAAAAATCCTATTTCGACAAGCAACACGATCACATTATCATGACCGATACTGGGGAGGTAATCGAGTTTTGCGATCCAAGGATACAAACAATCAAAAGTACAATCGAAGAAATATTTGATATCGAAATAACCAATCACTCCTTATATTTTTACGGAGTTAAGAAGGTTCCGAAAGCAGATTCCGATATTTAGCAAATAAAATAACACGAACAACCGAATGGTGTTCATCTAATAAAAAAATTAACTACAAACAATAAACAGAATGGCCGTAGATTTATTACTAGGATTACAATGGGGAGATGAAGGAAAAGGAAAAATCGTTGATGTACTTACTTCAAATTATGATATTATTGCTCGTTTTCAAGGGGGTCCAAATGCAGGACACACGTTGGAATTTGACGGAATAAAACACGTACTTAGAACCATTCCTTCCGGGATTTTTCACAAAACAGCCGTAAATATTATTGGAAATGGGGTGGTTATAGACCCTGTAGTTTTTCAAAAAGAAATCGAAGGGCTTGAAAAATTTAATTTAGACATCAAGAGTAAATTAATCATTTCAAGAAAAGCGCATTTAATTTTACCAACACATCGTTTATTGGATGCTGCTTCTGAAGCGTCAAAAGGTAAGGCGAAAATTGGTTCTACACTAAAAGGTATTGGACCAACTTACATGGACAAAACAGGTAGAAACGGAATTCGTGTGGGAGATATCGAACTGGAAGATTTCAAAGAAAGATATAGAGCTTTGGCTGACAAGCATGAAGCGATGATTGCGTTTTATGACGTAAACATTCAATATAATCTAGAAGAACTTGAAAAAGAATTTTTTGAATCTATCGAAGAGTTGAAAAAGTTAGATTTTATTGATAGCGAAGAATATTTGCACCAAGCACAAAAAGCCGGAAAATCGATATTATGTGAAGGCGCTCAAGGTTCATTGCTTGATGTTGATTTTGGAACCTACCCATTTGTGACGTCTTCTAATACTACCGCAGCAGGTGCCTGTACAGGATTGGGAATTGCTCCGAATAAAATCAAAGAAGTATACGGAATTTTTAAAGCATACGTAACCCGTGTAGGTAGCGGACCATTCCCAACTGAACTCTTTGACGAAGATGGTACTACAATGGCACGCGTAGGAAATGAATTTGGATCCGTAACCGGAAGACAAAGACGTTGTGGTTGGTTAGACTTAGTGGCATTAAAATATGCTATACAAGTAAACGGCGTGACGCAATTGATGATGATGAAAGGCGATGTCCTTTCTGGATTCGAAACTTTGAAAGTGTGTACCGACTACAATTACAAAGGAGAGAAAATCGCTCATTTCCCTTACAATATCGAACCGGAAAATGTAACTCCAGTCTACAAAGAATTCAAAGGTTGGAAGGCAGATTTGACCGGTATGACAACATACGATGAATTACCGATTGAATTAAAACAATATATCGAGTATATCGAACAAGAAGTGGAAGTTCCTATTAAAATAGTTTCTGTAGGGCCAGATAGAAAGCAAACCATCCTTAAATAAGATTAACTAACGTCCCGATGAATCGGGACGTTTTTTATTTTATCCCAGTCCATTTCAAAAATCCATAAGAATAAAACTTCAGCTTACAATTAAACACCAATGAAGGATCCTAAAATAGAAATAAAAAAAACCGAATTGCTATCTGACAATTGGTACGTTTTGAACAAAGTTACTTTTGATTATCAAAAAAAAGACGATTCCTGGGTTACCCAAAAAAGAGAAGTCTATGATCGCGGAAACGGAGCCGCGATACTGCTTTACAACACAGAAAAGAAAACGGTGATTCTGACCCGTCAATTTCGATTACCAACTTATCTCAACGGAAACAAAACGGGGATGATGATTGAGGTTTGCGCGGGGCTTTTGGATCAGGACAATCCGGAACAATGCATCATAAGAGAAACCGAAGAAGAAACGGGATACCGCCTAAATAAGGTTCATAAAGTCATGGAAACCTATATGTCTCCAGGTGCCGTAACCGAAATTTTGTATTTATTTGTCGGACAATATGACGATTCGATGAAGGTAAATGACGGTGGGGGTGTTGAGCATGAGGAGGAAAATATCGATGTCATGGAAATGTCCTATGACGAAGCTTATGCGATGATTGAATCCGGACAAATTAAAGATGCTAAGACGATCATCTTATTGCAGCATGCTAAAATTAACAAGCTCATTTAAAACTATCTTTTTAGAATTTAGGAATATGAATAACCAGACAAAAGGTATTTTATCCGCATCTTGCGCTACCTTGCTTTGGTCGGTGAATTTTGTGATTGCAAGCGGCATAAAAGGCCATATTCCGCCTGTAGGATTGGCTTTTTGGAGATGGACAATTGCCTCTGTAGTCTTAGCTCCTTTTGCAATAAAAAGTACTCTAAAAAACAAATCCATTTTGCTCCAAAACAAAGGTTATCTTATAATAACGGCCATATTAGGAATAACCATTTTCAACACATTAATTTACTTCGCGGGTAAAACCACTTCGGCGGTCAATTTATCTTTGATAGCTATTTCAATTCCCATATTTATTGTTGGTATATCACGGATTGTATTTAAAGAAAAAGTCTCTGTTATCAAAATTTTAGGGATCGCTACAATTATTAGTGGTGTTTTGGTTCTAATAACCAAAGGTTCCATAAAATCGTTGCTCGAAATAAATTTCACTATCGGCGATTTATTAATGCTTTTGGCTTGCTTTTTCTTTGCTTGCTACACCATTTTAGTCCGACTAAAACCCAAAGAAATTGCATCTAATGTGTTTTTGTTTGCCCTCTTTACTATAGGAACGATTATGCTGCTGCCATTTTATATTTGGGAGCACCTATACTATAATCAAGTTGTTTTTGACTCCTCAACAATTTACGCCACAACCTATGTTGGCATATTTGCATCCCTGATTTCATACTATTTGTGGAATGAAGCAATTCGTCTAATTGGGACCGGTAAAACGGCGTTAATCTATTACCTAATACCAGTCTTTAGCGGGATATCGGCCTACTTTTTTTTAAACCAAACCATTGTTCTGACCCAAATAATAAGCATGGGAATTATTATTACCGGTCTATTGCTGACCAATAAAAAAACTTGAATTTTAGATTTTAGAAAAACAGTTCATTTCCGGTAGCTGGGTTACAAACGCTACGATTTTTCTTGATATTTAAGTAGATACTCGTCGCAGACGAGCCGGAGGTAGTTAGGTGAAACAAGCGCCAATTGAACTTTTTACTTTCCAGATTTTTGATTGTCGATGCTCTTTGTGTGCACAGAATGCAATTCTGCGCCAATGTCCGCGCATATCTGAGCGGTCGGGGAAAAGGAGTTTTTTGAATTGTTTCGACATTACCATTTTCGTCAATGATAGAGCAAGTAACAGGTTCCGTTTTAAATTCTGTTTGACTATCGTGTAGGTTGTAGTAATAAGACATAATTTCAATTCTGTCAATTTCATTCCTTTTCTGAGAACAACTAAAAATAGTAATTGAAATAAGTATAATTAATTTTCTCATTTTCTGCTAATCTTGTGTATCATTACTGCCAACGTTCCACTACTACAGCGGGTTTGGGACTAAATTAAGCTCTATTTTCGGCTTTGCCAAATCTCCCAAATGCAAAACCAACTTTCCATTTAGCCAATTGCCCAAATCCGTTGTAGTAGCTGTTGGCGGTTCGTTGCTTTTTCTTTTAAATACAGTATTCAAGTAATGCCAAATATAGATTTCTATGTTGAATTGGCAAGTTTTCTGTTGTAGGTGTTGTATAGTTTTCAATGAACTTAAAACCATAACTTTGATAGTAATTCAAAATACTATGATTATCACCCCAAGTATCCATTCTTATGTATCTTAAGTTTTTCCCTTTTGCAAATCCTTTCGCCCAAGAAAGAATTTTTTCAAATTGTTTTTGTCCTTTATATTTTGGATTAACCACAATTCTATGTAAATAAATAGCGTCTTCTTTCTCTTTTTCACGCCAAATAATTGGGTCATAGAAACAAATACTAAAAACGCATAAAATTGTGTCGTCTTCAGTAATTTTGTATTGAAGTTTGTTTTTGGCGTCAGCTTTTAATACATTTTTGTCATATCCATTCCAAATAGGAAAACCCTTTTTCTTTTGATAAAGTATCGCTTCATCAAAAAGCTGATAAATAAAGTCTAAATCATCAACAGTTGTGTTATGAATATTGATCATGATTTTTTTCTTGCAATTTCGGATTATTTGATTTGATTACGAAGCGGTACAATCACCGCCAACGTTTCGTAGCTACACGATGCACAAGAGTGCGGAAATTAGAAGGTTTTGTTTTTAAGACTAAATTACCATGTTTATTTTTTTGAATATTCACTGTTTTTTAGCCTCTATTGTATCTTTTAAAATTTGGATTTCTTCTTTCGGCTCTTTAATTCTTATACTTATATTTTTATATTTCCATTCAGTTCCATTTTTGTGAGCTGAAATATCCATTTTCCCTTTTCCTTTTCTTCCCTTTACTCTTAATGATAACTCAACTGAATTATTGTTGTTTGAATATATTGCATTTCCTTCTAAAATTGCTAATTTATCAATTGGTTCTATTTCTCCAATAACTTCAAGAACTCTTTGATTAGTTTTAGCTTTTTCAATTGCTTTTTCATAAAGTGAATTTTCAGAATATGCTTTAGCAATATCAGTTACATTTCCGTCAATGCTTAAACTCAAAATTAACCAAAATAAAAGGAAAAAAATTAGTGTTAAGGTTGGTAAAAACCATTTCCAATTTTTTTTCCACCAACTTTTCTCAACTACTAATTCATTACCCATATTTGTATTTTAATTTGTTCTTCAATTATTTTTCTGCGAAATTTTGGTTCAAATTATCCACCAACTAGTATTTAGGCGAAATAAAACTTCGCCAATCTATTCTTTTTTGGGTGTATATACTAAGTTTCGCTTTGTATACCTTCAAATATATAACTAATTCTTTACAAAAATTGTTACGGTATTATAGAAACAAAAACGTTCTCAATAGCCCTGATGGTAATGTAAATCCCGCGCTTTTGCAAAAGGGCGAGGATTGTAATGAACTGCAGGACCAAAAGCAGTTTTGAAAAGAAATCCTTCTGCTCCTATAAAACAATTCCATAAAAAAAGGAAACTCAACTGCTGTTGAGTTCCCTTTGTAACTCTTATTATACTCCCTATTTATTCGGCTGGGGCGTCATTCGCAGGTAGGGCTTAATTTGTTGGTATCCTTTCGGGAATTTTGCCGGAATCTCATGATCTGGAATCGATGTGGATATCACTACATCATCTCCCTCCTTCCAGTTTGCAGGAGTCGCCACGCTGTATTCTGACGTTAATTGCAGACTATCAATAACACGAAGGATTTCATCAAAGTTCCTTCCGGTTGAGGCAGGATAGGTCAACATCAGTTTTATCTTTTTATCGGGTGCAATAACAAAAACCGACCGAACGGTAAATTTGTCATCCGCCTTTGGATGAATCATATCATACAACTCGGCAATTTTCATGTCTTCGTCAGCAATAATCGGAAAATTAACCGTCGTGTTTTGGGTTTCATTGATGTCTTTTATCCATTTAAAGTGCGACTCCAGACCGTCAACGCTCAACGCGATGACCTTCGTATTTCTCTTTAAAAATTCTTTGTAATAATTAGCAACCGTCCCTAGTTCGGTCGTGCAAACAGGAGTGAAATCCGCGGGATGGGAAAACAAAACTCCCCAAGAATCCCCTAACCACTCATGAAAACGTATTTTACCTATAGTTGTTTCAGCTTCAAAATCCGGAGCTATATCCCCTAATCGTAGTGTTGCCATGATTCCTCTTTTTTAATTTACTTAAATTTAATCAAAAAAAATCATAAGAGGGGCCGTCAACATCATAAATAAAACCAAAATAGAGCTACAAGAACTTGTATTTGAATACGACGACAAGCTCCAAAAAAGCCGCTTTAGTTCAAATAAAATGCAAAATAAAATACCAGAAAGCCAGTGTGACGAAAGAAAGTGGAATCCCAAAACCAATCATCATGCTGCTCAACCGTGGTTTTAGGCCATGAGTGGTCGCCAAAATACTTGCCGTAATCATTGGCGCCATCGCCGATTCCATAATAGCCACATCAATCATTTCGGAATTCTGCTTCAGGACAACTACGTACAACAAATAGATAATGGCAGGAGTCATCATTAATTTAAAAAAAAGCCCGAGACCCAAAAATTTCCAGTGTTGGCTGCGACTCTCAAAACGCAGTTGCAAGCCTACTGAAACCAAAGCCAACGGCGTTACCCCGCTTCCAACCTTCTGCAAAACAAATTGAATCCAATCCTGAAAATCAAAACCAAACACATTCAACAAACAAGCTAATATGAAAGTGACAAATGGTGGAAAAATAAGAATTTTTTTTAAAATTTGCCCACCATTCTGATCGCCTCTGGAATACAAAGTCGCCACAAGAATTCCCAGCGTCGAAAGCACGACAAATGTGCCAGGCTGGTCCACCAATATAGCCGTTTTCATCCCCTCGGCCCCGTACAAGGCCTGTATTATCGGAAATCCCAAAAAGGAGGTGTTTCCCAGACCCGCGGTTAAAATCAAACAGCCGGTGAGCTTTTTGGACCAGTTGAATCTCTTTCCCAAAAACCGAAAAAACACAAACGAAAAAACAAATGCTATCCATGCCACCCCGATTGGAAACAACAATCGATTATCCCAATGAATCTTCGGTATATAATAGAGCGCCAAAGCCGGAAGACAGATGTAAATGACGATTTTGTTGAGCAGCTTATAGCTGGTGGTAGGAAACCATTTTACATGCTGCAGTAATAGTCCCAGAAACAGATAAATAAAAATAAGGATGAAGTTGATCATAACGAAACAAATATATCCACTAATTTTGTAGTATCATACAGCATAAATAAAATTCTCTTGAATAAAAACCTTAATTTCAAAGCTCCGTTTACTTCTGCGACCCCGATAATTTATGTCCATAAAAGACGAATTAATCCCGATAATTCATGTTTAAGTGCTAATTTTACTAAAAATGATTTGAACTTTGGAAAAAGACAAAAGAAAATATTCTGCACTTCAAGAAAAAGCGGGTATTGAACCACCCGAAATATTCAGCCCTTCGGCAGTGAAAAATATTCAGAAATTCAGGAAAGTCCAACCTTCGTCCGAAGAATTGGTTAACGGTATTTTATCGGGCAATATAACGGCCTTAAGCCGCGCCATTACCTTAATCGAAAGCACCAATCCAAATCATTTGGCGAAAGCCAACGAAGTGATAAATGCCTGTTTACCGCATGCCAATAAATCCGTTAGAATAGGAATCACCGGTGTTCCCGGAGTGGGAAAAAGCACTTTTATAGAAGCTTTTGGAAAACATTTGACCGGACTGGGGAAAAAAGTGGCCGTTTTGGCTGTTGACCCCAGTAGCACGATTTCTCATGGAAGCATCCTGGGCGACAAAACCCGTATGGAAGAACTGGTGAAGGACAAAAACGCCTTTATCCGTCCGTCGGCTTCCGGTGAAACATTGGGCGGCGTGGCCAGAAAAACCCGTGAATCAATCAGCCTTTGCGAAGCCTGTGGTTTTGACACCATTATCATTGAAACCGTTGGTGTAGGCCAAAGCGAAACTGCCGTTCACAGCATGGTGGATTTCTTTCTCTTGTTGAAAATTGCCGGAGCCGGCGACGAACTGCAAGGGATCAAACGTGGGATTATGGAAATGGCGGATGCGATTGTCATCAACAAAGCGGATGGCGACAATATCAGAAAGGCCAAACTGGCAAAAAGCGAATTCAACAGGGCTTTGCATCTATTTCCGGCTAAAAAATCAGGCTGGACGCCCACAACAGCGACCTGTAGCGCAATTAATCAAGATGGGATTCCCGAGGTTTGGGAAACAATCCAAAAATTTCTGGAACTGACCAAAGGCAATGACTATTTCTATAAAAAACGCTCAGAGCAAAATGAATATTGGTTGATGGAAACTATCAATGAACAAATAAAACTGCATTTTTACAACCATCCAGATATCCAAGAATTACTGGATTCAACCAAAAAAGCGGTGCAAAACGATGAAATTTCACCATTTGCAGCCGCTCAATTATTGTTAAATAAATATTTTAAGTAAACATTACTCCTTCTCGTAACGCTCCATTTCTTTGTCGTAAAAAGCATTGGCTTGCTCGACTAAACCTTCCATTTCAGCATTTAGCTCTCCTTCGTCCAGATCTTCCGCTTCTTCCATAAACTCCACCTCATCATCTTTAAGATTTATTATGAATCTTGGGTAGTCCAAATGTATGATGAAAATATCCTCCGGAAAATCAGTATTGTCACCTAGCAAAAACTTTGGTAATTCCATGTTTAATTTATATTTAATGTTTTTATTGTATCATTTGATTATCGACTTAACGAATAGACAAATAACCGAATAAAGTTTCAAAAAATCTATTTATCCGAAAGAATTATTGGAGCGCCACCTTTACCGTTCATGAAAATAATTTTGGTATTGGGCGATGCGGCTAATTCCTTTTGCGCCTTAATCGTTTCGTATTGCAATTGCTTGTCCGTCAGTCCCGTTGAAATTATCTTTTGGTAATCGGCAATACCTTGCGCCTCCACTCTTTTACGTTCGGCTTCCTGTTTTTCTTTCTGCAGAACAAAAATCATCTTTTGGGCGTCTTGTTCGGCATTAATTTTACTCTCGATCGTCTTTTTAACAGAGGACGGAAGGTTGATGTTTCTAATCAACAATTGCTCAAGCACTAAGCCTCTAGTCTTAAAATCGGCTTCTATACTTTTAAATATCCTCTCCTGAAACTCATTCCTTTTGGTTGAATATAAAGCGACAGCGTCATAATAAACAGCGTTGTCACGGATACGCGTTCTTGTAACGGGGCGAACTATTTTATCGATATAGTTCACACCTATTTGTTTGAAAATCGTTGGAGCATCTTCAGCTGATACACGATACAATACCGTCAAGTCAATCACCACTTCAAGACCGTCATTTGACAGCACCCTGATGGCATCATCTCCCTGTTGGGCGCCTTCGGTCTGGGCCGCGGACATGGTATAATTTTGGGTTTGGACATCAAAATCGGTTACCTCCAGAAGAGGGTTGATTATGTGTAAACCCGGATCCAATACATCCGACTCTACATTTCCGTACAATGATTTCACGCCCACCTTACCGGCATCTATTTGTTTGAATGCAGAAGAAAAAACACCCAAAAGAATCAATAAAATTCCTATAATTCGCGCTAAACTGGCAAATTTAGAGAATGGGTTTTGGTCATGTTTCAAAGTAAAGCTCATAACCAATAAGATTATCCCAAGAACGATAAGTAATATCATGTATTTTGATTTAGAATGTTTTATGTGCCAATTAGACACAAAAACAGATTAGAAGTTACAATGTGAGAATAACTTTATTTTTTGGCCTCTTCTAAAATCAGCCTTTTTGTCAAACTCACAAAACGAATATACAAAAATAAAGCGGCAGTTGATAATCCTGCCAGAAGTCCTATCCAAATCCCCATCCCCTTCAATTCTGTATAAAGACCTAAATAAATGGATATTGGAAACCCGACCACCCAATAGGCAACAAAAGTGATGTACATTGGGATTTTAACGTCTTGCAAGCCTCTTAACGCGCCCAGGACAACTACCTGGATCCCGTCTGAAATTTGAAAAACCGCCGCTACCAATAATAATTGCGCCGCAATGGTTATCACTTCCATATTAACCGCTAAATCTTCTACATTTTTCATGTCAACAAACAAAGCGGGCAGTTGTATGTGGAAAAGTACAAATATAAGGGCGAAAAAAGATTCCAGCATGATCGCCAATAAAAATATGGAAAAGGCGACAATGCGAAGTTGCTTGTAATCGGCCAAGCCTTTTTGATTCCCTACTCGAATGGTGGCCGCTACACTCAAACCCATCGCGAACATAAACGTAAAAGTGGCCAAACTCAATGCGATCTGATTCGCCGCCTGATTCATTATTCCCAAAAGGCCCGAAAGCCATATCGCTCCGGTGAACAAACCTACCTCAAAAAACATTTGCATCGCAGACGGCGCCCCGAGTCGAATAATTTCTACGTTAACCTTTCTTTTGATGCTTTTCAGAGCAAACTTCTCGAAAAAGGGATGAAATTTTTCTT